>Ga0326597_10009406_pt1:5000-13093 | contig 13093 bp, 6 predicted proteins | sample RVTome_12_FD_203789 | JGI IMG/M metagenome (GOLD analysis project Ga0326597, IMG submission 203789) | Soil microbial communities from uranium-contaminated site in the Upper Colorado River Basin, Wyoming, United States - RVT100D185 | ecosystem: Environmental > Terrestrial > Soil >... | reverse complement strand
GCCCCCGCCAACCAACGAAAGAGCGGAGCGGGGCGATGGGGCCCCGCGAGCGACCGAGCCTGGCGGGGCGCAGGGGCCCCCGCCAACCAACGAAAGAGCGGAGCGGGGCAATGGGGCCCCGCGAGCGAAGGCGCCAGGCGGGGCGCAGGGGCCCCCGCCGATAAAGAGATGATCCCGCGATACACGAACCCCGAGATGGGCGCCATCTGGAGCGACCAGCGGCGCTACGAAACCTGGCTGCAGGTGGAGGTGGCGGCCGCCGAGGCGATGGCCGACGCCGGCCTCGTGCCGGCCGAGGCCGCCCGCGACATCCGCGAGAAGGGCGCGTTCGACATCGCCCGCATCGAGGAGATCGAGCAGACGACGCAGCACGACGTGATCGCGTTCACGACGGCGGTGGCCGAGCGGGTCGGGCCGTCGGCGCGGTGGCTGCACTTCGGGTTGACCTCGTCGGACGTGCTCGACACGGCGCAGGCGATCCAGATGCGCGAGGCGTGCGACCTGATCGTTCGTGATCTCGAAGCCGCGCGAGACGCCGTCCGTGCGCGGGCGGAGGAGCACCGCCGCACGCCGATGATCGGCCGCACCCACGGCGTGCACGCCGAGCCGATGACCTTCGGCCTGAAGCTGGCGCTGTGGTACGCGGAGCTCCAGCGCGGGCTGGCGCGCATCCGGCGCGCGCGCGACACGGTGAGCGTCGGCAAGATCTCGGGCGCCGTCGGGACCTTCGCGCATCTCGATCCGTCGATCGAGGCGCGCGTCTGCGAGCGGCTCGACCTCCAGCCGGCCCCCGTGTCGTCGCAGATCATCCAGCGCGACCGGCACGCCGAGCTGCTGGCCGCGCTCGCGCTCGTGGCCGCGTCGCTCGAGAAGTTCGCGCTCGAGATCCGCGGCCTGCAGAAGACCGAGACCGGCGAGGTCGAGGAGCCGTTCGGCCAGGGGCAGAAGGGCTCGTCCGCGATGCCCCACAAGCGCAATCCGATCGGCTGCGAGCAGATCACCGGGCTGGCGCGGCTGCTGCGCGCCAACGCCATGGCCGCGATGGAGAACGTCGCGCTCTGGCACGAGCGCGACATCTCGCACTCGTCGGTCGAGCGCGTCATCCTGCCCGACAGCTTCATCGCGCTCGACCACATGCTGCGGCGGTTCACACGGATCGTCGAGGGCATGGTCGTGCATCCGGAGCGGATGCTCGAGAACCTGCAGCGGTCGCGCGGCGTGGTGTTCTCCGGCACGGTGCTGCTCGAGTTGGCGCGGCGCGGCGTGTCGCGCGAGCAGGCGTACGAGTGGGTCCAGCGCAACGCGATGCGGGCGTTCCACGAGCAGCGCGACTTCAAGGCGCTGCTGCTCGCCGACGCCGACGTGACCGCGGCGCTGCCCCCTGCCGAGATCGAGCGCGCGTTCGACCTCGACGACCAGTTGCGCCACGTGGACGCCATCTTCGCGCGCGTGTTCGGCAAGCCGTGAGCCCGTGAGCCGTAAGGCGTGAGCCATGAGCCATCACCCTAACCCAAGCCCTGTTCGCCAGACACCCATGCTCGACAAGTTCAAAGACGAGTGCGGCATCTTCGGGATTCACGACCATCCCGAGGCGTCGAACCTGACCTATCTCGGTCTCTATGCGCTCCAGCACCGCGGGCAGGAGAGCGTCGGCATCGCGGCGAGCGACGGCGCCCGGCTGAAGCTCGTCCGCTCGATGGGCCTCGTCGCCGACAGCTTCAAGGAGCAGCAGCTCGCGTCACTGCCCGGTCGCATCGCGATGGGCCACGTCCGGTACTCGACCGCCGGCGACTCCGGCCTCCTGAACGCGCAGCCGTTCCTGATCGACTGCGCGCACGGCGAGATCGCCATCTGTCACAACGGCAACCTCGTCAACGCGCTGGAGTTGCGCGACAGCCTGGTGCGCCAGGGATCGATCTTCCAGACGACGAGCGATACCGAGGTGCTGCTGCACCTGTACGCGCGGTCGACGGCGCCGACGATCGAGGACGCGCTCGTCGAGGCGGTATCGCAGGTGCAGGGAGCGTTCTCCCTCATCCTGCTGACGAAAGACAGCCTGATCGCCATCCGGGATCCGCACGGCTTCCGGCCGCTCGCCATCGGCCGCCTCGGCGACGCGTACATCCTGTCCTCGGAGACCTGCGCGCTCGACCTGATCGGCGCGACCTACGTTCGCGACGTGGAGCCGGGGGAGGTGTTCATCGTCGGCCCGCAGGGCGCGCGGTCGATCAGGCCGTTCCCTCCGGCGCCGCTGTCGCACTGCATCTTCGAGCACGTCTACTTCGCGCGGCCCGACAGCCTGGTGTTCGGCGAGAGCGTCAACGAGGTCCGGACGAGCCTCGGCCGCGTGCTCGCCCGTGAAACCCCCGTCGACGCCGACGTCGTCGTGCCGATTCCCGACTCGGGCGTCTGCGCCGCACTGGGCTACGCGGAGGAATCCGGCCTCCCGTTCAACATGGGTCTCATCCGGAATCACTACATCGGCCGGACGTTCATCGAGCCGCGGCAGTCGATCCGGCACTTCGGCGTCCGGGTGAAGCTCAATCCGGTGCGGAGCATCCTCAAGGACAAGCGCGTCATCCTCGTGGACGACTCGATCGTGCGCGGGACGACGAGCCGCAAGCTCGTGCGCATGGTGAAGGCGGCTGGCGCCCGCGAGGTGCACATGCGGGTCAGCTGTCCGCCGACGGTGTCCCCTTGCTTCTACGGCGTGGACACGCCGCGGCGGGCGGAGCTGATCGCGGCCACGCACACCGTCGAAGAGATTCGTGCCTACCTCGAGGCCGACAGCCTCGCCTACCTGAGCCTGGACGGGCTGCTGAGCACCGTGGGCCCGCGGCGCGGATCGTACTGCACGTCCTGCTACACGGGGCAGTACCCCGTGGTGTTCCCGCGCGACGAGCACGCGTACCTGCAACTCGCGCTGAAGCTCGACCGATGACTCACGGGGCGCGGCGCGTGGGGGTGATCGTCCTGGCGCTCGCGGCCTGGGCGGGCGCGTCTCCGGGCGCTGACCCGCAGATCCGGCCGGTCTCCGAGGCCGAGCTGCGGGCGGCCATCGACGACCTGGGCCGGCTCGACTACGCGACGCGCATGACCGCGTCGCGCACCGTCCGCCGGGCGCCGGCGTCGCTCGCCGTGCGCACGCTGATGAACGCCGCCACGGAACACGTCGACGGCTACGTCCGGTACCGCGCGCTCGTGCTCCTGTCGGGCTTCAACGACCCGCGCGCACGCGACATCATGGAGACGGCGCTCGGCGATCCGAACGACCGGCTCCGCGCCGTCGCGTACGCCTACTTCGAGCACAACCCCGATCTCACGGTCGTGCCGCTGCTCTTGGCCGCGCTCGACAAGGAGAGCTCCGAGTTCGTCCGGCCGCAGCTCATGCGCGCGCTGGCCGCCTACGGGAGTGACCCGAGAGTCCGCGCCGCCCTCGTCCCGCTCGTCGACCGCGGGCAGGACTTCTTCCGCGCCGTCGTGATCGAGGCGCTCGGCGACTACAAGGCCGCGTACGCCCGTGACCCGATCGACCGGATCGCGCGCCTCGAGGGCCCCCTCAAAGACGATGCGGCGCTGGCGCTGGGCAAGATCGGCGGCGAGCGATCGCTCACGACGCTGGCCGAGCTGCAGCGGTCGGCGTCGCGTCAGGAGCAGCCCGCGATCGCCGCGGGCATCTGCCTGCTCGGCGTCAACTGCGCGTCCCACGTTCCCTTCATCGTCGCGTCGCTGGAATTCGGGATGGACCACATCGGATACGCGGACCTCGTGCGCGCCGCCTCCCACGCGCTGGCGACCGTCGCCGTCGCTGATTATCCCGACGTCGCCGCGACCTTGTTCGATCTGGGCGTGCCGGCGCGCGACCCGGCGCGGGCGCCGATCGCGCTCGCCGTCGGGTTCGTCGCGATCCGTCACACGCCGCTGCTGATGACCGTGCTGGAGCAGCGCGCCGATCTCGACGGCGCCGTCCTCCTGCTGCGGGACGCGTTCGACATGCTCGAGGAAGACTACGCGGAGGAGCGTTTCTTCGCGACGGTTCGGCGCACGTACTGGCAGGCCGCCGAGGGGTCGGCCACCCGCCGCGTCGCCGATGCGCTGATTCAGCGGCTGGAATTCTAGACGCGGTCGGCCCAGACGGGATCGCCGCGCCGTGAACGCGCGTACGGGCTCTCGAGTACCGAGTACCGAGCCCCGAGTACCGAGATGGACTACAGACAGTCCGGCGTGGACATCGATGCGGGCCACGAGGTGGTGCGGCGCATCAGGGATCTCGCGAAAGGGACCTTCACGCCCGCCGTGTTGTCGGAGATCGGCTCGTTCGGCGGGCTGTTCGGCCTGGACGCGTCGCGGTACCGGTCGCCGGTGCTGGTGTCGAGCGCGGACGGCGTCGGCACGAAGCTCCGCGTCGCGTTCATGACCGGCCGGCACGACACGATTGGCGTGGATCTCGTCAACCACTGCGTGAACGACATCCTGGTGCAGGGCGCCGAGCCGCTGTTCTTCCTGGACTACCTGGCGACCGGACGACTGGCCCCCGACGTCGCGGTGCAGGTCGTCGAGGGACTGGCGAAGGCCTGCCGCGAGAACGCGTGCGCGCTGCTCGGCGGCGAGACCGCCGAGATGCCTGGTTTCTACGCGGCCGGCGAGTACGACCTCGCCGGGTTCATCGTCGGGATCGTCGAACGCGAACGGCTGATCGACGGCCGGACCATTCGCCCCGGTGACCGCCTGATCGGGATCCCCTCCTCGGGTCTCCATACGAACGGCTACTCGCTGGCGCGGCGGATTGTGTTCGACCAGCTCGGGCTGCGCGTGGACACGTACCTGGCGGAAGTCGGGAGCTTCCTCGGGGAGGAGCTGCTGCGGCCGCATCGGTCCTACCTGCCGCTGCTTCGCCCGATGGTGGGTGAGGGGACGCTCAAGGGCCTGGCGCACATCACCGGCGGCGGCATCACCGACAATCTGCCTCGCGTGTTGCCGGAGGGCACCGCGGCCCGCGTCGATCGCGCGACCTGGAAGCCGCTCCCGATCTTCGAGTACCTGCAGAACCGCGGCGATGTCCCGGACGAGGACATGTTCCGCACGTTCAACATGGGCGTCGGGATGATCCTGGTCGTGGCCGCGGGCGACGCGGAGCGCGTGAACGGGCGCCTCCACGACGCCGGCGAGCCCGGTGCCGCCGTTATCGGCGAGATCGTCGCCGGCGACCGGGCAGTACAGTACGCGTAGAGGCGACGCGCTCCGTCGTCGGTCCGGCGATGATCGCCGGCCTCCGGCCTCCGATCCCCGGCCTCTTGAGCCATGAACCGCACCCTCGGCGTTCTCATCTCCGGCCGCGGCAGTAACCTCAAGTCGATCATCGACGCGATCGCGCATGGGCGGCTCGATGCCCGAATCACCCTCGTCGTCTCCAACCGGGCTGACGCGCGGGGTCTGGCGCACGCGGCGGAGGCCGGAATCGAGACCCTCGTGGTCGACCATCGCGACAAGGCGCGGTATCCGACGCGCGAGGATTACGACCGGGCCGTAGCCGTCGAGCTGAAGGCCCGCGGCGTCGGGCTCGTGTGCCTGGCCGGGTTCATGCGCCTGCTGAGCCCCGCGTTCATCGAGGCGTTCCCGAACGCCATCCTGAACATCCATCCCTCGCTGCTGCCGGCGTTTCCCGGTCTCGACGCGCAGCTCCAGGCCTGGGAGCACGGCGTCAAGGTCAGCGGCGCGACCGTGCATGTCGTCACGGCGGATCTCGACGCCGGGCCGATCGTGCTGCAGGCGGCGGTGCCGGTGTTGGAGAACGACACGCCCGAAACCCTCTCGGCGCGGATCCTCGTCGAGGAGCACACGATCTACGCCGAGGCCATCCGCATCGTCCTCGACGGTGGCTGGCGCCTCGACGGACGCCGGTTCGTCAGGTAGGAAAAAGGCCCCCGTCCCCTTTTCTATTCCGCGCGCAGCGCGACGGTGGATTCAACGCCGGTCGCGCGGCGCAGCGCGGGGAGCGAGTCGGTTACCTGGCTCTGTGGCAGGTACATCTGCAGCGTCGGCGGTGTCCTGCTCGGTGAGCGGCCGGCCCAGCCGCACGGGGATTCGCATGATGCGCAGGCGGTCCGGCGAGATCGCATACCAAATCCACGATTCCTGAATCAGAGCGCGCCGAGGGTCTGGAGCGTGAGCACGGCGACCTCGGGCGGGCAGTTCAGGCGGATCGGGAGGTAGACCGTGCCGACGCCGCGGCTGACGAAGATCGTGGTGTTGTCCTGGCGGGCGGTCCCGGCCACGACCGGGAACCTCCGCGCGGCCGGCGCGCCGAGCCCGGGCAGGACGATCTGTCCGCCGTGCGTGTGGCCGCTGAGGACGAGCGGCACGTCGAGCGCGGCGGCCTCACGGAGCCGGCGCGGGTCGTGCGCCAGCAGCACGATCGTCGCGGTCGCCCCGCGGAGAACGCGTGTGATCTCGTCGACGCGGCGGGTCCAGAAACGGAGACCGGCGAGCTCGATCGCCTCGCCCCTGATCGCGAGGCGCGTCCGCGCGTCCTTCAGCACGGCGATGCCACGTTTCACCAGCGCGGCGGGCACGTCGCGGTCGTCGTCGTGGTTACCGAGGACCGCGAAGACCCCGTGCGGCGCGTCGAGCGGCGCGAGCGCGTCGGCGGCCGCCTCGATAAAGCGCGGGTCGCTGAAGGTCACGTAGTCACCGCCGAGCAGGATCAGGTCCGGCCGTTCGGCCATGAGGCGATCGACGGCGACGACGGCCATCTCCTGGGTGACGACGCGGCTGCGATGCAGGTCGGTGAGCAGGCCGACCCGGAGGCCGTCGAGCGCACGCGGCAGCCCGGAGACGGGAAGCGTCGCGCGGGTGACGCCGAGGGCGCGCCGCTCGTGGAAGTAGCCGTACACACCGGCGCCCGTCACCGTGCCGACCGCGATCGCCGTGAGGCCTCTGAGCGCGCCGCGCCGCGTCATCAGCCCGCTGAGGTCGTGGCGGGGCATGGCCCATACTAGCAGGGCGCGATTCGCCGCGCGACCGCCCCTGGGGTGATCGCCGGCGGCAAACGCGCGCGGTATAGTAGGGGGGTTTTCAGCGCGGTCCGATCATGGACGTCTACCAGGAATTTCACTGGCGGGAGATGGTGTACGACGCGACCGAGCCGTTGCCCGACGTGCTCGCGCGCGGGTCCGTCACCGCCTACGTCGGCTTCGATCCCACGGCGTCGAGCCTGCACGTCGGCAACCTGCTGCCCATGATGGCGCTGGCGCGCCTGCAGCGTTTCGGCCACGTGTCGATCGCGCTCATCGGCGGCGGCACCGGGCTCATTGGCGATCCGAGCGGCAAGACCCAGGAACGCTCGCTGATGACGCTCGAGCAGGTGGACGACAACCTGCGCGGCATCCGGAGCCAGCTCGAGCGCGTCCTCGACTTCGCCGCGCCGCCGAACCCGGCGCGGCTGGTCAACAACGCCGACTGGCTGCGGCCGCTCGACGTCATGACGCTGCTGCGCGACGTGGGCAAGCACTTCACCGTGAACTACATGTTGCAGAAGGAATCGGTGAAGCGCCGGCTCGAGCAGGAGGACGGGATCTCGTTCACCGAGTTCAGCTATCTGTTGCTGCAGGCGTTCGATTTTCTGACCCTTTTCGATCGGTACGACTGCACGCTGCAGCTCGGCGGCAGCGACCAGTGGGGCAACATCACGGCCGGCTGCGACCTGATCCGGCGCGTCCGCGGCGGCAAGGCCCACGGCCTCGTGCTGCCGCTCGTCACGACCGCGACGGGCGTCAAGTTCGGCAAGACCGAGGCGGGCACGATCTGGCTGGGCGCCGAGCAGACCACGCCGTACGACTTCTATCAGTTCTGGCTGAACACCGACGACCGCGACGTCGTGCGCTACCTGAAGTTCTTCACGTTCCTCGAGCGGGAGGCGATCGCCGAGCTCGAGGCGGCCACGAAGGCGGCACCCGAGCGGCGCGAGGCGCAGCGAGCGCTGGCGCGCGAGGTCACGCGGCTCGTGCACGGCGACGAGGCGCTGGCCAGCGCCGAGCGGGGCGCCGCCCGGATGTTCGGCGGGAACCTGAAGGGCACGTCCGCCGATCAGTTCC
>Ga0326597_10009405_pt1 | contig 13095 bp, 15 predicted proteins | sample RVTome_12_FD_203789 | JGI IMG/M metagenome (GOLD analysis project Ga0326597, IMG submission 203789) | Soil microbial communities from uranium-contaminated site in the Upper Colorado River Basin, Wyoming, United States - RVT100D185 | ecosystem: Environmental > Terrestrial > Soil > Contaminated >... | reverse complement strand
TGAGCGCATCTGCCTCGAGGCGGTGCTTAAAACGACGAAGAACCAAAAGGCGGCAGCGACCACGCTCGGCCTCAACGAGACCCGGATGCATCGCCTACTGCGAAAGCACGGTCTGGGGCGGCGAAATACTGAAACGGTGGAAACGAGCGAGAACCGGGTGGGGGAGTAGCGATGTCTCCGTACTGAAATTACGGCGACGCATTGCGGAAATGAAATTTCTTGCAGATGCGAAATATACAATGCGGATGCCGGCGGAGATGGTAATGGGTTAAGTCGCTGTTTTCTTAAGCGATCATCGGCGAGACGGAGGGTGGCATGGCGATTGCTATTGGGCAAGTAGGCGATGCAGAAGCACGCAGTCAAACCAAACCGAAGGAGCCATCCGATGTTCGAGAAAACTGCGTTGCGCGGAATGCTGTTACTACCGGACCGCGAGGTGCGCCCAATCGGACCGAAAGCGGTGCGCTTCATGCCTGGTGGCGAGTAGTCTGGACGGCGCGCGAATGGAAATGGGCGAGCCGAGGCATGTCCCGTCACAGCCCAAGGAGCGAGGTTAAGCTATGGCTCGGAGGTCGGGCGCGAGCCCTTCGGTTTGTGGCGGCGGCGCTGATCGCCATTTCAGTCTCCATCGCGAACCCGGCGATGGCGGCGGCCGGCGCCAAGTGGACCGTGGGACGGGCGGCAATCCAGGCGGACCCGAGCGGGCCGGGGAAGCCGCCGCAGGTAAAGCTCAGCCTGCGCAACCAGGGGCAGCCCGATCAGAGTCCGGTGCAACTCGCCGGGCGCTGGGTGCCGGAGAAACAACCGCCGCGAAAGATCACCCAGCAGGAGTTGCCGAGTTTTGTATTGCTCGGCCGGTTTCAAAAAGAGGTTGCGATGAAACACACGGCGATCATAGCGAGTTCTCTGGGCCCGCTCGGCCGCTCGCCGGCGGGACATGCCGTGGAGCTCGTGGTGCTCACGGGCCCGGCGATTACCGACCAGGGGCGAGTGTCGCTGCATTAACAATCAACTCCTGAAGCCAACCCTTTATAACGATATATATAAAAGCAGCGAACCATGAATCATAACTTTAACTCGGAGACATGCGATGAATACTACAAAATCGGGAAGTAGCGTCAAACGGGTTCTTTGCGGCTTCATGCTCGCGCTCTGTCTTGCCGGCATCAGTACTGGGACCGTCGAAGCGGCAGGAGACAAGTCGCCCAGCCTCAAATCGGCGTGATCGCGATGCCTCCGACGGACAAGAAGATCGAAAATCTCGATGCTGGCAAGAGCACGAGCTTTTCCTACGGCGGAGAGCATTTTAAAACAACGACAGTGGGTTACTACGCCATCGTTGATCGTTTCGATGACGTGAAGGAATCCGATGAAAGTAACAACAGCGTGCAGAAATCACTTCCATAGATTTTCAATCACCTGTTACGGAGAGATCAACATGAATCAGCAGATATCACCCAAGCTCTGGGTTGCGATGACAACCGGTTTCGGTATGGCCTTGGCGACGGCGCTGCGATGGCCCGCGCTGCGGATAGGGGTTGTGGGTGGACTCGCGCTGGTGTGGCTCGCCGGGGCTCTCCCCGCCTCCGCGGCTGACCCCGCGTGCTGCGCCGTGACGAGCATTGCCAAGAGCGGACCGATCACCGCCAAGGAGACCCGCGGCGCGCGCACGTTTCAGTTCCAGGTGGCCGATCCCGCGCTGCGAAGCAAGCTGCGCGTCGGTGCGCCGGTGTACGCCAACTTCGCTACCAAGCAAGTATCGCTGGACGGAAAAAAGCCGTGCTGCACCATACTAAAAATTTCCACGGCCGCAAAACAACCGGCGCCCGGGACGTTCTATGCTCAGCCACGCGGCGGTCGAGTGGCGACGCTGTCGCCGCAAGAACTTGGTGTCGCGCAGGCCTTTCGGGCCGCGCTGAGGAACCCGGCAGTCCAAACCGCCGCGAGAGGCGAGATTCTTAGCCAAATGCGCTCGAAGCGGCCAGTGGCGTTTGTGCAAGGCAGCTGGGTAACTTTGATCGATATGTCGCGTGTATACAGCAACGCCACGGTCCGCGCTGCGATGCTGCCCAGCCTGAGGAGCAAAGTGTTAGCCGGTCAACTCGGCAACTTGCCAGCTAGCAATGCGAATATCCGTGTGGCCTTTGCGGTCATACCCAACCAGTTTGGTGCAGACATCCTCGGAAACCATCTGGGCAAATTCCGTGCATCTCTGGGCTCGGGCTCGGCCTCCGAACTGCTGGCCTTGAACGCCACGGACAATGCGATTCTTGTGGCTTTTGGCGTTGGCGTTGTAGCGAGCCTGGCTGCTGCCGTCATCTACGATTTCGCGACAGGCCCCGATGGACCTGTTGACGGGCACACGGGCCTCGAGATTGATGACCCAAATGCGGACCCGGACGGCGACGGGACACCCAATCGCTTAGACTCAGATGACGACGGAGATGGAGTCCCTGACGAAGAGGACAACTACCCCTATGATCCCAACGCATCCATTTGTATGGACTGCGGAGGGATGCGAATCGCGCTCTTTTCCACTACGTCCGCTGACGTGATGACCACGTCCGTATTGAATGCTTATCAAGCCGTCGCCCAACGTCAAGCAAGCCAGGTCGTTTCACTCGGCGCAACGGGAGCAGCGACGATCGGCGTCCAGTTCCCGCCTTCCGTGCGGTGATGTCGGATCGGCCGATACGTCCGGCGCGGCAGAAAGTTGATTAGTTCTTCGATCACTGTTAAGGAGAGATCAACATGAATCAGCGGATATCACCCAAGCGCTCGGTCGCGACGACAACCGGCCTATGTATGGATATGGCCACGGCGCTCCGATGGCCCGCGGTGAAGATTGCGGTTGTGGGCGGACTCGCGCTGGTTTGGCTCGCCGGCGCGCCCACCGCCTCCGCGGCTCCCGCGTGCTGCGCCGTGACGAGCATTGCCAAGAGTGGACCGGTCACCGCCCAGGAGACCAATGGCGCGCGCACGTTTCAGTTCCAAGTGGCGGATACCGCGCTACGGCGCGGACTGCGCGTCGGCTCGCCAGTGTATGCCAACTTCGATACCAAGCAGGTATCGCTGGATGGAAAAAAACCTTGCTGCAAAATCCTGAACATTTCCACGGCCGCAAAACTACCGGTGCCCGGGACGACACCGGCGGTCGCGAGCTCCGCCACCACCCAGGCGATACCCCTTCCTCTGAAGGCCCTGCAAGTCAACCCGTCCTCAGTGGCGGGTGGCAACAGGGTGCAGGGAACCGTCGAACTGGTTCAGGCGCCCGGCCCAAACGGTGTCACGGTCACGCTGGAAAGCAGCAATCCCCAATTAGCCGGGGTCCCTCCGCGTGTCACCATCACCCATGGGGTGACGAGCGCTGAAACTGGACCTATGTACAAGGCGACCTTTCCCATCGATACCCGCCCGGTGCAGGAGGCTAAGACCGTCACCATCAAGGCGCGCGCGGGCGCTCACACTCTCCAGGCTAACTTGCGAATTAAACGGCCAGACATTAAGAGTGCATCTTTCGATTCTCCCAATATTTGCGACGGCAATAACAAAGGTACGGTAAGGTACACCTTGACCGGTCCCGCTCCTTCGGGACTCAAAGTCTCAGCCTCCGTGAGCGGCGAAATCTCAGGAAGTACGAGCGAGACGGTGCCTACTGGCAATTCCGCTGGCAGCATGCGCATGGAACTAAGCAGATGCAACAAGCATAATCCCGGTGAGCGATGCTCGATACACGGTAACGCACGCGTCGTGAACTCCAACTTCGGCTCCAACGTCCAGATCGGCGGCGGTTGCGGTCATCCCCCGGACTAGAGATTCCCGCAAGCATGCCGGCCTTTGAGAACAACAACGACAAACGGGAAACCATGAGTGGCGTTTACTAACTGAAAAGGAGAGATCACCATGCCTCAGCGGACATCACTCAAGCACTGGGTTGCGACGAAAACCGGTCTCTGTGTGGGCTTGGCCGCGGCGCTGCGATGGCGCGCGCTGAGAATCGTGGTTGTGGGCGGACTCACGCTGTTTTGGCTCGCCGGCGCGCCCACCGCCTCCGCGGCTGACCCCGCGTGCTGCGCCGTGACGAGCATCGCCAAGAGCGGGCAGATCACCGCCAAAGAGACCAAGGGCGCGCGCACGTTTCAGTTCCAGGTGGCCGATCCCGCGCTGCGAAGCAAGCTGCGCGTCGGCTCGCCGGTGTACGCCAACTTCGCTACCCAGCAGGTATCGCTGGATGGAAAAAAAGCTTGCTGCACCATTCTGAGAATTTCGACGGCCGCAAAACAGCCCGTGCCCGGGACGACACCGGTGGCTCCGCGCTCGCTGCCGTCGCTCCCCGGCACCGCCGATGTAAAAAAACCTGCGTCCAGGATCGCCCCGGCGGATGCGCGTAACTTGGCGCTGGCCCCCGGCCTCAAACGTGCCGTTACGACGCTCCCTCAGCTTTCCTTCGGCGCTCCCCAGACCCTACCAACCCCGAACTTACGCGGCGGCGCGCAGGTGCCGCACCGGTTGCTAAACAGGAAAGTCGTTCAACTCCACGGGATTGACAGCATCAGAAAAGTCAACCCAACGGCGGTGCCACAGGCGGCAAAAGACATGCTCGTGCTGCATGCGCGGACGCTGGAGACGCAGGAGCTTGACTCCTACGTCGTCATCCCGGAGCTGGCGCAAGCGTGGTCCAAGGACGTGCCCGATACCGTGCGCGAGAAACTACGCAAAGCCGCTGAGGACACCGGCAAAAAGAAGAAGAAAAAGGGATGCAGCACCAAGCATATCTCCACCGGCTGTGTGAAGAATGAGGTTGACCAGGCCGTGGACGATGTCGCCAAAACAGCGCGCAAGGCCTGGGACGACATAGAAGCGGAATGGGGCCGTTTCATGGATGAAATCGAGGACGCGAGAGCATGTTTCACCGAAAGGACTCTCACGGCCAAAGCGCCCGTCAAGTTTTCGGAAACTCCCGAGTTCGCCGTGGGTGTGAATAGTAAAGGTGCGAAGGGAACCGTCGCCGTGGGCGTTCCCGTGGCGGGCGATTTCACGGCGGAACTAAAGCTGTTTTACATTCCCTGCATGCCCTTCGCCTTACGTCCGAAGTCGCTCGGAGCGGACGGAACCATGGAAGCGGGCGGCGCGTTGCGGGCGAATCTGACGCTCGATCGCGAGTTCGATCACACCTTCCTGGTTCCGCCCGGCGGCGGTGTCAAGATACCCATCCAGGTGATCCCGGTTGTCATTGGCGGCGTCCCGGTGGCCGAGGTGGATGTGTCCATCTATGTGGAAGGAAACGTGAAGATCGACGGCCAGGGGACGCTCAACGGCGAAGTGAAGCTGCAATCCACGCAGAAGACCGCGTTCGACTTCGCGTGCAGCGGACATGGCTGCAATTTGCGCAGTCACGGTGTGCCGCCGACACCCGCCACCGCGATGGAGTCGGTCAAACTGGATGGCCGGGTCCACGTGAAGCCCATGATCTACACGGCGCTGCAGCTCAGTTTCGATTGGGAGCTCCTGGAAGCGCGCGCCGGCCCGCAACCCTTCCTTCTGGGCGAGCTCTACGGCTGCGCGGCCGCTGCCGGGACGCAGTCCTCGTCCGGCGCGTCGACCTCGACAAGTTCGCAGTCGGTCGTGGCCGATCTCGATTGGGGGCTCGACATCCGCGCCGAAGCCTTGGCAGCCACCAAGAAAGTGGCGTACAAGAAATTCAAGATCGACGTGAGCCACGGAACCAAGGGCAAGAACGCGCACCTCTACTTCAAAGATCTGGCGCAATCCACGGGCCTCGTTCCCGTGGTCACGGGCGTCACGCAGGCCAAGGTCGGCCAACCGGCGTCCTACATGATCACGATGCCGCAGTGCTATCCGTATCAAGACGCGCAGGACAACACCCTCCAATACCGGGTGTCGTGGACCGGCGGCGCTTTGGCCAACGCTGGCGCGCCCGCGGGCGCTCGAGATACCAACAGGGTCGGGGTCGGCTTGACGAGAACTTCCGGCGGCAACCCTTCCAGCACGTGCACCTTCCAGGTGTCGCCGGGCACTTGCAGCGGGGCTCCGAAGAACAACACGGCGTTCAATCTCACGTGGCCCGCAAGCGGCGATTACATACTCACGGTCGCACCGGTGGACGACAAGCACGGCCACAAGTACGATGCGTCGCGCGCGAAGCAGGTCAACATCCGGGTTCAGCCGTGATGCGCGTAACACCAATCATCGCCGTGTGCTCGCAAACCGCCTCGGTCCGTGATGCCAGACGAATCATTACTCGACTTTAAATTGATGAGATAAACCATGCGCTCGATTCAGTCCTTGATTAAGTTATCGCCCGCGCTGCTCGTGGTGCTGTTCCTGGCTGGACCCGCCCCCGCCATGGCCGACACCCCCTGCTGTAAAATCACCGACATCGATACCAAGAAAGGAATCGTGAGCGCGCGTGAGACGACCACCAGCCGCCAGTTCAAGTTCAGCTTAACCAACCCGGTATTGGTGCGTCGCATTAAAATCGGTCAGGGGGTGCAGGCCGATTTTGCCGCGGGCAAGGTCACGGTCGTGGGCATAGATGGACGTTACCCGATTATTCACACGGCGCCGGCGGCAGCGGGCACGAAAACTGCTCCGGCGGTGGCCGCCCAAGGCTCGCTGCCGGCAAAAAATACGCGCCCCACATCGGCCGCAAATAAAATTTGCTGCACAATTACCGCCGTTGACTCGCGCAGCGGGGTGGTGAGCGCGCGCGATAATGCCACCGGCCGTAACTTCAAGTTCGTGGCCAATAATAAGAAGACGTCGCTCAAGGGTCTTAAGCCCGGCCAGGGGGTGTATGCGCATTTTGCCTCCAAACAAGTATCTCTGGACGGCGGGTCCGCGTGTTGCCGCATCACGGAATTATCTCCGGCATCAACGGACCTTGGGCAAGGTGGCTCCGACCGAGGCTCAACATCAACATCGTCGGGTAGTTTCGACCAAGGCTCAACACCGTCAGTTGGCCCGTCAGGCAGCTTTGAACAAAGCTCAACATCGTCAGGCGGCTTCGACCAAAGCGCACCACCGTCGGGTGGTTTCGACCAAGGTTCAGCCCCGTCAGGCGGCCAGTCAGGCGGCTTCGACCAAGGTTCACCATCGTCGGGTGGCTTCGACCCAGGCGCAACAACGTCAGGTGGTTTCGACCCGGGTGGTTTCGACCAAGGTTCAGCCCCGTCAGGCGGCCAGTCAGGCAGCTTCGACCAAGGTTCACCATCGTCGGGTGGCTTCGACCCAGGCGCAACAACGTCGGGTGGTTTCGACCCGGGTGGTTTCGACCAAGGTTCAGCCCCGTCAGGCGGTTTCGACCAAGGCTCAGTACAGCAAGGTGGCTACGGCTCGGGCGGAGGGCAATTGCAAGGCGACCGTCCTTGGTACGAGAAGGAACAGAGTCCGGCGCCCCCCGGCCCGGGGGGAGGGCAATGGCAAGGCGACGGGAGCGGGATGGGAACAGGGGCCAATTCAAGTCCGACATGGACGCCACCTCCACCGCAGTAGGAATGAGGCTATCAGTTAATTTGCACAAAAATCACAACACCAAATAAGGAGATCGCTGACATGAAATCTATTCACGCGCTGTTAACTTCGCTTTTCATTATTGGTTTAACCGCCTGCACCACGGCCGCCGTCACCAGCTCCGGCGGGTCGGATATGGATTCGGCGCGGGCGGATGCCTATGACGGTCCCAAGGCCCGTATCGCTATCGTCGATTTTGAAGACAAGATGTCAAGCAGCGGTTACTACCGCGGGGAATATGGCCGCGGCATGAGCGATATGCTCGGGACGGCACTGTTCCAAACCAATCGCTATATCGTTCTGGAGCGGGAAAAACTCCAGGCGGTGGAAGCGGAAAGGAGGCGCCGAGGCTCCAAGACCAAGATCGAAGACGCCGACATCATGGTCACGGCGGCGGTCACCGGTTTCGATCCGGGGACGGCCGGCGCTAAAGGTAATGTTGGCGGTGCGCTCGGAAGTTTCTTGGGCGGCGTCACCGGTGCTTTCCAGCAGGCGCATGTCGCGATTGATCTGCGCGTCATCGATGTGGACACCGGCCGGGTCATCGCCGCCACCAGCGTCGAGGGCAAGGCTTCGGGCTTTGGCGGCGGCGTCGGTGGGATCGGCGGTAAGCTTGGCGGCGGCCTGAGCGGTTTCGCCAAAGGTCCGATGGAGACAGCGATTCGCAACATGATTAAGGCGGCGGTGGACGAGGTCGTCAAGAAGACGCCCAAAACCTACTATCGCTATCAACAGTAGGTTTCCATAACGGACCTTTGCGGAGGCCAAAAATGAAGCTACCGATTACATTGGTGACGGGAATCGCGCTAGCGGCGGCGTTGTTGGCGGTGGCGATGCCGGCCGGCGCGGATAAACTGAATCTTCAGGCGGACAAACTGAAACTTCAGAAAGATGGGAAGACGGTGGAGCTTAATGTCCAGGCGCCGTCCTACGGCCCCCCTCCGACGGGGTACATATACGGCGGGCCGTATCCCGCCCCCTATCCATACTATCCCTACCCGTCACCTTATATGTATGCGCCGTCTCCAGGGGGGAACCTTGCGCCACCTGCTCCAGGAAATTCCACAGCTGGCCAGGAACATATCCCCGTGGGGCAGATAATTATTCTGACAGATCCGGTGAGTGCCGAAGTTTTTTTGGATGGCTTGCGCCTCACTCAGCGCGATGATTTGTCCTACGCCGTCGGCCTGTTGGAAGGCCGGCATAAAGTGAAAGTCCAGGCCAAGGGTTATGTGGCTTATGACAAAACGATCGATGTGTTAGGGGGGCGCGGGAAGTTCCTGACGATACGTTTAACACCGTTGGCGGAAACGCCGGCGAAGCGCTGAAGCGCCGCCGGTGCAAGGCTGCTAACCAAGATACAAGTGAGAAGAAACGGGGAAGGTAGCGGCCGTCACCGAGCGTGGGCGCATCATCGTGCCGGCAAATGGCAATGGGGTGCTGCACTACGATGAAGGAGGAGGCAACATACATGAACCTAATTCACGATAGCATCATCGTCGTCGCGTTGGCCGCGATCTGCGAATGGTCACGCCGAAACAATTTATCAATAACTAACGTTACCTGGAGGCAAGCCATGAAAACCAAGAAGCTAACTTTTGTAACACTACTGAGCGCATTATTCATTACTGCCAGCGTCTTCGCGCCGGGCTACGCCAGGCAGACAGATAAGCGTCCAACTAAAGCACCCACCGGTGCTGACTGTCAAGCATATGCCACGGCAGCAGCAGATAAGGTTAAGGCCAATGGTGGTACCGCGGCACAGCAGCAAGCCGCGTACTCACAAGCAAAGATGAAGTGCCAGGGTAAGATGTAAAGCATATAGCGAGAGGGCGTTTGCAAAACCGCGGATCAACGCGGTCAGACCCGTTTGCTCGCGACACCAGAAAGGTCAGGCTGAGGACGGCGCGGTAATCCTAAATCGCAGTCTCAGCCGGGAAAGGACTTGTCATCAACCAACCAGCGAGGAACGTTATGTTTGCCACCAGATTAGTCACAACCAGTATCGCCATGCTCACGCTCGCATTACTCGTGAGCTGCGGAGAAAAAGAAGAGCCCAAGACCGCCGCGCCGCCGACCGCCGCCGCGGGCCCGGCGCCACAGGCACCCCCCCCGCCGCCCGTTGCATCTGCACCGCCGCCGACGGCGGGTGCGATTGGCAGCGCTCAATTTTCCGGTGACCCAAACTTGCGCTGCGATCTGCTGGAAGTGAAGCGCGTGAGCGGCGGCGCGGTGCTCGTGCGCTGGCGGGTCGTCAACACCGCCGCGAAATCGATCCATTACGATTTCAGCTGGAATGAAGTTTACTATATTGATCCGGACCAAAATAAAAAATACGGCTTTCTGTCCGATGCGGAAGACAACAAGATTTTGGACATTTTCTGGGGACACCTGCCGGCGGGCGACCAGCGCCTGAACTGGGCCAAATTCCCCGCGCCCCCGGCGACGACGACCAAGATCAGCGTGAATGTCCCAAAGTTCACACCTTTTGAAGACATTCCGATCGCACAGTAGAGGAGGCCCGGCGTTATGAATCACAGCGTCCGCAAGCGACTCTCTGCCTTTCTAGCGTTAGGCGCCTTTCTGCTCGGCGCCCCGGTGGCGCAGGCACAGAAATACCAACCCGAGGATCCCGTTCCCGCGGGCGCCAGCGGCAAGGTGCTGCCGCTGTCAGGCAAGGTACTGGGCATCCAAGGGCTGGCGACAGGCGTGGCGGGTAAGGCGCAGTCCGTCACCGCCGCGCTGAAGGACCTGGGGGCCAAGGTCTCCGACCGCGAGATCAAGATCGAACTATCGGCCGACGTGCTGTTCGATTTCGATAAGTACGACCTGCGCCCGGACGCCTTCGACAGCCTGCGCAAGGTGGGCGCGGTACTGAAAGAGTATCTGCAGGCCCCGGTTCTGATCGCGGGGCACACGGATGCCAAGGGCGTCCACGCCTACAATCAGAAACTTTCCACCAACCGTGCCGTCGTTATCAAGCAATGGCTGGTCGAGCATGCCGGCATCGAGGCCGGCCGCCTCGCCACCCAGGGTTTGGCGGAAACCAAACCGGTGGCGCCCAACACCAAATCGGATGGCAGCGACGACCCGGAGGGCCGGCAGAAGAACCGCCGGGTCGAGATCATCGTGGAAAAACACGCGAAGTGATCGAGGATCCGCTCGTCATGCTGATCGAGGTCGAGAGCGGCAAACAGTTTCACCTCAAGGCCCAGGTGCAACCCTGAAGCCTTCCTTCAACCAACGACAAGGAGCAAACCCATGAAAAAACCAATCCTCGCGGTTCTATTCATTGCGCTGTTCGGCGCGGGCTTCACGGCGGGTGCGGGCGAGCCATGCTGCTCCATTGTCGCCATTAACGCCAAGACCGGCGTAGTCAGCGTCAAGAACGTAACGACCGGGAAGATCATTAAATACAAGGCTCAGCCGACGGGGATCAGGGGGCTGAAGGTCGGCAACAAGGTCGATCTGGTCAGCGGCAAGCTTCGCACCGCGGCCGGGGAGGATGTCAATGGCGACATCGACAAGGATTTGAGGCCTTAGACAAGCGGGCCGAGCAGCTCTGCGCCGGCCGCGGTAATCCCGGGCTGCGGCATCGTCCCGTGACGGATGGAGGGAACGAGCCACCGAGTGGAGATCGCGGTGGTGGGCGAAGCGCAGTCTCGGCCGGGGAAAGATTTAATCATCGACCAACCAGCGAGGAGGAACGTCATGTTTGCCACCAGGACAATCAAAACCAGCATCACCGTGCTCGCGCTCGCATTACTCGTGAGTTGCGGAAAGAAAGAAGAGAGCAAGGCCCCAACCAGCGCCCCGTCTGCGCCGGTGGCGCAACCCGCGCCGCCTCCCGTAGCGCCTGCACCCCCGGTCGCCGCGCCCGCCGCGGGTGGACCGGTGCTGGCCCGTTCCGACGGCGAGAAGGCAGGCATGAGCGTCGAGGTGACGGAGCTCAAGCGCGGCAGCGGCGGCACGGTCACGCTGAAGTTCACGATGGTCAACAACACCAAGGAACGAGCTGGCTTCAGCTACAACTACGGCGACGGGGCACTCAGTACCATTGACTTTAATACGGTGGGCGGTACCCATTTGATCGACGCCGTGAACAAGAAGAAGTATCTGGTGGTGCGGGATAGCGAAAAGAAATGCGTGTGCAGTCTGGTGAAAAGTGATATCCCGGTGGGCGAACGGATGAACCTATGGGCCAAGTTCCCGGCGCCGCCGGAGGACGTCAAGGTCATTGCGGTCATGATCCCGCACTTTGCCCCCATGGACGACGTGCCCATCAGCCCCTGACCACTAGCGAGGCACACCATGCGCAGAATTATTGCTGGAAGTATCATCGGCCTGCTTGCGGCAGGTACCGCTTGGGCACAATCCGCCGCGGCGGCCAGCGAGCAGGTTACCATTCGCGATCTGGTCTACACGGTGATCGATCTCGGTGGCACGGTTATCGATCTCGGCGGCAAGGTTCAGGACCTGCAGGTCAAGCAGACCGAGACCGAGGTGCGCATTGAGCTGGCCGCCGACGTGCTCTTCGACTTCGACCAGGACACACTCAAGCCCGCGGCGCGGGAAACACTGCACAAGGCGGCCGCCGTCATCCGCGAGCAGACCAAGGGCGAGATCCGCATCGACGGCCACACCGACGCCAAGGGCGACAACAGCTACAACCAGAAACTCTCGCAGCGCCGCGCGGCCGCGGTGAAGAATTGGCTGGCGCAGAACGGCAAGCTGGGCGCCCGCCGCATGAGCACCCACGGCTTCGGCGAGCAGAAACCCGTCGCGCCCAACACCAAACCCGACGGCAGCGATAATCCCGAGGGCCGGCAGAAAAACCGCCGGGTCGAGATCATCGTGGGAAAACACGCGAAGTGATCGAGGCCGGCTCGGGAACCTGGTGGCAGGGTGGCGCATACGGAGAACGCGATGGCGCAAGTCGCACAAAACACAGTGACCCCGGCCAACACCTCAGGGGGAGGCTCCTCGGCCGCGGTGCCGCAGGAGATCGATCGCTGGAACTGGGGCGCGTTCCTGTTGAACTGGATATGGGGCATCGGCAACGGTGTTTACCTCGCGCTGCTGATGTTCGTGCCCCTGGTCAATGTTGTTATGTGGTTCGTGCTCGGGGCAAAGGGCAGTCGCTGGGCGTGGCAGAAGCGGAAGTGGGACAGCGTCGAGCACTTCAAGCGCGTGCAGCGGCAGTGGGCGGTTTGGGCGGTGGTGGTCTATGCGCTCGTGTTCCTCCTCGTCGGCGCTATCGCCGTGACGATCCCGCTCATGATGAAGCGCTCCGCGGCCTACCAACTTGCATTCGCGGAGCTTCAAGCCCACGGCGAGGCCATGGCGTTGCTCGGCACGCCGGTCACGAGCGGTTTCGTGCGCGGGAATATCCAGGTCTCGGGGCCGAGCGGCGAGGCGCGCCTCTCCTTCCCGGTCGCGGGGACCCGGACCTCGGGCAGGGTACACGTGTACGCGCAGAAGCGCTTCGACCGGTGGCGGATCGACGAGATGTTGATCGAGATCGAGGGCGGCAAACGGTTTTACCTCAAGGCCCAGGCACAA
>Ga0326597_10009404_pt1 | contig 13097 bp, 12 predicted proteins | sample RVTome_12_FD_203789 | JGI IMG/M metagenome (GOLD analysis project Ga0326597, IMG submission 203789) | Soil microbial communities from uranium-contaminated site in the Upper Colorado River Basin, Wyoming, United States - RVT100D185 | ecosystem: Environmental > Terrestrial > Soil > Contaminated >... | reverse complement strand
TGCCGATGTGCGGCCCAACACCATCACCACGATCGGGACCGGGCTGGTCCTGGTTTCGGCGGTAGCCTACGGCGTGGGGCAGATCCGTCTGGGCGGGGGTTTGCTGCTCCTGAGCGGGGTGACCGACACGCTGGACGGGCAGGTCGCCCGGCGCCGCGCGATGGTCACCACATTCGGAGCCTTCTACGACTCCACCCTCGACCGGGTGGGCGACGGCGCCACGTTCATCGGGATCGGGGCCTTTCTGCTCACCGCCCCCGACGTGGCCTACCGGGTGCCGGCGGTCATCGCCTGCATGGTGGCGATCCTCAGCTCGCTGCTGGTCTCCTACGCCCGGGCTCGCGCCGAGGGACTCGGGCTGGAGTGCAAGGTGGGCATCGCCCAGCGGGCGGAGCGGATCTTGGGACTCGGCCTGCTCTCCCTCATCGTGGGGGCGGGTCCGAGAGCGCTGGTGCTGGAAACGATCGTCGCCTTGCTGGCGGTCGCGTCGGTGATCACGGTGGTGCAGCGGTTCGTCTACGTCTACCGCACCGCGGACAGGGGGACGAGCGCTTCCCGGGTGGGAACCATCGACCGCGCCGGAGTGGATTCTTTCGCGAAAGGACGATAGCAGTGGCTGAACAAACCGCCCGGCCGATTCGGCCGGCTCAGGGGAAACTCGGGGTGCTCTGCGTCGGCCTGGGAGCCGTGGCGACGACTTTCATTGCCGGGGTGGAGAACGTCAGGCGGGGCGGGGCGACCCCGATCGGATCGCTTACCCAGATGGGGACCATCCGGTTGGGGAAGCGCACCGAGAGCCGCGCGCCGTTGATCCGCGACTTCGTTCCACTGGCGGCCCTGAGCGACCTGGTGTTCGGCGCCTGGGATCCGCTGCCCGACGACGCGTACACCGCCGCCCGCCACGCCGGCGTGCTGGACCGGCACGAGCACCTGGCGCCGATCGCCGACTTCCTCAAGGCGATCACGCCGATGCCCGCGGTTTTCGACCAGAACTACGTGAAGCGGCTGGAGGGGAAGAACGTCAAGACCGGGAAGACCAAGCGGGAGCTGGCCGAGGCCCTGCGAAAGGACATTCGGGACTTCAAGGCCAAGCACCGGTGCGACCGGTTGGTCATGGTCTGGTGCGCCTCCACCGAAATCTTCCTCAGCCCGGGACCGGCCCACCGGACCTTGGAGGCCTTCGAGAAGGCGATGGACGCCAACGATCCGACGATCGCCCCATCGATGCTGTACGCCTATGCGGCGATCCAGGAAGGGGTCCCCTTCGCCAATGGGGCGCCCAATCTGACCTGTGACTTCCCCGCCATGGAGGGGCTCGCCAGGGACAAAGGCGTGGCCATCGGAGGGAAGGACTTCAAGACCGGGCAGACGATGATCAAGACCGTGCTGGCGCCGATGTTCAAGGCGCGCATGCTCGGCGTCGCCGGATGGTACTCCACGAACATCCTGGGCAACCGCGACGGCGAGGTGCTGGATGATCCCGAGAGCTTCAAGACGAAGGAGGAGTCGAAGCTTGGGGTGCTGGAGTACATTTTGCAGCCGCAGCTCTACCCCGAGCTCTACGGCAAGATCTTCCACAAGGTGCGGATCAACTACTACCCGCCCCGGGGCGACAACAAGGAGGGCTGGGACAACATCGACATCTTCGGTTGGCTCGGTTACCCCATGCAGATCAAGGTGGACTTCCTCTGCCGCGACTCCATTTTGGCGGCCCCGCTGGTGCTCGATCTCGCGCTCTTCTTCGACCTGGCGCAGCGGGCGGGCATGAGCGGGATCCAGGAATGGCTCTCCTTCTACTTCAAGAGCCCGCAGACCGCGCCGGGGCTCTACCCGGAACACGACCTCTTCATTCAGCAGACCAAGCTCAAGAACACCCTTCGGTACGTGATGGGCGAAGAGCAAATCACCCATCTCGGGATCGAGTACTACCAGGAAGCCTGATGAAATACTTCCACCGGACCCAGCTTCCGCCGGAGGACGTCCTCTCGCGGGGGACGGCGTTCTTCGGCTCGCGTCTCAGCCCGGTGCAGGAGCTTCCGCGCCAACGGGCCTTCTCCGGCTCCATCGGCCAGATCCGTCTCCGGGTCGAGGCCGAGGGGGGACACTACACGCTGGTGACGTTGGAAACCGATCAGGTGGGTGAGAGTGAGGCCGACAAGCTGGCCAAGCGCTTCCTGACGATCGTGCACACGCTGGCGGAGCCGACCCACCGTCCTATCGGCGCCTACTAAGACCCCCGTTCGCGCCCGTCCGTTACCTCCAGGAGACCGATGATGATCCGGATGGCCCAGCTGCTCCGTCGACCTCTGTCCCTGATGTCCGCCCTGGTGGGCGCGCTGGCGTGGCTGTCGGCCGCCGCCCCGCCGCTGCTGGCCCAGGACGCGGTCGCCGCCTCGGTCCACGAAGGCGGCGAGGCCACGCTGGTGGTCCCGGACCTGGGCCAGGTGCAGTTCTTCGGGGTCGGCGCCCCGGCCCTCCTGCTGGCCGGGCTGGTGGTCTGCGTGCTCGGCCTCGTCTTCGGATTGGTCATCTACCGGCAGCTCCGCGGGCTTCCGGTGCACGCCGCGATGCGGGAAGTCTCCGAGCTGATCTACGAGACCTGCAAGACCTACCTGGTGACCCAGGGCAAGTTCATCCTGATCCTGGAGATCTTCATCGGCATCGTGATGATCCTGTATTTCGGCGTGTTGCGCCAGTTCGAGCCGGCCCGCGTCGGGATCATCCTCCTCTTCAGCCTGATTGGGATCGGGGGAAGCTACGGCGTGGCCTGGTTCGGCATCCGGATCAACACCTTCGCCAACTCCCGCACGGCGTTCGCGGCGCTCAGGGGGAAGCCCTTCCCGCTCCATGAGATCCCGCTCAAGGCGGGGATGAGCATCGGCATGCTGCTCATCAGCGTCGAGTTGTTCATCATGCTGTGCATCCTGCTCTTCATTCCGGGCGACTACGCCGGGCCCTGCTTCATCGGCTTTGCCATCGGCGAGTCGCTCGGTGCGTCGGCGCTCCGCATCGCGGGCGGCATTTTCACCAAGATCGCGGACATCGGGTCGGACCTGATGAAGATCGTCTTCAATATCAAGGAGGACGATGCCCGGAACCCGGGCGTGATCGCCGATTGCACCGGCGACAACGCGGGCGACTCGGTGGGCCCCAGCGCGGACGGGTTCGAGACCTACGGCGTCACCGGTGTGGCGCTCATCTCCTTCATCCTGCTCGCCGTCCCGGTGGAGGCGGTCCAGGTCCAGCTGCTGGTGTGGATCTTCGTCATGCGGGTGCTCATGATCATCGCCAGCGGCGCATCGTATCTCATCAACAACGCGATGGCCAAGGCGAAGTACGGCACGGCGGCCAAGATGAACTTCGAGGCTCCGCTCACCTCCCTGGTCTGGCTCACGTCGATCGTGTCCGTGGTGACGACCTACGCCGCCTCCTACCTGCTGGTGCACGACCTCGGCGACGGCACCCTCTGGTGGAAGCTTTCGACGGTCATCACCTGCGGGACGCTCGCCGGGGCGATCATCCCGGAGTTGGTGAAGGTCTTCACCTCGACCGAGTCGCGGCACGTGCGGGAGGTCGTCACCTCCTCCCGCGAGGGCGGGGCGTCGCTCAACATCCTGTCGGGCCTGGTGGCGGGGAACTTCAGCGCCTACTGGCTCGGCATCGCGATCGTGGCCCTGATGGCCACCGGGTACGCCGTGAGCAGCCTCGGGCTCGGCAGCCTGATGGCGGCTCCGGCGGTATTCGCCTTCGGGCTGGTGGCCTTCGGCTTCCTCGGCATGGGGCCGGTGACGATCGCGGTCGACTCCTACGGCCCGGTGACGGACAACGCCCAGTCGATCTACGAGCTGTCGGTGATCGAGACCGTGCCGGGAATCAAGGCCCAGCTGGAGAAGGATTACGGATTCACCACCGACTTCGAGTCCGCCAAACACCTCCTGGAGGAGAACGACGGGGCGGGCAATACCTTCAAGGCGACGGCCAAACCGGTGCTGATCGGCACGGCGGTGGTCGGAGCGACGACAATGATCTTCGCGATCATCGTCCTGCTCACCAACGGGCTGACCCAGAACCTCGACCACCTGTCGCTCCTCCACCCGCCGTTCCTGCTGGGGCTCATCTCCGGCGGATCGGTCATCTACTGGTTTACCGGGGCCTCCATCCAGGCGGTGACGACCGGGGCCTACCGGGCGGTGGAGTTCATCAAGGCGAACATCCGGTTGGAGGGCGCCACCAAGGCCTCGGTCGAGGACAGCAAGCGGGTGGTGGAGATCTGCACCCGGTACGCCCAGAAGGGGATGTTCAACATCTTCCTCACGGTCTTCTTCGCCACGCTCGGCTTTGCGTTCGTCGAGCCCTACTTCTTCGTCGGTTATCTCATCTCGATCGCCCTGTTCGGTCTCTACCAGGCGGTCTTCATGGCCAACGCCGGTGGCGCCTGGGACAACGCCAAGAAGGTTGTCGAGGTCGAGCTGAAGCAGAAAGGCACCGATCTGCACGCCGCGACGGTGGTGGGCGACACCGTCGGCGATCCGTTCAAGGACACCTCCTCAGTGGCGCTCAACCCGATCATCAAGTTCACCACCCTCTTCGGGCTGCTCGCCGTCGAGTTGGCGGTGAGTCTGCGGGAGGAGCAGGGCGGGACGCTCACCGCCGTGCTGGCCGCCGCCTTCCTGCTGGTCTCGGTCTACTTCGTGCACCGGTCCTTCTACGGGATGCGGATCGAGTCTTCGGAACCGGCAATCGCAGCCAGTCCCGCCGCCGTCAAGGCATAGACGCCGTCGGAGGTAGTGCCCCCGATGTCCCGTCAGGATGACGCCATGGATCGACGCAGCTTTCTGGGCCGTGCCGCGGTCCTGGGCGCGGCCGCCACGGGGGTGACTCCGCGGCGCCTCCCGGTCGCCGTCCCGCCGGAAGCTCCGGTGACGCCGCAGGGTCCGCTCCCCCGCTTCAATCTCGAGGAGTCGACGGTACTGGGGCTCCAGAGCGAGATGGAGGCGGGCCGGCTCACCGCCCACGACCTGGTGGCGCAGTATCTCGAGCGCATCGAGAATCTGGACCGCGGGGGCCCGGCGCTCCGCAGCATCCTGGAGCTGAATCCCGAGGCACTCGCCATCGCCGACGCGCTCGACCAGGAGCGCAAGGCGAAGGGGCCGAGGGGCCCGCTGCACGGGATTCCGGTGGTGCTCAAGGACAACATCGATACCGCCGACCGGATGACCACGACCGCGGGATCGCTCGCGCTCGAGGGGTCGATCGCAGAGCGCGATTCCCAGGTGGCCGGGCGGCTCCGCGCCGCGGGCGCGGTGCTGCTCGCCAAGGCCAATATGAGCGAGTGGGCCAACATCCGGTCCAGCCGATCATCCAGCGGCTGGAGCGCGCGAGGGGGCCAGTGCGCAAACCCCTACGTCCTCGATCGCAATCCGTGCGGGTCGAGCTCCGGGTCGGCGGCTGCGGTGTCCGCCAACTTCTGCACGCTGGCGGTCGGCACCGAAACCGACGGCTCGATCGTCTGTCCCGCCTCCGCCAACGGCGTGGTCGGACTCAAACCCACGGTCGGTCTGGTCAGCCGGGCGGGGATCATTCCCATTTCCCAGACCCAGGACACGGCCGGCCCGTTGACCCGTACGGTCGCCGACGCGGCCATTCTGCTGGGGGCCATGGTGGCGGGGGATGCTCGGGACCCGGCGACTCGGGCCGCCAGCGCCCACCGGCACGACGACTACGCCAAGTTCCTCGAGCCAGGGGGGCTTCGGGGCGCCCGCATCGGGGTGGCGCGGGCCAAGTTCTTCGGGTACAGCGACGTGGCCGACCGAATCACGGAGGCGGCGCTCGACCTGATGAAGCAGGAAGGAGCGATCGTCGTCGATCCCGCCGACATCCCCCACGCCGGGACCTACGACGAACCGGAGCTCGAGGTTCTCCTGTACGACCTCAAGGCGGATCTGAACGCCTATCTCGCCGGCCTCGGTCCCGATGCCAGGGTCAGGACCCTCCAGGACATCATCGAGTTCAACCAGCAGCACCACGACCGGGAGATGCGTTTCTTCGGCCAGGATCTGTTCATCCAGGCGCAGGCCAAGGGACCGTTGACCTCTCCGGCGTATCGGCAGGCGAAGGCCGTGTGCCGGCGGTCGTCCCGCACCCTGGGCATCGACGCGGTGATGCGGCGCCTTCGGCTGGACGCCATCGTCGCCCCGACCGGGAGTCCCCCATGGCCGACCGATCCGGTGAACGGCGATCACTTCACCGGGTCGAGCTCCACCCCGGCGGCGGTCGCCGGCTACCCGAGCATCAGCCTGCCCGCGGGCTTCGCCTTCGGCCTCCCGGTGGGGATTTCCTTTATCGGGCGCGCCTGGAGCGAACCGCTGCTGCTCAAGCTGGCGTACGGCTACGAGCAGGCGTCGCTGTTGCGACGGCCGCCGCGGTTCCTCCCCACGGCCGATCTGGTCGGCCGTTGAGCCGGCTGTCATCCTGCGCATCCTCGAGTGCTTCAGGTGGCGAGCCGCCGTGCACCATGGGGCTCGAGGCCCTCGTCCCGCGTGCTTGACTCTCCCTTTCCGGCGGCCGATTTTCCAGCCCGGCGAGAGACTCCCCCAACCTGGATGTCCATGGCGGTGACCAGCCCTCCCGTTTCCGACGCGGCCCCAACCGCCGGTCTGTCCCGGGATCAGCTCCTCGAGCTGTACTACTGGATGCGGCTGACGCGCTCGTTGGAAGAGCGCCTGGTCAATCTCTACCGGCAAACGAAAGTGGTTGGGGGACTCTTCCGGTCGCTGGGGCAGGAGGCCTGCGCCGTCGGCGCTGCCTACGCCCTTCGCCCCGACGACGTGCTCTCCCCCCTGATCCGCAACCTTGGCTCCATGCTGGTCAAGGGCGCCACCCCGGTGGAGGTGCTTCGCCAGTACATGGCCAAGGGCGATTCCCCGACGCGCGGCCGCGAGCTCAACATCCATTTCGGCGACGTCGAACGGCGCAATTTCATCGGGCAGATCTCCCATCTCGGCGACATGGTTCCGGTCATGGCCGGTGTCACCCTCTCCTTCAAGATGCGGCATCAGCCGAGAGTGGGCCTGGTCTATGTGGGTGACGGCGCGACCTCGACCGGCGCCTTCCACGAAGGGATCAACTTCGCCGCGGTCCAGCGATGCCCGCTGGTGGTGATCGTCGAGAACAACGGGTACGCCTACTCGACGCCGACCTTCAAGCAGTGCGCGGCCGAGCGACTGGCCGACAAGGCGGCGGGCTACGGCATTCCGGGAGTCCGGGCCGACGGGAACGATGTGCTGGCCACCTATCGGGTGACGGTCGAGGCGGTGGAACGGGCTCGACGAGGCGAGGGGGTGACGCTCATCGAGCTGATGACCTTTCGGCGCAAAGGACACGCCGAGCACGACAACCAGTCCTATGTGCCCCCGGAGGAGATCCAGCGCTGGGCGCTGCACCACGACCCGATCGGGCAGTACGCGGCCCAGCTCATCGGAGCGCTCGGTTTTGCGCGGGACCAGCTGGAGGCGATCGACGCCCGGGTGGCCGGGGAAATCGATCGGGCGACGGAGGCAGCCGAAGGGTCTCCTGCGCCGGAGCCCCATGACTGCCTGGTCGGCGTCTATGCCGATCCGCCGGTCGCGCCTTCGCTCTGGTACCGCGACGGGATCCGGGGCGCCGTGGAGATCCACGAGCGGCCGGCCAGCTGGGGGACTCACGATGGCTGAGGTGACCTTCCTGGAGGCGATTCGCCAAGGTCTGGCGGAGGAGATGGAGCGCGATCCCAGTGTCTTCTGCCTGGGCGAGGACATCGGCGCATATGGCGGGGCCTTCAAGGTCACCGAGGGATTGCTGGATCGGTTCGGTGCCGCCCGCGTCATCGACACACCGATCAGCGAGACCGGGTTCGTCGGGGCCGCCGCCGGGGCGGCGCACATGGGCCTGCGGCCGGTATGCGAGATGCAGTTCATCGACTTCATCAGCTGCGCCTACAGCATCCTCACCAATTATGTCGCGACCGCCCGCTATCGGGCCTTCCTCCCCTGTCCCATGGTGGTGCGCGGCCCCAGTGGAGGCTACGTGCGCGGCGGGCCGTTCCACTCCCAGAACCCGGAAGCTGCGTTTCTCCATACCCCCGGCCTCAAGATCGTCTACCCCGCGACCGCCAGCGACGCGAAAGGCCTGATCAAGGCGGCCATCCGAGACGACGACTGTGTGCTCTTCTTCGAGCACAAGTATCTTTATCGTCGGATCAAGGAGGAGCTGCCCCCGGGGGACCATGTGGTGCCCATCGGGAAGGCCCGGCTGGCCCGGGAGGGATCCGATCTCTCGATCATCACCTACGCCGCGACGGTGTGGAAGGCGCTCGAGGCGGCCGAGCAGCTCGCCCGGGAGGATGGGCTCTCGGTCGAGGTGCTGGATCTTCGGTCGCTCCAACCGATGGACGACGAGGCGATCGTGGCCACGGTGAAGAAGACCAACCGGGTGCTGATCGTCCACGAGGACACCGTCACCGGCGGGGTCGCCGGGGAAATCACGGCCCGGATCAACGAGCTCGCCTTCGAGTGGCTGGACGCCCCGGTTCGGCGAGTGGCGGCCCACGATGTGGCACTCCCCTATGCCCCTCAGCTCGAGGACTTCGTCCTGCCCCAGACACCCGACATCGCACGGGCCGCGCGCTGGCTCGCGGCTTACTGATTGGAGACGACCGAATGGCCAAGATCGACGTCATCATGCCGCAGATGGGCGAATCGATCGCCGAGGGCACTCTCTCGCGATGGATCAAGAAAGTGGGCGACCCGGTGAAGCGCGACGAGCCGATCTTCGAGATCTCCACCGACAAGGTGGATGCCGAGATCCCGGCGCCGGCCGCCGGCGTCCTGGCCGAGATTCTGGTGACGGAGGGTCAGACGGTCGCGGTGCAGACGGTGGTGGCGACCATCGAGACCGAAGCCGGAGCCGCGGCCACCGAGACACCGCCGACTCCAGCCGTTCCGGTCGCCGCGCCGCCGCCGCCGCCACCGGCCCCGAAGCCGGCCGCCTCCGGCCCGCCACCGGGCGCGGCTCCGGCGGCGGCGCGGGCCCCCGCGTCGGAGGCGCGCTCCCTGGGCGACGGGAACGGGGCCGAAACGGCCGAGGAGCGGCTCCGCAGGAAGTCCACCCCGCTGGTCCGGAAGATGGCCGCGGAGCACCATCTCGATCTCACGGCGATCGCGGGGACCGGGCTGGCCGGGCGAGTGACCAAGAGCGACATCCTGGGGTACCTGGAGGGGAACGCGGCCCCGGCCGCGGGGGTACCCGGTCACGCGCCCGCCGTCGCGGCGCCGCCGGCTGGTGCCCCGGTTGCCGCGCCCTCCCACGGGCCGGGTGGGGTGGAGCCTTGGCCGGGCGATCGGGTGGAGCCCTGGTCACGCATCCGAAAGCTCACCGCTGACCACATGGTGACGTCCCGCCGGACCTCGCCCCATGTGAACACCATCTTCGAAATCGACTATACCCGCATCGCCCAGCTCCGAGCCCGGAAGAAGCAGGAGTATGCCGACCGGGGCGTGAACCTCACCTACCTGGCGTTCATCGCCAAGGCGGTGGCCGACGCGCTGCGGGCCCACCCGACTCTCAACTCGGCGGTCTCGGGCGAGGCGACGATCCTGCGGCGCGACATCAACCTCGGTATCGCGGTCGCCTTGGACTGGGGACTCCTCGTCCCCGTGGTCAAGCATGCCGACGAGCTGTCGCTCCTCGGGCTGGCCCGCGCCATCAACGACCTGGGCGAGCGCGCGCGATCCAAGAAGCTGATTCCGGATGAGGTGCAGAAGGGGACCTTCACTATCACCAACCCTGGCGTGTTCGGCTCCGTGATCGGAACTCCCATCATCAACCAGCCCCAGGCGGCCATTCTCTGTGTTGGCTCTATCGAGAAGCAACCGGCGGTCATCAGCGTGGAGGGCGCCGATACCCTCGCGATTCGGACTCGGGGCCTCTTGTCGCTCGCCTTCGACCATCGAATCGTCGACGGCGCGGACGCGGACCGGTTCATGGCCGACGTCAAGACCGCGTTGCAGACTTTCCCGGAAAGCGCGGTGTGACGTGGCCCGCGCGCTCACGGTGTCCCGGGTGAGAGTGCCGGATGGCAAGGACGGGGAGTATCTCTCGGCGGTGCGGGAGCTCGCCGGTCTGGCGGAGGCGCGCGGATGGCACCTCTGGGTCTTCCGCAGCCGTGACGACCCCCGGCTGTTCCTGGAGTGCAGCGAGAGCACCACCGCGGACAGCCACCGAGCCGTGGCCCGCCGCCCCGCCGACGAGCGCCGGATCGAGGAGCGACTGCGCAGCATCGCGATGTACCAGCCAGGAGCGTGGGATATGTGGGAAGCCATCAGGAGCGACGACTGATGCCCGGTCGAGTGATCCGGGTCGACGGTGAGGACTGGACCGTCACCGCGGCCGGTCGGATCACGCAGTACACCGGGGACGAGTTCGGCCTGGTCTTCACCCGCGGCACCGGCCCCGACCGAGAGCGGCGGGTGGTGCGGTATTCGCCGCCGGAGGTGAAGAGCCGGGAGGCGTCGCTCAGCCGCCTGAGCGACCAGGAGCTCAAGGATCTCTGGACCCATTCGCAGCCCGCCTGGACTGCACCCGAGACGGGGTACCAGCGCTGAACCCGCATTTACCGCCGGTGGGCGCCACCATCGATCTGCACGTTCATTCGACGGCATCCGACGGCACCCTTTCCCCCGAGGCGGTCGTGCAGCGGGCGCTGGCCGCGGGGCTCGGGGCCATCGCGCTGACCGATCACGACACCCTCGCGGGGATCCCGGCGGCGGTGGCGGCGGGGGAGCGCCTCGGAGTGAAAGTGGTGGGTGGCTGCGAGTTCTCCGCGGCCGCTCCCTGGGGCGAAATGCACGTGCTGGGCTATTTTCTCCCCCCCAACGCCGCCCAGCTGGACGGCTTCCTCGGCCGCTGCCGGGCGGACCGGATTCGTCGCGCTGGCGAGATGGTTACCCGCCTTCGGGCACTGGGGGTTCCGCTCGACATGGCGCAGGTGCTGGAGCAGGCGCGGGGGGGTGCGGTCGGTCGGCCGCACGTCGCCCGGGCGCTCGTTCGCCGGGGATTCGCGGCGGACGTCAACGCCGCGTTCGATCGGTACCTGGGCCGGGGCCGCCCCGCCTTCGTGAGCAAGATCCTCCCCCCATTCCGCGAGATCGCCGACCAGGTGCATCAGGTCCGGGGACTGGTGTCGGTGGCGCACGTGAAGGACCGCGGCACCCGGTCGTTTCTCGAGCGGCTCAAGCGCGAGGGGCTCGACGCCATTGAGATCAGGCATCCCAGTCACCACCCCGACCTTCGTGCCCGGCTGACCGATCTCGCGCTCCGGCTCGGTCTCCTGCGGACCGGGGGGAGCGACTGGCACGGAGACCCCGAGCCGGGCGATACCCACGGTGCGCTGGGATCCGAAGCGGTTCCACTGGAATGGCTCGACCGGCTCGAGGAGCGACAGGCTGGGGCGCCGTCCCCGGTGGCGTCATGAACCCGCGGCCCGCCGCCGCGGCTAGCCGCCGCCCGGGCCCGGCTCCCGCCACCCGGCGCACCCGGGCATCCGTGAGTTACTCATGACGCCTCCCGCTTTCGATTTCCGCGGCAAGGTGGTTCTGGTGACCGGGGTGGGCCGGGCCGGCCAGATCGGGCACGCGGTCGCCCTGGCCTTCGGCAAGGCCGGAGCAAGAATCGTCGCCTGCGATCTCAATGCGGTCGGCGTCGCCGAGCGAGCGCGGGAGTTCGCAGCGCTGGGGGTCGATGCCCGCCCCTGCGCCGGCGACCTCACCCAGCCCGATATCGCGGCCCTGGCAGTCGAAACCGCGCTCAAACACTTCGGCCGATTGGACGTGGTCGTGAACTTGGCCGGCGGGCTCACGACCTATGGACCCATCGACGAGCTCACCGTCGAGGGTTTCGATCGGGAGCTGGCCATCAACCTGAAAACGGCCGTCCTGGTCTCGCAGGCGGCAATCCCTGCGTTGACCAAGACTCACGGCTGCATCATCAACGTCGCGTCCATCGCCTATTTTCAGCCGCAGCCGTCCCTAGCGGCGTACTCGGCCGCCAAGGCCGCGGTGGCCGGCTTCACCCAGAGTCTGGCCCTCGAGCTGACTCCCGTGGGGGTCCGGGTCAATGCGGTGGCGCCGGGAATGGTGCGCACCAGCGATAACGTCGCGGTCGCCGGCCCCGACGCATCATACGTCGAGTTGGAGGACTTGACCGAGGGCGTCATGGCACTCGCCCACCAGGCCGCTTCCGTGACCGGGCACATTGTGCCGATCGCGCCCCGGTCCGCCTGATGGAGCTGCGGGACCGGGTCGCGTTGGTGACCGGCGCGGGCAAGCGCCTGGGGCAGGCGATGGCCCGGGCCCTCGCGCGCCGCGGCATGGCGGTCGCGATTCACCATCATGCCTCGGGCCCGGGCGCGGCGGAGCTGCGGGATGAGCTCAGGGCCGGCGGTGGCCATGCCGCCTGCTTCGCCGCCGACCTCTCCCGCGCCGACGCCGCGGCTGAGCTTCCCCGGCGCGTGGTCGCGGAATTCGGGCGGTTGGATGTGCTGGTCAATTCGGCCGCGGTGATGCACCAGCTTTCCTTCGAGGCGACGACACCCGCCCGCTGGGACGAAATCCTCGATCTCAATCTGCGGGGTGTGTTCTTCTGCACTCAGGGCGCGGCCCCGGCCCTGCGCTCGGCGCGGGGCAAGGTGATCAATCTGGCCGACGTGGGCGGCCTCCAGCCGTGGCCGGAATTCGCCGCCCACTCGATCAGTAAAGCCGGAGTGGTGATGCTGACCCGGGTGCTGGCGCGGGCGCTGGCGCCCGAGGTCACCGTCAACGCGATCGCGCCGGGGAGCGTGCTGGTGCCGGACGAGTACGATGCCGACCGGCGTGATCGACTGGCCCGCGCGGCCCCCCTGGGCCGGCTCGGCGCCCCGGAGGACGCCGTGGCGGCGCTGCTCTACCTGCTCGAGGGTGGGGACTTCGTGACCGGCGAGGTCCTGGTGGTGGACGGAGGGCGGCTCCTCCGATAGGCGGGGAATAAGAGCCTCGGCGGGCCTGCCGCCGGGCCGCGGGAACCCT
>Ga0326597_10009403_pt1 | contig 13097 bp, 12 predicted proteins | sample RVTome_12_FD_203789 | JGI IMG/M metagenome (GOLD analysis project Ga0326597, IMG submission 203789) | Soil microbial communities from uranium-contaminated site in the Upper Colorado River Basin, Wyoming, United States - RVT100D185 | ecosystem: Environmental > Terrestrial > Soil > Contaminated >... | reverse complement strand
CTGAGTTGCTCATCGGCGGCTATGTGCCGGCCATCGCGTCGCGCATCGGCCGATGGGGCGACGGCTACATGGCGCCGGGAGGGGGCGAGCCGCAAGCGATGCAAAAGATGTGGCGTGACGTTCAACAAGCGTGGCAAGACAATCATCGCCGCGGCCAGCCCCGGTGGGTCGGTGCCAGCTATTTCGCCCTCGGGCCCAGCGCCGCCGCACAAGCCGCCAGTTATATCAACGCCAACTACGGCTATAATCCCGATCTTGCCGCGCGCCGGCTGCGCGGCATCCCGACCTCGGTCGCTGCAATCGAAATCGCGATCAAGCACCAAGCCGACATGGGAGTCGATGAATTCATCCTTCGACCCTGCGCCGAAGAAATCGATCAGATGGAACGTCTCGACGAAGTGGCGGCACGGCTTACTTAGGCGAAAAGACCGCGGGTTAACGCACTTGGGTGATATAGCGCTGAAACAATCGGAGCGCCACATCCGGGCGGCTCTCGGAGAGCAGCCCGACGGCGTACAGCTGATATGTGGCATCCAAGAATTTTGTCGGCTCGCGCGGACGCAGCGGTTGGACACGATCGTCGTGGTCTGGCCGCTGGGTAAGAATGTAAGCAGCGTGGGCATTGTGGACAAACACCCCGCCGGTGCCGATCAGCGTGTGCGTATCGCGCATATCCTTGCCGTAATGCACCCAGGTCTCGCCTTCGCGAGCGACGATTCTTTCGCGTCGACCGACGTGCCGGTCGACCGCTAGATCGACGGCCGTGCGCGCTAGCACCGCATCGGCCGCGAGATGCCACGGCTCCTGCGGCACGGTACCGGTCTCCTGCCCGATCTGATCTATGTAATCGCCAAGCTTTTCGTATGGGATGGCTTGTTTTGGAAAGTCCTGGCGCAAATCCTCGGTCAGCTTATCCAAGCCCACCCGGGCGACGATCGTTGCTGCGTTGAAGCGAATGCCGAGATCGCCCTCCACCGTGCGCTTGGCGTAGGGCTCGGCCAATCCCTGCGCGATGACACTTTCACCGGCGGGAAGACCGTAGCCAATCGAATGGACGTCGGTGGTCGCGCCGCCAACGTCAACCACCAACATATCACCCCAACCCTTTTCATTCGCCGTGCCATCGGCACCGAGCCGAACGCCTTGGATCACAGCCATCGGTGTCGGCAACACCACCGGAACGATGCCTTGCAGCGCGTCCAGCCCCTTAGCGTGAGTAATCCGCTCCATGAAGAGTTCGCGGATCGCTTCGCGCGCCGATTCCACCGCGAGGATGCCGGCCTTCGGCATCACGTTGTCGACAACACGGACTTCTTTACCGGCTTGTTTAAGAATGGCCACCACTTGGTCAACCACCGCGCGATTGCCGCCAATCACCATGGGCACCGAGACGCTGGTCGCGGCAAGCGAGCGGGCATTGTGAAGAATCGTTTCCGAATCGCCGCCATCGACTCCGCCAGTGAGCAAGATCATGTCGGGTTTCAGCCCTTCGACCTCCTTGATCTTAGCTTCTGTCAACTTGAACGCCGACGAGCCAACGATCTTAGCCCCGGCGCCAAGCGCGGCTTGATTGGCCGCTTCCACCGTCAGACCCGGCACATTGCCGACCACGACGATGCGCAAGCCGCCCGCCGCGCTGCTCGAAGCGAGCACGACCTTGCCGTCGAGAACGCTTAGATCCTTCGGCACGGCGCCAAAAACAGCATGGCGGTCGTGCAAGTTTCTCAGCCCCTGCAGCAAGCCTTCGCGCACATCGGTTAGGACCGTGGACGGCGCTTGGCTGCGGCCGAGCACTTCCGCCTTGGACAAATCGACCGCCGTAACCTTGGTAAAGGTACTGCCGAAATCAATCAGAATAGCAATGGAGGACAAATGTAATCTAAAATTAAAAATTCAAAATTGAGGACCATCAAGAGCGATCTCCCCTGCTAGTGAATTTTTAGTTTCTTCCCTTCTCGTTTCAGTAATTTCATCGCAATGTCGTAATCGTTTGATGCGTATGTATGGCCGCTGCAAGACAAATCAATTGAGTTCGCGAACGGGGTTTGAACCCCGCTCGCGACCAAGGGGATGCTCGCCCCTTTGGAAACCCCATTAATTTTATGCCCGCCTCAAGAGACGGGGCTTTATGAGAATAAAACAACCATGCCGCGCCACAACCCAACCTAGTACCCCCAACGCGCCTCGGCCTTTTTCAAACGCTGAAACTCTTCGTCAAGTTCTTTGCGCGAGCGCAGTTCTTTGAATGCCTCGTCGACCAAATCTTGGGCAACCACCTCTTTGATCGGCGGAACCGTGTAGTTGAGCTCGCCAAGCTTTGCTTCTTCTTTGAGCATATCCTCAAAACCCGACGCTCGGCCGTCGAGCGGAAACGGCATCGCTTCCAGATCGCGCAGCGAGCGCGGCGCTTGGACCTTGCGCTCTTCGGGGTCCGGGCTGGTCAAGCGAACGCGCTTTTCGAGATTGACGAGGTATTCGTAGTTCTTCGGCACATCGCGCACGAACCAGTACGAGCGGACCAAACCTCGCAAGAAGGCTTTGACCATATCGGGGCGCTCTTCGAGAATGCGCCCGGTGGAGACAATCACTCTTTCCGGCCGGCCATCCGGATATTGCTCCGCCGGTGATACCAAGACATTGCAACCTTCCGCGAGCAGATCCTCGGCATACCAGGGAGGCACCGGCGCGCATTCGACGCGGCCGGCGCGGATCGCGTCTTTGTGCAGCTGCGAGTTGACGCCGATGCGTACCCACTCAACATCCTTTTCCAAATCCAATCCGGCTTTGACCAGCTGAATCTGGATCGCCCAATGGCGTATGCTGTTAAAGTCGCTGATGCCAACCCGCTTTCCTTTGAGGTCCTGCAAGGATTTGATATGCGGCGGACCAACCCAAACGTTGGTGTGCTGGTTGCGCCAGCCGGCGATGATGTAAAGATCGGCGCCGCGGGCGCGCTGATAGAACACCGTGCGGGATTGCACGTCGAGGGCGATGTCCACCGACTTTTCCTTCATCGCCTGGGAGATGCCGAGCTTCTCCAGCCCAAACGGAACCATCGAATCGGTGAGCAACTCATAAGCCAAGCTACCGTCCGCGGTCTTCAACCCTTCGTCGTAAAAATAGTTCATTTCGTGCGCCGCCCGTACCGGCACTTGGTGCAGCATATGATAACAAGTCGGCGCGATCCTCAGTTTACCGTCTAGCATGTTGTCTCCCCTTTCCTTGATTCCATCTCTAAGGTTAATTTGTCGACGACCCCGGCGCTCCTCGGCGGAGCCTCCGAAGAGCCCAGCGGAAGTAAGCGACCATCGCCGTTGGCGTATCTTAAATTTGGTAGGGCGAAAAGCGTCCGCGAAGCGGCTGGGTCTCGTCGCACTCTATCAAAACAGCCAGGCCGCCAAAAACGCTGCGAGCGCAACCATCGCTAGGATGCCCATCGTAACTTGCCGCCAATCGCCGCGACTCAGCGGGGTGCTCGAGCGCCGCGTGCTGCATGCCTCATCGCCGGATGGCGCGCTGGCCTCACCATCCTTTTCCCGCAATAACTGCACCGCGCGCAGCGCATCCGCTCGGCTGACCTGAACCTTAATTTCATTGAATCGATGACTTCTGTTTGGTGTATCGAGATCCCGCTCAGCCGTCAAGACGCAGGCGATCCCTGCTGCTTCCAGCTTGCCGGCGATCCGCCTGGCTTCGTCGCGGGCGGGTACCGTCGCAACGGTGACGCTGCCAGCTTTCGATTGGTCGGTTGCCTTGGCCATATCACACTCGCTCAGTTAGTTGCCAATTTATCCCTCGCGCGTGCGCGCCTGGGGTCCGAATGGTTCCGGCTGAAAAGGTGCGTCACGGCTTTCAATAAACGCCCCTAGACCGCCGCGCTGCCGGGCTTCTTCGAGCGGCCGGTAAAACGCCTCGCGCCGTGAGAGCTGCGCCCGCGCCGACAGTTCCGCATCGAGCGACCAGGCTTTCGCTAAACCCATCATCTCGTATCCCGACGATGCTTTTTGCAAGTTGATCTTCACCGTATCTGGCGGCACCAAGGCGATCCGCTCGACTAATCGAAATACTTCTTCGAGCAACTTGTTCTCGGGCATGACCTGGTTTATCAAACGCAGCCGTAGCGCCTCCTTGGCATCGATAGGATCGCCGGTGAGACCGTAACGTAAGGCATTTTTAAATCTACCCAGAGCCGTCCAGATAAAATCCGTGCCATCGCTATGACGCACCTGCGGCTGGCCGAAAACGGCGTCGTCGGCCGCGATAGTTAAATGCGCCGACAGCGCCAGCGCCGAAGCGGAGCCAAGACACCAGCCGCTCACTGCGGCAACGATCGGTTTGGGATAATGCCAGCGATAAAGCTGCCGGTCGATTTTTTCTTTGCGCGCGTAGTCGCGTAGCCCGTCATAGACGTCCACCAACGCGCGGTTCTCGGGAATCCCATAGGGCCACACCATGGGGCCCTCGGCCGACTCGCTCAAATCGTCGCCCACCGAAAACGAACCGCCGGCGCCGGTGATCACGACGGCGCGAACCGCGTCGTCGTCCCTGGCTAGCTCCAACGCCGCCTGAAGCTCGTCCTTGAGCCGGCTGTTCATGGTGTTGAGCACAGTCGGCCGATTGAGCGTAATCAACAGGCCACGGCGCTGCTTCTCATATAGAATGGTTTCAAAGTCCTGCACTTTCGTCCGTTCTCGCTACGATTTAATAGCAGCAATATCAGAATCAACCGGGACTTTCGCCTGCGGGGTATGAACCCCGCAGGCGACCAAAGGAGATGCTCGCCCCCTTTGGAAACCCCATTAATTTTGTGCCCGCAGCAAGCTGCGGGGAATATTAGATTCAAATCGTTCCAGCTGTTCAACCCGTTTAAGATTCTGCTCAGGACCGTCAGCCCTATTCTCAACGTCTTGAACGATTGGAACGGCTGGAACGGCATTTCTCTTAATCATTCGCGCCGCTTCGCCCGCGGCCCGAAGGGCTCCGGCTGAAACGGCCCATCGCGCCTTTGCAAGTAGGCTTTCGTGCCCTCGTTTTTGCGCTTTGCCTCCAACGGTCGGCGCAGCTCTTCCAGGAGCAAGGTATGCGCCGCCGCCGACATCTGCCCGTCCATCGTCCAGGCGTCCTTGAAGCCCATCATTTGCATTCCCAGGGTCGCCACCGCGAGGTTGAGCTTGACGGTTTCCGGCGATATTTTCGCGATCCGTTCGACGATCGCGAAACATTCATCGAGCAAGCGCTCGGCGGGCACGACCTTATTCACCAAGCCGATGCGCAGCGCCTCTTCAGCATCGATGTGATCGCCGGTGAGCGAGTAACGCAAGCCGTCTTTGAAGCCGGCCAGCAAGGTCCAGATAAATCCCGTGTTCGAACCATGACGCACTTCTGGCTGCGCGAACACCGCGCGCTCCGAAGCGATGGTGATATGCGTGAAAAGCGCCATCCACGAGCCCACGCCCATGGTCCAACCGTTGACCGCGCCGATGACCGGCTTCTCGCACTCGAAGATGCGCATGAAAATTTTTTCATGACCGCGAAAGTTGTCGATGAACTCGCTCGCGCTACTGTCAGCGCGCACCCCGTAGGGCCAGTCGATCTCGCGCCGTCGGCCGGGTCCACCGCCCTGATCCATGCCGGTGGAGAAGGCTCGGTCTCCAGATCCCGTCAAGACGATGGCGCGAACCTCCGGATCGGCAACCGCGTCATCGAGCGCGGAGCTTAATTTGTGCAGCATCGGCCGGGTCGCGGCGTTCATCGCCTCAGGCCGGTTGAGCGTAATCAGCACGCCGCAGCGCTGCTTTTGGTAGAGTATTTCCGTCGCTTCCGCCATGCCTCGGTCACTTTTTCGCGAGCGCTCGAATAAAGCCCCTGTCAGCGATCTGTCTCATAGCTGTAAAATGAAAATCAATCTTAGCAAATGACCCATGGCACCTTCCGAAAATTTCAAATTTGTCCTTGCGGTTATCACCGCAAACAATTTTAGTCAACGAAATTGATGCAACGATGGCGCCGTGACCATCAGGCAATGCGATCACGCACCGTCAAAGCCCAGCGCCGCTTTCGGCGCAATCGATACACCGTGCACTCCCGCGTTCTCGATGGCGCGCGCGACGAAGCCGGAAGCTTTCACCGCTTCGACGAACTCGCGCAAATACTTCACCGCTTCACCTCGGCCTTTGACGATTCCCAGCGCCTGGCCCATCGCCATAAAACGGTCATCGAACAGGCACGAGCCGGGAAGCTTCGACGAACTCGCGATGAGAGTCTGCCGCACGCCGGCGAGCACGTCGACCTTACCGGATAGTATTAGGTCGAACGCCGACTCCGGGCTCTGCGCACGGACAATCTGAGCGTGCTTTAAACTGCGGCTCAAAAACAGATCGTAGGCGCTCTTACCCGAAACCCCGACGCGCACACCCTCCCGGTCGACATCGGCAACTTTGTGAAAAGGCGCGCCCGCTGGAATCAGATAAATCCCTTCGATCTCGATATAGGGGGCGGTGAAATCGATCTCACTCGTGCGCCCAGGGTCCACCGCGAGAAACGCCACGTCCCATTTTCCGGCTGTCACCGCATCGAACATCTTACCGGCAGACTCGAAAGCGACGATCTCGACAGGTAATTCAGTTCGCCGGCCCAACTCGCGGGCCAAATCGATCGCGACGCCACGCGACTCGCCGGTTTCTGCGCCGCGCGTGACCAATACTGGATTGCCGTAGTTAATGCCAACGCGCAGCTTGCCTGTTGGCGCGAGCGCAGCAGCTAGCGACGGAGAATTCATCGGGACTCCCTTGGATGTAAAATTGCCGAGAGCGCAATTCACTATTCGGGTAGCCCATTGAGAAGATACATGGCCTGCAGTGCCGGGCTCGGCTTGCCGAGCCCGCCGAACCAGCGGTCGTAAATCTGCGCTACGCTCCCCGAGCGGTAGAGCTCGGCCAGTGCCCGATTGACGACCAGCCGGAACGCGGCGTCGTTGCGACGCACCATGAATCCATAAGGCTCATAGGAAAACAATATATTCTGGATGGTGAAAACAGACGGTTGCTTCGCCGTCACGATGAGGCCGATGAGGATGCCCCGATCAGAAGCGAACGCTTCGACAAGACCCTTCTCGACCGCGTCGCGCCCCGCCAAATGGTCCTTGACGTGAACCATCTGAACCGTGACAAATGCTTCTTTGAGATAGTTTGTTAGTGCAGTCTCCGTGGTGGTCCCGGCAATGACGGCGATGCGCTTATCGGCTAGATCAGCCAAAGCACGGAGACTCAAGTCCGACTTGGTCAGCAAACCGCCGCCGTCGACGAAAGTCATCAGGCTGAAGTCCACCCGCTCCTGGCGCGAAAGGCTGGCGGTGGTCGTGCCGCATTCGATGTCCACCTTGCCCTCGGCCACCATATCAACCCGGTTCTCAGCCGTGACCGGCACCCAATTGAGCTTTAGGCTGACTCCGAGTTGATTCTGGATTGCGCTCGCGACATGGGTGCAGAGATCGATGGAATAGCCCACCGGCTCCCGGTTCGGTCCGGGAAAAGAGAACGGAGGCGCCGCATCCCGGTAGCCCAGGTTCAGGGTACTCGTTGACTTGACCTGCTCAAGTGTCTCATTCAATCCTTGCTCCGAGACCGCGCACCCGAAGATTGCCACCGCCGACCACAGACTCATGGCTAAGGTCGTTCTTGTCATACCGTTCTCCCTCAGAAACATGACTTCACACCTTCCATCCCAGCGACAGATCGACGCGCGTTCCCACCGGATCGAGGACAAAGGTTTCGGCAAATCGTCCATCCCGAGGAAGATTGGCGGTACCACCGGTGGCACCGGCGGCCTGGGCGGTTTCGACCGCTGCCTTCACGTCTTGCACTTCCATGCCAAAGTGAAAAATTCCCTCGCGGCGGTTTCGCGCCGGAAGAATCGCCAAATTGATGTGGCCGTCAGAAAGATAGATCGCGCTGCCGTTCTGGGTCGGTTCACCGCTTCGCGCGACCTCGCCGGGCCGAAAGAAGTCTTGTAGAACGCCGCAAGCTTCTCGGTATCTTTCGTCAGTACTGCGATAGGCCGAATCCGTGCCATGTTTTGTCTCCTCTCCCCTTTCGAGCGTAAATCAATAGTTCCTTTGCCTCAGGCCGCTCCGCTTCGGCGACTCGCGGCCATACTATCGAAGTCCGCGCGTGATTGTAAATCGAAAATTCATCCGATATTGATGACCAGGACAAATTATTTCTGTCACTTTTGTCGCAGAAATTTCGCACAAGCATGGATCTTAGCCCAGCACGACGACTTAAACCCGAGACACGAAACCGAAAACTCGCAACCGCGGCTTCGCCGACTTGACACAAATCTCTGATCCAAGTAAGAATCGCGAAAATCCAAAAACAACTTGTGCCGAGGAATTTCATGGCAAATCCTTCAGGGCCGTTGACCGGCTACCGCGTGCTTGACCTGGGCGGACCCCTGAGTCTGCACTGCACTAAATTATTAGCCGACATGGGCGCCGACGTGATCAAAATCGAGCCGCCTGGGGGCGACGAGTCGCGCCGCGTACCGCCGTTCAAGGACGATGCGCCCCATTCGGAAAAAAGCCTTTATTTTCTTCACTTCAATACCAACAAGCGCGGCATCACCCTCGACGTCGAGAAACCCGACGGCCGTGAGATCCTGTTGGAATTGTGCAAAAAAGCGGACGTCCTGATCGAGACCAATCGGCCGTCGCGCGCCAAAGAATTGCGCCTGACCTATCAAGACCTGAGCGCGGTCAATCCGGCGTTGATCGTGGCGTCGATCACGCCCTTCGGCCAAAGCGGTCCGTGGAAAGAATACAAAGCGAATGACATGGCGGGCATCGGCCTCGGCAACCTGCTCTATCTCGCCGGCGAGCCCGGCGAACCGCCGCTGCAACCCCCGGGTGAAATCGCCTACGGCATGGCGTCCACTTACGGCGCGTTCGGCATCGCCGTGGCGCTTTATCATCGACTCGAAAGCGGCAAAGGCCAGCAGATCGACGTATCGATGCATGAATGCGCCGGCCACATTGCCGGATATTTTATTCCCACCTTCGGATACACCGGCGAGAAGCCGGCGCGTGCTTCGCGCAAGGGTGAAGAGACCGACCTCTACGATCCCTATCAGACCAAAAACGGTTACGCGCGCATCTTCATCATCCCCGTTGAGCAATGGCGCAGGCTGGTCGACTGGATGGGTAAGCCAGCTTCGATCTCGGGACCCGAGTTCGAAAAAATGGCCTATCGACGAAAGCATCCAGAGATCGTCGTTGGCGCCATCGCGGAATTCTGCGCGCGCCACACCAAAGAAGAACTGTACGAAGAAGGTCAAAAACGCCGCATTGCGGTCACGCCGATCAACACCGCCGGTGAGTTCATCGAAATGGAGCAAACCAAATCGCGCGGCCTGTTCGTCGACATGGAACATCCGGTGATCGGCAAGTATAAACAATTCGGCGTCGTGCCGCAGCTGATGGAGACTCCCGGCGCCATCCACCGCCCGGCGCCGCTGCTCGGCGAGCATAACCAAGAAGTATTCATCGGCGATCTCGGCATGACCAACGACGATCTCGTCGCGCTGCGCGCCGAAGGAGTGATCTGAAGACACGTTGGAGTGTTGGAGCACTGGAATGATGGAGTGTTGGGAAATCCGGAAACCCACTATTCCATTACTCCACCACTCCATCACTCCAGCTAAGTAAAGAGCAAGGTGAACGTCCTATGAGCAAGCTACCCCTTGAAGGCATTCGCGTTATCGAGCTTACCACCGGCGCCGCTGGCCCCACCGTGGCGCGCGTGCTCGGCGAATTTGGCGCTGAAGTGATTCGCTGCGAGACCCGTCTGCGCGGCGACGGTCACCGCGGCGAAGATCCCAAGCTGTGGAACAAGAAGCCGGACTTCATGAAACTCCAGCGCGGCAAGAAATCCTTCACGGTCAACATGCAAACTGCCAGAGGCCGCGAATTGGTCAAAGAACTGGCCAAGAAGTCCGACGTGTTGATAGAAAATTTCGGCTTGGGCATTTTAGAAAAATGGGGCCTCAACTGGCCCGATCTTCAGCTGATCAACCCGCGGATTATCTTGATCCGGGTCAAAGGCATGGGTTGCACCGGTCCCCATGCAGCCGATCTGACTTACGGCCCAAACGTCGGTAACACCATGGCCATGACTTATTTGTGGAATTATCCCGGCGCGACCACTGCCACCGCCGAACCGCGCACCCAGCATCCCGATTTCATGGGCGGTGTCACAGGCGCATTCGGCGTCGTGCTGGCGCTGATGGAGCGAAAGAAAACCGGACGTGGCCAATGGATCGACAGCGCGCAACAAGAAATCGGCGCGTCACTCCTCGGCCCAAGGTATCTCGAGTACAACGTCAACAAGCGAGAACCTAAACCCGAAGGCAATCGCAGTCTGATCGCCGCACCCTACGGGCCGTATCAGTGCAAAGGCAGCGACCGCTGGTGCGTGATCGCGGTTTATAACAAAGAGGAATGGCAACGTTTCGCCGCCTTGATAGAAAAATCAGGCTCCAAACGCGATGCCAAGTTCGCCACCCATCTGCAGCGCGTGCGCCACAAAGAAGCTCTCGACAAATGGGTGACCAGCTGGACGCTGCAGCACGACCCTTACCAAGTGATGGAGTTGGTCCAAGACGTCGATGTTTGTGCCGCCGTGGTGCAGGACGTCGAAGACCAGTTTAAGAATGACAAGCAGTACGCGGCCACGGGCTACCTAGTGCATATGAACGAGCCCGAGGCCGGCGACATGGTCACCGAGAACGTGCCCATGCGCATGTCGTTGACGCCGGGGAAAGTGCGCGGGGTGGCGCCGCTCATGGGCGAGCACACCCACGAGATCGCGCGCAATCTGCTCGGTCTCAGCGACGACGAGATCAAGAAGTTGGATGAAGAGAAAGTGCTGTATTAACAATTAAGAATTTAAAGTTAAAAATTAAAAAAGAAAAATTCTTCCTGAGTTCCAGAGTTATCCCAATTTTTTTATTTTGATTGTTTAATTTTGAATTATCTAAGAGGAGGAACCATGGCAGAACCAGGACCACTGTGCGTATACGAAAAGCGCGATCCGCATATCGCGATTATCCGGCTCAACCGGCCGGAGAAGAAAAATTCAATTAGCCGCGATCTCTATTGGGCGCTCGACGAGGCGTGGCACAAAGCCAAGGATGATAATGACGTTTGGTCGATCATTCTCACCGGCACCGCCGACTCATTCTGTTCCGGCGGCGACCTGAAAGAGAATCTCGCCTTCGCTAAGGGCGAGATGAAAGGGCCGCGCTCCGGCCCGCGGCCCTACTCGAACACACGCATGCTACAGATGCACAAGCCGATCATCGCCGCGATCAACGGCTATGCCGTCGGCGGCGGGTTCGGGTTGGCGCTCTCATGCCACATTCGCTATTGCGTGCCAGCGGCGAAATTCGGTTGCGGCGAAGTGCGCTGGTCGCATATGGCGGCGTGGCCGAATTATATCTGCCAGATACCGACCGGATGGGGCTATTGGTTTGCGCTCACCGGCCAGTTCGCCGATGCTGAAACCGCGTTTCGCTTGGGCCTCGTGCAAAAGATCTGCGAGCCGGACAAGCTCCTCGACGACTGCATCGAGCTTGCCACCACGATCAACCGCAACGGCCGGCTGATCGCCCAGCACACCATGGAGTTCATCGAGGACAAGCTGCTCTACGGTATCCAAGGCTGGGAGAAAGGCTTCGAAATCCATCGAGAATTTTACGCCCACCTGCGCGCCAGCAAAGACTATGACGAAGGCTCGGCGGCCTTCGCTGAACGGCGCAAACCGGAGTATTCTCAGGAGTACTACGACGAGAAAACCAAACTGCCGGGCGTTCCGGTACCGCCGAAATAACCACAGCAAATTTAAAACTTGAAATGCGCTGGGGCGATTGGACTGTTCCAAACGGTCCAATCGTTCCGGCAGTGACAATTGTTCAAGATCATCCGATCCGCTTTCATAAAGGATCATTGGTGTTTCTCTCGTTGTCCGGGATTGAAAAACACCAACACGCCAAAAGCGGAAAGAGACTCTGCAACTGTACGCTTTGGGTCTTCACGGCGCCAAGATCACAGCGTGCTCAGCGGGCGCTGCAGCTGCAATTGCGCAATCCGGTTTAGTCCTGCCGTGGCCCAACCAACGGACGGATACCGACAACGCTAAAGAAAAACTCTTGAATCGACACCTCGGGCGCCGCGCGCACTTCTCGAAAACGGCCGGCAAATAAGACATAGACCAACAGGCGGCAGACAGCGGACAGCAAAAACAACGCGAGCAGAGGATAGCCGTAAAGCGGCGGCAAACGGGAGGCCATCATGCCGCCGAGGGCCGATCCCAAGAAGATCGCCACGCCGTTGATCACGTTAAAGTAAGCGATGCAGCGAACGCGCTTCTGCGGCGTTACGGCGTCGTAGATAAAATTCCCCGTGGATAATATGAGACCGCTCCAGGAAAAACCGGCCCAAACTTGCACCAGCATCAGGTACAGCGGATGGCTGGAGACCAACCAAAGCAGCGGGATGATTGAAGCAAAGAAGCCGCTCAAGCGTAACACTCGGACATTACCGAAGTGATCGGCATGGCGCCCCCATAGAGAGAACGAGATCAGCGATGCGAGCGCGGCGCAAACATGGAGGACCATATACATTAGATAAGACAGCTGCAGATCACGCAGCATATAGACGGCAAAAAACGGTGCGGCAATGAAACTGGCGCAATTGAGCGCCGTGACAAAGGTCACGAACTTTAGAAAATTGCTCTCCCGAAAACGGGCGACGAACATGTAAAAGCTAAAATCGCTCGCCGGATCCTTGCGCTGGGGCGGCTCGGCCATCTGCGCGATGAATCCGCCGGATATGAACCGAAAAGCCGCAGCAGATAAAAACAACCAGAAAAAACCGTGAGAATTCCATTGTCGTGACAGGTAAAGCAATAGACCGGCGGCGATCATGCTGACCAGAGTAACACCCCCGAGCATGCTGCTACGCCAACCGAAATAGTGGCCACGCTTGCTTGCCGGGATGTAGTCGCTCATTAGACTCCCCCACGCCGGCCCGGCCACTCCGCCGG
>Ga0326597_10009402_pt1 | contig 13098 bp, 14 predicted proteins | sample RVTome_12_FD_203789 | JGI IMG/M metagenome (GOLD analysis project Ga0326597, IMG submission 203789) | Soil microbial communities from uranium-contaminated site in the Upper Colorado River Basin, Wyoming, United States - RVT100D185 | ecosystem: Environmental > Terrestrial > Soil > Contaminated >... | reverse complement strand
TGCTCAGCCCGCACCTCGACGCTTGCACCCACGTCCAGCAGCAGGACGGGACGGCCGGGGACCGGCACCAGCGCCGCCAGCCCGGGCCGATAGACCCCGGGCATCCGCTTCACGGTCAGCAGCCCGGCGGCAAGCGCCGCTCCGGTCGATCCGGCGGTGACCAGCGCAGCCGCGCGCCCGTCGGCGACCGCCGCCGCAGCACGCACGATCGACGCGTCCCGCTTGGACCGCACCGCGGCAGCCGGCTCCTCGGAGTTGGAGATCCACTCCGGCGAGTCCACCACCTCGACGGCGCCCGGCGGGGCGCCTGCCAGCTCAGCCTCCAGCGCGGCGGCCGGCCCGAACACGATGCAGTGAGCGCCCGCGGCGATGGCATCGCGCACGCCCGCGGCGACCTCTGCGGGACCGAGGTCGGCGCCCTGCGCGTCTACTGCGACTCTTGCGACGGCCCTGCCTCCGAGGAGGTGCGGGGAGTCACGACCTGACGCCCCGCGTAGAAGCCGCATTCCGGGCAGACCCGGTGCGGGAGGCGGGGCGAGTGGCACTGAGGGCACTCGTTTACAGCCGGCTGCGCCGCCTTGTGCGTGGAGCGGCGCTTGTTGGTGCGCGAGTGGGACTGTTTCTGCTTGGGGACGGCCATCGACGCGTGATGGTAGCGGAGCGCCTGGTGGCGATCAGCCCAGCTTCAGATCCCGCAGCTTCGCCCAGCGCGGGTCGCCCGCCGCTTCGTGGCGGTGACGGGCGGGATCGACCTCGTTCAGGTTCACCCCGCATTCCGGGCACAGACCCCGGCAGTCGGCGCTGCACACGATCTGGGCCGGCATCGCCAGCACGAGCGCGTCTCGGGCCCAGTCGGCGAGGTCCAGGACACTCTGGTCGAGGTAGGGGCTGTGCAGGTCATCGTCCTCGCCAGGTTGCTCGATCTCGCGCGCGTCCACCGAGATCGTGAGCGAGGCGGGGCCCACGCAGCGCATGCACGGGCCTTCGAGGAGCGCATCGAAGCGCAGCCGCAGCGCGTATCCGGTGACGGTGCGGGAGACGTCGAGGCGGGCCGGGACCGCGCCTCCCGCGACCGGGTAGCGCTGACCGCCGAGCTGCAACGGATCGACACGCACCTCGGCGCCGACTCGCTGCCCGTCCCCGGAGCGCAGCTGCAGGGTCTCGAGATCGAAGAGGTCCACACGCTGGGGCATGCCGTCTCATGTTAGACGCGCATTTCGGCCGATCGGTCAGTTGCCGGCGCGGCGCAGTCCCCGCATCGCGAGGCCGATCATCAGGACGCCGAGGCCCGCCAGTGCGAGCAGGCCGGGCCAGGTGTCGGCCCACGTCACGTCGCCCACGAAGCCCTGCCGGACCGCCTCGAGGATCTGCGTCACGGGATTGAGCTTGGCGACGTCCTGGAGCCACCCGGTGAGCAGCTCCTGGGGGGCGTAGGCAGTCGTGAACAGGACCGCCATGAACACCCCTGCCTGCATCAGGGGGGCGGCGGCCTGTGTCTTGAACTTCAGGGCGAGGATCACCCCGTAACACGCCGCCACCGCCGCGAAGCAGCTCGCAATGAACACGGCGAACACGAGCCCGTCGACGCCGGGGAAGTTCACCCCCAGCGCAAGGCCGACGATCATCAACAGGGTGATCGGCATCAGCACCCGCAGGCTCGCCGAAAGCACCGTGCCGGCCAGCAGCACGCCCCGCGGCGCGGGCGAGGCCAGGAGCCGGTCGAACCAGCCCAGCTCGATGTCGCGGGCGAGATTGACTCCTGTCGCGGCGCCGGTGAATGCGGCCCCCTGGAGAAACCCGACCGGCAGGATGAACGTCAGGTACGCGTCGGTGGTGAAGCCCGGGAGCTGGGTCAGGTTGCCGAACACGGCGGCCAGGCCGCACATGAAGATCGTGGGGGCGAGCACCGCGGGGATCACGGCTGCCGGGACGCGGGCGATCTCGTTGATCGCGCGGCGCATCAGCGCCCAGGTCGTGCGGAGCTCGAATGCGAGTCCCGTGGTCATGCCGACCGCAGCTTCTTGTTCAGGCCCCGGGCGCTGAGGGCGGCGCCGACGGCCGCCACGATCGCGATTCCGGCCAGTCCCTCGAGCGTCGGGCGAAGCGACAGGTCCGAGATGATCGGGTCGCGCAGACCGTCGGCGATCAGGCTCATCGGGTTCCACTCGGCGATCGTCCTGGCCGGCTCGAGCAGCAGGTTCTCGGGGAAGAACGCCGAGGACAGGAACAGAATCACGAACACGATCGGGAAGATCCCCTGCGCGACGCTCGGGCTGCCGCTGTTGAGGGCGATCGCGGCGCCGATCGTCCCCCATGCGATCGCGTTCAGGCCCACCAGGACCAGCACAACCGCAGCGCCTGGGACGCCCGCAACGATCTCGGCACCGAACACCAGCCCAACCATCAAGAACCACAGCCCCGCCATCACCCCGAGCACGCCGGTGGCGGCCAGCCGCCCCAGCACGAACGACCACCGCGCGATTGGCGCCGCCACGAGCCTGTCCACGAATCCGATCTGGATGTCGAGTGCGAGCGCGATCGCCGCGCTCACACCCGCCAGCATGGTCGACTGGAGCATCGCCCCGGCGAGCTGGAAGTCGAGGAAGCCGTTGACGGGCGGGAACTGGGGCAGGTCCACCGCGCGCCCGGCGCCGCCGGTGTTCACGGCCAGGAACAGGGAGGGGAAGATGATGATCGGTGCCAGGAACTGCGGGCGCCGGAAGGCCTGGCGTACCGAGCGCCGCCCGAGCGCCGCGACAACGCGGCTCTCGGCGACGATCCGAGCGCCGAGCGGCGGTGCGGCCGCCCCAGGGCTCACGCGGGGGCCGTCTTCTCGACGCCGGGCTGGTGGTCCCCGGCGCCCTCGAGGTGGCGTCCCGTCTTCTCCACGAACACGTCGTCAAGGGTGGGCTGCACCAGCTCGAGCGCCTCGACCGCACAACCGGCCTCGTCCAGCGCGCGTACGATCGGCGCCACGTCCGCAGCGCCACGGCGCAGGCCGACCATCAGGGTGCCGTCGCGAGCCGGCATCGGATCGCCGAAGCGCACGAGTATCGCTTCCGCCCGCTCCGACCCCCCTTCGGCGATCACGACCTCGAGGTGCGGGTCACCCACCTGTGCCTTCAGCTGGGTCGGCGTCCCCTCGGCGGCCATCCTGCCGTCGTCGATGATCCCGACGCGATCCGCGAGCTGGTCGGCCTCTTCCAGGTACTGAGTCGTGAGGAACACGGTCGTCCCCTCGCCGTTCAGCCGCCGCACCTCGTCCCAGATCGCGATCCGGCTGACAGGGTCGAGGCCCGTGGTCGGCTCGTCCAGGAAGAGCACGCTGGGGTCGTGGACCAGCGCCGTGGCGAGATCGAGCCGGCGTCGCATGCCGCCGGAGTACGTGCCGACCCGGCGGTCGGCCGCCTGTGTGAGCCCGACGCGATCGAGCAGCGCCTCGCCCTTTCTGCGGCCCTCCTCCGAGGACAGCCCGTGCAGGGTGGCCTGGAGCAGCATCAGCTCGCGCCCGGTCATCAGCGGGTCGAGCGCCGCCTCCTGGAGCGCGACGCCGATCGAGCGCCGCACGGAGGGCGCCTCGCGCACCACGTCGTGTCCGGCCACCAGGGCGGTGCCGCCCGTCGGCGCCAGCAACGTGACCAGCATCCGGACGGTCGTCGTCTTTCCGGCCCCGTTGGGGCCCAGGAAGGCATAGATCTCGCCCTCGGAAACCTCGAGGTCGATCCCCGCCACCGCCAGCACCCCTCCGGAGTAGCGGCGCTCGAGCCCGCGTACCTCGATCGCAGCCACGGCTGGGGATGCTAAAGGGTCGGCGAAGCCGGCCCTGTGCGCGCCGTCACGCTTGTCCGGCTACCCGACCTCGGCGAGCGATCCCTTCGCGGCCCGGATGTGCTTGGCCGTGTCGAGGTAGTGCCGCATGGCGCTCACCTTGCCATCCTCGTCGAACGTCCAGAGGTGGATCTCCTCGTCCTGGAACCGCTCGCCCGTGGCTTTCGCCGTTACGTCGAACGCGATCGTGGCCGCGACCTGGTTGCCGCCCTCGAGGAGGTTCCGCGGTTCGAAGCTGTGGAACTCGAGGCCGTCCGCGACGTCCTGGAAGAAATCCATCACGCCAGCACGGCCCTTCCGCGGCAGCACCCACGCCACGCCCGCCTCCTGGGCGGTGTTGTCGTTCTCCCAGGCCTCCCAGATGACGTCGTCGGCAATGTGCTCGAGGATCGCCGGGATGTCACCACGCCCGAACGCCTCGTAGATCGCACGCGCAGTGTCACTGTTGCTCATGAACCCTCCTGGTCGGTAGGGGCTCATTCTTACTTCCAAAGTGATGGGCGGCAAGGGGCCCCGAACAACCGATAGGGGCCGACGGTCGGGTGGGCCCGAGAGAAGCTCAAATAGGCTTCGGCGCGGGCCCACCCGATCGGCGGACCCGAGCGCCAGCGATGGGTCTAACCGACCTCGGCCGGCTCTTGCTCGCGCCCCGCGAGCCGGTCCCGCCCACGCTGCACAGCCGCCGTGAACTTCTGCAGGTTGACCTCGAGCGTGTTCAGGATCTCGTCAGCGTAGTCCTCGGCGCCGAGGCGGATCTCGCGGGCGCGCGCGTTGGCGTCCTCGACGATCTCCTCGGCCGCGCGCTCGGCCTGCTTGGTGATCTCCTCCTGGGAGACGAGGCGCTGCTGCTGGTCGCGCGCCTCCTTGATGATGCGCTCGGACTCACGCTTGGCCTCGGCCAGCATCTCCTGGCGCTCCTTCACGATCCAGCGAGCCTGCTTGATCTCCTCGGGGATCGTGGCGCGCATCTGGTCGAGGAGGTCATAGATCTCCTCGCGGTCCACGCGCACCTGATCCGTCAGGGGCACGGGCTTGGCGTTGTGCACCAGATCGTCGAGCTTGTCAATCAGTACGAGAACGTCCACATCGGCCTCCCAGGCCTCAACATATCGGCGGCTGCGCCGCTCCTAAAGTTTCGTGCTTCGCGCCTCCGGCGCTCGCAAATGAAAGCTACGTGGTGAAAGGTTACGTCCTTGGCTTCCAAAGTGTCCTAGGTATCTGCCCTTGACAAGCGATCGTGCAAGGCCTTCGCGACGCCGTCCGGCACCAGGTCCTCGATGTCCGCCCCGAATGTCGCCAGCTCCCTGATTCCACTGGAGCTCAGGAAGCTGTACTGCGGAGAAGCCATCAGGTACACGCTTTCGATGTCAGGCGCCAGCTTGCGGTTGAGTTGGTTCATCTCGAACTCGTATTCGAAGTCCGAGATGGCCCTCAGCCCCTTCACGAGCGCCCGAGCACCGTGCTTGCGGGCAAAATCGACGAGGAGCGTATCAAAGACCTCAATCTCGACGTTGCCCAGTTTTTGCGTGGCTTGCAGGAGAAAAGCCTTCCGCTCCTCGGCCGTGAACAGGGTCTTGGCCTTGCGCACCGGTTGATTCACGACGCCCACGACCACGCGCTCGAACACAGACGCGGCACGCTCGATGATGTCGAGGTGCCCATTGGTAACCGGGTCGTAGGACCCGGGGCACACGGCGATGGGCCCCGCGAGAGTCATGTCAGGAACTCGATCGGGGGGCGCCGTGGAACGCGATCAGCGTGTCGCCGTATCGCCGTTCGCCGGTCGCCGGCAGGTCCAAGCGCAGCGGATGTTTCGACGAGCTCTCGCAAACGATGCGCGCCTCGGTGCCGAGCACCGGGACCAGAAGCGGCCCCAGTGCGGGCCCAAGGCGGGCCGCGAGTCTATAAGGCGGGTCGAGCAGGACCAAGTCCCACCGGTCCGCATGCCGGGCCGCGCCGCGCAGGAAGGACAGCGCGTCGGCCCGGAACACCCTCCCCCGGTCCGACCCGACCCGCTCGAGGTTTTCGCGCACCGCGCGCGCGGCCGCGGCGTCGGAGTCGACGAACGTCGCCTCCCGCGCGCCACGCGACAGAGCCTCGATCCCGAGCGCACCCGACCCCGCGTAGAGATCGAGGACCCGCAGGTCGTCCAGCGGGTCCAGGATGCTGAACAGCGCCTCGCGCACGCGATCGGGAGTCGGTCTCGTCCTGTCTCCACGCGGTGCCGCGAGGCGCCGCCCCGCGTATGCGCCTGCGACGACGCGCACCCGAGGCCTCAGGCCGCGATCGGCTCGACCTCGAGCGCCCCGAAGCGACGCTCGAGCACCACCCGCAGCAGCGCGTGCTCTGGGTTGCTGAGCTCCGGATCGGAGGCCAGCAGCGCGACGGACTTCGCGCGCGCCAGCTCGAGCAGCTCGGCATCCTCGGGCAGGCGGGCCACGCGAAACTCCGGCAACCCGTGCTGGCGCGTGCCCAGCACGTCCCCCTCCCCGCGCAGGGTCAGGTCGACCTCCGCGAGGCGGAACCCGTCGCGCTGCGCCGCGACCGCCTCCAGGCGGTGCCGGGCCAGCTCCGAGCGCGCGTCCGAGAACAACAGGCAGACGGACTCGTGGGGACCACGACCGACCCGCCCGCGCAGCTGATGCAGCTGCGAGATGCCGTAGCGGTCGGCCTCCTCGATCACCATCACGGACGCGTTCGGGACATCGATGCCGACCTCGATCACGCTCGTCGCGACCAGAGCGTCGACCTCACCGGACGCGAACCGCGCCATCGCCGCGCGCTTTTCCCGCGCGTGCATCTGCCCGTGCATGACCGCCACCTCGAAGTCGCGCAGCTCCCCAGTCGCGAGACGCCGGCCCTCCACCGTCGCCGCACGCGCCTGCAGCGCCTCGGACTCCTCAACCAGCGGACAGACCACGAAGCACTGCCGCCCTTCGGTCAGGCGCTCGCGGATGAAGTCATAGGCCCCCTCGCGCTTGTGCTCCGGCACGACCCAGGTCTTCACCGGCCTCCGACCCGACGGCAGCTCACGCAGCACCGTCGTGTCGAGGTCGCCGTACAGCGTCAGCGACAGCGTGCGTGGGATCGGCGTGGCCGTCATGTGCAGCAGGTGCGGCGCCAGCTCGGCGCGGGCCTTGCCGTCCAGGGCCGCGCGCTGGCGCACCCCGAAGCGATGCTGCTCGTCCACCACCGCGAGCGCCAGCCGGTCGAACTCGACCGCGTCCTGGATCAGCGCATGAGTGCCCACCAGCAGCCGCAGCTCCCCGGTGCGCAGCCGCTCGAGCACCTCGGTCCGCTCGCGCGCCGGTGTGGAGCCGGTCAGTAATCCCACCGGCGGACCCAGTCGAGTCGCCTCCTCGCCGGCGAACAGCCGATCACCGATCAGCCTGCGAATCGTCGCGAAGTGCTGCTCCGCGAGCGTCTCGGTGGGCGCCATCAGCGCGGCCTGCATACCGTCCTCGGCGACCCTCAGCATCGCGTACAGCGCGACAACGGTCTTGCCCGACCCGACCTCGCCCATCAGGAGGCGGTGCATCGGCCGGCCCGTGGAGAGGTCTCCGTCGATCTCATCGAGCGCCTTGCGCTGTCCGGCAGTGGGCTCGAACGGCAGGGAGTCGAGCCACTCTCGCACGAGCGCGCCGGGCGCCCCGAGCAACTCGGCCTCACGCGTCTCGCTGCGGGTGCGCCGGCGCATCACGAGGGCCAGCTGGAACAAGAACAGCTCCTCGAACGCCAGCCGGCGGCGTGCGATGGGCACTTCGTCGAGCGACTCGGGCCAGTGCGCGGACGCGATCGCGTCCGCCTTCCCCGCCAGCGCCGCACCGGCGCGCAGGCGCGCTCCCAGCGGCTCCGGCGCATGCACCTCCAGGCCGCGCACCATGAACGCCAGCTCCCGGATTCGACGCGCCGACAGGCCCTCGGTGGCCGGATACACCGGCACCAACCCCGTCGTATGGCGCCCCGGGCCATCGTCCCCACCCCGCTCCAGCTCATGCGCCGAGACCTTGAAGGTCGAGCCCCCACGGCCACCCTCGAGCTTCCCGCGCAGCATCAGGCGCACCCCCGGCGCCAGCTGGTCGACGAGGTAGGCCTGGTTGAACCAGACCGCCTTCAGCGGGCCTGTGTCGTCGGCGACGCGGCACTCAAGGATCGTCAGCCGCCGGCGCCGGGTGGGCCGCACCCGGCAGCCCTTCACCGTCACCGCGATCGTCGCCTCCTCACCGATCGCGAGGTCCGCGACCGGGCGCGCGTCGGCATAGTCACGGTGGTCGAACGGCAGGTGGCCGAGCAGGTCGCCGACGGTCTCGATGCCGAGCTTGGCCGCATGCTTCGCCGCCGCGGGACCGACCCCCTCGAGCGAGGTCAGCGGATCGGCGAGCAGGCTGGGGCGCGGCGCCGAGCGCAGCTGCACGGCGGCCAGCTCGGAGCGCGTCTGGGGGGTGCCGCTCGCGAACGCCCGCGGCGGTTCCTGCGCCTTGTCCATACGATCAGATTAGGCGTCGATGAAGACCGTTCTCTTCCATCGGGAGTTTCTCCGCTTCCAGGGCGGCCACCTGAAGGTGTGGCAGTACTTCAACCACGTCCGCAGCTCGCCGGACCACCACGCGGTCGTGCGCTTCACCGCTGACTCGGTCTGGGACGACACGAATCCGTGGCGACCGGTCCGGGAGGAGGTCCTGCCCTGGGACGAGCCCGTCGACGCCGACATCCTGTTCGTCGCCGGCCGGGACTGGCGCTGGCTGGACCCCGAGGACCGGGCGGAGTCCCCCCTGCCCGTCCTCAACCTGCTTCAGCATGTGCTGCACGCATCGCCGGACGACCCGCTCGGGCGGCGACGTTTCCTCCCCAACAAGGCGATCCGGATCTGCACCAGCTCGGAGAGCGCAAAGGCGATCAACGGGACCGGGATCGTGCGCGGCCCGGTGTTCGCCATCCCCAACGCCATCGACCTCGACGAGATCCGGCAGGTGCCCCGCCCGCCGGCGCGCGACATCGACCTGCTCGTGCTGGCAACGAAGCAGGCGCCGCTCGGCCGCCGCCTGGCGCCGCGCCTGGAGCAGCCGGGCCGGGTCCTCGACCTCATCCGCCGAGAGGTGCACCGGTCAGAGCTGCTCGCACGGATGGCTCGCGCCCGGGTGACGCTCTACCTGCCCAACCGGCTGGAGGGCTTCTACATCCCTGCGCTCGAGGGCATGGCGCTCGGCACCCTCGTGGTCTGTCCGGACAGCGTCGGCAACCGCTCCTTCTGCCGCGACGGGGAGAACTGCCTGATGCCTCCATACGAGGAGGACGCCATCGTGGCGGCCGCCGATCTGGCGTTGGCGGAGCACGACCGCCTCGGGGCCCTGGTCGAGGGCGGGCACGAAGCGGCACGGGCGCATGACCTCGAGCACGAGCGTGTCGCCTTCCTCGACGTTCTGGGCAGGGTCGACGAGCTGTGGGCGGGCGCGTAGGGGCGGGGCTCAGGCCGCGAGCGACGCGCTGAAGTCGGCGAGGCGGCCGGCGCATTCGGCCCAGCTCAGGGTCAGCCGGCGCGCGAGAGCCGCGTACTCGTCGGCGCGGCCGTCGCGCCGGTACAGACCTAGGGGCCTCAGCAGGGGGGCGTCCCGCGGGTCGAGCCCCGGTAGCCGCACCGCGACGTCGCACCCCAGCGAGGGCTCGTGCTCCCACTCCACTTCGCCCGCGAGCAGGGCCGCGACGATCGCTGCGGAGTGACGAGGCTCGATGTCCCGCGAGCCATCTCGCTCCGGCGGTCCGCCGACCCGGCCCGTGTTCAGCACGTACGTCTCGGTGTCATGGGCGGACAGCAGCTCGAGCAATCGCGCGCCCTGGGCGACCGCCGAGAGCGGGAGCAGCGGATTCGCGCCCAGGGTCTGCACACCGCCGTCCCTCTCCACCCGCTGTCCTTCCAACGCTGCCACGTACACGGCCGCGGCCGCCTCGCGGTCCAGGCGCGCGACGGCGGGCAGCACGTTCTGGTTGCGCACCAGCAGGATCAGAAGGACCGGGCGCCGGCCGCTGATGACTCCCGAGGTGACCCCGCCGTCTCCGAACACGACCCGTCCGACCGGCCCACCGGGCACCTCTTTCACGTCGAGCAGGTCGCCCTGCTGCGGCACGTTCTCGAGATGACTGCTCGGCTCGCGGATCGCGCCACGGATCAGCCTACTGCCGTCCACCGCAAGGCGGACCGGGGAGAAGAACGCACGCTCTGCGGGCACGAGCGACCCGTCGCGCATCCACGCCACCCGGTCCTCCTGGCACGCGATTCCCTCTGAGGCATCGGCGAACACGAGCGTCGATTTGCCGGTTCCGGGCCGCCCGGCCAGCAGCGCGATCCGCTGCCCGCCGTGTGCGCGGCCCGCCAGCGAGACGGCCGCGTGCAGCGGCAACCCACCTCGCTCCCAAGCCCGCTTGCTCCACATGCGCAGCCCCGCCCGCTTCGGCTCACCGGCGAAGTCCGAGCCGCAGACGCGCGTGACCGAGCGGTCGAGGTCGACCGTCACGGCGCGACCGTGCGGGTAGCCGGGCACCCGCAGGCCCGGAGTGCAGACGACGGTCGCCTCGGCCTCTTCTCCGTCGCCGGCGGGGGCGAAGTAGAGCAGCTCCTGGACCGCCGCGATGTTCGCGCGCGACCGCTCGACGTACAGTCGCAGGCGCAGCCGGCACCCCGCTTCGCCTCCGATCACACCGTCGAGCGCGATCATCTCGCGCGCGGCCCGGTAGCGGTCCTGCAGCGCCGCGAGCCGCGCCGCCTCACGCCGGGACACCGCTCGGTGCGAGCTGAGCTCGGGTCGCTCGGCGACCAGGAACGTGCTGTCGCAGGACCAGCCCTGAGCGCTGGTCTGCACGTTCACGTTGCCGTGTTGCGTGAGGCGCGCGTTCGGCATCGCGAGCGTCAGCGCGCGCAGGGTCTCACGAGACGGGCGCTCGATCAGCCTTCCAGGTGGCTGTGCCGTGTCGAGCAGACAGCTCCCTCCAAATCCTTTCCCGGCGCAACCCGCGCCGAGCAGTCACTCAGGGAGTATCGCGCTCCGGCCGCGCCGCGGCAAGGCCGTCGCGCTCACTCGGCAGCCAGCAGCCACCAGTAGTGTGGCTGCCCGCCGACGTGGCATTCGATCTCGACGGTCGCCGGAACGAGGGCCTCGATCGCGTCGTGGTCGAGCGGGGCGCCGTCGCCGCTCACGCAGGTCAGGAGCTCAGAACCCTCCGCCAGCGCCTCCAGCACCGATCGCAGCGTCGCCTCCGGAGCTCCCCAGGCTGCGATCTCCTCGTCCACGAAGCCCACAGCATCGCCTGCGCTGAACCGGCCTTGCTTGTCGTCGCGCGCAGCCGGCGCCACCGCGCCGGTCCGGATTCCGTCCAGCGCCGTCCGTAGCCGCTGCACGTTCGTCTCCACGCCGCGATCGCGGTCGTGCTCCACGAGGCATACGAGCCCCGCCTGCGGCCACCGCGACTCGACCACCGCGACGTCCTTCTCCGACAGCTCGGCGGCGCGTTCGGCCGCGAGGATCACGTTCGGGCTGTTGGGAAGCACCACGACCTCATCGGCGGCCACCTCGTGGATCCCTGCCAGCAGCTCGAAGGTGCTCGGGTTCAAGGTCGAGCCGCCCTCGATCACGTGCGCGCCGAGCTGCTCGTAGAGGCGGCGCATACCCGCCCCGGCCGCGACCGCGACGACGCCGCACCGCACGACGGCAACGGCTCCCGGGCGGGAGACGCCCCCGGCGAGGCGCGCCGCGCGCTGCTCCTCCTGCTCATGCATGTCCGCCACGTCGAGCCGCTCCACCGTTCCGGCGCGATCGAACACCGCCACCGCCCGTTCTGGATCGTCGGTGTGGACGTGGACGCGCAGCGTGCGGGCATCGCCGACCACCAGCACCGAGTCGCCGATGTCCTCCAGCAGCGAGAGCCATGTCCGCCCGGGCGCAAGCCCACCGCCCGAGACGACGAAGTTCGTGCAGTATCGATAGGCGCTGGACTCGTGATCCGGGCCGTGAGGCTGGAGCTCGACGGCGTGGTGCGCGACCTCGGGGATGTCGTGCGCCCCCCGCAGGCCCGCGATCAGGCCCGCGATCAGCAGCGTGACGCCGTAGCCGCCGGCATCCACCACGCCGTGCTCGCGCAGAACCGGGAGCAGCTCTGGACCGCGCTCGACAGACTCCTGCGCCGCCTCTAGCGCGCGCTCGAGCACCTCGGCCAGCACCTCATTCTGCTCTTCGTCGGTGGCATCTTCATCGAGGCGCGGCCGCTCCATGTGGGCCAGCTCGGTCGCAACCCGGTGCGCCATCTCACGGACGACCGTGATCATCGTCCCCTCGGCCGGATCGCGCACGGAGGAATAGGCGGCGTCGGCAGCGCGTGCCAGGGCGGCGGACACCAGCACCGGGTCGACCAGCTCGCCGGGACGGCTGGACAGCTCCTCGGCCGCACCGCGCACGATCTGGGACAGGATCACCCCGCTGTTGCCACGGGCCCCGAGGAGCGCCGCGCGCGCCACGGCCTGGACGATCTCGTCGCGGCCGATGTCATCGACGATCTGGCCGTTCAGCCGATCGAGCTCCTGCATCACGGCGCGCAGGGTCTGCGTCATGTTGTCCCCGGTGTCGCCGTCGGCGACCGGGAACACGTTCAGGTCGTTGACTTCCTGACGGCGTGCCTCCAGCTGGGCATAGCCCGCTGCGACAACCTTCCGAAAGCGCTCTATCGAGGGATCGGCCAAGAGAACCGATGCCGAGGGGCGGGCTAGGCCGCTTTGGCCACCTTGCCCGCCTTCAGGCACCGCGTGCAGACGTACACCCGGCGAGGACTACCGGAGTCGTCGATGCGGATCTTCTGCAGGTTCGGGTTGAAGCGCCGCTTGGTCGCGACCATCGAGTGGCTGCGGCTGTGCCCGAAAGCCGGGCCCTTGCCGCACACGTGACATACCTTCGGCATCCGCGAGAGTGTAGCCGGGTGGCCCGCGGTCAGGAATCCGGCCGCAGAGAGGCGACCAGGCGGGCCATCTGGACCGTGGCCAGGGCGGCGTTGTAGCCGGAATCGCGCTTGCCGCCGCCGGTTCGCGCCAGCGCCTGGTCCATGTTGTCCACGGTCAAGACCCCGAAGGCACACGGCACGCCGGTATCCAGCTGAATACGACTAATTCCGTGTGTGACAGCCTCGCAGACGTAGTCGTAGTGGTCGGTCTCGCCGCGAATCACCGCGCCCAGGCAGGCGACGCCCGCGTAGCGCCCGGACTCCGCGCATGCCTTGGCTGCGAGAGGCAGC
>Ga0326597_10009401_pt1 | contig 13098 bp, 8 predicted proteins | sample RVTome_12_FD_203789 | JGI IMG/M metagenome (GOLD analysis project Ga0326597, IMG submission 203789) | Soil microbial communities from uranium-contaminated site in the Upper Colorado River Basin, Wyoming, United States - RVT100D185 | ecosystem: Environmental > Terrestrial > Soil > Contaminated >... | reverse complement strand
CGACGACCGCCGCTCCCTGGGTTTCTCGGTCGCGTACGACGACACCGAGTACGACCCGGCCGTGGGCGAGGACTCGATCGACGTGCCCGGGGACACGCGGCGGCTGACGGTCGGGAGCTACTTCCGGCGGCGCGACGTCACGCGCCGCGAGCTGGTCGACCACCTCGACTCGTTGGACTTCACCGAAGACGTCGAGCTCGGATGGTGGCCGGAGCTGTTCGTGGCCGGCGTGGCGCGCGACGAGGAGGGTGTCAGCCAGCACGTCGAGCCGTACGTCCGCGCGTCCGTGCGGACCGCCGGCGCGCCGGCGCCGGACACGTTCGTGACCCTGGCCGTCGGCGGCGACCTGCGCACGTACGCGGGAGACACGCAGGGGTCGTCGTTCTCGGGCGCGCTGCACGGGTACCACTTCGCGGCCCGCCGTCACACGCTGGCCGCGAGCCTCGCCTACGACGAGGCGCTCGAGCGCGAGGACCTTCCGGCGCAGCTCACGCTGGGAGAGGACAACGGGCTGCGGGGCTACCCGGCGCGCGAGTTCTCCGGAACGCGGCGCGTCCGGCTCAACGTCGAGGATCGCATCGACACGGGTCTCGAGTACCGTTCGGTGCACCTGGGGGTCGTGCTCTTCGCGGACGCGGGCTGGGTCGGCGGCGAGGCGCAGTCTCCGGACGACGTCATGACGTCCATCGGCTGCGGGCTGCGCCTCGGCTCGAGCGAGCTGTTCGGCGGCGGGGTCCTGCGGATCGACCTCGGCTTCCCGCTGACCGACGCGCCCGGCGTCCCGAGCGCCCCTTCGCTGTCCCTGGCCCTCGGCCAGGTGTTCACGTTCTTCGGCAACGCCAGCCTGCTGCCCGGACGCTGATCGCGCCCGCTCGAGCGCCGTCGAGCCACTCCCCGCCGGGCGGCGGGTGCCGCCACCTGCATCTCGCGCGGCATGGGTGCGTTGTAGCTCTTCGTGCCCCGCCGTGCGAACCGAGTCTCACACCCTGCCGGAACGCCGCGGCAGGGTGTGCGACTCCGTACTGCCCTCAACTCCGTGCTGTCAGAAGCACATCGTGAAACGCACGGCGTTCGTCAGGCCGACGCCGGTCCCGTCGGCGTGGGTCGGGTCCCGGTACCAGTACTGGGCCCAGACGGTGGTGCCCGGGATGGAGAGCGCGGGATCCGCCGTCGGCGAGGTCACGTGCGCATTGAAATCGAAGTCGAAGAGCCCGGTGCAGGCGCCGGCGCCGCCGGAGTTCTGGATCGCGGTGCGCCTGATTGGCGCGCTGAGGCACAGCCTCCCGCCACCGAACGGCATCTCCGCCGGGGCCGTGACGCTGTAGATGAGCAGGCCGTTCTTGTTGGCCGGGATCAGCGTCGCGCTGATGTGGAAGAAGCCGGCCCCGGTGGCGCTCGGAACGCCGGCCGCCGCGATGTCCGGCAGGCAGCCGTCCGAGTTGACCTTGCCCGTGCAGTACTCGTGGATCTCTCCGTCGCAGGCGCCGGCCGAGCGGACGAGCTGGAAGCCGTTGACCGAGCCGAAGCCGCCACCGGGCGGCGTCTCGACGCGCACGACGAGGTTCGCGCCAGCAGGAAGCACGACGAAGTGCAGCGCGAAGGTCTTGATGTACTTCTGCGTGCCGGGCCAGTCCCCGCCGATCGTCAGGTCGGGGTCGACGGCCCCGTCCACGTGCACCTTGGTGCGGAAAGCGGGGTCGTCCGGCGCCCAGGCGTAGGTGTAGACCCAGTAGCCGTCCGCCAGCAGACCGTGGAAGGTCCAGGTGGCGACGGAGCCGGCCGGGCCGACGTTCTCGATGTCGTCCATGAGCCTCTCGTCGTCGCCGAAGGTGCCCGGGTTGTCGATCATCAGGCAGGAGTCGCTCCCGACCAGGGTCAGGAACACTCCGGTCGGCGCGCCGGCGAGGTTGCTGAGACCGACGCCGCCGCCCGCCGCACCGCCCGGCGGAGCCCAGTTCCAGAAGCCGGGCTGAGCCGCCGCGGCGCCGTACGCTCCGGTGGGGTTGGTGCTGGCCGTGCAGCCGACGTCGACGTTGAAGCTCTGGGCCAGCGCGGCCGGAGCGCACAATGCCAGCGCCGTGGCAGCGCGCGCCAGGGAAAGCAGACTGTGGGACTTGGCAACTCGCATCGGAGACCTCCAGGAAAGACGGGTGGTCGATTCTCCCCTGCTGTCCAATGCCCGCAGACCCGGCGAGGTGCCGCGCGGCCGGCCTCGAATTCCGGCGCGGGAGCGACCGGACCCGCGACCCTCGCGCCGCGTCGGCGCGTGCGCTCAATCCCCGGCGCGCTCGCGCTTCACGACGCGAAAGCCGGTGCCGGTGTCCACGAAGTCCTCCTCGCGGCGGTTGGCGCGGCTGGCGAGACGGGCGTCGGGCTCGACCGAGAGCCCCCAGGAGCCGCCGCGCAGCGGCTTCAGCGGCGAGCGGTCCTCTCCGCGGCACCACTCGCGCACGTTGCCGACCAGATCGAGCGCGCCGTAGACGGATTCGTCGGTGCGGTAGGCGCCGCCCGGCAGGGGGCGTGCGATGCGCGCGCTCGAGCCCAGGCGCGCGAAGGTCCACTCGAAGGCGTCCCCCCAGGGGAAGGCGCGCCCGTCCGCGCCGCGCCCGGCCTTTTCCCACTCCTCCTCGCTCGGCAGGTCGAAGACGAAGCGCCCTTCACCCTCCACCTCCGTGCGCCAGCCGCAGAAAGCCCGCGCGTCGGCGTGGGAGATGCCGACCACCGGATGGTCGAGGTCGAGGCCGGGGGGCAGGCGCGGCTGGATCCAGCCGCGCGCGTCGAGCACCCACAGCGCGGGCGCGCCGGCCCGGCCCAGCTCGCGCGGAGCCCGGGCGCGCGCCCGCTCGGGATCCGAGAGCTCGAGGTCGGCGAGGAAAGCGAAGTACTCCGCGAAGCTCACCTCCAGCCGCTGGATGAAGAAGTCCGGCAGATCGACCTGGCGCAGGGGCTCGCCTGCGAGCGCGGCGGGATCGCCGCCCAGGAGGCACGCCCCGGCCGGCACGTGCACGAAGCCCTCGCCGATCTCCTGCGCCGTGTAGAGCTTCACGTCCAGGCGCTCGCGCTCGCCGCGCGCGAGCTCGAACGGCACGAGCGCGTCGGGCCGGCCGGCCTGGCGCAGCACCGCCAGGTAGCTCCCCATCGGCAGTGACTCGAGCTCGATCGGGGTCGCGCCGAGGGCGTCGTCAGGCCCGCACGGCTTGGGAAAGGCGTCGAGCACCCGCTGCTGCGTCTCGGACGGGAGATCCCAGCGGCCCGGCAGGATCACGGTCCGCGGCTGCCCGCCGCGCAGGAGGTCGACCGCATGGGCGCCGCCCGGGAAGCCGGTGTCCGGCTGCGCGAGGTGCGCGGAGAGCCACGCGAGGCTCGCCGGCGGGCTGCCGCAGACGTAGTGCAGCTCGTCCCCGGCGAGGATCGGGGAGCGCGGATCCTCGGGCTCGCCCGCGCGCATGACGATCCAGGGGCCGCGCGTGTCGAGCGCGTCGAGGTAGCCGGGGACGCAGCGACCCTGCGGCGAGCACGGGACCGGCAGCATCCGGAGGTCGCGCTCCTGGTAGCGGAAGAGGTACGCCTCGGCCCCAGGCGGATCGGATTCGATGCGGAGCGAGCCGTTCCCTTCCCAGCGCGCCCGCAGCGCGTCGTCGGCGTAGGTCTCGAGCAGGGGGCGCAGCGCCATCACGAGGGCGCGGTCGCGAGCAGCTTCGGCCGCCACGAGCTCGTCCAGGACCAGCTCCGCGAGCTCGCGCTCGGTCTGCTCGTCGCCGGGTAGGATCTGCAGCGCGGAGAACAGGTGCGAGAGCGCCTCGCGGAACAGCCGCTCGTGCTCGGCGCGCTGGAACCCGGCCTCGCGCTCGAGGTCGAAGAGCGCGGACTTGAGCGCCGCCGGGGTCCAGGGGTTCCCGCGCGCGCGCTCCTCTCGCGCGGCGCTCTCGGCCTCGGCGGCGCGGCGGCGCGCCTGTCCAGCGCGCGCGCGCAGGGAGCGCGCCAGCTCGAGCTCGGCCCCGCCCTGCTCCCGAGCGGCCTCTTTGCGCGCCGCTTCCAATTGGTCGCGCAGCACGGTCTCGGCGGCTCGCAGGAGGCCCTCGGCCTTGCGATTCTCCGCGTCGAGACCGAGCGCCCGCAAGGCCAGTGCCTGTGCCTCGCGACCTTCCCCCGCGGCCAGGGCGGTGCTGGCATGCTCGAGCAGCCGCGCGACGTCCCGCTCGCGGGAGATGGCCAGACCCGCGAAGAGCCCCAAGGCGCTGGCCGCCACCAGGGCGGCCGTGGCGACGGAAGCCGCCGCGACCGGGTTGCGCCGGGCGCGGCGCAAGGCGCGGCCGATCCCGCCGACGGGCCGCGCGCGCACGGGCTCGAAGGCCAGGAAACGCTCGAGGTCGTCGGCGAGCTCGGCGGCGCTGGCGTAGCGCCGCCGCGGCTCCTTCTCGAGCGCCTGCAGCACTACGACCTCGAGGTCACGCGGGACGCGCGCATCGACGCGGCGTGGCGGCAGCGGGTCGCGCACAAGGATGGCGCGGAAGAGGCTCTCGCGCTCGGCCTGCGGAAAGGCCGGGGCGAGCGTGAGCAGCTCGTACAGGGTCGCGCCGAGCGAGTACACGTCCGTGCGCCCATCCAGCGCCGGATGGACACCCACGATCTGTTCCGGGCTCATGTAGCGCGGAGTGCCGAGCGCCTCGCCGGTGTGCGTGAGGCTCACTTCCGCCGTGGAGCGCGACAGGCCGAAGTCGAGCAGCAGCAAGCGGCCGTCGCCCTCGAGGAACAGGTTGGCAGGCTTGACGTCGCGGTGCAGGATGCCGCGCTCGTGCGCGTGGGCGAGAGCGCCGCAGACCTCGACGAAGCGCCGCACCCAGCGGCCGAGCTCGTCGCGCGAGCTGAGCGCCGCCGGCGCGCGGCCCGCGCGCATTTCCGCCAGGACCGCGTCGAGCGGGCGCCCGGCGAGCAGCGGCATGGCGTAGTAGGGGAACCCGCCGGCGGAGCCCCCCGCGAACACCGGGACGATGCACGGATGCTGGAGCTGCGCGGTGGCCTCGACCTCGCGCTGGAAACGCACCAGGCGCTCGCGGTCGAAGCGGCCGGCGCCGGTCAGCACCTTGAGCGCGACGCGCCGGCCGAGGCGCGGCTCTTCGGCTTCGTAGACCACGCCCATGCCGCCGCGCCCGATCCGGCGCAGCAAGCGGAACTCGCCCAGCTCGCGCGGCGGCGCTGCGCCCGCGCCGGTCTCGCCGCGCACGGCGCAGAGCGCCTCGAGGCACCCGCGCAGCTCGGTGGCGATGCGCGGGTGGCGCGCCGCGAACTCCTCCGGCGTCGGCGTCGAGCCCGACAGCTCGAGCTCCAGGTACTGGCCGATCGCGTCGCCGAGCTCGCTCGGGTCGACTTCAGGGGGCTGCATCGTGGCCGCCTCCCTCGATCTCCTCGCGCAGCTCGAGCAACGCTCGCGCCAGCAGCTTCTTGACCGCGTTCTCGCTGCGCCCCATGGCGCAGGCCGCATCGGCGATGCTGCGCTCGCGCAGCCGCACCAGGCGCAGCACCTCGCGATGAGCGGGCGAGAGCCGCGAGAGCGCTCGCTCGACTTCCTCGGCCCGCTCGCTGCGCGCGGCGGCGGAGATGGGCGAGGTCGCCGAGTCGGGCGCGATCCCGCTCGAGAGCGCGGTCTCGAGCTCCACATCGCGCTTGGCGGCACGCTTCGCCTTGAGCATCATGCGCAGGCGGTTCTCGACGATGCGCGCCAGCCAGCCCCGGAACGAGCCCGGCCCGCGCGGCTCGAAGGACGCGAAGCCGCGCACCGCGTCGGCGAAGGCCTCCTGCACGACGTCCGACGCGTCAAGGCGCGCCGCGCGCCCGCGCAGCCGGCGCTTGACCTCGCGGTCGAGTTCCGGTCGATGGAGCTCGAACAGCGCCTCGTAGGCCTCGCGCCGGCCGGCGCGGGCCTGCTCGAACAGCCGCTGCGTGCTCTCCGAATCGGGCTCCATCGACGGGCACCCCCGCACCCGGGAGCAGTCTAGCCGTCGCGCCCGAGTTGCGGGGTCTCGGCCGTACCGAGAGGTCGGGTCGTCCTTCGAAGGCTGGCGGTGGTACCGGCCGGCGCGGGGTCCGGCTGCCGGGGAAGTGCGAAGGGGTGTGCGAGTCTGCGTGCCGGGACGGTGGAGCGGACAGGCCGAGCCGAGGGGGGTACCATCCTGCTGTCGGGCTCGGGCGCGGGGTGCAAGGGCGGACGGAGCGCAGCCGAGGGTCGTGCGGCGCCTGCCCGCCGGAGTGACGCGCACGGGCGTGCGACTCGGCATGTCTCTGGTCATGAAGTTCGGTGGCGCCGCGCTGGCGGACGCGGCGGGTGTGCGGCGGGCCTGCGCGCTCGTCGCCGCGCGCGCCGGCGAGCGGCCGCTGGTCGTCGTCAGCGCGCACCGGGGCGTGACGGACCTCTTGGAGGTCGCCGCGCCCGAGCCCATCTCGCGCTCGACCCGAGCCCCGTGATCGATGAGCCACTCCATGATCTCATCCTGTCCGCCCCGGACCGCGTAGAGGAGGGGGGGCATGCCGCGGGTGTTCACAACGTCGATCTTCGCACCCAGCTCCTCGTCCCAGCTGCCGTCTCCCTCCTCGGGATCGGTAGCCCCTTCCTCCATGTCCCGGTCGCCTTCGTCCCAGTCGCCGCCCCTGTCGTCCCAGCAGAACTTGGGATCTATTCGCCGGATGGTGTCACGCGACGACGATCTCGCCCGGACCCTGGAGCCATCGCTGATGCAGAACCCGGTGGCGGCGAGGGTGCGCTCGATCGTGATCGTCGGGTGGGGCGCCGGCTACCATGCACCCGCCGAGGGGACTGGAGGGGCGCTGACGGGCTCTCGGTCCGGATGCCACAGTCGAGCGCCGGGATTTCTTGCTTTTTGCTGGTGTTGTCGTCAAATTTCCTTCCGAAATGCCGGCAATTCCGAGAGTTCTCCAGGATCCGGGCTCTCACTTCTTCCTGTTCGGGCCACGGGGGACGGGCAAGTCCACCTGGCTCGCGCAGACCTTTCCCGGAGCGCGAGTGGTCGATCTGCTCGATCCGGAGGAGCAGCGGCGCTACTCCGCCCGACCCGAGCGCCTGCGCGAGATCGCGGCCGGCGCCCCGAGCGGCGCTGTGATCGTGGTCGACGAGGTGCAACGCGTCCCCGAGCTCCTGACCGTCGTGCATCAGCTCGTGGAAAAGCGCGTTCCGGCGCGTTTCGTCCTGACCGGTTCAAGCGCGCGCAAGCTGAGGCGAGGAGGCGTCGACCTCCTGGCGGGCCGGGCGCTCCTGCGCTCGATGCACCCGTTCCTCGCCTGCGAGCTGGGGGACGCCTTCGAGCTCGAGCGCGCGCTGCGCGAGGGGCTTGTCCCGCTCGCCTGGGACGCCGCGGATCCCGCCGAGACGCTGCGCTCGTACGTGGGCCTGTACGTGAAGGAGGAGGTGCAGGCCGAGGGCCTGGTGCGCAACCTCGGCGCGTTCACGCGCTTCCTCGAGGCGGTCACACTGTCCCACGCCAGCACGCTCAACGTCACCGAGATCGCGCGCGAGTGCGAGGTGAGCCGTAGCACCGTCGACGGCTTCCTCTCGATCCTCGAGGATCTGCTGCTTTCCTTCCAGGTCCCTGTGTTCAGGAAGCGCGCGCAGCGGTTGCTGTCGGTGCGCCCCAAGCTCTTCCTCTTCGACGCCGGGGTGTTCCGCTCGCTGCGCCCGCGGGGTCCGCTGGATCGCCCGGAGGAGATCGAGGGCGCGGCCCTCGAGGGCCTCGTGGCCCAGCACCTGCGCGCCTGGTGCGAGTACTCCGGTGGAGACGAGCGGCTCTTCTACTGGCGGACCAAGGCCGGCCTCGAGGTGGACTTCGTCGTCTACGGTCCCGGCGGGTTGTGGGCCATCGAGGTGAAGCGCGCCCGCGACGTGCGACCGCGCGATCTGCGCGGGCTACGGGCCTTCATGCAGGACTACCCCCAGGCACGCGCGCTGCTTCTGCACCTCGGACAGGACCACCTGCGTGTCGGAGAGGTGGACTGCGTGCCGTGCGGAGAGTTCCTGGCGTCCGTCGTCCCGGGAAGAGCGCTGGCTTGAGGCGCACCGCAATCGACGCACCAGCTCGCGGCGGCACGCGACGGTACGTGCGTATCAAGGTTGAGCATCCGCGTCCCACGAGACCCCGGTCGAGAGGATGTCGCCTCGAACCTCGATCTTGTCGCGCAGGGATCCGATCAGTTCCTGTGGCGGTCGAGCACCGGTCGATGGAGCTCGAACAGCGCCTCGTAGGCTTCGCGCCGGCCGGCGCGGGGCCTCGCCGCCGGGGAAGTGCGGCCGGGTGTGCGAGTCTGCGAGCCGGGAGGGAGCAGCGGACAGGCCGAGCCGAGGGGGGTACCATCCTGCGGTCCTGCTCGGGGCGGGGTGAGAGGGCGGACAGAGCGCAGCCGCGGGTCGTGCGGCGCCTGCCCGCCGGAGTGACGCGCACGGGCGTGCGACTCGGCATGTCTCTGGTCATGAAGTTCGGTGGCGCCGCGCTGGCGGACGCGGCGGGTGTGCGGCGGGCCTGCGCGCTCGTCGCCGCGCGCGCCGCCGAGCGGCCGCTGGTCGTCGTCAGCGCGCACCGGGGCGTGACGGACCTCTTGGAGGTCGCCGCGCGCGACGCGGCGCGCGGGCAGGTGCAGCTCGACGCGCTGCGCATCCGCCACCGCAGCATCCTGGCCCGGCTCGGCCTCGATCCCGAGCTCATCGACCGGCTGCTGGCGGAGCTCAGCGCCGTCCTCGCCCGGGTGCGCTCGAAGGGGCGGGTACAGGCCGGGGAGCTCGACTTCGTGCTCTCCTTCGGCGAGCGCATGAGCGCGCGCGTGGTCGCCGCGGCGCTGCGCCGGGAAGGACTCGCGGCCACGCCGGTCGACGCCTTCGACCTGGGGCTCACGACCGACAGCGCCCACGGGCACGCGCGCCCCCTGCCCGGCGTCCCCGCGGCGCTGCGCGCCTCGCTCGGCGGCGTGCCCGGGGTGCCCGTGGTGACAGGCTTCCTGGCCAAGGACCCGCTCGGCAACCTGACCACCCTCGGTCGCAACGGCTCGGACCTGACCGCGGCGCTCGTGGCCGAGGCGGTCGGGGCGGCGGAGCTCGTGCTGTGGAAGACCGTGCCCGGCGTGATGAGCGCCGACCCGCGCGACGTGCCCGAGGCGCGCGTGATCGAGCGGCTCTCGATCGAGGAGGCGCAGGCGCTCGCGGCCCACGGCGCCGAGGTGCTGCATCCGGAGGCGCTGGCGCCGCTGGCGCGCGCCGGCGCGCGCCTGCGCGTGCTCGACGTGGCCCACCCCGGTCGCCCCGGCACGCTGGTGGAGGGCGCGCGGGGCGAGGCGCGTGCGCCCGGGACGCTCGCGGCGCTGGGCCTGGCTTGCGAGCGGGAGCTCGGAGGAATCGCGCTGGCGGGCGGCGGCGGGAGCCGCGCGGCGCTCGAGCTCCTCGCGCTGTGCTGCGCCCAGCGCCTCGAGCCGCGCTTCCTGGTCGCCGGCGGGGGGGCCTTCGCGGTCCACTTCGCCGCGGGCGAGGACCTCGACGCCCTCGAGCGCGGGCTCGGCGCGCGCGCCGAGCGCCTGCCGCCGGTCGCGGCCGTGACCGTGGTGGGCAGCGGCGGCCCTGCGCTCGGCGCGCGCGCGCTCGAGATCCTGAGGGCGGAGTCCGTCGACGTGCGGCGCGCCTTCCTCGCCGGCTCGCCGGCGCAGACCTTCCTGGTCGTGCCGGACGATCGCGTGCGGGCGCTGCGCGCACTGCACGCCGGACTCCTGGAGCGCGTGCTGGCTTGAGGCCCTCGCGCCACCGACAATCCCGCCTCGCGGAGGGTGGATGTCGGACCAGGAGCAGCAGCAAGTCCTCAAGGACCTCCTGCGGGAGCGCCTGCAGGGGCCCGGGGAGGGGTTGAGCGCCTTCCTGGAGACGGTCCACGGCGCCGATCTGGCGAAGTGGATGCAGGACCTCTCCGAGGCCGAGGCCTTCCGGGTCTTCGACTGCCTCGAGGTCGAGGAGCGCGCCGAGGTGCTCGAGCACGCCGAGGACCCCCTGCGCGAGCTCCTGGTCGAGCACCTGACGCCGGGCCAGCTCGGGGAGGTGGTCGAGGAGTTGCCGGACGACGAGGCCGTCGACCTGCTGGCGCTGGCGGGCGCGCGCACCACCGAGGAGGTCCTGAACGCGGTCGACACCGAGCGCGCCGCGGACCTGCGCGAGCTGGCCTCCCACGCCCACGACACCGCCGGCGGCCTGATGACGACCGAGTTCGTCTCGGTTCCGAAGGGCACGCGCATCGGGGACGCGATCAAGCTGATCAAGACCGAGGGCGAGGGGGTCGAGGGGGGCCAGGGCCTGTTCGTCGTCGACGATGTGGACCGGCCGGTCGGCTACCTCTCCGACCGCATGCTCCTCACGCACTCGATCCACGAGTCGGTGGACGAGGTGATGGCCGAGCCGATCGCGGTGGCGGTGGCGGTCGACCAGGAGGAGGCTGCCCAGCAGATCGAGCACTACGGCCTGACGGAGCTGGCCGTGGTCGACGCGAGCGGCGCGCTGGTGGGCGTCATCGCGGCCGACGACGCGCTGGAGGTGCTCGGCGACGAGGCGGCCGAGGACATGCTCAAGCTGGTTGGCACGTCGCTGGTCCAGCAGACGCGCCTGCCCGTGCTGCAGCGCGTGCTCGGGCGCCTGCCGCTGCAGGGCGTGACGGTCGCCGGCGGGCTCGTGACGGCACAGATCATCGACTACACCCTGGACGTGCCATCGACCGGGGCGCACCTCTTGCGCTTCGTGCCGCTGGTGATCGGCCTGGCGGGCAACGTCGGCATCCAGTCCTCGACCATCCTCGTGCGCGCCTTCGCCACCGGCGAGGTCGAGCCCGACCGCGAGCTCGCGGTGCTCGGCTCGGAGACCCTGGTGGGCCTCCTGATCGGGACGGTCTGCGGCGCGATCGCCCTGGGCGTGATCGCGTTCGCCGGCGGCGCGTCCGGCGCGGCCGCCTTCCCGCTCGCCGTGGGAGTGGCGATCACCTCGGCCGTCACCTGGGCCGCGCTCCTGGGCTGCATGGTGCCGATGGTCTGCCGCCGCGTCGGCATCGACCCGGCCATCGTGGCCGGGCCCTTCCTGATCACCGTGAGCGACGTCTCGGGGACGGGGCTGTTCCTGTCCGTCGCCCACCTCCTGCTGAACGTTTGAGAGGCCGGGCGGGAAGCGATGGCGGGGCCCCTCGAGCGAGCTCCCGAGCGGGGCGGAAGGCGCGCCGCGTGAAGCGCGTCGGCCGGCGGCTGCTCTGGGCGCTGATCGCGCTGGCCCTGCTGCTCGCGCTGGCGCGCCTGTTCCTCTTCCGCGTGCACCGCATCGACGGGCGCTCGATGCGGCCCGCGCTCGAGAGCGGGGAGCGCGTGGTGGTGCTCTTCGGCCGGCAGCGCCTCGAGCGCTTCGACATGTGCGTGGTCCTGCCCGCGGGCCAGCGCGAGCCGCTGGTCAAACGCGTCGCGGCGCTCGGCGGCGAGTCGATCTCGATCCGCCAGGGCGACCTGTTCATCGATGGAGAGATCCTGCCGCCCGACGCGCCGCGGCCTGCGCCGATCCTGGTTTTCGACGATTCGTTCCACGAAGTGGGGGAGTGGTTCCGGTTCGGGAAGCCCGAGCTGTGGACGCAGGCCGGCGGCGAGCTGGGGCTAGACGCGAGCGCGGTCGTGCGCGGCAGCTTCGCCGGCATGCTGTTGCTGACGAAACCCCTGAAGGACCACTACCTGGCGCCGGACGGGGAGATCGTGTACGGGCAGGTCGAGGTCAACGACGTGATCCTGGGCTGCGAGCTCGAGTGGGGCGACCCGCCCGCGGTCGTGCGCGTCGTCCTCAACGAGATGGGGGACACCTTCGAGGCCCTGATCGATCCGCCGCTGGACGGCTTCGCGTCCCTGCGCCTGGTGCACCACTGGGCCGGCGGCGAGGCGCTCCTCGACCAAGCGCGCATCGCCGTCGAGCGAGCGGGCTGGCACGCGCTGCGCTTCGCCAACGTCGACGACCACCTCGAGCTCCGGCTCGACGGGCGGACGGTGCTGGCCGCCGGCTACGAGGCGAACCACTTCCATCCCATGGACCCGAACCAGCGCGGCCTGACCCTGAGCGACCGCGCGCTGGTCGGCGGCGAGGCCGGGCGGCTGCGCCTGCGCCGCCTGCGCGTGTGGCGCGACCTCTACTACACCCCCGGCGGCGAGCACGCGACGAGCGAGCCGCTGCAGCTCGGCCCGGACGAGGTCTTCGTCCTGGGCGACAACTCCTCGGAGAGCCGCGACAGCCGTCACTTCGGCCCGCTCGGCAGCAACGAGGTGCTCGGCCGGCCGCGTGCGGTCGTCTGGCCCCCCGGCCGCGTGCGGCTCCTGGTCGGGGCGGAGTCGGATTCTCGGTAGCTCCTGGCCGATAACATCGTGGGTGGCGAGGCGAAACCCCCCGCCGGGGGCCGGTTGCAGCCCCCAGGACCAGCGATGGGCGACACAGACCGATTCGATCCCGGCGCCGTGCGCGCGGCCCAGCCCGCGGGCGGGCCGGGCGCCGGCGCGACGGACTTCGAGGCCGACCCCGGCGTGCAGCTCATGCTGGCCTGGCAGCGCGGCGACGAGAGCGCCTTCGACCGCATCGTGGAGGAGTACTCGCCCCAGGTCTTCGCGCTCTTGACGCGTTTCCTCGGGCGGCGCGCGCCGCGCGAAGACATGGTGCAGGAGGTCTTCCTGCGCGTCGTGCGCGCGCGCGACCGCTACCGGCCCAGCGCGCGCCTCTCCACCTGGCTGTACCGCATCGCCTTCAACCTGTCGGTCAACGAGACGCAGCGTCTCGGCGGCAGCGGGACTCTCTCGCTCGACCTGCCGCTCGCCCACGGCGGCGAGGACGGCGCCTCGCTGGGCGACCTGCAGAAGGCCCCGGCCGACGTTCCTTCCGCGCGCATGGAGCGGGGCGACGTCGTGGCCGCGGTGCGCGGCGCGATCGCGCAGTTGCCCGAGAAGCAACGCATGGCCTTGATCCTGGCCAAGTACCACGACTACCCCTACGTCGAGATCGCCGCGGTCCTGGGCTCGAGCGAGAAGGCGATCAAGTCGCTGATCCACCGCGCGCGCGAG
>Ga0326597_10009400_pt1 | contig 13100 bp, 10 predicted proteins | sample RVTome_12_FD_203789 | JGI IMG/M metagenome (GOLD analysis project Ga0326597, IMG submission 203789) | Soil microbial communities from uranium-contaminated site in the Upper Colorado River Basin, Wyoming, United States - RVT100D185 | ecosystem: Environmental > Terrestrial > Soil > Contaminated >... | reverse complement strand
CGAGAAGTGGGGCAGGAACGCCTGCAAGATCTTCTGCGCGTGCAGCAGGTTGTAGGCGACCAGCGGCATCATCACATTGAGCTGAAACTGGCCGGCCTGGGCGGCATAGGCCACCGCGGTGTCGTTGCCGAGCACCTGAAAGCAGATCATGTTGAGACATTCGGCCATCACCGGGTTGACCTTGCCCGGCATGATCGAGCTGCCCGGTTGGACCGGCGGGAGCCGCAGCTCGTCGAGCCCGGTGTTGGGCCCGCTGGAGTAGAGCCGCAGGTCGTTGGCCAGCTTGGTCAGCTCGAGCGCCAAGGTGCGCAGCGCCCCGCTATAGTGCGCCATATCAGCGAGCGAGCTGCCAACATCGAAGAAGTTGCGTGCCCGCCGCAGCGGCAGGCCAGTCAGCCGGGCCAGCTCTTCTGCCACCTTGACCGCGTAGTCGGGGTGCGAGTTCATCCCGGTGCCGGCGGCGGTCGATCCGAGGTTGAGCTCCTCGAGGTGGGCGGCGGCCTCCCGGAGCTTTTCGCGGCAGCGGTTCACCGTGGTCGCGTAACCGCCGAACTGCTGTCCGAGCCGCATCGGCACCGCGTCTTGCAGATGGGTGCGCGCGCTGGTCGGCAGGTCTTCGAACTCGCGGGCCTTCTGCTCCAGGCTTTGCGCCAGCTCCTCGAGCGCCTGATCGAGCCGGTCTTGCAGCAGCCGCGCCGCGATCCGGATCGCGGCCGGAATGGTGTCGTTGGTCGACTGGGCCATGTTGACATGGTCGTTGGGGTTAACCACCGAGTAGTCGCCACGCGCGCCGCCCAGGATTTCGATCGCTCGATTCGCCAGCACCTCGTTGGTGTTCATGTTGTGCGAGGTGCCGGCTCCGGCTTGGTAGACATCGACCACGAACTGGTCGAGCCACTGGCCGCTGAGCACCTCGTCGCAGGCCTTCAAAATCGCATCGGCGCGGCGCGCATCCAGCATCCCGAGCTCGCGGTTGACCTGGGCGGCCGCCTTCTTGATCAACACGAAGGCCTGGACGAATTCGGGATGAGGACGAATCCCACTGACCGGAAAATTGGCGAGCGCCCGGGCGGTCTGAACTCCGTAATAGGCGTCCGCGGGCACCTCCAGCGCTCCCAGGCTGTCTTTCTCGGTGCGCTTGGCCATGGCTTCCAACGCTCCTGGTTACTGGCAGAGCAGGCCCGGCTCTAACAGCCCGGCCGGCGCCGTGGTCCAGTCCGACCAGGATGACGAGCGGACCTGCTCCAGCTCGTAGTCCTCGAGCAGCTCCTCGATCTCGTCTTCCGACTCGGCGGCGCAAAGCTGGGCGCGCAGCTCCCGCGCGCCCGGCAGGCCGTGCAGATAGCCCGAATAGTGGCGCCGCAAGAGCGGCAGCGCGCGGTGCGGCGGGTCGTGAGCCAAGGCCAGATCGAGATGTTCACGGATCAGGGTCAGGCGCTGCTCCGGCCCCGGCTCCGGCAAGAGTGCGCCGGTCTGCAGGTAGTGTCGAATGTGACCGAAGATCCAAGGTGCGCCGATCGCCGCTCGACCCACCATCACCCCGTCGGCTCCGGTTTGCAGCAGCAGGCGGGCGGCATCCGCGGGGGTGCGCACATCGCCGTTGCCGATCACCGGGATCCCGACCTCCTGCTTGACTCGCCGGATCCACTCCCAATCGGCCACCCCCGCATACTGCTGCGCGCGGGTGCGCGCATGAATGGCGATCGCGCTGACCCCGAGGCGCTCCAGCAGCCGAGCTGCCTCGACCACCACGATCGAGGCCTCGTCCCAGCCGAGCCGCAACTTGACCGTGATCGGCAACTCGATGGCCTCCCGGATCGCGGCCACGATGCGCTCCATCAGGCCCAAATCCTTGAGCACCGCGGCGCCGGCGTCGCGACAGATTACCTTTTGAACCGGGCAGCCGAAGTTGAGGTCGACGAAATCGGGTCCCAGGGCGGCCGCCACCCGCGCCGCCCCGACCAGACCTTCGACCCGCCCGCCGAAGATCTGGATGCCGACCGGACGCTCCTGGTCCAGCACCCGGCACTTGTCCAGTGAGCGCTGCGAATCGCGGACCAACGCCTCTGCCGCCACGAATTCGGTGAGCACCAAATCGGCGCCGTAGCGCTTGCACAGCAGCCGGAACGCCAAGTTGCTGACATCCTCCATCGGGGCGAGCACTAGGGCCGGACGCGGCAGCGCGCGGGTGCCATACGCCGTGATGGGTTGGGAGATCATCCGAGTCGCTCCGGACCGTCCGCAAGCATAACAGCACCGCGGGGGCCGCAGCCACTATGCTATGCTCGGCTCTGGTTTCAGCCGATGGTCAGCGCCACCTCAGACTTGGTTGAGTGCGTGCCCAATGTCAGCGAAGGGCGTGACCCCAAGGTCCTCGAGGCGATTGCCAGCGCGGTCCGCTCAGTGGAGGGCGTGCGCTTGATCGACATCGATGCGGGGGCCGACACCCACCGCACGGTTTTTACCTTCGTCGGCCCGCCGCCAGCCACCCTGGAAGCGGCCTTCCGGCTGATCGCGACCGCGGCCGAGCGGATCGACATGCGCCGGCACCGCGGCGCCCATCCGCGGATCGGCGCGACCGACGTCTGCCCGTTCGTGCCGCTCGGGCAAACTCGGATGGAGGTTTGCATCGAGCTGGCGCGCCGGCTGGGGGAGCGGGTCGGGCGCGAGCTCAAGATTCCGGTCTATCTCTACGAAGCGGCCGCCACCCGGCCGCAGCGAGGCAGTTTGTCGGATATCCGCGCCGGCGAATACGAAGGGCTAAAGGAGAAACTCCGCGACCCGCAATGGGCTCCGGATTTCGGCCCGGCAGAATTCAATCCGCGCAGCGGCGCGACCGTCATCGGAGCGCGCCCGTTCCTGATCGCCTACAACGTCAACCTCAATACCCGCGACCGCAAGCTGGCCCACGACATCGCGCTGACCGTGCGGGAGTCCGGCCGCATTCAGCGCGACGCCGCAGGAAAGATCGTACGCGACCAGAACGGGCAGGCCCTCCGAGGGCCGGGCCGGTTGGCGGCGGCGCGCGCGGTCGGCTGGACCATCCCGGAGTACGGCCGCGCCCAGGTCTCGCTCAACCTGATCGATTTCGGCATCACTGCTCTGCAGGTGGTTTTCGAAACCGTGGCGGAGGAAGCGGCCGAGCGCGGATTGCGCGCGACCGGCAGCGAGATCGTCGGCCTGGTCCCACTGGAAGCGCTGCTGGAGGCCGGCCGGTTCTACCTGCGCCGGCAGGGCAAGAGCGCGGCAGTTACCGAGTCCGAGCTGATTCACGTAGCGGTCCTGTCTTTGGGCCTCGGTGAGGTCAGCCGATTCGAGCCGCGCGACAAGGTGATCGAATACAAGCTCGCGGCCGAGCGTCCGCTGGCGAGCGGCAGTGTGGCGGCGTTCGTCGATGCCCTCTCCAGCGCCGATCCAACCCCGGGAGGCGGCTGCGCCGCGGCGGCGAGCGGCGCGATCAGCGCGGCGCTGGCGGCGATGGGCGCCGCCCTGGCCTTCGCGAAATCCGACGCCGCCAAAGCGCGCGGCCTGGAGCAGCTCGGCGAGCGCGCCCAGGCGCTCAAGGCGCGGCTGCTTGCGGCGGTCGATGAGGATGCGCGGGCCTTCGACTCGGTCCTGGCCGCGCGCCGGCTGCCCAAACGCAGCGAGGTCGAGCAGGCGACCCGCGACCAGGCGATTGCCGGAGCCAACCGGGCCGCGACCTTGGTGCCGCTGGCGGTGTTGGAGGCCGCCGGCGAGGTCCTCGATCTGCTCGGTCCGGTGCTCGAAGCGGTCCCCAGCAGCGCGATCAGCGATCTCGGCGTGGCGCTGCAGCTCGCCCGCGCTGCCGCGGAAGGCGCCGCGCTGAACGTGCGGATCAACCTCCCGGGTCTCACCGACCAGAGCGAGCGTGAGCAGCTCGGGGGCCAAGTACAGCGGACCCTCGAAGCGGCGCGCCAGCGGTTCGAGCTGCTGGAATCGCAGCTAATTCAGAGGTTCGGCTAGGACCCAACGCTTTTCGATGCAACAGGTCGCGGCAATCGATCGGTGGTGATCCGGTGGCCTCCCCAGCGCGCGCCCGCCGGATGGTCTACTGGATCGCCGCAGCCTTCGGCTTCCTGGCCGCCGCCTTCCAGCTCCAAAACACTTCGATCGGTTGGCACCTGACCAGCGGCCGCTGGATCCTCGATCACGCCGCGGTCCCGCGGGTCGACGCCTTCAGTTTCACCGCCCGGGGCACTGCTTGGGTGGATCACGAATGGCTGTTTCAGCTGGTCGCGGCCGGGATCGAACGCGCCGGCGGCCCGGCCGCACTAGTGCTGGCCCGCGCCGTTTGGATCGCGCTGCTCGCCGCTCTGCTGGTCCGGCTCTCGCTCCGGCGCGGTCTCAGCCACCCGGCCGCGCTGCTGCTGGTAGTGCTCTGCGTGTGGGGCGCGCGGCTGCGCTTCTTTGTCCGGCCGGAGCTCTTCACCCTGATGATCGCCCCCTGTATGCTCGCCTTGTTTCTAGCGCGCGCGAAGCTGGCAACGGCGGCGCTGCTCGGCGCGCTGGCCGGGCTGATGCTGGTCGGAGCCAATGCCCACGCCGGCATCTTGATCGTGCCGCCGCTGCTCGGCGCGCTGCTGGTCGGCGAGGCGCTGGAGCAGTGGCGCAGCGGGGTTCTCGACCGGGCTCGCTTGGCCAGCGGCGCAGCCGCGGTCGCGCTGAGCGCTGCGACCACGCTGCTCAACCCGTATGGCTGGAAGCTCTACCGAGCGGCGCTGGAAATCGCCTCGCTGGTCGGTCGCGATTATGTCGAGAATCCCGAATGGATCTCGCCCTCACCGCTGCAGACGCCGGCCCTCTACTGCGCTTGCGCCGCCGCGCTGGTGCTTTTTCTGATTCGCGAGCGCAGCCTGGTGCGCTGGATCTTGCTGCTCGCGATCAGCGCGCTGGCCTTCCGCTACGTTCGCAACGTCGGGCTGTTTTTCATTCTATTGCCGCTGGCGGCCGCCCCGGCTTTGGCGCGCCTGCCAGGTTTGGGCCCGGAGCCACCCGAGGGAACCGCCCGATTGGTGCGGCGCGCGGTTCAAGCGGCCGCCTGGGCGCTGCCACCGCTGGTCGCGCTCGGCTTTCTGGTCGACCAGCAGCGCCCCTACGGTTTCCGCTTCGACCCGGGTTTCTATCCGATCGCGGCCTGCGATTTCATGGAGCGCCAAGACCTGCCCAAATCGCGGCTCTACAACGACGTCAAGTTCGGCGGCTACCTGCTGGAGCGGTTCTATCCGCCGCGCACGGTTTTCATCGACGATCGCAACGAGATCCACGCGCCGCTGCTGCGCCGCATCTTCAGCATTTTGCGCCGCAGCGATACTCGCGGTTGGGACCAGATGCTCCAGCATTATCAGATCGATACCGCGCTGGTGCGCTACCTCCCCCAGCTCACCCAGGTGGTGGGGCCGGACGGCCAGCCGCGCATCCCACGCAGCTTCTCGGCCCTCTGGTTTCCGGCTCGGCGCTGGGCGCTGGTCTACTGGGATGACGTGGCGATGGTGCTGGTGCGCCGCTCCGCTGCCGATCCCGCCTGGCTCAGCAAACTGGAGTACTGGGTCGTACGGCCCGACGATTCTGAATACCTGCGCCGCGGCCTCACCGCCGGTTGGATCGACCGCGGCGGTTTTCTCGCCGAGCTCCGGCGCAAGCTCGCCGAGCAGCCCGGCTGTGAGCGCGCCCGCCAGCTTCTCACACTGATCCCCTAATTTAATTAGCAGGGCCCGGCCGGGCCGCGCGCGGGTAGGTTCTGCCAGGGACGTCAGGGAGCGCGCAATGGCACCGGCTCCAGAGCGAACACGCAATCACTTGCGCGCTCACTGCCGAGGCGCGCGCTCGTGGTTGTTGCACTCCCGGGGCGCGCGCCGTTCCCGGGCAGGACCTACCCGCGCGCGGATGCCGGCCGCGAGCTGCACCCGCGCTCTTAACTCAAAGCCCGGAGAAAATCGGCGTTGGTGGGATAGGTTTTGAGCTTGCTGATCACTAGCTGCATGGCCTCGACCGGATTGACCTTGGACAGCGCGCGCCGCAGCGCATGCACCCTGGCTAGGAAAACCGGCGGGTAGAGCTTCTCCTCTTTGCGCGTGCCGCTCTTGTTGATGTCCATGCAGGGGAAGATCCTCTGTTCGAACATCTTGCGGTCCAAAACGATCTCGGTGTTGCCGGTGCCCTTGAACTCCTGGAAGATCACCTCGTCCATGCGGCTGCCGGTGTCGACCAGCGCGGTGCCGATGATGGTAATGCTGCCGCCGCCCTCGACGTTGCGGGCCGCGCCGAAGAAGCGCCGCGGCTTCTCCATGGTGCGCGAATCGATCCCACCGGAGAGCGTCTTGCCGCTGCCGCGCTGCACCGTGTTGTAGGCCCGCGACAGCCGGGTGATCGAGTCGAGCAGGATCATCACGTCGCGGCCCGCCTCGACCCGCCGCAGGGCGTTGTCGTAGACGAACTCGGCCACTTCGAGGTGATGCCGCGCCGGCAGGTCGGACGAGGAGGCGACCACTTCGCCCTGCACCGAGCGCCGCATGTCGGTCACCTCCTCCGGTCGCTCGTCCACCAGCAGCACGATCAGCTCGACCTCCGGATGGTTGATCGTGACCCCGTGAGCGATCTTCTGCAGCAACACCGTCTTGCCCGCTTTGGGCGGAGCCACCACCAGGCAGCGCTGGCCCTTGCCGATTGGAGTGAGCAGATCGAGCACCCGAACCTCGATCTCTTCGGGCTCGGTCTCGAACACGATCTGCTCGGTGGGATCGATGCTGATCAGCTCGGGAAAGCGAATCCGCTGGCGGTAGGCCTCCGGGGTCAGGCCGTCGATGGTCTCGACCTGGACGAGTTGAGGTCCGCGCGAGTGGCCGGTCTCGGCGCTCGCCTTGACGTAACTGCCGCTTTCCAGGCCGATTTCCTGGATCAGCCGGCGCGGCACTAACGGGGCTCCGGGGCGCACATCGTAGTTGTCGCGCCAGTAGACCAGCAGGCCATGGCCTTCTGGCAGGATCCGAACCGCCCCTTCGAGCTCGACGATGCTGCGCTCTCCGGTGACGATCGCCGGACCTTGGTCGAGCGCGTACGGGGAGACCGTAACCCTTCCCGCCGGTCCCTGGTAGTCGCCGCCGCGGCGCCGCCGGCGGCGCCGGCGCTGCCGGCCGGAACCGTCAGAGTTTTCCGGCGAACGGCCGCTGAGAGGATTGGGGTTGGATCCCACCTGAGTGTGCATACCAGCGCCGCCGCGGCGCCGGCGGCGGCGCCGGCGGCGCCGGTGCTCACCGATACCCGGCTCTGCGCCGACACCCTCCCGCGGCGAGCTGGTCGCCTGGCCGGATGGCATTGGAACCCCGCCTGGGGGCGAATCAATATTCTGACTCAATTTTGCGTGAGCTCAGCGGAGGCGCTGGATTGGGCTACTAGCTAGGCCCAACTTCACCTCAAAGCTACTTTGACCTTCTTCCCCTTCTTCATCCGCTGCTGCAGCGGTGTCCTCAGATCAAGAGGGATTGAACTGGGGGATCCGTTTCCGGGCCTCCATGCGCCCCTCTGAAACCGTGGGCGCGGTCGAATCCAAACGGCCCTGGAAGAAACACAGCCTAGCACAGACCCTCCGAATCTTCAACCCCCACCCGCGGTTTTCCGGTTTTGGTCGTTTTGGTGGGCGATAGAGGATTCGAACCTCTGACTTCTACCGTGTGAAGGTAGCACTCTTCCGCTGAGTTAATCGCCCATCCGCCGCTCGGTGGCTGAGCCTCCGTACACTACCATGCCGTCCGAATCGGCACCAGATAGGACAGGCACCGAATTTTCAGCGCTGCACGTGCATGCGAATCCAGTGGATTGAGATTCGTTGCCTGTCCCCTAAAAGAGCCGGAACTGTCCGTTCTCCTCCAGCGGCCGGAGCCGCAAGCCACCCCCCTTTTCGGGAGCTGCGGCTTCCACACAATGGCGCTCGCCGAACAGGCGGGAAGCGCCTTCACGCTGCATCCACTCACCCAACGCCGACTCCAAGTCCTCGCGCCGCGCGGCCAGCTCGCGCTCGTCGGCTAGAACCTGGGCATAGCGCTCCACCAGCTCGGTTTCGGGGGCGCGGTCGAGACCTTGCGCCTGCAAGCGCTCGAGCCGCACCTGGTGCTTCCACAGCGGGCAGAGATCCCGGTATTCGCACCAGGCGCACAGCGGGCTCTCGCGCGGCGGGTAGTCCGCCGCCGGGTCGAGCGCCTCGAGCCGGTCGATGCGGGATGCGGTGCGCTTCTGGAGCCGCTCGAGAGTCGGGCCTTCGCGCAACGAACGCATCTCCTTGTCATGGGCCAGATAGTGCCAGACCAACTCGATCCGCTCGGCCTCGGGGAAGCGCTGCTGCAGACCCAGTTGGTAGAGGGCCAATTGCTCATCGGCGTCGATCTCGCGTTGGTCCGGCAGAGAATTTCCGGTCTTGTAATCGTGAATCTCATAGACCCCGGGTTCCCGCTCCACTAACCGGTCGATGTATCCGATGACGCGGTGGACCGGGGCGGAACCGACGGTCACCAGCATCTTGACCTCGCAGCCCAGCGTGCGGCCGTCGCGAAACGGCTGGTAGCGCTGATAGTAGTCCTGCAGGCAGCGCCGGCCGACCGCCCGGTAGTGCTCGGGAGCGTATTCGCGGCGCACGATTCGGATCGCGGGGTGATAGAGCCGTTCCCAGCGCCGCTCGTACATCTCCAGCGCCTGCTCCAGCGTGACCGGCTTCTCCATCGCCTGGTCGGCGTGGATCCGGCGCAGCACCTCGTGCACCCGGTTGCCGAGGAAGGCCTCGATGCTTTCGACCGGCCGCTGCAGCCGGTCGAGGTAGCGCAGCTTGTATTGCAGCGGGCAGTTGTCGTAACTGGAGAGACGGGAATAGGAATACACGGGAACGCCGCTCAACGTTTGGTGGTGCGACTGGAAAGCTCGCTGCTGCGCCCTCCGCCCTTGGGCGGCCGGGGCCGCGCCGCCGGCAGCTTGGTGCGCTGCTGGATCTTCTTGATGTAAGCCGCCACCATTTCGTTCTCGTAGGTGACGGTGTTGAGAAACAGGCTCTCGATCAGATAGCGCCGCTGCTCAGCGGCCGGAAACTGATCTACTAGCTGCTCGATTTCCCGACGCATGTCCTGGTAGGTGTGATGGAACTCACGCGCCACCGCCACCTCGCGGTAAAGCGTTTCGACCACCGCCATCAGGTCGCCGTCGAGGGTGAGCTGGGCGCCACTCTGGGTTCTGACCTTCTTCATGAGCCGCTCTCCTCTGGACCCGACAGCGGCGGCTGCGAGCGACCCGGCCGACCCAGGCTGGCGACCGCCTCGGCCTCGTCGTCGTGGACCTCGATCACCCGATCGAGACGGGTCAGGGCCAGCAAGCTGCGAATCCGCGGTTGGATGCCGGCGAGCCGGAGCACCCCGCCCTGTTGGTCGAGCTTGCGGTTGAGCTCCATCAGCAGCCCGACTCCCGAGCTGTCCATCATTCGCACCGCGCTGAGGTTCAGCACCACCCGGCGCGCCCCGGCCTGAATCAGCTCCCCGACCTGCTGCTGGATCGCTTCCAGTTTCTCATAGACCATTTGCGGTTCGACGACGGACACCACCGATACAGTGCCGATCTGCTTGACCTCGACTGGACCCATCGACTCGTTCTCCCCGACGCAGCGATCAGCGCAGCCGCCGCGCCAGCTCGGCGCGACCGCGGTTGATCCGCGACTTGACCGTGCCCTCAGGGATGCCGAGCCGCTCGGCAATCTCCTGATAGCTTAGATCTTGAATGTCCCGCAACAAGACGGCCAGGCGCAGATGCTCCGGCAGCTTGGCCATGGCGTCGCGCAGCCTTTTGGAGTTCTCCTGGGCCTCGAACTGGCCCAGCGGGGTCTGGCCCCGGCTATGCACCAGCGCGAGCAGTTCTTCATCGTGAATCACCGCAGCCATCTCGCGGCGCCGGCGGCGGTAGTAGTCCACGCAATGGTTCTTGGCCACCCGCACCAGCCAGTTCATCAAGCTGGCGCTGCGGTCGAACTTGTGGAGCGAGTGGTAAAGCTTGAGGAAAATCTCTTGCGTGAGATCCTCGGCCTCCTCGACCCGCCCGACGAACTGGTAGGCAATGTTGAACAGGCGCCGGTGATAGCGCCGCACGATCAGTTCCCAGGCTTCCTCCTCGTGCTGCAGGCAACGCGCCACCAGATTGGAGTCGGTAGGTGCGGCGGCGGTCTCGAGCACTGGCGCGCGGCGTCCAGCGGGGTGGAACGATTCGGATGCTAGTCCAGCCGTCTGGGAGGGTCAATTCAGCGGTAGGGATCCGCGAGGCTCAGAGGAGACCTCCCCGGTGCAGGATGGGACGCGAGCGAGCTTCCGGATCGCGCCAGTAGGCGAGCAGCAGTCGCTGCCAAGCGCTAGCCGTGGTGGCGCTGCTCGCCGGGAGCCGCGCCACTCGACTGAGGTGGCGCTGGAGCCAGGACTGCACGATCTCCATTTCGCGCCGGCCGGCCCCGCGCGGGGCGGCGGGATGGCGGCGGCTGAAGAAAATGTGCAGGCGGCGGGCGGCGGCTCGCGTGTCGCTTTCTCGGCGCAGCTCCAGCCGCAGCGGGGCCGTGCCCATTCGCAAAGCGATCAGCTCCCAGCCGCCGGAAGCGTGGGGCAGCACGATGACCTGGTCGGGACCCCAGCGGCCGCGAGCACGAACCCGGCGCACCTTGTTGCCGCGCGGCCGCAGGCGGCGGATCCAGCGGTCTTCTTCGAGCAGCGCCGTGAGCTCGGTGCCGGTGGGACGAACTTCGAGGTCGGCAAGCGGAGTCAGCAGGCGATCGAGACGGGCGGAATCGGGCCGGCGGCGGCGCAAGTACGACTGCACCCGGCGGCGCAGGTTGTGGCTGCTGCCGACGTAATAAACCCGCTTGGCGCAATCCCGCATCAGGTAGACTCCCGGCGCCGCCGGCAGCCTGCGGGCCAGATCTTCCAGATCGGCTCTCGAGCTGGCGCTGCTGCGGCGCCGCGCCAGCGGCAGGTCTTGGGATGCCTCAAGCTCCATGCCCGCGGAACGCTTCCCGAGCGTATGCTGAAGCAGCGCCGCCATGGCATGGAGATCCTCTTCGCCAGCCACCTCCAACCAGCTCAGACCGAGCCGCTCCGCTAGGGCGGCCGGGCTGCGGGCAAAGCGGCGGCGCCGGTCCGGTCCGCCCGCGGCGCTTTGCAGATCGAGCACCCGGTCAGGATTCTGGTCGAGCTCTAGATCGGCCAGTAGGGACCAAATTCGGCGCACTCCTGACCCCCCGAAAACGGCTAGCTGATGGTTGCGCAGGAGGCTGCCCCAATCGGAAGCGGAACCAGTTTTCAGGTTGCTGAGAGTCAAGCTGCTCAAGATCTGGGACCGGAGGCCCATCGGTCGCGCGAGCACCAGCCGGCCTCTATCCTGCCAAACCAGCAGCCACCTCTCTAGTTGAGTCGGCGTCTCTTCAGCGATCCGGCTGCCGGTTGCCTCCGCTGGGCCGGCGCTGACCGAGGGTTCACCTCGCGGCGCCAAGCTCGCGATCAGGTTCGGATGGCGTTTCAGGAAAAGGCGCCAGGCCCTCGTATCCTTCGCGCCAAACTGACGCGCCAAACGCTCCTTGAGAGGACTGTCCGCCGTGGGCATTGTGGTAATTAAAGGACGCTGCAGGCCAGATTTGGCCAGATCCCCTACAAAACTTCCAGCCTTCGTGGTTCATTCGTCTAGGATTTGAAACTCCACACCGATCCCACTGGAACCCAGACCATGCCTCTAAATAACTGAGCTGGATAGAGATATCCAGCATGCCAAGCGCCGCCTCCCCCCACTGAGGCAAAAAGTACCCATGGAAGCGAGCAGAGGCCGGAGAGGAACGATTTTTGCTTCGCTAGACGGATGCCATGCGGCTGTCCGGTGATATGCCTGACAAGTCTTCCGACCCGAAGGCGAGGCCCAGGCGTCTGAGTGTCAAGATGAAACGAGTCAGAAAACCTAATGGTGCGCGGGTCGGGCGAAAACCCCGCAAGACCCAGTTGGACGATCAAGAAGCTCCGCTGGTGGACTACAACCTGCTCGCCAGCTACCTGCGTGAAATGTCGCGGTCGCGGCTGCTCACCCGCGAGGAGGAAATCTCCTTGGCCAAGCGGATTCGGCGCGGCGATCACGAGGCGCGCCAAAAGCTGATCGAATCCAATCTGCGGTTGGTGGTTTCGATCGCCAAACGCTATCTCAACCGCGGCGTGCCGCTGCTCGACCTGATCCAGGAAGGCAACCTGGGGCTGCTGATCGCGGCCGAGAAGTTCGATCACCGCAAGGGTTGCCGCTTCTCGACCTATGCCACTTGGTGGATCCGGCAGGCGGTCAGCCGTTCGATCGATGACAAGGCGCGCACCATTCGAGTGCCGATTCACCTGCTGGATTTGTCTCGCAAGGTGCAGGAAGCGCGCAAGCGCTTCTATCTGATCCACGGCCGCCTGCCTTCTCCGGCCGAAGTCGGTCGCGAGATCGCTGTCGAAGAGCGGCGGATCCAGGATGTGCTCGAGGTGATTCGCGAGACCGTGCCGCTGGACGCTCCGGTGGGAGACATGGAATTCACCATGGACCATCTGATCGAGGATCCCAACGCCGGACCGCCGGACGACCAGCTGATGGAGGAGAGCCTCCAGCGCACCGCTAGAAAACTGCTCGGCAGCTTGACCCCGGTGGAAGAAAAGGTCCTGCGGATGCGCTTCGGCATCGGCACCGACCGCTCCTCGACCTTGGAGGAAACCGGCAAGGTCTTCAGCTTGACCCGCGAGCGCATCCGGCAAATCGAGCTCAAGGCGCTCAAGAAACTGCGCCACCCTTCCCGCCTCGAAGAGCTCAAGGCTTTCGTCAACTAAACAGACTGTCTCACGTTTAGCCCGCTTGCCGGCCTTTGCTGCCTCGCTCCGGACTCTGACCGGGTTGGGTGGGCAGCAGGCCTTCCGCGAGGGACGTCAGCGACGTGCCGGAGCACGGCCCCCAAAGCGAGCTCAGTGCGCCTGGCGCGTCGCTGCCGAGGCGCGCGCTCGGAGACTTTGCTCTGCACCTTGCGCGCGCCGTTCCCTCGCGGGAGGCCTGCTGCCCGCCCAGCCCGC
>Ga0326597_10009399_pt1 | contig 13100 bp, 14 predicted proteins | sample RVTome_12_FD_203789 | JGI IMG/M metagenome (GOLD analysis project Ga0326597, IMG submission 203789) | Soil microbial communities from uranium-contaminated site in the Upper Colorado River Basin, Wyoming, United States - RVT100D185 | ecosystem: Environmental > Terrestrial > Soil > Contaminated >... | reverse complement strand
CTTTCGAGCTTTCACCTCCTGGGTCACCCCTGGGGGGTGTCGAGTATAACTACACGGGTAAACAACCAATTCCCGTGGCCGGACTTTCACCGGCTAGACAAGCAACCGTATAGGCTGCATACGAAGGTCACGAAGGTTTCGGAGATTGATATTTCTAAACTTCTGAACTTCGTGTCCTTCGTGCCTTCGTGGTGAAAATTGGCTTTGCTTCTTTGGTTGCGGCTTTGCCGCGCTGGGATCTTCGTGGTGAAGAAAATCAACTTGATCCTGCCAGGTTCCCCACACAAAAGCTTGAAGGACCGAAAAATGAAAATCAGAAAGCCATTTGCAATGCTTATTGTTTGCGCCGCTCTGAGCCTCGCATCGGGCGCGGGCGCGCAGGAGAAGCTCGAAAAATTTCGCTTCGTTCATCTGGAGTTCAGCGGCACGCAGGCCGCCCCATTCATCGCCAAGCGCGCCAAAGCTTTTGAAAAGCAAGGGTTGGATGTCGAGATCATTCGCATCGGCGGCAGCTCGAGGGTGGTTCAAGCGATGGTGGCGGGAGAAATCAAGATGGCTCATGTGGGGGCTTCCACGGTGGTCGAAGCAAATCTTTCAGGCGCGGACATCGTGATCATCGCCTCGACGGTCAATGTCGCGACTTTTCGAATGATGGTGGCGCCCCACATCAAAGGACCCGCAGACTTGAAAGGCAAGAAGATCGGCATTAGCCGATTCGGTGGCGCGACGGAGCAGTTGACTCGGGTGTTGCTGGAGAAGTGGGGGATCGATTCATTCAAAGAAGTGACGCTGCTCCAGATGGGCGGCGTCCAGGAGACCGCGGCCGGGCTGATCTCCAAAACGGTGGACGCCGGCCTGTTTAGCTCGCCCCAGCATCTCAGAGTTAGCGACGCCGGGTTTCACCAGCTCGCTAATCTCGCGGAGCTGGGAATTCCGTACATGAGCGGCTCCATCGCGACGACCAAGATGTTCATCAGAACCCAGCCGGACCTTGTGCGCCGATTCACCAGAGGATTGCTGGAAGGAATCAAAATTTACAAAACCGACCGGGAATTTTCTATCCGCGCGCTGGAACAATTTACCCGGAGCACCGACGCGAGAATGTTGGCCGCTCTATGGGAAGAAAACGGCAGGGTCATCCAAGGGGTTCCCTATCCGAGCGTGGACGGACTCCAATCCGTGATCGACGAGGTAGCGGCGCGAAAACCCGAGGCGAGAAGGTTCAAGCCCGCCGACTTTGTTGACGCGCGCTTTGTAAAAGAGTTAGAAGAGAGCGGATTTGTAAAGGCACTATACGGCGACAAATAAAGGGAGGAATTTATGGCAACAAACGGAACACCACTAGTCGGTGTCAACCACAAGATCAAACAGATCGGCAGAATGGACCTTCCCGGCGGCGGTTCGGTCGTCGTCGAAAACGGCTACGCATACGTCGGCCACATCGACCCGCCTTTCGGCACGTCGATTGTCGACGTAAAGGATCCCAAACGCCCCAAGCTGGTCGCGCAGCTCGAAGTTCCGGAAGGCATTCACTCGCACAAGGTCCGCGTCAGCGGCGACGTGATGCTGATCAACTACGAGCGCTATAAAGCCAAGAGCGAACCGCAGGCCGGGCTCAAAGTCTTCGACATCTCCGACAAAACCAAACCGCGGGAGATCGCTTTTTATAAAACCCACGGCAAGGGGGTGCACCGCTTCACCTTCGACGGCCGCTACGCCTACATCTCGCCGACCCTGGAAGGTTACCTCGGCAACATCGCAATGATTCTCGACATGAAAAATCCCGAGAAACCCGAGGAAGTCGGCCGCTGGTGGGCGCCGGGGCAATGGACGGCGGGCGGTGAGAAGCCGACTTGGAATCGCACCGACACCCGTTGCCACCATCCGATTCGGCGCGGCGACCGGCTCTACATCAGCTATTGGCACGGTGGCTTTGCCATCGTCGACATCACGGATATGAGCAAACCGAAAACCATCAGCATGCTCGACTGGAGCCCGCCCTACCCCTGCCCGACACACACGACGCTGCCGATGATCAAGAAGATAATGGATCGCGACTGGCTCATCGTCACCGACGAAGAAGTCGGCGAGAAGTTGAACGAAACCCACAACGCCTTTCTCTGGGTCGTCGATATCACTAAAGAGGAGTTGCCGTTGCCGGTCGCGACTTTCATCGTGCCCTTCGACGGCAAATCGACGCACGAATTCCGCTTCGGCGCGCATCAGCCCGCCGAGCAAGTTTATGGCAACACGCTTTACGTCACCTGGTTCGGCGGCGGCTTACGCGCGGTCGATTTTTCCAACCCGTACATTCCCAAGGAAGTCGGCTACTACATCCCGCAGCCAGGCAAAGGACAGAAAGTGGTCATGAGCAACGACGTCTACCACGACAAGGACGGCAAGCTCTATCTGATAGACCGGTATGATGGTTTGGAGATTTTGGAAAGCCAAATTTGAGCAGCATGAACCGTTCAAATGGTTCAAAACGTTCAAGCCGTTCAAGCCGTCTGAATTGGCAGAATCGTAGAGTGGGTTGAACGGAGCGATACCCCTCAGCCTGAGAAATTCGGTTTCCGAAACAGCGGTGGGTTCTTCGCTGCGCTCCCTAACCCACCCTACGGCTGGAGATTCAGGAGAGCCAGGTGTGAGCGACCGGCCTCAACGGTTTGAACGTTTTGAACGGCTGGAACGATTTGAACGGTTCTCGCCGCCCGCCTTGACGGCGGCTGGGCCGCGCTCAAAGTGATGGAAGGACATCTGGCAAAGCACGACTTTTTCGTCGGCGATTACAGCATCGCCGACATCGCCCTCTTCGCCTATACGCATGTTTCCCGGGAAGGCGGCTTTCCGCTTGAAGACTCTCCGAAGATCCGGGCTTGGATTGAGCGGGTGAAGGCTCAGCCGGGATTCATCTCGATGTCAGTTGTTTAACATGATAATGATTCCGGCGGCCAACACGAAAATCAGAAGGCTAATTGCAAGCGACCAATGAAAGTATCGCTTTGCAGATTCGGACTTCCACTTGACGGGTAGTCCGTTCTTTACAACGTAAATTCCGAGGAAAATTACCAAAGCCAAAAACAGTATCGCTACCTGGAAAATGTACTTAGGGTTTAGTCCCATGGCTATCTCCTCAGTTTTGCGCTTCGCACATCTTCCATCTCTTCCACCGTCCGCGGCCAGTCTGCCTTCAGCAATTTGGACAAGCTTCTGTCTGTTAACAGCTTACCCCCGTTTGGCACTTCGCGCAGTATTTGGTTCCATTCTCGGGGGAGGCGATGCGCTGGACCGGCGAGCCGCAGACCGGGCAGGGCTTGCGGTATTTGCCGATCTTTGAGGTCGAATCGGAAATTGATTAGGAGCTGATCACGACAAACCGGCGGCGGCGAAACGATGCCAATCCAGGCCCGGGTCTGTACTTGAATTGTGCTGTATTTGACCGGCTCTGCGCGGATCGTCTCACATTCCATCCGAGTTCCGGTTTATTTTTCCCCGAGAGCTTCCAGGTCGGCCAAGTCTTTTATTCGTCCCGTCGCGCGCTTGTTCGAAATAAATTGTTCACGTCCGATATAATTTACTGGGACCTCGCCGTAAGTCGATTGGACCCTGCCAGCAATGGCATCCGCCCACGAAACCCCGCTAATTGATGTGATGAGATCTATACGTACGGGGGACACACCGAGTTGGATCACTTGATCCGGTTGTTCAAAATCGGCTGCCGTTAGACCGAGGGAAGCGAAACCAAACGCATCGAGCGCCGCGACGATGCGTTGAGCGTTCTCATGATCCGGCTTAACAAAAATATCTAGATCGCCGGTAAAACGGGGCGCGCCGTGGAATGCCAGGGCGTAGCCACCGACAATCATGTAACTAACGCGGTGATCGTTGAATAACGCGAGCAACTCTTTGAAGTCTTGCTGCACTTCCATAAAATTGTTGACGTAAAAATTCGACGGCAGAAACGCGATCCTCGGGCGTCTTTTTCATCCAGTGGGCCAAATCATTTTGAGTATCCGACGATTCCTTCAATCCGACTTTTGTCACCACTTTTTCGATCATAGAGTTATCTTACCATAACTCGCCGCGTTTGACATGACTCCGTTACCCGCGTTACCCGCGGGAGCGCAGCCCCTCCATCTCCTCCAGCGTACTCGGCCAATCTGCTTTGAGTAACCGCGACAGAGAACGGTCCGCCAACAGCTTTCCTCCCGTCTGGCACTTCGCGCAGTAATTGGTTTCGTTCTCTGCGTAGACGATGCGCTGCACAGGTAAGCCGCACACCGGGCAGGGCTTGCGGTATTTGCCGTGGACGGCCATGTCGTCGCGGAAGGCGGTGACCCGCTCGGGGAAATTTTTGCCCGTGTCTTTGCGCAGGCGCTCGATCCATTCGCTCAGACATTCTTTGGTCGCTCGGAAGAGCCTTTTGATCTCGTCGTCACTTAGCTGCTTGGTCTGCTTCACCGGCGATAACTTTGCCCGATGCAGAATCTCGTCGGAGTACGCGTTACCGATGCCGCTGAACACATGGGGGTCGGTCAAGGTCCTCTTCAGCGTGTGGTTCTCCCGCGTGAGGGCGTCACGGAACGCGGCCAAGTCGGAGTCGAAGATCTCCAGTCCTTTGGGATCATGCTCCGCTAATTTCTCCCGCCCGTGAACAAGATGAAGCGAGGCTCGCTTCTTGGTGCCCATCTCGGTGAGCAGCAACGTGCCGGATGGGAAATCGAACGCAGCGTGGCCGTATTTTCTCGGCACGGCGGCGCCGCGCTTCTTCCAGTGAAAGCGCCCGGTGATCATCAGATGAAAAACCAGGAAGAGATCATCTTCGAGCTCGAAGACGATGCGCTTGCCGATGCGGTGAAAACCGAGAACTTTCTTCCCCTCGGCGACACGGATCGGCGGGTCGAAGGAGCGCAGCAGAAACGGGCTCGCGAGACGGATTTTCTCAAGCGGCTGGTTGAGCAACCGGATTTGGAGGGCTTCGATGTAGATGGTAATGTCGGGAAGCTCGGGCATGTGTTGAGGAAAGGGCCGAGGATTGAGGATCGAGAATGGAGGATGGCAAGTCGCGTTCGTCGATCCTCGATCCTCTATCCTCGATTTTCTTTGCGTACTCTGAATTGCTTTGCGGTTAAATCTCCGTCCGCACAAGGCGCGATGAATCGCGCCCCTACAACATTCAACTCTGCTGAACGTTTGCCCTCAGCGTCAGAAACTCCTTCGCCTGCATCGGGAAAAGGACGCCTAAGAGAATATCTTCATCACTCTTCGCCAATGGCCCAAGATCCTTGATTGCCTTGTCCCAGTCCGCCGGGTCTGCCATCTCGCCGGACCGTTGTGAGTAATCGGGCTGTTTGTCTTTCATAATCTTCTTGATCAGGTCCGGATTCACCGGGCCGGGCGGGCGGCCGTACTTGCCCTTGACGTAATCGCTGGTTTCTCTGGTGACGATCTTGTATCGCTCGCCGGCGAGAACGTTTAGAACCGCCTGGACGCCGACGATCTGGCTGGTCGGCGTCAGCAACGGTGGATGGCCCATGTCCTTTTCGACGCTCGGCGTCTCTTTAAGCGCGGCATCCATCAAATCCATGCGCTTCGCTTCCTTTAACTGGGCCACCATGTTCGAGATCATTCCGCCGGGAACCTTATGAATGAAGACATCGGCGCTCACCCCGGTGTAACCGGTTTCGTATTGTTCGTACTTTTCTTTGATCTGGCGGGTGATCCGTGTCGGCTCCTCAAGGAGCTTCACGTCGATTCCCGTATCGAACGGCGTCCCCTTCAATGACGCCACCATGGTTTCGGTGGCAGGATGCGCCGAACCGAAGGACAGCGGGGACAATACGGTGTCGATCATATCGACGCCCGCTAAAATCGCCATCAAGTGGCACATGCTGGATGTCCCGCCCATGTCGTGACAGTGGAGGAGAACCGGAAGCTTGCCTTTCGCCCGGTCCTTGATGCCTTTGATGATCCTATAGCAGTCGAACGGAGTCATGATGCCGGTGGCGTCTTTCAATGACAACCAATCCGCGCCGATCTCGATCAGTTGTTCCGCGTACTCCATCCACTTTTCCAGCGTGTGCACGGGGCTCACCGTGTAGTTCACCTCCACGTGGGCCTCGCCGCCTAGTTGTTTCACCGCTTTCGTCGCAGTCTCGATGTTCCTAAAGTCGTTGGTCGCCTCGAATATCCGAAACACGTTCATGCCGTTGGCGATCGCACGCTCGACGAACGTGCAGACGATCTTATCCGTGTATGGCCGGTAGGCGAGAATATGCTGCCCGCGCAGCAGCATCTGAAGTTTGGTCTTGGGCATAACCGCTTTGATGCGGCGCAATCTTTCCCAAGGATCTTCCTTCAGGTAGCGCATACACACGTCGAACGTCGCGCCGCCCCATACCTCCACGGCGTGAAAGCCGCAATTATCCAGGGACGCGCACAACGGGAGCAGATCGTCGGTCGTGACCCGCGTTGCGAGCTTGCACTGCTGCCCGTCGCGCGGCGTAAGATCGGTGATCTTCACCCTTCGGCTCCCGGCCGGCTCCGTAAGCAGCCTATTCATATCGACCGCGAGCTGGCCCAAAATATCTTGCGCACTCATAAGACATCTCCTTATCGGAACTCAAACCCTCTTTCCTGCACCGGTTATAGGCTATTTTTGTCACTGCGGCAAAGCCGCAATCAAAGCAGGAACAGACACTTCACCACGAAGGTCACGAAGAGCACGAAGTTTAAGAGTATAAATATCCGAACCCTTCGTGTCCGGAGCCTGCCCTGAGTCTGGTCGAAGGGTGCGCTTCGTGGTGAGATCTGTTTTAACTCCTAAACGCCGTCGCCTTGCTTTTCTCACTCCATTCTTCTAGAACTCGATCATTTCCTACACCCAGTGACCGAACAAACCACAACCGATCTTTCCCGACGCGACTTTCTTTCAGTTTGCATCGTCCCCTGCTCCAACCTGACGCCGTCGATGATGGTGGCGACATTGGGAATCGCGCTCCCTGAAATCAGGCAAACCTTCTCGCTCTCCGAAATGGCAGCCGGCAGTCTTTTCTCGGTGATGATGATCGTCGCGGCGGTGACGAGCGGCATCGCCGGACGCCTTGCCGACCGGTTCGGACCGAAAACGGTACTGATCACCGGGTTGAGTCTCTTAGCGTTGGGATTCGGCGGGGCCGGGATCAGCGGACAGCGGATTTTGTTTTTCTCCTGTCTCGCCCTTACGGGAATCGGCTATGGCTTCACGCCGCCGTCGCAGTACGCAATCATGTCCGACCTGCTACCGCACCGGCGCGGGCTCGGCGCGAGTCTCGTGTCGGTCGCCTACGGCACCGGCGGCGCCGTCGGCGCCGTACTGGCGAGCCGCGTCGCCGCCGCTTTCGGCTGGCGCGCGGCGTTCATCACGGTGGCGGCCATCGCGACGACGATTATGCTGCTGCAACTGTATTGGATTCGAAACAAGCAACGAACGACCTCGGCGGCACAATCCGGCTCCTTCAGGGACGCGCTTTCCATCCCTATCCTGATTCTTGCGCTCGCCGAGTTTGCCGGCGGCTCGGTGTTTTGGAGCTGCGCGGCCTGGACGCCGACGCTGCTGCGCACCGCCAAGGCGCTGACACTTCAAGAAACCGGCTGGGTGATGGGCGTGCTGAGCCTCGCGAACATGGTCGGCTCATTTTCATTAGGTTCGCTCTCGGACAAGCTCGGGCGCAAGCGAGTGATCATCCTCAGCGCGCTTCCCGCCGCAGTGGCGGCCTACCTAACCTTTTACTGGCTCAACTCGCCGATTGCGATTGCTCTGGGTATCTTCGGGTTCGGAACTCTCAAAGCCACCGTGCCGGCTTTGGTGGTAGCGCTCGCGCAAGAGGCCGCACCCGCCGGCAACCCCGGCGCAGCCAGCGGTATCATTATGTCGCTACACTATACTTCGGGAGTGCTCGCGCCGCTGATCGCGGCCCAGCTCATTACCAGGACCGGGGATATCGTCCTGTCAATGATCTTGGTATCTGCGGTCCCGTTAATCCTCTACGCGAGTCTGATCGGCGCCGTGCGCGAGCATCGGCGGTTATAGACCGAGAATCCGCTCGGCGTTGCCGTGAAAAATCTTTTCCATCAGCTCGTCCGAATAGCCTAGTTCGTTCCATTCCTTGAATAAGCGGTCGTAGGGAATGCTCGGATAGTCGCTGCCGAACATGATCTTGTCCTTGAGCCGGCCCTTGATATCGCGTTTGATGGCGTCGGGGAAATATTTCGGCGCCCAGCCCGACATCTCCCACGAGACGTTGCCTTTGTGCAGCGCAATGGCGAGCATCTCGTCCGTCCACGGCCAGCCGGGATGCGCGGCGACGATTTTGAGATCGGGGAAATCGGCGGCGAGTTGATCGATGGGGGCGGGATGCGCGTGGCGAATCACGGCGCCCAGGCCGCCCGGCATGCCCGCGCCCATCCCCGTCGTACCAACATCGATCATGACCGGTACCTTAAGCTCGTTGATGGTTTCCCAAAGCGGATAGAACCTGCGTTCGTCGACGGAGAAATGGCCCATGATCGGATGAAAGTGAAACCCAAACAGTTTCAAATCTCGAATCGCCTTTTTCGCGCCTTCGATAGCGCGCTCGCCCTTCAAGGGATCGACCGCCGCCCAGGCTTGACGGATAACGCCGGGATGATCGTCGCGCATCTTCGCAACGTATTCATTTGTGCACGGCGGCGCGCCGGTGACCGTTTCGATATCGAAGGCGACGAGCATGGCCTCGACGCCCGCTTGTCTGAAATCCGCGATCACCTCAGCTTCGCTCTTCGCGGTCCAGGGGCGGTTCCAGTACTTCGCCAGCGCTTCGACGTAAGGCCCCTGGGATTTGATCCAGGGCTCGGTGTTGGGATAACAGTGTAAATCGATGATCTTCATGGATCTAATCTCTATCTGACCAATGAGCATAGTGTCAATTTCTGGATATACCCTAATGGACCTCTTGGTAGTGATTCTGTTTGATTTCAACGCCGCATCGATGTAGGGGCAGGCCTACGTGCCTGCCCTCCGAACGGGCAACCACATAGGGTTGCCCCTACAAATTTTGGCGAAAATGAACCACTACCGGCCTTTTTTATTACTTGACAGCGGGAGCCGGCTTCTCCTATTTTAAGAGCCATTCAAGCTCCGATAGTGGCTCACCCTTGGGCGAGTTCGCTTTAGCAAATTCTGGGGGCTTCTAGTTCAACACCATTGCGGGGAGGAAAGAGCATGGCTCAAAAAACGAACATTCAAAACGTGATCCGCGTTGTCCTCTCCGGTCTCATTCCATTGCTCGTCTATGCATGCGGCCCATCCGTCGTTACGCAAACTGAGCAACAAAAGAAATCGGGCGGAGAGGTTAGCATTACGCCGCTGATCGGCGCGCAAAAAGTAGCTCCTCCTCCTAAGCCCGCCGGCCCGCCTCCGCGGTCACCGCATACGACCCCCGCGTCTTACTATGAACGGGTAGGCCAGTTTTTCTTCTATGTGGAAACTTTGACGAGTTTGAATCCCAGCAGGTACGGCGTCCTTTCAACCGTGCCATGCATACAGAGCGGCGTGTTCAAGCGCGGCATGAGGCTTGTTTTTCGCTACGAGATCCTCGATGTCTCGACGGGCAAGCGCATCACGGATAAAGATGGCGCAACCACCAAAGTGAGATTGCAGCATGGCGAGGAACTGACCTCGCGCTGGGCGATCCGCGGGAGTGCCGCCGCGCTGCCCGATTCCGCCTGAATGTGGGATGTCGCCTGGGACATTCCACCGGATTATCCGGTGGGTTCGCTGGACTATACCATCACGGTAAGCACCAAGGATGGCCGCACCGGAACTTTCATCCCGCCGATTCAGAAAACACCGACCTCCGATACCCGCGTGAGGATCATCGATTGACGGAGCGAAGGGTGAACAACGTCACCGGTCGCATACTGCGAAGGCTACCCATTGCGGCGCCCGCACTTGCGCTGCTCGTGGCGCTGGGCATGCTCGCGACTGCCGGGGCAAATCCGCCGTCCGGCACCAACTCGGCGATAACTCTGGCTTCCGCGCAGATGCTCATCTCTCAAGTGGCGCGGGCAAGCGATCCACCGAAAGCCATCAAGTTGCTCAAGGTCGAGCCGGTCAAGGGCTACATCGGCGATTCGTTCACAATAACCGGTGACGGACTCGCCGCTGGCAAGACGGTGGAATTCTTCTGGAGCACCGTCGATGCTGCTTACGCAACTAAGGTCACGGCGGACAACGTCGAATACCACGAGCGCAAGTATGAAGAGAAGCGCGTCCGGTTAGGCAATGCATCGGCTGACGCACAGGGCCGCGTGCGGGCGTCATTCGTTGCGCCGGAAGATTTCGGCGAGGTTCATGACATCTACGCTGTCGTCGATGGACAAGACATCGCCCGCGGCGGCTTCCGCATTCTGCGCAGCGCAGCCATCTCTCCCGCCGAAGGCCCGGTGGGAACACCGATCACCGTGACCGTCAAGGGTCTCAGTTGGAGAGGATTCGAGCAATTCATGGCGCTGCGCTACGACAACAAGTACAGCGGCGAAATATCGGCGGTGACGACCAAGGGCATGGCGGTTTTTCAGATCCGGGCGGCGGGACCCACCGGCAAGCATGTCATTCAACTCAACAACAGCACCGCCTACGCGCCGGGAGCCTATCTCAACACCCAGCAATCGCCGCAGGATTATATCTACGCTCACCTCAACCACAAACAAGAGTTTCGTTTCACGTTCAACGTCACCAACGATGTCGGACCGCCGCCCGACACTCTGCAATGGCCGGAGAGCGAGCGCGTTGCTCGGCTCAGCAGCCATGCGCCACGCACCACCATGAGCGCGAAGACGGCGCCGTCCAGCGTAGCGACCCTGAATCCTTCTGCCGGGCCCATTCTGTCCAAGGCCAGTTTGCGAGCTACCGGCCTGCCTCCCAATACAGAAGTTGGATTGTTTTTTGTTACGGCCAGAGGTAACCGCATGGGTCCGAGTGGGTGGAATCTGGAAAGCGTTCCGCTCTCCAATGCGACGACGAAGTCAGACGGATCGCTCACCGCCGAGATTCAGATTCCGGAAGATCTAGGAGGCTGGCACGCGGTGAAACTGGTAGCCCGCAACCAGGCGCCGATGGAAATCCCCTACTACGTCGAGCAGAGCCTGGTGGCGGTAAAGCCGAAGCGCGTAAAGGTCGGGGAGACTTTCACGATACAGATCAAAGGTGTCGGTTGGAGCGAGCTGGACAATACACTCGCCGTGACCTACGACAACGCCGCTATGGGCTATGCCTGCGGTTTCAACAGTAACGGCGATGTCACGATCAATCTTATCGCCACGGGCCATCCAGGAACGCATTTAATTGACCTCTATCCCGCAATCTACAAGGGAAAAGACCGAGTACCGTGGAATTACCAGACGCCGTTTTTAACTTTTGCTCGTGACTTCCCGGCGCTGGCGTTGGGATACCGGATACCAGCCTATCGCCTCGTCATTGAAATCACCGAGTGACCTGCCGGCGGTCCATTTGTGTTTCGACAGCCGCTGCCACAATGACAGGCTTCTTGAACATTGGATTGAAACGACTTCAAAAGTCGTCTCAATCCTTATTGGTTGGGTGCGCTTTTGAAATGAAAAATGCCCGCTATGCTTTGCCAGCTTCTTCAATCTCTTGAATGAGTGCGGGAAGATTTGGACGCTCAAAGCTCATGTTCAGCGCGGGAACGCGATTGTGTTTGTGTCTGGCGGAATGTGCTTGTGGTGAGGCATCGTGGAAGCTAAAGTCGGGTCTTCGGGATGCGGAAAGTCGTCGTACCAATACAGCCGCACTTCGCTACGATAGACTTCGTAGCCATACGAGATAATGATGCCCGCGTCGAAATCAAGTGAATTCGCGAGCGGGATTTGAACCCCGCTCTCGACCAAAAGGGATGCTCGCCCCCTTTGGAAACCCCATTTAATTGTGCCCGCCTCAAGAGGCGGCGTTTACTTAGAATCTACTTCCTCTCTCATGCGGAGCCGTAAGCCGTTGGTGAAAATCACTTCCCCTTCCGCAATCCCTGTGTACGGGCTATCAGACCAAACGGCGACGGTGGAACTCGTGACGTTAGGCTGGCTGAGCAACTCCGCAACAAAACGACTATAGTCGCTCAGGGATTTCAGTGGAGTGTTAGCCATCAATAGGCGGGTTGAAAGCGCAACACTTTAGAAAGTTCGCATTCTTGAAGTTGCCGGCGATAGGCTTCTTTTCGCCGCCGCCAAGTTTCAAAGATGCCCTTCCAACGGCTGAAATCGGTGCGCGTCTCGTCGTAAGCGTCATAGTCGGCTAACTTGCCTGTCGTGAGTGCGGCATGAAAGTCTTCGCTGAGGACGCCATACTTCTCTTCAAAGAGGGTCATACGGCGCTCCAGCAATTTCATCTCGATGACCAATTCATAAATTTCCATTTTCGGCTCTCCTATTCGCGCTAATTCTACTACCGATTGTCAAAACAAACGCGCTCCCAAACTTGCTCACCTTGATGCCGAGGAAAGCACCCAACGTCTTGGTGACCGGTGGGACGCGGTGACTGGTGATGATGCGGCAGCGTTTGCGGCCCGCCCGTTCGACCTACAGTTAGAAGGCGCTACTTCGCTCGACGGGCAGCGTCAAGTGCGATGCCGACAAACACGAATACGACGGCGAGCATGACGATAGCGGCGACAGTTTCCATGGCTATAATAGTCTCCCGATCTCATCGATACGACGCTCGATTTGGCGATGCAGGACCACGATGCCAAAAGTCAACGCGACTACGCCGATGATGGCTAGCACAACGGTGAGAGCGCGTGCGCCATCAGCCGTCGAAACAAGCCAGCCGACCAAGCTGATATCAGTCACGACCATGATCCCCTGCCAGAACTTGAGGTAGGCGAGCTGTTCTTTGAGGCGATCGAGTTCAGGCACGGCGGTCCGGGTCCATTGCAATAGTCCTGAAATAAGCGCCAAGGGAACAGAGTACTCGCCGGTAGGATCCAGACGACTTCTTGGCGGTTCGTAAGTACTCACTGGAACCTGTTTGTATTGCAAAAGGACGGCGTTTTGGGGTGAGAGTATGA
>Ga0326597_10009398_pt1 | contig 13100 bp, 11 predicted proteins | sample RVTome_12_FD_203789 | JGI IMG/M metagenome (GOLD analysis project Ga0326597, IMG submission 203789) | Soil microbial communities from uranium-contaminated site in the Upper Colorado River Basin, Wyoming, United States - RVT100D185 | ecosystem: Environmental > Terrestrial > Soil > Contaminated >... | reverse complement strand
CGTTCAAGGCGGCGGAAACGGCCAGCAGCGCCACGCCGAGCAGCGCGCGGATCCCGGCGTCCATCGCCCCGACGTTCTTGATCACCATGGCTCCGGCTCCGAAACGAAAGGTGGAGCCAAAGTTGTCAAGGCGTGCGTGAAGAAATCACGAACGGCGGGTGAACTCAGCGTCACCCGGACCCTGCTAGCGCTCTCCCGCCAGCTCCCGCAGCACGTACTCCAGGATGCCGCCGTGACGGTAGTACTGCAGCTCCTGCGGCGTGTCGATCCGCACGGTGGTCCGGAACTCGGTCACCTTGCCGTCGTCCGCGGTGGCTCTGACGTTCAGCTCCTTGGGCATGTCGGCGAGCCCGGCGATGTCGTAGCGCTCCCTCCCGGTCAGTCCGAGGGAGGCGGGCGACTGGTCCGGTAGGAACTGCAGCGGGACAATGCCCATCCCCACGAGGTTCGAGCGGTGGATGCGCTCGTAGCTCTGCGCGATCACCGCGCGCACGCCGAGCAGCCGCGGTCCCTTCGCGGCCCAGTCGCGTGACGAGCCGGAGCCGTACTCCTTCCCCGCGATCACGACCAGCGGCGTGCCCTCGGTCTGGTACTTCATCGATGCGTCGTGGATCGTCATCTGCTCCCCGTCGGGCAGATGGACGGTGAACGGCCCCTCGGTGTCCGGCGCGAGCTGGTTCTTGAGGCGCACGTTGGCGAAGGTGCCGCGCACCATCACCTCGTGGTTGCCCCGGCGCGCGCCGTAGGAGTTGAAGTCCGCCGGGTCGACGCCGCGCGCGATGAGGTATTGCCCGGCGGGGAGCGTCTTGCGGATCGAGCCGGCGGGCGAGATGTGGTCGGTCGTGATGCTGTCGCCCAGGAGGCACAGCACGCGCGCACCGCGGATGTCGGCGATCGGCTTCGGTTGCCGCGGCATGCCGTCGAAATACGGCGCGCGCCGGATGTAAGTGGAGTCCGGCTCCCACGCGAACCGGTCGCCGCCCGGGACGGGCAGGCCGCGCCAGCGCTCGTCACCCTCGAACACCTGGGCGTAGTTCTTCTGGAACATCGCCGACTTGATCGAGGTGCGGATGACCTCGTCCACTTCTTTGGTCGACGGCCAGATGTCGCGCAGAAAGACGGGTTGGCCGTCCTTCCCGGTGCCCAGCGGCTGGGTGTGGAACTCGATGTCGATCCGGCCCGCGAGCGCGTACGCGACGACGAGCGGCGGCGAGGCGAGGTAGTTCGCCCGCACCTCCTGCTGAATCCGGCCCTCGAAGTTGCGGTTCCCCGACAGCACCGAGCACACCACCAGCTCGCCCTCGGCGACCGCCGCCGAGACGGCCTCGGGGAGGGGCCCCGAATTGCCGATACACGTCGTGCACCCGTAACCCACGAGGTGAAAGCGCAGCTGCTCGAGGGACTTCATCAGGCCTGCCTGCCGCAGGTAATCGGTGACCACCTTGGAGCCCGGCGCGAGGCTCGTCTTCACCCAGGGCTTCGTGTGGAGTCCCCGCTCGACGGCCTTCTTCGCCACCAGCGCCGCCGCGATCATGACCGAGGGATTGGACGTGTTGGTGCAGCTCGTGATCGCGGCGATCACCACCGAGCCGTGGCGCAGCGGGTACTCGACGTCGTCGAGCTTCAGCGCGACGTGAGTGCGCCGCATCGGGGGCGCTTGCGTGGCAGTGGCGGTGCTCCCGCCCTCCCCCTCCCAACGCGTCGCGTTGGACGGCGCCGCGATCGGCGACGTCGGCTTCATCAGGGAGGGGAGTGCGTCGAGGAAGCTCTTGCCCACCTCGCGCAGGGCGACGCGGTCCTGGGGGCGCCGCGGGCCGGCGAGACTCGGCTCCACCGTCGCCAGGTTCAGCTCCAGGGTGTCCGTGTACACCGGCTCCGGCGTGTCCGGGCCGTGGAACAGTCCCTGCTCCTTCATGTACGCCTCGACGAGCCGCACCCGGTCGGCGGGGCGGCCGGTGAACTCGAGGTAGCGCAGCGTCTCCTGGTCCACGGGGAAGATGCCGACGGTGGCGCCGTACTCGGGGGCCATGTTCCCGATCGTGGCGCGATCGGCCAGGGGCAGGGTGGCGATGCCCGGCCCGTAGAACTCCACGAATCTCCCGACGACGCCCTTCTGGCGCAGCATTTGCGTCACCGTGAGCACTAGGTCGGTGGCGGTGGCGCCTTCGGCCAGCCGCCCCGTGAGCCGGAACCCCACGACCTGCGGAATGAGCATCGAGACCGGCTGGCCGAGCAGCGCCGCTTCAGCTTCGATGCCGCCCACGCCCCAGCCCAACACGCCGAGTCCATTGATCATCGTGGTGTGCGAGTCGGTGCCGACGAGCGTGTCGGGATAGGCTTGGGGCGTCTTCCCCTCGGACGTGAACACGACGCGCGCCAAGTACTCGAGGTTGATCTGGTGGACGATCCCGGTGTCGGGCGGCACGACGCGGAAGCCCTTGAAGGTCTTCTGCGCCCAGCGCAGCAGCGCGTACCGCTCGCGGTTCCGCTGGAACTCGAGCTCGGCATTCACGTGGAAGGCGGTCGGCGTTCCGAACTCGTCCACGATGACCGAGTGGTCGATCACCAGCTCGGCGGGGAGCTGCGGGTTGACCTTTTTCGGATCGCCGCCCATCTGCACGATCGCGTCGCGCATCGCGGCGAGGTCCACGACGGCGGGTACCCCCGTGAAGTCCTGCATCAGCACCCGCGCCGGCATGAAACTGATCTCTTCGTCGGGCGTCTTGGCGGCGTTCCAACGCGTCAGCTTCTCCACGTCTTCGGCGCGAACGACGCGGCCGTCCTCGAGGCGCAGCAGGTTCTCGAGCAGGATCTTGAGGGAGTAGGGCAGCCGGGCGACCGGCAGGCCGCGCTTCTCGAGGGCGTCCAGCCGGTGGATCTCGTAGGTGCCGCCGCCGGCCTGCAGCGTGGCGCGGCTGCCGAAGCTATTCGCTGTCATGCGTCGGAATCTACCTCGTACGCTTCGGTGCGATAAGGCGTGAACCCCCGCGCGATGTAGTTGGGCAGGGCGTTGGGATGGTCGAGCGTGCAGGTGTGCAGCCACACGCGCCGGGGCGCGAGCACCCACGCGTCGCGCACGGCGCAGGAGAGCAGATGCTTGCCGAAGCCCCGGCCGAACTCGGCCGCGACGATTCCGAAGTAGGCGATCTCCACCGAGTCGTCCTCGGCCCGGCGTAGCTCGTACCATCCGGCCAGGGCGCCGCCCCGCCGCGCCACGTAGAGCCGGATGTTCGGGTCGGCGAGGTGGGCGGCGATGCGGGCGTCGCTCCAATCCCAGCGGTCGCGCCAATGGAACGCGTCCCCCACCGTGCGATAGCATTGGCGATATAGCTCGGGGGCCGGGTCGGGGACGTGCGCCACGGGGACTTCGGGGAAATCGCCGAGCCCCGCCCGGAACTGGGCGGAGTCGGTCAGTTCGAGGTAGGTGCGCGTCACTCGCATCGACTATAATTTTAGCGCATGAGCTTCAACAAAATGGGCACCGTCCCGCTGCCGCTGGCTCTACACCTGGCCACGCACACCGTAATCGGCCTGTTCTGCGCCTTCGCGGGCGGGCTGAACCTGATCGATCCGACCAAGATCATCCCCAACGCCGTGGCCTTCCTCGTCCTCGCGGGGTTCAGCTGGGGCTACGTGTTCGGCATCCTGATGGCGCGCAAGGAGGTGCTGGCCCTGGGCATGGTGGCGGGCCTGGGCTACGCGGCAGCCGGGGTCTGGCAACTCGGCGCCGACTGGCGCCTCGGCGTCCTGCTCCTGGCGATCGGCGCGTACGGCTTCGCGACCCTCGCCCTGTACCGCCGGCGGATCCTCGAGGCGTAGCCGGACTCAGCCGATCGCGTCGTCACGCAGCGGCGCGGCGGGGAGTTCGACTACGAACTTCGCGCCGCCCAACGTTTCGGAGTCTTCCAGCCAGATCTTCCCGCCCACTTCGGCGACCACGCGCTGACAGATCGACAGGCCGAGCCCGGAGCCCTCGTCGGGGCCTTTGGTTGTAAAGAAGGGGTCGAACACGCGCCCGCGGATCTCCGCTGGAACGCCGGGCCCGGAATCCTCGACGGTGAGACGCACCCAGTCAGCCCGCGCTTCAGTCGTGAGCAGAATGACGGCACCGCGCCGGCCGCGCACCGCGTGCTCGGCATTGGTGACAAGGTTGATGACTACCTGCTGCAGCTCCTGGCCGAGACCGAGCACCGTTTCCGCCCCCTGGTCCATCTGGGTGCGCATTTCGATGTTGTCAGCGCGCAGCACGCGCTGGCGGATCTCCGCGACGTCGCGCACCAGCTCGTTGACCTGAATCCGCATGGGTGTGGTATCGGCGCGCCGCGCGAGCCGCAGCAGGCTGCGCACGATCCGCGCCGCGCGGTCCACCTCGCGGACGATCGTTGAAGCCGCCGCGCTCGTGTCGGCGTCGCGCGCCGCGCGGCCCAGCAGCTCCGCTTCCATCCGGATCGCGGCGAGCGGATTGTTCACCTCGTGCGCGACGCCGCTCGCGATTTCGCCCACCGTGGCGAGCTTCTCGCGCGCGATCAGCTCCCGCTGCGCGCGCAGCTCGTCCGTGCGGTCGTAGAGAGCGACGAGCAGGTTCTCCGAGCCCAGGCCCCGCAGGCCGGTGACGGTGCAGTCGCAGATCCGCCGGTCGCCCGACTCCTGCGTGACGAGCACCCGGCCGTGCCACGGCTCTCCCTCGCGCCGCCCAGCCAGCATCAACCGCACCGTCAGCCCACTGGGGGACAGTCCCAGCGCCTCCAGGTGGCGTCCCAGGGTCGCCTCCTTGGTGGCGACTCCGAAGACGTGCACGGCGGCCTCGTTGACTTGCTGCACCGTGCCCGCTGTGTCCACGAGGGCCATTGGGAGGGGACTCGAGTCCACCATGGCGCTCGCCCGGTCGGCGGCGGCGCGCGTCGCGGCCACGGCCTGGGACAGCTCGATCCCGCCCGCGATATGCGCGGCGACGGCCGTGAGGTAGTGAAGATCGTACAGGCTGAACGGCGGTGGCGGCGCGGCTGCCTGGCCCTGGTAGCGGATCAACCCGACCGCCCCCACCGCGCCGTGCGAGGTCCGGAGCGGGGCGATGAGCGCGGAGCGGGCGGCGTCGGATAGCCCGACGGCGATCGGACTCGAGTCCCGCTCGGCCCGCAGGTCGCCGGTCATCAGGGCCTCGCCGGTGCGGACCACTCGGCCCGTAGCGCTGTTGTTGAGACCCAGCTCGAGACCGTCCATCGTCGCCGCTTCCCCCAAGGCGGGGGAGACGTGCAGCGTCTCGCCGTCACCCTGCTTCAGGGCCACGAATGCGCCCTGCGCCTCGACCAGTTTCATCAGGCTCTCGAGGGTGTAGCGGAGCAGCAGCTCCGTTTCGGGGGCCGCGAGCAGCCACCGCGCCAGCTCGACCACGAAGCTCCCCAGGCGCCGCTCGCGCTCGAGGGCTGCGCGGCGGCCCACCATCACCGCGAGCTCGGACGCGAACTCGAGGGCCGACTCGAGGTCGGCGGCTGGCAGGTCGCGCGGGGCTCCGGCGAGGCTCGCCTCGACGTGTCGGCCCTCGGGGTCGTGCCAGTCGGCCGTCACCGTGACCCCGGACGCGCCCGCGGCACCCGCGGCCACCCCCCCGCTCTCGTTGACGCCCTGGTAGCAGACGGTGAGGAGTGCGCCGCCTGCCCAGTCGCTTAAGACCTCGGCAGCCGCCTGCCAGAAATCCGCCGTCCGCTTGGCTGCGCTGGCTTTCCGGAGCAGTGATTGGAGCGCGTCGCGCATGCTCCGGGGAATATACGGCCAGGTGTGCAATCTGTGGGCACGCCACGGCCGTTACGTGACGGTGACACCGCCTGGGTTGACGCGCACGTTCCACCCTGGGTAGCATTCGGCCATGACGCCCCGGCGTTGTGCCATGAATCTGCTGCACAAGACTGGGCATCCACGTCCGGGGAGAGCGCGCACTGACTAGCCTGACTCAACGCGTCGCAAGCTGCACATCGGCCCGCTCCCCTCTCGGTGGAGCGGGCTTTTTCGTCGGTGGGCATCGAATCGAGGGATCCGAGCAATGAAGAAGCACTACTTACTGGCCAGCGATTTCGACCAGACGCTGAGCTTCAACGATTCCGGCATCGTCCTGAGTGAGATGCTCGGGATCTCCGCCTTTCGTGAGACCGTGGCAGGTCTGGCCCGCCTGAACCTGGTGCAGCAGGGCGCCGAGCTCGCCTATCTGCTGCGACACGACCCCGACTACCGGCGGGTCACGAAGGCGGACCTGCTCGAGGTCGGCCGGCGCGTGCGGCTGAAACGGAACGTCGAGCTGCTGGCCCGGATGCTTCAGCAGGGGATCGACGGTCACCGGTTCGACCTCTATGTAATCTCGGCGGCGCCCGAGGAGGTCGTCCTCGCGGCCCTGGAAGGCATCGTGCCGCCGGACCATGTCGTCGCCACTCGCTTTGGTTGGGATTCGAAATCCGGCGAGATCGATTCGGTCGTGCGCGTCGCCGCCGGCTACGGTAAGGTCGCGGCCGTCGAGACCCTGCGCTTGCAGCTCGCCTTGCCGCGGGACCAGGTCGTCTACGTCGGCGACGGCCAGTCGGACATCCCCGTCATGCTCCACGTGAACCGCGGTGACGGGTTCACGATCGCGGCCTCGGAAGCCCGCGAGATCGCTCAGATCGCCAAGCGCACCGTGATCAGCGACGACGCGCTGAGCGTACTGGTGCCGATCCTCGAAGAGATCGTGGCCTGGGGACCGTCGCAGATCCGCGCGCTGTTCGAAGGCCACGGGCTCGTGATCCAGGAGTGGGACCGTGTGCGCACCGACTGGCTGACGATCCGCGACGGTGCCGGCGACGCCGGCGTCGTCCCTGCGGTGGGGGGGAGGCCTGATGTTTGACTGGATAGGGTGGCTTGCGACCGCCGTGTTTGTGAGCTCGTACTTCTCCAAGCAGTCGACTACCCTCCGGCGCATCCAGGGTTTGGCCGCCTGCCTGTGGGGTGTCTACGGCGCCCTGATCCACGCGCTGCCGGTCGTCGTGGCCAACGCGCTCGTGGCTGGCGTCGCCATCGCATCGTCGTTCCGGCGGGAGCGCGCGGCGCCGCCGCCGGGCACCGTCGGCCAGGCATAGCCAGGCCCGCGGCCGCTGGTCGCTCAGCCCCTAATCGCGCCGGGGAAGCGGACAGGGTCGGAAGCGAAGCCCGGGAACACCGGGGCCAAGTCCCCGGCGCCGAGATGCCGCACGAGCATCTCGCCGAATAGATCGCGGAAGTCGGTCGTGACGGCCACGTCCCGTCCCTCGGAGCGGCTCGCGGGGTCGAGCCCCGGCCACCGCCCCAGCACGCGGCCGCCGTTCACCGGGCCACCCAGAGCGAGCATCGCGGTCGCGTGGCCGTGGTCGGTGCCGCCGTTGCCGTTCTCGGCGATCGTCCGGCCGAACTCGGACATCGTGAGCACGACGACGCTGCGCATCCGCTCGCCCAGGTCCTGCGCGAACGCCGCGAGCCCGAGGCCCAGGTCCCGCAGACGCACCGCCAGCTGGCCAACGCTCGATCCCTGGTTCACGTGTGTGTCCCAGCCGCCCAGGTGAGTGACCGCGATCTCGGGCGCGGCGCCGGCCTTGATGAGCCGAGCGATCTCGCGCAGCGACCCGAAGACGACGGCGCCGCTGCGGGTGAGCCACCCGTCCATACGTGCCTGGGCGTCCAGGTGGCTGCGCGTTCGCTCGGGAGCGCCGACGGCGTGAATCGCCGCCAGGCTCCTATTGTCCCACAGGGCCTTGAGCGGCGCGAGGCTCGGGTGCAGGCCGAAGTGCCCGTCCAGATCCACGACGTCCCTCACCGGGATCGCGACCCGTGGTCGCTCCCGGTAGTAGAGAGGCTCGCCATGCGGCACGACCATGCTGAGTCCGTCCACCGCGCCTCGCTGGAACAGGCAAACGAGCGTCGGTCTGTCGGCCGATCGGACGCTCCGGCCGAACGAGGCGAAGGGGTCGAGAGCGAAGCTGAACAGCGCCAGCCCGCCTGAGTTGAGGAATACGCGTCTCGAGATCGTCATCCGCTGCTAAGTTTACACCGATGGCCAGGCCCCGCTTCATTTCCCACGGCATCGTCCCGGACGCCAATCGCCCGGCCCCCACCTGGGGCCAGCGGCTGGCGGCCCTGAAGCATATCCCGCCGCTCGTGCGCCTCGTGTTCGAGACCCACCGCGGCTACACCGTCGCCATCATGGCGCTGCGGGCGATCCGCTCGTTGATCCCCGTGGCCATCCTGTGGATCGGCAAGCTCATCATCGATGGGGTGATCGTCGCCGGCGGAGCGGTTCACGCGGGGCGGGCCCCCGACTGGTGGCACCTGGCGGGCCTGGTGGGCATCGAGCTCGGCATCGCGGTCGTGGGCGAGGGGCTGGCGCGGCTGTCGTCGCTGCTGGAGAGCCTGCTCGGCGATCTGTTCGCCAATCGTTTGAGTGTCCGGCTGATGCAGCACGCCGCCACGCTCGACCTCGCCCAGTTCGAGGACGCCGAAACGTACGATCACCTGGAGCGCGCCCGCCGCCAGACGGTGGGGCGGATCGGTCTGGTCGCGCTGCTCCTCGCCACGGCGCAGGACCTGGTCACACTCGCCTCCCTGGCGGCCGTGCTGCTGGTGCAGCTCCCCTGGCTGCTGCTCTTGCTCACGATCGCGGTCCTGCCGGCGTTCCTGGGCGAGGCGCACTTCGCGTCGCTGGGGTACTCGCTCCTCTTCTCCTGGACGCCCGAGCGGCGGCTGCTCGACTACCTGCGCTACATGGGCGCCTCCGACGAGTCGGCGAAAGAAGTGAAGCTGTTCGGGCTGTCGGACTTCCTGGTGGGCCGCTACGCCAAGCTCTCGCAGGAGTTCTACGAGGCCAACCGGCGGCTGGCCGTGCGCCGCAACGTCGTCTCGACCTTGCTCGTCACGGTGGGGACGCTCGGCTACTACGGCGCCTACGGCGTGATCATCTATCGCACCGTACTCGGCGCCTTTTCCATCGGCACGCTGACATTCCTCGCGGGCTCGTTCCGCGCCAGCCGGGATCTGATCCAGCGGGTGCTGCTCGCGCTGTCGCAGATCTACGAGCAGAGCCTCTATCTCAGCGACCTCTTCACGTTCTTCGACGTGCGGCCCAGCGTCGTGTCGAAGCCCGGTGCCCGTGCGGTGCCGCGCCCCATCCGCGAGGGGTTCCGCTTCGACGGCGTGGGCTTCCGCTACCCCGGTTCGGACCGGTGGGCGGTGCGGGGCCTCAGCTTCGACTTCCGACCCGACGAGCGCATCGCGCTGGTGGGCGAGAACGGCGCGGGGAAGACGACGCTCGTGAAGCTGCTGGCGCGGCTGTACGACCCCGACGAAGGGCGCATCCTGCTCGACGGCGTGGATCTGCGCGAGTACGACCTGGCGAGCCTCCGTCAGAACATCGGGATCATCTTCCAGGACTTCGTGCGCTACGATTTCGTGCTGCGCGAGAACATCGGCGTGAGCCAGGTCGAGGCGTTGGACGACGATGCGCGGATCCGGGAGGCGGCGCGCCGCAGCCTGGCCGACTCGGTGGCAGGACGCGTCGCGAAGGGCTACGACCAGATGCTGGGGCGGCGCTTCGAGGGCGGGGTGGAACTGTCGGGGGGCGAGTGGCAGAAGGTGGCGCTCGGGCGCGCCTACATGCGAGAGGCGCAGGTGCTGATCCTCGATGAGCCGACCGCTGCGCTCGATGCCCGCGCCGAGTACGAGGTGTTCCTGCGGTTCGCGGAGCTGACCCGAGGCCGGATGGCGGTGCTCATTTCACATCGGTTCTCGACGGTGCGGATGGCGGAGCGCATCCTTGTGCTCCAGGGCGGCGAGCTCGTGGATCAAGGAACGCACGAGGAGCTGGTGGCGCGAGGCGGGCTCTACGCGGAGCTGTTCAGCCTGCAGGCGGCAGGGTACCGGTAGTCAGGGCGCCGGGCGCGCGTTCCCGCCGTCCGCCACGAACCTCCAGGCGCCGTCCGGCTGCCGCTTCCACACCGTCAGGTACTTGCTGTACGAATGCCGCGCCGCGACGGCGGCCTCGCCCACGGTGCACCCCAGGTCGCCCGAGGCCGCGACGTCGGCTCCGACGGGCGCCCAGTCGAGGACCGCGTCCGCTGGAAAGTCGGCGAACGCGGCGCCGATCGCTGCGCGTCCGTGGTTCATCGGCGCGGCGCCGCCACCGCCGAGCGTGATGGCGTCGTCGGCGGCGAAGGCGAGGAACGCCTCCTTTGCGCCCCGCGCAACCGACATGGCGGCGAACGCCGAATCGGCGCTGAGCAGCTCGTGCGAGTCCGCGCGCCCGCGGACGGCAGGGGCCGGCACCGGCTCGCGCGCGACCCGGGGCGTGGTCGCCCCGGCAGCTAGACTCGTGCGCGCGTACGCGATGATCCGCCACGCGCCGTCCACCCGCTTGCGCCAGCACGCCAAGTATTTTCCCTGCTGATCCGCAAGGTGCGTCCAGCCGTACGTGTAACCCAGCGTTCCATCGTCCGACACGTCGGCGTATTCGGGCGTCCACCTCACGGTGCCGTCCCCCCCCGCCCCCCCCGCTCCCCCCGCCCCCCCCGCCCGCCCCGGCGCCCCGGCGAGTACCGCGCGGATCGCGTTTCTGCCGCGGATCAGGGGGGCGCCCGGGTGCAAGTACCGCGCGTCGTCCGCAAACACGCTCAGGAAGTCGGTCGCGCGCGCGTGCGCCCGGTCGGCGGCGAGCAGCGCCGCCCGGTCGCGCTCCCGGTCGGGGAGTGCCACCGTCGCCACGAGCACCGCAAGCCAGATCAGTCGCATGAGGCCTCCTCGCCGGAAAGGTGGGGCCGTGGCCTTGAGGCGCCAAGGCAGTTCACACGGTTCTGACGAGGCCGGAATCTCTAGATGAAGTACGATGTACAATGAGACATATGCAGCGCGTCGTGACGGTCCTCGGCGCCTGGACGGCGGTCGCCCTCCTCTTCGCCATCCAGATGCGCTTCCAGGGCGAGAATCCGCGCCCGTGGGGCTGGATCGCCGGGTGGCAGCTCGCCGGGTGGTGGAGCTGGGCCGCGTTCACGCCCCTCGTGAGCGCCATCGCCGCCCGGGCCGCGCGGCTCGGCAGTGCTACGCGGATCGTGGCGGCCCATGTCCCCGCGGCACTCGCCACCGCGGTGCTGTGTGCCGCGGAGGAGGGTGCGGTGAAGTGGGCCCTTGGGATCTACCGGACGACCCCCCTGTCGCTCGGTACGGGGGTCGGGGACGCCGTGACGACGTACTGGACGTTCAATGTCCTCATCTACGCGATGGTCGTGGGCCTGTATCACGCGGTGCGCTCCGCGCGGCTCGAGACCCAGCTGATGCAGGCGCGGCTCGATGCGCTGACGGGGCAGCTGCAGCCGCACTTCCTCTTCAACACCCTGCACACGATCTCCGCCTTGGTGCTCGAAGACCCCAAGCAGGCGAATCGCATGATCACGCGCCTGAGCGAGCTGCTGCGTCACTCCTTCAGCCGGGAGCACGGTCCCCTCGTGACGCTGGAGGAGGAGCTCGAGCTGCTCGACCACTATGTCGCGATCCAGGAGGCACGCTTCGGCGACCGGCTCAAGGTGACGTTTCGCGTGGATGCGGACACCGGTGCGGCCGCAGTGCCTACGTTCCTGCTCCAGCCGCTCGTCGAGAACGCCATCCGCCACGGGGCGGCCCTGCAAGAGGGGAGAGGCGTCGCGGAGGTGGAGATCGCCGCGGTGCGCGCCGGCGACCGGCTCCGGCTCGAGGTGCGCGACAACGGGCCAGGGATTCCCGGCCACGGGGACGCCGGCCGGAACGGGGGCGTCGGGATCGCCAACACGCGGGCCCGGCTCACCCAGCTGTACGGCGCCGGCTACAGTTTCGCGTTGGTCAACGCACCGGCGGGCAAGGGGGGCGCCGTCGCGACCGTCGAGATTCCCTACGTGGACCATGCATACCGTCATCGTTGACGACGAGGCGCCGGCGCGGCGCCGGTTGCGCGGCGTGCTCCAGCAGATCCCGAGCATCACGCGGATCGACGAGTGCGCCAGCGGCCGTGACGCGGTAGAGGCGCTGCGCCACGGCACTCCGGACCTCGTCTTCCTCGACATCCAGATGCCGGATCTCGACGGCTTCCAGGTCGCCGCTGCGGCGAGCGAGGAGCAGGCACCCGCGATCGTGTTCGTGACCGCCTACGATCAGCATGCCCTGCGGGCGTTCGAGATCCACGCTTTTGATTACCTGCTCAAACCGTTTGACGACGACCGGGTGGTGGCGACGGTGGAGCGGGCGGCCCAGTTCCTCGATTGGATCCGCCGCGGCGGAGCGACGGGGGGGGCGGGAGCGCTGCGCGGCTTCGGCGATGTCACGGTGGATTTTGCCACGCATCAGGTGTACCGCGCGGGCCGCGTCGTGGAGCTGCGGCCCAAGGAATACGCCCTGCTGGCGGCGCTGCTGCGCCGGGGGGGGCGGGTGGCGAGCCGGCTGGAGCTGCTGCGGGAAGTGTGGGGTTACGCCGAGGACGTGATGAGCCGCACCGTGGATACGCACGTCGCGATGCTGCGACGCAAACTCGAGCTCGATGCCGCGCACCCGCGGCACATCGTCACGGTCCGGACGTTCGGCTACCGCGTCGAGCGCTAGCGCGTCTCCCCCTCCGTTCCCCCGAACAACAACGCGTCGGCGATCCGCTCGGCGATCGCCGCGGGCTCGCCGGCGTTGCGGTTGGTCAGCACGATCACGGTGAAGCGCCGGTGCGGGAAACGCTGGATGGCGTTCCGAAATCCGCTCGTCTCACCGGTGTGCCTCCACCGCCGCTCGTTCCGGTAGCTGTCCACGAACCAGCCGAAGCCGTACTGCGTCTCGGCCCCACCGGGGAGCATGGGCGGCGTCGTGGCAAGCTGCAGCGTGGCGGCATCGACGAGCGCTGTGCCGTATAGCGCCCTGTCCCAGCGGACGAGGTCGTCCACGTTGGTGTAGATGCCGCCGTCGCCGAGCGTCGCGCTGGTCACGCTCTGATCGGTGGGCGTGAACCCTGGGGGGAGGGCCGGCGAGTACCCGTAGGCGCGGTGGGGCACGGTGTCCACGCCCTCGACGTGCGCCACTGACGCGGTCATGCCGAGAGGCGCGAAGATCCG
>Ga0326597_10009397_pt1 | contig 13102 bp, 7 predicted proteins | sample RVTome_12_FD_203789 | JGI IMG/M metagenome (GOLD analysis project Ga0326597, IMG submission 203789) | Soil microbial communities from uranium-contaminated site in the Upper Colorado River Basin, Wyoming, United States - RVT100D185 | ecosystem: Environmental > Terrestrial > Soil > Contaminated >... | reverse complement strand
AAACTCCATCGCGATGCGGGTGAGGTACACGAGGGCCGTGGCAGCACCCCAGCCGAAGGCCAGGGAGAAGGCCTCCGGCAGCCGGCCGGCGGCCAGCCCGACCACCAGCATGAGGACGAAGATATTCCGCCGGCCGGCCACCAGCCGGAACGCGCGGTCGAAGGCCCGGTCATCGTGAATTTGTCGCCCGGTGCGCAGCCGGTAGACGCCCGAGAGGGCGCGTGACGCGATCATCACGCCGATCAGGCCGACGCCCAGTTGGAGCGGCAGCGGGCGGCCGGTCGCCTGGAGCAGCCCCCACCCCAGTCCCAGGTACCAGGAGAACTCGAAGGTCACGTCGAGGAAATGGTCCAGGCGATCGCCGGCGCGGCTGGTCTGCAGGCGTACGCGGGCGAGTTTGCCGTCCACCCCATCCAGCACGTTGACCAGGAGCGCGATCGCGAGCCCCCACCCGAACCATTGCGTGGCAAACAGATAGGTGCCGGTGAAAGCGAGGGCACCGGTGAACACCGTGATCTGATTCGGGCTGATGGGCGTGCCGGCGCATGCTCGGGTCAGGAGATTCTCCGGCACCGGATGGAGGAAACGGGCAGGAAAGTCGAGCACCCCCTTCTGCGCCGCATCGAGGATCAAGTGGCTGGCGCGTTCCCGATCCGACTCGGTGCGGATGGCACACCAATACACCGGCAGATGGCGCCGCAGGTCGGGCAGATACGTCGGCATCGCCCGCACGGCGAGTTGCTCATCGGGCTCCCGGCCCTCCGGAGCCATGGTGCGCTCGAAATCCGCCGTCGCGCGCTGGATCAGGGAATCCGCGGGCGCGGCTGGCGCGGCGAGCTTCGCCAGCCCGATCGGGCGCAGCTGGCCTCCGGAGTGTCGATCTCCCTCCGGAGGTCGGTCGACCAGCCACACGGCAGCCGGCGACTCCCAGACGGTGCGGTAGAGGCGGGGATCGTACACCGCCTCGGCCGGCGTGATGACGATGTGTCCGGGCGGGTCCGCGATGAGCGGGGCAGAGGCCGCGTCGCCCGCGCGCCGGCAGTCGACGGACATGGCGTCGAGTGCCACTTCCGCCGCCTGGCGGCGGCACTCGTGCTCCACCTCCTGCGGATCCGGTCCTTCCCCGAGCAGCAGCGTACAGTGGCGGACGCCCAGCCGCGCCAAATGGACCAGGTGCCGTTGTATCGGCGAGCGCCCCAGGATCGGCTCCAAACCGACCGGCCAGCGGGATCCCGGATAGCGCGGCTGCAGGCTCACGAGGACGACGGCATCGGTGTGGTCCCGGCCAGCTGGCGGCTCGGTCCGCCGGCGTGGGGCCGGCGCTCGCGCCCGGGCCTGCTCGATCGAACTCATCGAGCGGCTCACCCGGTGGCTCCATCCGCCGGGTGCGGCGGTTCCGGGGAGTGGGCCGCCTCGGGAGCCGGCTTTTCCAGGGTCTGGAGCAAGGCGGGCATGACGAGAACCGCCGTGACAAACGTGGCGCCGATCCCGATGACCGCCAACCGGCCGATCGAGTTGAGGCCGGGGTGAGTCGCCGCGATGAGCCCGGAATAACCGACCATGGTCGTGAGCGTCGTCATGACTAGCGCCAGCCCGGTCCGCCGGAGCACGAAGTACAGCGACCCGGGGCCTTCCTCCATGTACCGGTGACAGATGTGGACCCCGTTATCCACCCCAATGCCGACCAGGCTCGGGAGCACGACAATGTTGAAGAAGTTGAGTTTCATGCCGAGGAGGTGCATCAAGCCGCCGGTCCACAACAGGCCGATCGCCAACGGTGACAGGACGAGCAGGCTGGTCTTGAAACTGCGGAAATCGAGCCAGATGAGGAGGAACACGGCGATGATGGCCAGGACCAGCGCCCACCGGCCCTCCCGCACCATGAGGACCAACATCTCCGCCGAGATGATAGTGGAGCTCGCCGAGTGGAACACTTTTCCGGACCTGGTGGTGATGGTCCCGATGTCGTCGCGAAAGGCGATGGCCTGGCGCCCATCGCGCAGCGCCACGCTGGGGTAAATGAAGACGAAATTGCCGATCTCTCCCTTGGTGTTCACGAACTGACGCTTGTCCTCCGGGGGGAAATCGGCCCAGGTGAATGGCGTGTCGACCTGGAGGTAGCTCTCCAGCTCGTCCACCCGCTCCTTGTCCTTCCCTTTCAAAACGCCGTGGGCTTCGTCCTCGACCAGCCGGCGGATCGCGCGGATCTTCTCCAGCCGCTGCGTCTGGTCATCGGGAACGAGCGAGAAGATCGACCGCACGCTGGCAACGGTGGGGGTGAGGGTGTCTGTCGGTATCTTCTCCCGCACCGCCGCGACAATCTCTTCCACGTCCTGCCGGGAGTCGGCCAGCACGATGGCCGGCGACTCGGACAGGGTGAACACGCCTTCCGTCTTCTGGCTGATGAGCTGGCGCTCCTTGGTGACGGCTCGGAGGTTGGTGAAGTCGTACTCGAACTCCACCCGTGTCGACCAGTATCCGGCCAGCGCGGTCGCCGCCAGGGCCAGGAACAGCACCGGTCTCGCATACTTCAGTGGGCGCCGCCGGAGGGGCGGGTTCGCCGTTGGGGCGGCGGGTTTGATGCGGAGGATGCCGATCTCCTCGGTCACGATGATGAGCGCCGGAAGGACGACGACCATGGCCACGAAGGCGAACAGCACCCCGACCCCGGCGATGAACCCCAGGTGAGCGAAGCCCTTGAAATCCATGAGCATGAGGAGCAGAAACCCGGCCGCCGTCGTCACCGCGGTGGTCCCGACCGCGGTGCCGGTTTGGCACACCATCTGGTCGATCGCGGTCTTGGTGCTGAATCCAGCCCGGCGGCTCTCCTGGTAGCGCACGAAGGTATGGATGCCGTAGTCGATGCCGAGGCCCCACAGAATGACGAAGAGAAAGCCGGTGATGGTATTCAGCTCGCCGATCACCAGATAGGTGAGCCCAAAGGTCCAAGTAATGGAGAGGGCCAGGCAGACGGAGACGAGCAGCGTCCCGACGAGACTGCCGAAGAAGAGGGCGATCAAGAGGACCACGCCGCCCACGCCATAGACGGCAGTGCCGAGAATGTCCCGCTTGACCACGTCGTATTCATCCAGCCGGTTCTTGAGGCTCCCCCCGTAGTAGACCTTCATCCCCGGGTCGTAGCGCGCCGGCCCGGCGGAGTCCACGATCTGCCGAACCTCCGCCACCAGCGACCGGATGAACGGGGGATCCAACCGCCTCACGTAGGGGAAGATCTCCATCACCAGGACGGTGCTGGAGGGGTTGGTGTAGTACGGCTTCGGCTCCTTATCCCGATACTGCGCTTCCCAGGTCGCCAGCTCATCGCCCTCGCTCTCGGGTTGCTCGTCGCCGAAGAGGTCGTCCACCAGAAAGGGGTTCAGGCGCCGCTTCCCGGCGTCGATCGTGTTCTGGATCGCATCGCGTAGGGTGTCGAGCTCCGCCGGCTCCAGGAAGAGCAGGGCATTCTTCCGGTAGAACGCAACATCGTTCTTATAGTCGACGTATCTGATCAGCGGACTGGCCACCAGCCGCGGCGCCAGATCCTGGGCGAACCGCTTCGCGGCGGCGATATCGGGTGTCTCCAGGACGACCCGCAGTCGCTCGTTGCCGCCGACCTCCTGGCGCATCCGGTTCAGGGCCTGGACGCTGGGGAAGCTCTCGGGGAGCAGATTGTCGAGGTCGCTTCGCAGGGGCAGGTGCAGGGTGAAGTAGCCCCCGAGGACGGAGGCGACCACGGCGAGGATCAGGATCGACTTGTGAAACCGGTAGATCTGGTCGCACCGATGGGGAATTCTGAGCACGGTTAGCTCCGCGAGCCGCCCGAGGACGGTGCGCTAAAGCGACCGGGCACTCCATGCGCCTCGGTCGCGTGGTCGGTCGTCGGCGGGACGGGTGATCGGTCTTCCGCCACCCGGGAAGAGGGCACGCTAGGGCTCTTGAGCCAGCTTGCGGACCAACTTCTCGTACATGTCCCGATATGAGCTTTTCGCGATTTCCTTGTAAAAGGAGTCGCGGTAATTCCGGGCGGTGCTGGCCCCGTCGATGACCACGTCATAGGCTTTCCAGTCGTTGCCGACCTGATGCATCTGATAGACGATCTCCACGCTCTTCTCGCCCTTGTGGGCGATGGTCGTGACCTTCGCGTCGCTGCCCGTGATGACCGGCTCCAGGTACTCCACCCGGTCGGCCTTGTAGACCTCGAGCTTCTTGACCGAGGAGTTCCGCACCAGCTGGCGAAACACGGTCACGAACTCCCCCTGTTCCTTGGCGGTACGCTGGTCCCAGTGCTTGCCCAGGGCCCGCCGGGACAACTCTTGGAAATCGATGAAGCCGTTGATGATATCCTTGAGCTTCTCCCTCGTCTCGGGGCCGACCTCCTCGCCGCTGGAGCGGACGATGCGTTCGACCGCCTCGTTGCGCGACCGGACGACCTCGACCGGGGATTGGGGCGCCGAGTGGCCCAGTGCCGCGACGGAGAACAGCAGGCTCGTCAGCCACCAACCGGCCATCAGCAACCGCCTCCATTCCATGGGTTCCGCTCCGGGACGGACCTGAGCCGGTCCGTCAGTGGGGATAGAGGTCGCGACCGACCGCCTTGCTCAGGGCCGCCAGGGAAGTGTTGAACGAAAGGATGCTCTCCGCGTGCTCGGCTCGCATGGTGCCGTTCGCCCGGAACGCGTCAATGAAGTCTTTGACGTCGCTGATGCCGAGATCAAAGGTCTGGGCCTCGGAGCGGAGCCAGTTGTCACTCGCCTGCAACGCCTTGAGGCTCTCGCGAATGTCCTGATCGGCGTGCTTGACCGCAAGATAGGCCTTTTCCACTTCGAGGCGGATCCCGTGCTCCACCAAGGGCGCCCGTGCGGCCAGCACGGATTCCTCGAATCGGGCGGTCCGGACCCGATCCCGGGTCTGGAAAAAATTCAGATTCCAATTCAGGCCCAGGACCACGCCGGGCCGAAAAAAGTTGGTGGGATTATTGGCGAATGGGTTGCTGGGATCGAATCGGTTGGGGGCCCAGTTGTACTTGATCTGAGCGCCCAGAAAGAGCTGAGGCCAGAAGTCACTGGCCGCGGCACTCGCGAGCGACGAGCGGGCATGGACGCCCGCGGCCAGCTGGGCCAGGTCGGGGCGGCTCTGGAGCGCCATCTCAAGGTACTCCGGCAGGCTGTCGAGGGTGAGCTCGAGAGGAGTCAACGAGTGGGCCGCCAGGTCGAAGGGGACGGCCTGGTCGATGCCCGTCGCCGCCCGCAAGGCGTGCTTCGCCGATTCAATCCTGTCCAGGACGTCCCGATGTCGTTTGTCGACCTCGTACCGGAAGATCTGGAGCTTGAACAGATCGTTCTGGCTCACCTCATCGGAGCCTTCGTCGAGCTTCGTCTGGAGTCGGTCTTGCGCCTTGGCGATCTCCCCCAGCGCGTCCTCGGTCACCTCTTGGAGGTCGTAGCCCAGGAGCAGGCCCCAATAGAGGTTCCGCACTTGGAGCAGGACCTCGGCCTCCGTCGCGGCCACGCCGGCTTCACCCGCCTCCACCCCGAAGTCGGCCGCGGCGGTGAGGTTGCTCAATTTCCCGAACGTCAACAGCGGCTGCAGGATATCGACGTCGACTTGGGTGAACACCCCGAGATCGGAGAGTCCGGTCATGGTGTCGGGAGACGTGAGGACGCCCGTCGGGGTAAAGACGCCCCGCGCCCGCGGAATGGTCCCCCACACATTGCGCAGGGTGAACGTCGGCAGGAACCGGGCATGGGACGCCGCCGTCCGCTTGGCGCGCGCGAACTCCAGGCTCGCCTGAGGCTCGGCCAGGCGCGGGTTGTGCTGCAGCGCGCGTCGCTCCGCCTCGGCCAACGTCAACCGCAGGGTATCGCGCCCCTGGGAGGAGCAGACGTTGACCGACCAGAGCGAGGCCAGCACGGTTCCCATCAGGAGTCGAGTGAGCATCGCCGGCGCCAGGGTCATTGGTCGGTCGGCTTCAGGATTTGGGTGACTCCGGAAGTGACGGAGGAACCGGCGCTCCGTAACGCCAGGATATCGTCGTAGTCCGCGTACGCATGCGAGTGCGTCGAGTTGGCGTCGGACAGGATCCCGATCCCGATCGGCCTGTCCGGCGGCTTGGGGCCGAAGGTGTCCCGGTATGCCTCCCGCAAATCGAACTCGTAGGTGCGCCACTCTCCGAGGTGATCCGTGCCGCTCCCGACCACGACCATCCAGGGCCTGCCGGTGCCGTGGCGCCGTACCGCCGAGCCGGCGGGCAAGGTGGTGCTCCAGACATACTTGATCGACTCGGGAATCAAGCCCAGCTTTTTCTTGTAGATGAAATAGACGCCGGCGGCGCTGTCCACCTTCTTGTCGCTCCGTTCATCCCCGCCCTCCGGCACCCGGTGCACCCGCAAGCGAAACGAGACATAGGGGTACTTGTCGAGGTTCCACTTGAGATCCTTGCCGAGGATCACCGATTCGCCATTGTCGGTGGCTTCCAAGTAATGGTTGTCATCTTCCCTTCGCACCGCGTACGGCTTGCGCTTGGCATTGTCCGAATCTTTCCAGGTCCAGCCCCGAGGAAGGCTGTCCACCGGGCCGGCCTCGAAGTCTTCCAGCGTCACCGCCGGGTAGTCGCCCAGTTCCGCCACCAGGTAGGGGAAGGAGTAGTCCTTGAGCAGCTTGCCCGCCTGGGCGCGGTACAACCCGCCCAGCCCCGTCTTCGCGTAGGTCAGCTCAGTGATCTTCCACCCGTCCTGAGCGGTATCGAGCATCTCGATCGCGAGTGATTCGGTTTTGCCGTTCGCCTGTCGAATCAGGTACTCGAGCCTCGCCACCCCCTCGCCGGGGACTTCTTTCGTCAGCTCCAGAACGGGGGGCTGGGCGGCGTCCTCCTCCCCCATGACCCCCGACAACCGGCGGGTGAGCGACCGCGTGAGTGCGCCGCGGAACCGGGTGCGTTCAGGGGGGGTGAGCGCCGGCCACTCACGCGGGATGGCATGGGCGGCCAGGGCGTCCAGGTCGAAGAGGCCCTCGATGATGGAGCCTATCTTGGCGGATCGCTCATCCGGCTGCAGCACGTCCTGCTGCTTCAGGAGGTCCAGCCATTGATCGTAGTAGGACTCGAAGGTCTGGCGCGCCGTCGTGGGGTCCACGGCCGCGGGTGCCGCCGGCCCCGCCGGCGAGGGCGACGAAAGCAAGAGCAGGACGAGTGCCGTTGTCGAATGGGCCGGCCGGGCGCGCCACCGGGGCCGGGCGTTCGTTCTCTGTGGCATGCCTACCCACTCCTCGACCGTTCCGTCAACGGATGGCTGCGTGGTGTCGTCCGAAATCCGGGGCGTTCTCCAGCAGGGTAACGCCCGGTCCGGCCTCCCTTGCACGGCTAAACCAGCGGGTGGCCGGGGGGGTTCCACCAGGCGCGCCTCCGACCGGCGTACACGGATGACCGAAGCGGGCACTGGCGCGATCCGCGCGGCGTTTGGAGAGGGGAGGGGATCAAGCGGCTGGGATCGACGCCAGCAGGCCTGATGATGCTCACAGAGCGTGCCGCCGGCCGCTGGTGCAGGACGCTCGTCGCGGGCCCTCCAAGTAGGGCGACACCCCGTCCCCGCCGGTGGCGATGCAGGAACCGGCACTGCGTGAAGGGTAGCCGCCCTCCGAAGTGGCGGCAAGCCGATCCGAGATGATCCCTGGGACCGGGGAGAGGGAAGAATGCGAAGCGACGGCACTAGGCGGGGATGTGGAATGAGAGTACAATCCGGGTCGGCCAGCGGCGGACCAGGGGCACGGGAACGCCCCCAATTCGCCGGGCCGCCGGGGCGGGACGGGGCGCTGGGCGAACGCGATCGAGGGAAGTGACGCATGCGAAGGGCGGTTGAAACCGACACCCGAGATCTGGCTCGCGGCGCGGGCGTCAACTACCTCGGGTACGCGCTGCGGCTCGGCGCCCGGGCCCCGTTCCTACTGGTCGCGGCCCTGCTCTACGGCGAGGTCCGGTTCGGCGAGTACGTCTTCGGCTTGTCTATCGTAGAGACCGCCGCCGCACTGGCCCTCTTCGGGCTGAAACGGTCGCTTTTCAAGTTCATGAGCGAGTCCACGGCCCGCCAGGAGACCGTCTACCGCGCGGTGGCCAATGGCGTAGCGCTGGCCACGGTCATGGGTGCAATCGCCACCGGCGTCGTCATCGCGGGTGCCAGCCATCTGGCGCAGTGGTTCCATCTGCCCTCGGCGGCGCACTCGCTCCCCCTTCTGGCGGCCGCCATCCCGTTGATCGTCACCTCGGACATCCTCCTGGTGGCGATCCGGTTCACCCGCCAGATGCGCTACGAGGTGATGGCCCGGAGCATCGCCGAGCCCATCACCCTGAGCGTCGTCGCGGTGTCGGCGTACTACCTGGGCGCCCGCGAGCACGGGCTGTTCATCGGCTATCTGGCGTCGCTCACGGTAGCGGCGGCCGCCTCGGTATTCTTCTTCGCTCGAGTTTTTCCGATATGGACGTGTCTCCGCATGCCGCTCGCCTGGGGGGAGATGCGGCAGCTGGTGAGCTTCAGCGGCCCCACCGCCGGGTACGAGCTCATGACATTGCTGGGGGACCAGGTGGACGTGTATCTCGTCACCTATTTCTTCCCGGCGGGTGTCGTCGGGGTGTACGGCATGGCCCGCCAGTTCTCCACCTTCACCAAAAAGGTCAGGCAGGGGTTCGATCGCATTCTCCCGCCGGTCCTCTCGGATGCCATCGCGGCCGGCGACCTGGGACGCGTCGGGGCCCAGCTCGCCCTGGTCTCGCGCTGGATCCTCTCGGTCCAGGTGCTGCTGGTCCTGGTGTTCGCCTTCTTCGGCAATGAGGTGCTGGGCCTTCTGGGCGGCAAGTTTGCGGGCGGGGCGGTCGCCTTGACGCTGCTCCTGATCGGCGACGCGGTCAACGGCAGCCTGGGCGTGAGCGAGCTCCCCATCGTCTACCTGCGTCCCAAGGCGAACCTGCTCCTCGGTGCCGGCCGGTTGCTCCTCAGCCTGGGCACCGGTATCTGGCTGATCGGCGCCCTCGGCATGGAAGGCGCCGCCCTGTCGGTGGTGGTCACCTATTGCGCGATCAACCTGGCGCGGATCGTGGTCAACTGGGGATTATTTGGGATCGTGACCGTGAGACGAAGCATCGGGAAGCCGCCCCTGGCCGCCATTCCCGCGGCGGCATCCGCGTTTCTGGTGCTGCACCTGACCGCGGGCGTGCCGGTGGCGGGAATGGTGCTGGGCGTACCGGTGCTGATCGGAGGCTACCTTACCGCGCTGTATCGGCTCGGCCTCGAGCCGGAGGAACGCCTGCAACTGCGGAAACTCCTCGGCCGCGGCTCGGCCCCCGCAAGCCCAGGGTGACCCCGCCTCGGCGCCGCCGGCACCTTCGACTCGGCCGGCCCCGCTACGCCAGGTCCTGCTGAGCCTGAATGACCGGCGCCGCCGGCGCGAGCTGCGGCCTCCCGATCGAGCGCCGGAGGGACGGCAGGTTCACCAGGGTCGTGGCGGGCAACAGCAGGAAGGTCCCTCCCACGCCGAACAGCGCGAGCGCCAGCGGCAGTTGACCCGCCATCGCCAGCAGCAACACCAGGAACGCCATCAGGTCCCGCTTGCCGAAATACTGCACCACCCGCAGGATGCGACTCAGGGGACCGGTCCCCCGCTGAAACCCATACCGGACCGCAAGGGCGCTGCCCGATTCGCGCTGCCGGATCAGGTACATCGAGATGTTCAACATGCTCAACGATGCGGCGATGAGGCCCAGCACCCCCAGGCGGAAATAGAAGGCCGGCAGCGCCGAGTGGTGGACGCCGACCAGCAACCCCACCAGGAAGGCGACGTACGAAACCTGGTCGCAAACGGTGTCGATCCACTCGCCCCGGCGGCTCGTCCGGAAGGTCAGCTTGGCGACTTCGCCGTCGGCGCCGTCGAGGATGGAGGCGAACTGGAAAAGAATGCCGCTGAACAGGAAGGGCAGGTATCCCCCCGTGGCCGCCAGCCCAGCCGACAGCAAGCCGATGACCAGCGTGGCGACGCTGATCTGGTTCGGGGTAATGGACGTCTTGACCAGCTGCCGGCTCAACGCCGCCGACACCGGCCGGTTCAGGTACCGGGCGACCGGGCCGTCGGTCGACTTGCGAACGCCCGCGAGCAACACCCGCTCCGCTTCGGCCACGGCTTCCGGGGTATCGATGTCCTGCCACATGAGGTCGCCGATGTCGGTGACCCGAGCCAGGCCCGCGTCCGCCAGCCGCTGTACGCCGTCGGAGAGCGACGCCTTGCCCCCGGCACTGGCCTCCCGCATAGCCCCGAACAGGGCCGGTGAGGCCAGGAACACCCCGGTATCGATGGCCTGATAGCGCGGCAGGGACTTCCCGATCGCCACGATCCGCTCGGATGCCACGTGCACCTTGGTGGCATCGTCCAGGTCGAAGACGCCGTCGATGTCGTAGTCCACGGCGAGATCGATCCCCTCGAGACCGTGGGCCCTCTGGAGCAACGTGGTCACGACGGCGGGATCGAACAGGTGATCGGCCATGGTGAGGATGAACGGCTCCCGCAGCACCGATTCCGCGGTGAGCACCGACAACCCGTTCGGCTGCCGCCACTCAGGGTTGTACAGCCAGTGGATGCGAATTCCGATTCTATCGATCCGCTCGATCTCGCTCCGGATCCTCTCGGCCTCGTATCCCAGCACAATGTACGCGTCGGTTACACCCGCTCTCTCCAGCGTAAAGAGCGTCCGCGCCAGGAGCGGCACTCCCAGAAGCCGATGCAGTGGCTTGGGTGCCCCGGTCTTGAGTCGCTTCCCGTTGCCGGCCGCGAGAACCAAAGCGTTCAAGATAGGCCGCCGATGATCACTCACGATGGATCCTCGAGTCTGCATGTGTTTGGCGCGCTGCACGTCGGTCGTCCACCCGTTGCCTGCCCCGCCAGCGGGCTCGATTCCTCCCGCCCACCCACCGCTGCATGGTGGAGACGGCCAGCCACAAACTTGCCGAATCTACGTCTGGGTTGGCGTCTCGCCTAGGGTCGATGAAACCAGTCCGCTGGGAAGTCCCGGCCCGTCTTGCGCAGGAAAAGGGGCACGCTGTGCGACTTGATGCCCGCCGGGCCGTTACGCTCGCTAGTGAACATGGCGGCCAATGGAAATGTTCCAGTATTCATCGACGGCGTTTCTCTCCTCTCCTTACGGGCATTCCCGACCCGGAGAACTACGCCCTGCGGCTACGCCTGCTTCGGTAGCGCAGGAAAACGCTCCATCGTTGCCGGGAATGTGGCCGTCCCCCGGAGCCCTAGGGTGTTCCAGGTATTGGAGTTGCCCCGGCCGGGTGAAAGGTATGCAAGCTTCGATCTTTGGGTAGGGCGGCGTCCGGCGAGGGGCGGCCGGCGGCATCGAGGCTCGAAAGTGAAAAGGGAAAGGGGGGAAAGCTTAGGAAGTGAAAAGTGAAAAGTGAAAAGTGAAAAGTGAAAGGTGAAAAGTAAAAAGTAAAAAGGGTGAAAAAGGGTCAAAAGGGGGTAACGGAAGTGGGGATCGCCGGTTTACCGATCTCGGCTCACCGTTTACGCTTGGGTCCATGCGCGCGGTGATCTACGCCGGTGCCGGCGGTCCCGAGGTTATCACCCTGGGCGAGGTGCCCAAGCCGGAGGTGCGGCCGGCGCACGTCCGGGTGCGGGTGCACGCGGCGGGTCTCAACCGCGCCGACCTGATTCAACGGCGGGGCCAATACGCGGCGCCGCCCGGCTGGCCGGCGGACATCCCTGGACTGGAGTACGCCGGCGAGGTCGAGGCGGTACGCGGCCCCTCCCGCTGGAAGGTGGGCGACCGGGTCATGGGCCTGGTGGGCGGCGGGGCGCAGGCCGAGCTGGTGACGGTGCACCAGGACGAGGCCCTGCCGATTCCCGAGGGGATGCCGTACCCCGAAGCGGCGGCGATTCCCGAGGCGTTCCTCACGGCCTACGACGCGCTGGTGACTCGCGGCCGGCTCGCCGCCGGCGAGCGGGTCCTGGTCCACGCGGTAGGCAGCGGGGTGGGCACCGCGGCCGTGCAGGTCGCCAAACATCTCGGCGCCACCGTGCTCGGCACCTCGCGCAGCGCGGGCAAGCTCGCGCGGGCCATGGTCTACGGGCTCGACGCCGGCATCGACACCAGCCAGACCGCCTTCCGCGACGCGGTGGGCGACCCGGTCAACCTGATCCTCGACGTGCTCGGCGGCCCCGCCTTCGGCGACAACCTGGCCGTCCTGGCGCCTCGCGGCCGCCTGGTACTGCTGGGCTTTCTGGCCGGCAGCCGGACCACTACGGATCTCTCGCCCATTCTCCGGAAACGGCTCGAGGTCATCGGCACCGTGATGCGCACCCGCGCGCTGGAGGAGCGGATCCCGCTGGTGCGCGAGTTCGACGAGCGGATGCTGCCGCTGTTCGATCAGCGGATCGAGCATGCCTATCCCCTGCGCCCGGTGCTGGAGCGCGCCTACCCGATAGCCGAGCTGGCGGCGGCGCACCGGGCACTCGAAAGCAACGAGACCTTCGGCAAGGTAGTGGTCACCTGGTGAGCGCCCCCCTCCGGGTGGCGCCGCTGGTCACCGCGCGGGCGCCGTAGCGGGTGGTGATCCGGTCGAGCGCGTGCTGGAGCGCGCGGGGGCGGGAGGGCACGGAGTCACCCTGAACCCATTCGCAGCGAATGGGCTCAGGGTGACAGACGCCCCACAACTCCAGCTGCGTCTCCGCTTCTTCCAACCGGTCGAGCGTGAGCGCCACCGACCGTATGGCGAGGCGCTTGGCATTCGCCAGGGTGAAGCCGCGGCGCGCGGCGTCCCAGAGCTCCAGATCGAGCGCGGCGGCATGCAGTGGAACGGCGCGGGCGCCGGCGGTGTGATCGGTGTAGGCGACCTCGACCCGGAGCCGCCGCGCCACCAGCCCCCCCCGGCGAAGGCGCCGGCCCAGCCGCTCGCTCAACAGCCGCAGCAGAGGGTGCAGCACGCCGAGGTCGTTGGTATCGGTGGCCAAGGCGTGGGCGACGTGGAACTCCGCCTGGCGCTCGGGCGGCAGCACCGGCCGGGGGTCGATGCCGCGGGCCCGCGCCCGGAGGGTGCGGCCGGCGCCGCCGAAGACCGCG
>Ga0326597_10009396_pt1 | contig 13103 bp, 13 predicted proteins | sample RVTome_12_FD_203789 | JGI IMG/M metagenome (GOLD analysis project Ga0326597, IMG submission 203789) | Soil microbial communities from uranium-contaminated site in the Upper Colorado River Basin, Wyoming, United States - RVT100D185 | ecosystem: Environmental > Terrestrial > Soil > Contaminated >... | reverse complement strand
AGGAGCCAGGGCAGCAGGGCCAGGAAGCCCACCGCGTTTCGGAAGAACACGACCATGGCGTTCGGGAGCTCCCGCGAGGCCACCTTCACCGCCGCCCCCATCGCCGCGAAGAGCAGGGCCGCCGCGATCATGTACAGGGCGGCGCGCTTGAGGTCGGTGCGGGGCGGGCCGGGCATCGCGGGATGGTACAGTACGGCTCCGCCGTGAAAGAGGCGGCCAATGCGCGCTCGGGTGGCCCTGCTTCTCGCTCCCTTCCTGTTCGACTCCGGCGGCGCCGCTTCCACGCAGGTGCCGGCCGCGCCCCTCTTCGAGACCGAGACGATCCCGGGCCGGCTGCGCGTGCGCGTCTTCGACCGGACGCTGCCCGTCGCGGGTCGCCGCGCGCCCGCCTGGCTCTACGCCACCGACGGCTTTCGGCGCCAGGGCCGCCGCGAGCTGGTCCTGTTTGTCCTACGGCGCGCCAAGGAGAGCGCTCAAGCCCATCCCGAGGACCCCCTTCGCCTGCTCGCGGCCCTCTTCGAAAAGGCCGCCGAGAACGAGTCCTTCTCGGAGGGGGACTGCGTGAGTCTCGCGCTCGGGCGCTTTCTCGGGCGCGACGACGTGGCGGGGGTGACGTTCAGCCGGCTCGATCCGCTCCGTTCCGTGGTCGCCCAGCCGGATGCGCTGCTCGTGGTTCCCCTCGTCGCCGATGAGGTCGACGTGGCCCTCCGCTTCGGCTCTCTCCGCGTCCTGGGCCTTCTCGGCGCCCACCACCGCGTGTTCCCCTGGCCGGCCTTCTTCGACCGCGACCGGCCGGCCGTCACCCCGGCCCCGGGCTGGTGGGACTCGGTTCTCGCGAGGACGACGGTGACCCGCATCCGGGGCGTGCGGGTGTCGGCGGAGCTGCCGGCGTCGCTCTCGCCGCGCATCGGTCAGGGCAACGTGGTCGTGAGCCTGCCCGCGTCGAGCCGATCCGCGCTCGTGGCGGCCGTCGGGGGCGGCGAGGGAGCCCTACCCCCTCCGGTGGCGCTCACGTCGGAGCTCGACCCCGAGGCGGACTCCCTCGCGGTGTATCGGCCTCGCGAGAAGACCTTCTTCGCCTTGCGCTCCCGCGAGGGTGCGGTGGAGCGCCTGGCGGGCGCTTTCGTGGCCTTCCTCCCCGGCGAAGAGGACGTGGCCTCCCAGCGAGAGGACGGATTCGTCGTGGAGCTGACCGAGGCCTCGCGGGCCGCCCTGCACGAGGCCCTCCGCGCGGGTCGCGATCTGCAGCTCCTGGGCTCGCCCCGGTCGATGACGATACGGATCCGCTGGCGCGACTGAGGCCTCGTCCAAGGGATTGTTCTGGCCCTCGAGCCGGTGGCGGCGGTAGCATCGGGGCCTTCCGACGGAGGTGAACATGGCCACCATGACGACGGGCTTCGCGCCGGGCCGGTTCTGCTGGGTCGAGCTGGGCACGACGGACCAGGCCGCAGCCAAGAACTTCTACGGCGCGCTCTTCGGATGGGCCCCCGAGGACCGTCCGATGGGACCCGACGGCTACTACACGATGCTGAAGCACGGCGGCCGCGATGCCGGTGCGGCCTACACCCTGGGCCCCCAGCAGAAGGGCGTGCCGCCCAACTGGGCCGTCTACGTCGCGGTGAAGAGCGCCGACGACGCCGCGAAGCGCGCCGAGAGCCTCGGGGCCACCATCCTCGCCCCTCCCTTCGACGTGTTCGACGTGGGCCGCATGGCCGTCCTCCAGGACCCGACGGGCGCGGTCCTCTCGGTGTGGGAGGCCCGCAAGCACACGGGCATGGGCGTGATCGACGAGCCGGGCGCCTTCTGCTGGGGCGAGCTCGCGACGCGGGACACGAAGAAGGCCGAGGCGTTCTACACGGCGCTCTTCGGCTGGGGGGCGAAGACCGACGCCGGCGGCTACACCGAATGGACCCTGGGCGGCGAGAGCATCGGTGGGATGATCGCCATCAGCCCGGAGTGGGGCGACGTACCGCCCTACTGGGGCGTCTACTTCCAGGTGGCCGACTGCGATGCCACCCTGTCGAAGGTGAAAGACCTCGGGGGAAAGGCGCTCATGGGGCCGAAGGACGTCGCGGGCGTGGGCCGGTTCGCCGTGGTCGCAGATCCCCAGGGCGCGACCTTCTCGGTCATCCGCCTCTCCGGCCCCGGGCACTGAGGCCGGGCTGGGGGTCTTCGTCATCGTCTTCAACCTCGCCGTCTACCTCGTGCCACGCCTGCGCCGCCGGGCCTGACCGCTGGCACAAGCAGCCCCGCCGATCTAGACTTCGGATCTCCGACTTACAGGGAGGTTCCGCCATGAATCGCCTCGTTACCGCCGCCTCGCTCGGCGCGGCCGTGCTGCTGGCCCCCGTGGCCTTCGCCCAGACGGGCATGGCCCGCGGCAAGGTCACGGACGACAAGGGTCAACCCCTCGCGGGGGCCAAGATCACCTGGGAGTTCCAGGGTGGCGTCACCCGCAAGGGCGAGGTCACCGCCAACAAGAAGGGGGAGTTCGTCCAGGTCGGCCTGCAGCCCGGCAACTACAAGTTCACCGTGAACGTCCAGGGATTCCAACCCCAGGCCACCGACATCCGGATCGGACTCGGGGAGCCGACCGTGATCCCGGACTTCAAGATGGTCCCGGCCGCGGTGGCCGCGGCGGCCGCCGGAGCCCCGGATCCCGGCCTGGCCGCGCTCAAGGCCTCCGTGGACCAGGCCATCGCCCTCTCGAACGGGGGCAAGCCGGACGAGGCCCTGGCCATCTACGCCGATCTCGCGGCCAAGAACCCCGCCGTGCACCAGATCCCCTACAACATGGCCGGCATCTACATGCAGAAGAAGGACTGGGCCAACGCCGAGGCCGCCTACAGGAAGGCCCTCGAGCTCAAGCCGGACTACGCCGAGGCGACGGTCGGGCTCTCCAACGTCCTCGTGAACACGAGCCGTGGCGGAGATGCCTCCGACCTCGTGGGCCAGGCCCTGGCCGCGAACCCCACCGACAACAAGCTGCTCCTGCAGCAGGGCGTGCTGTTCTTCAACACCGGCAAGCAGGCGGAAGCGGCGGAGGTGTTCAAGAAGATCGTGGCCGCCGATCCCACGAGCGCCGAGCCCTACTACTTCCTCGGCACCATCGCGCTGGGGCAGAACAACACCCCGGAGTGCATCGCCAACCTCGAGAAGTATCTCTCGCTGAACCCGCAGAACTCCCAGAACATCGCGACCGCGAAGGGCCTGATCGCCGCGCTCAAGAAGTGATCGACTGGCGTCCCTTGCGCGGCCCGCGGTGATCTCCGCCAACCTCGCCGTGGTCCGGGAACGCATCGCCCGGGCGGCGGCGCGAGCGGGCCGGGACGAGCGCTCGGTGACGCTCGTGGCGGTGAGCAAGACGTTTTCCGCCGATCGGGTGCGGCAGGCGTTCGTCGCGGGCCAGAGCACCTTCGGCGAGAACAAGGTCCAGGAGGCGGAGGGCAAGATCGCGGCCACGAACGCCCTGCGCGCAGAGGGTCTGCGCTGGCACCTCGTGGGTCACCTGCAATCGAACAAGGCGCGCCGGGCCGCGGCCCTTTTCGACCTGATCCACTCCGTCGACAGCCTCGAGCTGGGCCGGAAGCTGGCCCAGGCCGGGGCCGAGGCTTCCCGCACGGTGGAGGCGCTCGTCCAGGTCGACCTGGCCGGCGAGACCACGAAGCACGGGCTGCCGGAGGACGCCTTGTTTCCGGCCCTCGAGGCGCTCCGCGGGCTTTCCGGGCTCCGCGTGCGCGGGCTCATGATCCTTCCCCCATTCGGGGAGGACCCGGAGGGGGCGCGGCCCTATTTCCGTCGGTTGCGGGAGCTGCGCGACCGGGCCGTGGCCGATGGGATGCTCGCGAGCCCCGATCTGTCCATGGGCATGAGCCACGACTTCGAGGTGGCGATCGAAGAAGGAGCGACGATCGTCAGGGTGGGGACGGCGATCTTCGGAGATCGCCCTGGGAGGGTGTCCGAGTAATGCTGGTTAGAGCGTATTCAAGGGTATCGGCGGCATCATTTCGGCCCGAAATCAGGCCTGCTGCGGCCAGGCAAAACCAGGAAGAGGGCACGAAGCCGATACTCGGACACCCTCCTAGTGCCAGAGTCCCAGGATGAGGCCTACGACCGCGAACTGCGCGAGGTGGTAGCCCGCGTTCACGAGGAAGAGCGTCAGCGACTTGTGCTCGAACAGGTAGTTGATGCCGAAGGACGTGCCCACGAAGGCGGCTCCGCAGAGGACCGCCACCTGGAACGCCCGCGCGAGCGAGGGCCCGGGCCCCAGGAGCGCCGCCAGGGCGAGAGCGGCCACGAGCGCCAGCACGAAAGACACGCCGAAGATCCGGGCGGGGTTCCCGGCCTGGAGCTGCGCGTCCGTGAGGCCAGTCTGCCGCTGCCAGATCCGGCCAAAAAGCACGGGCGAGTACCACAGGCCCCCGATCACGAAGGCGCTGACCGCGGCGGCCAGGACCGCCCAGTAGTTGAGTCCGGAGAAGAGGCTCGGCGTCATGAAGTCCCCCTTTTGCCTACGGGGTTCTTCACCGTCCGCACTGCATCCTTTAGCGATTCAGTGGTACCAGCGGGGGTTCTCGTCGCGCGAGGACGGGGGAACCGCCTTCAGGCGGCTCGCCCGCCGGCGCCAGCTGCGGTACGCGAACTCGTACTTGAGCCGCGCCCAGAGCTGGTTGAGAGGCGTGCCCCGGAGGGGGGCGAGCATGAGGAGCTGGGTGGCGAAGTGGGGGATGAAGTGGGCGAAGCCTCCGAGCAGGGCGAAGAGGAGGGTGCCGCCGAGAGTGGCATAGATCAGGTTGCGTCCCCGCAGCGGCAGAACGAAGTACACGAAGATGTCTCGTCCGGGGAAGTAGGTCGCCCAGGCGATGATGAGGGCGCTCACGATCGCCCAGGGCCCGGCGAAGGGTACGACGCGCAGGGCTGCCCAGGGGAGCGAGACGAGACAGGTCACGAGCCCCCCCGCTCCGGCGAGGCCGAAGTAGGCGGCGAGGAACCGGCCCGGACCCCAGACCCGGACGAGCTCCCCTCCGAACCAGAAGAGGCCGAGCGCCGCGAAGATCAGGCTGAGGGGGTCCAGCTCGAAAAGGACCCAGGTGAAGAGTCGCCAGATCTCGCCCGTGAAGACGCGAGCCGGGACGAGCACGCCGGCGCTGAGCAGGGTGGGGATCTGTGCACCCGCGATGGACGAGATGAGGGTCGCGGCGATCAGAAGGGCAATCGGCGCGGGGACGCGCCCCCCGAGGACGCCGAAGCTCCGATCGAGCCACCTTAGCCGCGCCATGGCCCCTTCATCGTACCGCTTTCCGTCCCCAAGCGTCCCCACCTCAAGCTCTACTTGAGCGAGACCCATATAACGTGCGATGCTGAAGGCCGTCTCAGCCGACGGAGGAGCCATGAAGATCTCGCCCATGGACATCCAGCGGCAGGCCTTCTCTCGCCGCTTCCGTGGCCTCGACGAGGACGAGGTGAGGTCGTACCTTCACCTCGTCGCCGAAGAAGTCGCGGCCATCCAGCGCGAGCGCGACCTGCTCGATGCCCAGTCGAAGGACATGCTCGCCCTCATCGAGGAGCACAAGGAGCGCGAGACCATCCTCAAGAACACGCTCCTCACGGCCCAGAAGGTCTCCGAGGACATCAAGGAGGCGGCCCAGAAGCAGGCGCAGGTCGTGGTCAAGGAGGCGGAGCTGCAGGCGGACAAGCTCGTGGAGCTGGCCCAGTCCCGCGCCCACGAGGTGGAACGGGGGATCCTCGACCTGCGCACGCACAGGAGCGCGTTGCGCACGGACATCCGGGCCTTCATCACCCGGTTGACGACGATCCTCGACCTGCAGGAGGAGACCGAGCTCGAGGACAACCTGCGGTTCCTGAAGCGCCGCGAAGAGGCCGCGTCGTAGGCCTCGACCTGCTCGAGCGCGAGGACGGCGTCGTCCTGCGCGTGCACGTGAAGCCCCGCGCCTCGAGGGATGCGATCGAGGGTGAGCGCGAGGGCGCCCTGGTCGTGCGCCTCACCGCCCCGCCCGTCGAAGGCGAGGCCAACGAGGCCCTCGCCCGAGTCCTGGGCCGTGCCCTCGGCGTGGCTCCCTCGGCCGTGCGGATCCTCTCGGGCGCCACCGGCCGCCGTAAGCGCGTGCACGTGGGGGGACTGGACCAGGCGGAGGTGCGGTCGCGTCTCGAAGCGGTATGCTCCGGAGGGGTCAGGTCTTGAATTGACGCATTTCTGTCGATTCCCGAAATGTGTCAATTCAAGACCTGACCCCAGGAATGACCACCGCCGACTTCCTCGTCCGTAACGTCTCGCGCCTCTATACCCTCGCGGGCCCGGCTCCGCGCACGGCGGCCGCGCTGCGCGAGCCCGGGATCGTGGAGTCGGCCGCTCTCGCCGCGGCCGGCGGACGGATCACCTGGGTGGGGCTCGATCGCGACGTGCCCCACGTGGTGTCCCTGGCCCCGGGCGCCACCGTCCTCGACGCACAGGGCGCCGCCGTGGTGCCCGGGTTCGTGGACGCCCACACCCACCTCGCCTTCGCGGGGGACCGCGACGACGAGATCGCGCGCCGGCTCGCGGGTGCCAGCTACGCGGAGATCGCGGCGGGCGGGGGCGGCATCGTCAAGACCGTCGCCGCAACCCGAGCCGCCCCGCGCGAGGCCCTCGCGCACCTCGTCACCTCTCGCCTCGACGAGATGCTCCTCTGCGGCACCACCACCGCGGAAGTCAAGAGCGGCTACGGCCTCGAGACCCGGGCCGAGATCCATTCGCTGCAGGCCATTCGCGACGCGGCTTCGCATCACCCGGTCACCGTGGTTTCCACCTTCCTCGGCGCCCACGAGGTGCCGGTGGAGCACCGCGCGCATCGCGAGCGCTACCTGGACTTGCTCGTGGAGGAGATGCTGCCCGCCGTGAGCGAGGCCCGGCTGGCCGAGTACTGCGACGTCTTCTGCGAGGAAGGCGTCTTCTCGGTCGGGGAGAGCCGTCGCGTCCTGGAGAAGGCGCGCTCGCTGGGCCTCGGCCTCCGGGTGCACGCCGACGAGCTGGGGTGCACCGGGGGGGCCGAGCTGGCGGCCGAGCTGCGCGCCTCCTCGGCCGACCATCTCGTGTTCGTGTCCGATGCCGGGATGGGGGCCCTCGCCGAAGCGCAGTGCGTGGCCACGCTCCTGCCCTCGGCCGCCTTCTACCTGCGCCTGCCGCGCTACGCCCCTGCCCGCGCCCTCATCGAAGCGGGCGCGCCGATCGCCCTCGCCAGCGACGTGAACCCCGGAGGCGGACTCTCGCCTTCGCTGCCTTTCGCCATGGCCCTCGGCTGCTTCGCCATGGGCCTGTCTCTCGAAGAAGCGCTCGCCGCCGTCACCCTCAACCCCGCGTTCTCGCTGGGCCGCCACCGGGACGTGGGCAGCCTGGAACCGGGCAAGCGCGCCGACCTCCTGGTGCTGCGCTCGCCACGCCTGCTCGATCTCGTGCGGGTGGGCGTGCCCGCCATCGCGGCCGTGGTCAAGGACGGACGGGTGGTCGCGCGCGAGGGCCGGCGCGTCCCCTGAGCGCGAGGCGCGACCCGAGCCGCCGTGCTAGCATCCCGCGCCTGTCCGCATGAGCATCCTCGTCGTCGACACTCTGGCCAAGACCTACCCGGGCCGCCGCAAGATTCCTCCCGTGGAGGCGGTGCGGGGTATTTCCTTCACGGTGGAAGCGGGGGAGTTCTTCGGCCTGCTCGGGCCGAACGGGGCCGGGAAGAGCACGACCCTAGGCTGCATCACCACCCTCGTGCGGCCCACGAGCGGACGCATCCTGGTGGACGGCATCGACGTGGTGAAGGACCCCGCGGGGGTGAAGCAGCGCATCGCGGTCGTGCCCCAGAACCGAAACCTCGACCGCGACCTGACCGTCCGCGAGGTGCTCACCTACCACGCGCGCTACTTCGGCCTCGCCGCCGCGGAGCGCGAGGCCCGCGCCGACCGCCTGCTCGCAGAGATGCAGCTCCAGGACAAGGCCGCGAGCAAGCCCCTCACTCTCTCCGGAGGCATGCAGCAGCGGCTCATGATCGCGCGCGCCCTCATGCACGACCCGAAGGTGCTGCTCCTCGACGAGCCCACGACCGGTCTCGACCCCCAGGCGCGGCGGACGCTCTGGGACACCCTGCGCGAACTTCACCGCCGCGGCCTCACCCTGATCCTCACCACCCACTACATGGAGGAGGCGGACCGGCTCTGCCAGCGCCTCGCGATCGTGGACCACGGCCAGGTCCTGACCCTCGACACGCCCATAGCGCTCAAGAAGAGCCTCCCCGGGGGGGAGATCCTCGATCTCTGGGTGAAGGCGGCAGAGCCCCTGGAACCGCGCCTCTCGGCCCTGGACGGGGTGAACCGAATCGAGGCGGTGGCCCGCGACGGAAAGGAGGCGGGGGCGGCCGACGACGGGGGCGAGCGCCTGCGTCTCTTCGTGGACCCGAAGGATGGCCTCCTCGACCGCGTGCTGCAATCGGTGCGCGCCGCGGGGGCCGACGTCCAGCACGTGAGCCTGAATCCCCCTAGCCTGGAGGACGTCTACATCCACCTCACCGGAAAGGAGCTGAGGGAATGACCGCCTTTCTCGCCCTTCTCCGGCGCGACCTTCACGTGGCGGTCCGCACCGCGCCCCTCGTGCTCGGCACCCTGACCCAGCCGGTGCTCGTGGTCCTCGTCTTCGGCAACCTGCTGCCGCGGCTCGGCCTCGTGGCCGGAAACTTCGGGACCGTGATGATGCCCGGCCTCATGGCCATCACCATGATGATGGCGGGGGTGCAGGGAATCCTGATGCCTCTCTCGGCCGACCTCGCCGGCAACCGCGAGATCGACGAGCGCCTTCTGGCTCCCATCACCTCGCTGGGGGTCGCCTGCGAGAAGGTCCTCGCGGGAGCGCTGCAGGCGGCCTGGGCGGGGCTCGTCTGCCTGCCCCTCATGATGTTCCTGATGCACGAGGTGGGCGGATCGAGCCTCCACCCCCGCTGGCTCCTCCTGCTTCCCGTGGCCCTCGTGTGCGGCCTCCTGTCGGCGGCCTTCGGTCTGAACCTGGGGACGCGCGTCGAGCCCCGCTACGCCGGCCTTCTCTTCCCGATCCTGCTCGGCCCCATGATGCTCTTCGGCTGCGCGTACTTTCCGTGGTCGAGCCTCGCCTCCCTCGGCCCGCTGCGGTACCTCCTCCTGATCAACCCCCTCGCCTTCATCAGCGAGGCCTTGCGCATGGCGGTCACCCCCGAGATCCCCCACATGCCCCTGCCGCTGCTGCTCGGCGGGCTCTTCGGCTTCACCGTGCTCCTCGCCTGGCTGGGCGCACGGTCCTTCGAGCGCCGGACGATCCTCTAGAGACCGAGGACCTCATGGAAACGAGCCGGCCTCGAGCCGCTCGGCCAGGGCCACGAGGTGCGCGACCCGCGGGCAGTCGTAGTGCCCGTAGAGGCCGCCCCGGTCCACGAGCACCGCTCTAAGGCCGGCGGCGCGGGCCCCCACGACGTCCACCTCGTAGAGGTCGCCCGCGTGCAGGGTCGATTCGCGCCGTGCGTCCGATCGCTCGAGTGCGATCTCGAAGAAGCGCGGGTCGGGCTTCTCCACGCCCTCCTCCTGCGAATCGAGGACGAGGTCGAAGTGCGGGGCCAGGCCCAGCCGCTCCAGCTTCGCCCGCACCGTGCCGTTGGCGTTCGAGACCACGACGAGCCCAAGGCCGAGGCGGCGGAAGCGGGGAAGCGCCTCGGCCACGTCCTCTGGGACCGACTCCCAGAGGTTGTGGGCCCCGTGGTAGGCGCGGAGCTCGAGGAGGGCGGCGTCCGTCTTCGCGCTTCGCGCGATCCCGGCGTGGTCGAGGACGAGGTGGAAGTAGAGCCACCCGCGCCGATCGTCGTTCGAGCTGCTTACTCCCTCGGGGGTGTCGAGGTCACGCTTGGCGAAGGGCTCCGCCGCGGCCAGCCGCTCCGCGGGGGCCTCCACTCCGTGACGGCCCATGGTCTCGCTCACGCGATGCCAGTTCGGGGTCACGAGCACGCCGCCCGCGTCGAGGAACAGGGTCCGGAGGGTCACGCCGGGCGAATGCTATAGTCAGCGGACGCGTGGTGTCATTCGACGACCCTCCATCCACCGACGACCCCCCATGCACCATCCAGTCTCTCCTCAGGAAGGAGAGGACTGGATGGTGGGCGCCTGGCTCCGCGTACGTTTTCGTGCTCGCGATTCTCCTGTCGCCACACCTGAGCGGCTGCGGTGGACAGGCCGCCGGCCCCAGCGAGGTGCCCGCGACCCCCGCGCCCACGCCGACCCCGACGCCTGCGGGCCCGGCCAACCTCATCCTCATCGTCGCCGACGACCTCGGATGGGGAGACTTGGGTGTCTACGGCAACCGCGAGATCCGCACGCCCCATCTCGATCGCCTGGCCGCGGAAGGCGCGCGCCTCACCCATCTCACGGTGCCGACGCCCCTCTGCGCGCCTTCGCGTGCCGCCATCCTCACTGGCCGTTACCCCGTGCGCACCGGCATTGCCTGGAACCCGCCGAAGCGGCTGCGCGACAAGGAACGAACCCTCGCCGACGACCTCCGCGAGCGCGGCTATGCCACGGGCGCGGTGGGGAAGTGGCACCTCGGCCTGGAGGACTCGGACCTTCCCGCCTACCACGGCTTCGACTCCTACTACGGCATGCCCTACGGCGAGGACGAGGACAACGTCTATCGCGACACGAGCCCGACCACGGACACCGTCGGCCTCGACCAACTCGCCCGCAGGTACACGCAGGAGGCGAAGGACTTCATCACGCGCTCCTCCGGCCGGCCCTTCTTCCTCTACCTCGCCCACCGCTCGCCCCACGCGCCGCTCTTCGCGTCCGACGCGTTCCTGGGACGGTCGCCGGGTGGGCTTTACGGAGACGTGGTGGAAGAGCTCGACTGGAGCGTGGGCCAGATCGTGACATTCCTGAAGGAGCGCGGCCTCGACCGCAACACCCTGGTCGTGTTCACGAGCGACAACGGACCCTCGCGGCAGGACGGCGTCTTCGGGTCGGCGGGGCCGTTCCTCGGTGGAAAGGGCTCGTGCCTGGAGGGCGGCCTGCGGGTGCCGGGCATCGCGTGGTGGCCCGGGCGCATCGGGCCCGGCCGTGTCTCGGACGAGCCCGCGAGCACCCTCGACCTGCTGCCCACCTTGCTGGCCGCCGCGCGGGCGCCCCTTCCCGCCGGCCGCGTCCTGGACGGCGTCGATCTCCTGCCCCTGCTGTCGGGCCAGGTCTCGCGGCTCGGCGGTCCGGGCATCGAAGGCGGACGCGAGCTGCTGCACTACTACTCCTCGGACGCCGTGTCCCTGCGGTCCGGCCGCTACAAGTACCTCCTCGGCGGCTTCTGGGACTCGAAGGTGAACCTCTTCGACATCGCCGCCGACCCCGGCGAGACCACGAACCTCGCGCGTGAGCGAGCCGACCTCGCCAGACAGATGAAGGAGCGCCTCTCATACCTCGCCGATCTCGTGGCCGCCCTGGAGCCGCTGCCGCGATGACGGGCCCCGGGTTCGCCGTCGGCGCGGGCACGCTGGTCCTCGCGGCCAGCTCGCTCGCGCTCGCGGCCGAGGCAGTGCCAGAGGCCGGCTCTCCCGCCGACCTCGTGCTGCGGGGCGGTGCTATCTACACCGTGGATGCGGCCCGCTCCTGGGCGGAGGCCGTGGCCGTGAAGGAGGGCCGGCTCGTCTACGTGGGCAGCGATCGGGGAGTGACGGCGCACCTGGGCCCCCGCACGAAGGTCGTGGAGCTGGGGGGCCGGCTCGTGCTGCCCGGCTTCGTGGACGCCCACATCCACCCGGTGTCGGGCGGGGTCGAGCTCGCGCAGTGTGACCTCAACGACCTTCGCGACGCGCGGACCATCCTCGAGAAGGTGCGGGTGTGCGACCGTGAGAAGCCCGGAGAAGAGTGGCTGGTCGGGGGAGGTTGGACCCTCACCGCCTTTCCCGGAGGGGCGCCCACCAGGCAGGCCCTCGACGCCGTCGTCGGTCACCGGCCCGTGTACTTGACCGCCGCCGATGGGCATTCCGGATGGGTGAACTCGAAGGGCCTGACTCTCGCGGGCATCACCCGCGAGACGAAGGATCCCGAGGACGGGCGGATCGACCGGGATGCCGCGGGCGACCCGGCGGGGACGCTGCAGGAGGAGGCCAAGGGCCTGGTCTCGCGCCTGCTTCCCCCGCTCCGACCCGAGGAGGCGCTCTCCGGCCTTGTACGCGCGCTCGAGCGCGCGAATCAAAATGGCCTCACCGCCCTCCAGGAGGCGAGCGCCGGCCCCGGCCCCGAGGGCCTGGGCGCGGCCGCTCTCGAGGCGTATCGGCAAGCCGACCGACAGGGCCGGCTCACGGCCCGGGTCACGATCTCGCTGGGCACCGATCCCGCGCGCGGTCCCGAGCAGGTGGACGATCTCGTACTCCTGCGCCACGAGTTCACGGGCGGGTCGGTGCGTCCGAGCGCGGCGAAGATCTTCGCGGATGGCGTGATCGAGCCACGCACCGCGGCCATGCTCGACGCCTACACCGACCGCCCCGGCGACCGGGGCGAGCCCATCTGGTCCGACGAGGCCCTTCGGGCGATCGTCGTCCGCCTCGCGAAGGAGGACTTCAACGTCCACGTGCACGCCATCGGCGACCGTGCCGTACGCATGACCCTCGACGCCATGGAAGCCGCGCGCGCCGTGGAGGGTCCCCGGCGCCCCCGCTACCAGATCGCGCACCTCGAAGTGATTCAGCCGCGAGACGTCCCCCGCTTCCGCCAGATCGGCGTCATCGCCAACTTCCAGCCCCTGTGGGCGTACGCCGATGCCTACATCCGCGACCTCACCTGGCCGGGGCTGGGGCCCGAGCGCTCGCGCTACCTCTATCCCATCGGCAGCGTCGCCCGCAGCGGAGCGGTGCTGGCCTTCGGCAGCGATTGGTCGGTGTCCTCCCTCAATCCCCTCGAGGGCATCCAGGTGGCGATCACCCGACAGGGGCTTCCCGGAGAAGGCGACGACCAGCCACCGATGCTGCCCGAGGAGGCCGTCGACCTGCCCACGGCGCTGGCGGCCTACACGATCGGCGCGGCGTACGCCCTCGGCCGCGAGGAGGAGATCGGCTCCCTCGAGGTCG
>Ga0326597_10009395_pt1 | contig 13104 bp, 11 predicted proteins | sample RVTome_12_FD_203789 | JGI IMG/M metagenome (GOLD analysis project Ga0326597, IMG submission 203789) | Soil microbial communities from uranium-contaminated site in the Upper Colorado River Basin, Wyoming, United States - RVT100D185 | ecosystem: Environmental > Terrestrial > Soil > Contaminated >... | reverse complement strand
TCGGGGTAGAAATATGAGTTCGGCTCCGAAGCCGCGATGCGGCGCGCCTCGCGGATGGCGCCGTCGGTCCCCTCCAGGGCGCTCGTTTCTACGATCTCGGCCCCGTAGGCGCGGAGCACGAGCTTGCGCTCGACGCTCGCGCTCGCAGGCACGCAGAGCCTCACCGGGTAGCCGAATGCGGCCCCCAGCATTGCGAGAGCGATTCCGGTGTTGCCGCTGGTGGCCTCCAGAATGGTCTTTCCAGGCCGGAGATCTCCCGAATCCTCTCCGCGGCAAAGCATGCGAAGGGCGGCGCGATCCTTGACGGACCCGCCCGGGTTGAACCACTCGGCCTTGGCGAAAACGGCCACCCCGGGAACGTGGGAGGCGACACGGTTTATGCGGAGAAGTGGCGTATTACCAATTAGATCGGGGATGGAGCGACTTCGCTCCCGCACCCCCGGCAGCGGGGAAACGACAGGAGGAGTCGACATGGGGGTTCCATCAGGCCCATCCTAATAACTCAGACTATTCTTGTCAAAATTAATTCGAGAGTGGTCCCAAAACATTTGGGGGCCACTTGTTTTCATTTGGATGCCACGTTGGGGAGGGTCCCGGGCATGTCGGCCAGGACGAAGCCCATCACAGCCAGTAACGCCATGGCCCGGCGGAGGTTGTCGGGCTCGACTTTGTCGAGGGTGTCGGCCTCGGTGTGGTGCCAGTCGAAGTAGTGGTCGCCCACGGTTCGAAGGCCGAGGCCTGGAATGCCCTCGGCCATCAGCGGTCCGATGTCGGCGCCGCCTCCCCCGCGCGTGATCTCCGACGCGTCGATGCCCGACAGGAGGGCTCCGATCTGACGCAAGGGCGTGAGTGCCTCGTCGTAGAGCTCGTCCGGGGCGTCTTCCTGACCGGCGCGGAGACCGAGACCAAAGCCGACGGGCCGCTCGGCGCCCCCGTCCATCTCGATGGCGGCGACGTGCATCCCGACGCCGTCTCCCAGCCAATCGCGATACGCCCGCGCCCCGCGGAGGCCGTTCTCCTCGTTCGTCCAGAGGACGACGCGGAGCGTTCGCCGTGGCCTGAGGCCGAGCCTCCGGATTGCGGTCAACGCCTGCCACGCCGCGATGCAGGCGGCGCCATCGTCGTGGGCCCCCTGGCCCACGTCCCAGGAATCGAAATGGCCGCCCATGACCACGACTTCTTCGGGTTTCTCCCGGCCCTCGATCTCGGCGACGAGGTTGAAGGACTCGGCGTCGGGAAGCATCCGCGCTTCCATCGATAGCTCGGCCCTCACCTCCTGGCCCGAAGCGATGAGCCTCGCCATCCACTCCGCGTCCTCGACGGTCACCGACGCCGCAGGGATGGAGGTCGAGCCCTCGTCGTAGCGGAGGGCGCCCGTATGGGGCGTGTAGAGACTACGACCCGTGGCGGAGCGGACGAGAACGGCGACCGCACCGAGATCCGCGGCACGAGAAGCGCCGCTCGCGCGGTATCGCACCGTCTCCCCATAGCTCATCCAGGGGACGGCGTAGAGCACGATCTTCCCCTGTACGGCATCCCGGCCGAGCGCCGCCAGTTCCTCGAAGCTTCGTACTGCGACCACCGGAGCGGTCAGGGGACCCCCGGGAGTCGCAATGCTCAGGCCGAGCCCCAGGATCGAGATCTCCCTTTCGACAGGCGATACCACGCGCGCGCTCTCTCGCCCGCGCACCCAATGAGGCACCTGGACCGGAAGCTTCCGCACGTTGTCGAGCCCCTCCTTTTGCATTTCCGCATAGGCCCACTCGATCGCCCGCTCGAGCCCTACCGAGCCGCTGAGGCGATGCCCGATCGACGTCGTCAAGTGAGCCAGTTTCTCGAAGCCCTCCTCGTCGGCCGTCGCCGCATCGAGAATCCGGTCTGCGGTCTCGCGATACGTTTCGGTGAGAGACGCCTGAGCAAGAATTGTCTCGGGGGTCGAAGCGAGCGCCAGCGCGGCGGCGAGAACGCGACAGAGCATGGAGGTCTCCTCCGTGAAGAAGAGGATTCTATACGAGCCTCCGCCGGGCTTATAGTGCCCATTGCGAAAACCGACCGAGCTGCCTAGGATATGGCGACTTTCCGAAGGAGGTAGTCATGCGATGGAGGAGCGGCGAACGTAGCCCAAACCTCGAGGATCGGAGGGGCCAGACCGGCGGACGCATGATGCGCGGCGGGGGCATCGGCTGTGGGACGCTTCTGATCCTCGTGGTGCTCAGCGTCATCTTCAAGCAAGACTTCCTCTCGCTTCTCGGTCCCGCGCTCATGACAGAAGAGACGGGCGCGCCCGGCCCATCGACCGGGGAGGATTTCGTCACCACTCCCGAGGAAGAACAACTCGTCGACTTCATGTCCTTCGTGCTCGACGACATCCAGGGGACCTGGCAGCAGGTCCTGCCGCGCGCCGGGACCAACTATCAGGACGCGCAGATGGTTCTGTTCCGCGACGCCGTCCGGTCCGCCTGCGGCGCCGCGGGATCCGCAACCGGTCCCTTCTACTGTCCCGCGGATGGAAAGGTCTACCTCGATCTGAGCTTCTTCGACGAGCTCCACCGGCGATTCGGCGCGCCCGGCGACTTCGCTCAGGCCTACGTGATCGCCCACGAGATCGGGCATCATGTCCAGAATCTCCTCGGCATCGAGCGCGAAGTCCGGCGGCTCCAGGGCCAGAACCCCGGCGCGGTCAACGATCTGTCGGTCCGCATGGAGCTTCAGGCGGATTGCCTCGCGGGTGTCTGGGGGAACTCGACGGCGGAGCGAGGAATCCTCGAGAGCGGAGACGTCGAGGAAGGAATGGCCGCCGCGGCGGCGATCGGTGACGATCGGATCCAGCGGCAGACCCAGGGTTACATCGCGCCCGAGTCGTTCACCCACGGCTCGTCGCAGCAGAGGGTCGGCTGGTTCCGAAAGGGTCTTTCAACCGGCGATCCCGACGGCTGCGACACGTTCTCCGCGGATTCGTTCTGAGCGTCATGGATCGCCGCGAGTTTCTGGCCGCGACCGCGGCGTTTCTCGCAGCGCCCTCGCTCCGCAGGACCGATCGAACCCGGCTCATCCTGCTCGGGACCGCGGGCGGGCCGAGGCCGAAGGTCGACCGGGCCGCCACCTCCCAGGTCCTCCTCGTCTCGGATCGCGCCTACGTCATCGACTGCGGCGATGGCGTCGCTCGCCAGCTCGTGTCCGCCGGAGTGCTCCTCGACTCTCTGGAAAAGATCTTCATCACCCATCACCACTCGGACCATAACGCCGACTATGGCAACCTGTTGCTCCTCGCCTGGGCCAGCGGTCTCAAGACGCCGGTCGAGGCGTATGGCCCCCCGCCTCTCGAGCGCATGACCCGCCTGGTCTTCGAGCTGAATCAGTTCGACATCGAGACCCGCATCGAAGACGAAAACCGCGTGCCCCTGGCGCCTTTGGTCCGGGCGAAGGACATAACCGAGAGCGGGCTCGTCGTCGACGACGGGCGCGTGCGGGTCCGAGCCGCGCTCGTTTCGCATCCCCCGATCGAGCACGCCTTCGGCTACCGTTTCGACACCGCGGACCGGTCGATCGTGATCTCCGGAGACACCGCGTTCTCGAAAGACCTTCTCGAGCTCGCGCGCGGGGCGGACGTTCTCGTGCACGAGGCGCTCTACCTTCCGGGGATCGAGAGGACGGCGGCGAGGGTGGCGAACGCGCCCGGGCTGCTCGAGCATATCGTGCGGTCTCACACCACCGTCGAGGATGCCGCCCGACTCGCCTCCGAGGCGGGCGTGAAGACGCTGGTGCTATCTCACCTCGTGCCTTCGGACGACCCCCTGGTTACCGAGGCGGATTGGCTCTCCGCGGCGAAGCAGCACTTCGCGGGCGAAATCGTGGTGGCGAGAGACCTGCTCGAGATCTGACGCGCCTCAGATGGACCGGAGCCCGTCGCTCCGGATGGGCATCGTTCGTATGCGAACCCCCGTCGCGTAGAACACCGCGGCGGCGATCGCGGGAGCGACGGCGATGATCGGAGTCTCTCCCGAGCCGACGGAGGGCAGATCCGGCCGGTCGACGAGAACCACGTCCATGGGCACGAGGTCCCGGGTGCGCGGCACCTGGTACATCGAAAAGCGCGGGTTCGTGACTCGACCGTTCTCGAAACGGATTTCCTCTTTGAGCGCTCCGCCGAGGCCCATGATGATTCCCCCCTCGACCTGGGCCCTCAGGTTTCCCGGGTTCTGGATTTTGCCGCACTCGTATGCCTCGACGATCTCCTCGACCACCACCTTGCCCCGCGTGGGATCGATCTTGACCGCGACGCAGGCGGCGACGTAAGAGCCCTTCTCCGTTCCGCAGGCGAGTCCGATGCCCCGCTTGCCGTTTCTCGACGGGAGGTCCTGTATCCGATCCCGGTAGCGGAAGCGCTCCGCCGCTTTCACGAGAACGTCTCGAAGGCGCGGCTCATTCAAGTGCGCGAGTCGAAACTCGAGCGGATCGATTTCCGCGGCGGAGGCGAGCTCCTCCATGAAGGACTCCCGCGCGAAGGTGTTCGCCGTCGCGGCGAGCGCCCGGTAGGATCCCTGCCGGAGCGGCGCCTTCACGGGAACGTACCGTTCCCGCACATCCGCGAGATCGTAAGGACTCTGGAGGGCCGCGGCTCCCGCGTTGTAGCAGGTGAAATCCCAACCGCTGATGGAGCCGGAAGCATCGAGTCCCGCCTTGGCCTCAATCACCGCCGCGGGGCGGAAGTAAGCCCAGGTGAACTCTTCCTCGCGCGTCCATCGGAGCGAGACGGGTCGACGCGCCGCCCGGGCGAGCTTCGCCGCCTCGACCCCCGCTTCCCCGGTGTGCTTGCCCCCGAAGCCGCCACCGGTGTCGGGGACGATGACCCGGACCCTGTCTTCCGGAAGCTCGAACGCCTTCATGAGCTCGTCGCGAACTCCGTGGGGCCTCTGGGTTCCCGTCCAGACCGTGAGCCCCGACTCCGACCACTCCGCCATGGCCGCCCGGGGCTCCATGGGCGCGTGCTGGATGTAGGAAATCTCGTACGAGGCCTGGAGCTTCTTGGCTCCGCGCGCGAGCGCCTGGTCGAAGGATCCCTTCTCGCGGTTCCACTCGGGGCGCGCTTCCGCCGTCGCATCGACGTTCGTTTTGAGGTGGCGGAAGAGATCCTTGGTCGAGGGATGCCGTGACTCCGCCCACTTCGCCGTCTTGGACAGCGCTTCGACCGCAAGACGCGCTTCGTACGCCGTGGGAGCGGCGCAACCGACGAAATCTCCGTCACGCGCGACCACGACGCCTTCGATCCCGCGGGCCGCGCCCTCGTCGACCGTGAGGAGCCGCGCCCCGAAAGACGGCGGTCTCAGAACCGCTCCCCGGAGCATCCCCGGACGCACGATGTCCGAAGGATATCGGTGGGCGCCGGTCGCGATGTCGCGGCTCGTCGGTTTCAGCGCCGTCCGGCCGAGGACTCTCCAATCGTTCACCCCCGTGAGCTCTACGTCCGTGGGGACGCGCGAAGCGAAGGCGGCTTCGACGTCGTGCGCGCGAGCGAGCTCTCCGAGAGAGCTCTTTCGACCGGTCTCGAGGTCGACGATGTCCCCGTCTCGGGCGACGATTCTGCCCGCCCTGGGGTCGACGATTCCCCACTCGCGCGCGGCGAGATCGGTCAACACCTCGCGCGCCGCCGCCGCGGCCTTCCGCACGTCGGGCACGGTGTACCCCGTGGTCCGACTTCCAAAGGTCCCGCCGTCATCGGGGACCCGATCCGTATCGGCGAGGACGAGGCGCACTCGATCCAGGGGGAGCCGAAGCTCCTCCGCCGCCGCTTGTCCGAGCTGGGCGCGAGAGCCCTGGCCGACCTCGACCTTGCTCGAGAACACGGTGACTATGCCGTCCTCGCCGACATGAAGGCGGGCGCCGATGAGCGGACCGAGATCGTCCTTCTCCGCCGCCTCGGAGCGCTCGGGATCGAGCGCCACGGCGACGACGAAGCCGGCTCCGACGCTTCCAAGAAACCCGCGCCGGGTCCAGGCGAAACGGTAAGGCCGAGCCTCGCGCAGCTCGAAGCGGTCGGGCTCAAGCGACTCAGGCGTCCGTTTCATGGCTTTTCTCCACGAAGCTTCGCCGCCGCCAGCTCCACCGCGGCGAGGATGTTCGGATAGTTGCAGCAGCGGCAGAGATTCCCGCTCAAGCAGTCGGAGACCTCGTTCAACGTCGGCATCGACCGCGTCTTCAGAAACGCGACGGCGGTCAGGATCATTCCCGGAACGCAGTACCCGCACTGCATCGCCTGCTTCTCGATGAACGCTTCCTGAACCGGATGGAGAACGCCGTCCTGCGCCAGCCCCTCGATCGTCAGGATCTCCCGTCCCACCGCGTGAGACACCGGAGTGAAGCATGAGGTCACGGGATTTCCGTCGACGAGAACGGTGCAGGCGCGGCAGTGCCCCTCGCCGCAGCCGTATTTCGTCCCCGTGAGATCGAGATCCTCCCGCAGGACCTCCAAGAGGGGTCTTCCGGGATCGGTCGAGACCTCACAGGTCTTGCCGTTCACCCGGAGAGTGATGGCCTTCTTCACGAGCACCTCCGCGGCTGCGAGTCCAACTTACTATGCCACGTTTCCGAGGCCCGGGCCATCCGGGGGTCCATGGTAAGCTACATGCATGAGCGATCCTCTCCGTCGGCGTGAGCGAGCCACTTACGAGGATCTGCTGGAAGTCCCCGACCATCTCGTGGCCGAGATCCTGGATGGAGATCTCTACGCGGTGCCGCGGCCCGCACCTCCCCATGCCCGGGCGGCCTCGGTCCTGGGAGCCGATATCCTGGCGCCGTTCGACCGCGAAGGGGGAGGCGCCGGCGAGCCGGGAGGATGGTGGATCCTGGACGAGCCGGAGATTCACCTACACGAAGATATCGTGGTTCCCGACATCGCGGGATGGCGCCGCTCCCGCATGCCCACGTTTCCGGACGCGGCATTCTTCGTGCTTCCTCCCGACTGGGTATGCGAAGTCGTCTCTCCCAAGACCGAACGAATGGACCGCGGCCGGAAGCGGCTCATCTACGCCCGCGAGGGAGTCTCGCACCTCTGGCTCTTGAGCCCTTCGGCACGCACGCTCGAGATCTTTCGACTTTCCGGCGACTCCTGGACCCTGGTGCGCACGTTCGAGGGCGACGAAACAATCCATGCGGAGCCCTTCGAGACCGTCGGGCTCGAGATGGCACGGTGGTGGATCCCCTCGAGCCCATAGCGCACGGGCTCCGATCGAGCGCGGACCCAATTTCGTGGATCCCATCGCCCACACGCTGGTCGGCGCGACCCTCGCCAAGACCGGCCTCGAGCGGCGATCCGCGTACGCCACCGCCGCACTCATAATCGGCGCCAACCTTCCCGATATCGATGGCATAACCTACTTCGTCGGCGGGGACCTCGGGCTCTACTTCCGGCGCGGCTGGACCCACGGTCTTCCGGCGATCGCGATCTGGCCTTTCCTCCTCGCCGGAGCTCTTTCGCTCCTCGGCCGGGGGCGGGCTCGATTCGGGGCTCTCTTCTGGCTCAGCCTTCTCGCCGTCGCGACTCACCCCGCTCTCGATTGGCTCAACACCTATGGGATGCGCTGGCTCATGCCCTTCGACGACCGCTGGTTCTACGGAGATGCCGCCTTCATCGTCGATCCCTGGATCTGGCTCGGGCTCGGAGGGGCCCTGTTTCTTTCCACCTCTCATGGAACGTGGCGCCTCGTTGCATGGCTCCTGGGCGCGATGGCCCCATGCTACCTGGTGTTGGTGGGCGTCTCGGGTCTCCTCCCGGCGAAGCTCCTGTTCATCATGGGACTGGTCGGGCTCACCGCCGCGCGGGTCAGGAATCTTCCACGGACCGCGCTGGGCGGTGAGCGCCTGCACCGGAGTGCGCTCGCCCTCATCTCGACCTACGTGCTGCTGATGGTGGCTCTATCGGCCCTCGCCCAACGATGGACCCTTGAGAAGCTCGAGAAAGACGGGCACACCGTGGAGAAGCTCATGGTCGGGCCGACACCGATGTCGCCCTTCACCCGGGACGTCGTCTTCTCCACCTCTTCGAGCTACCGCCACGGGACGCTCTCGATCGGAGCGTCGATGCGGCTCAATCTCTCTCCGGAAGTGATCCCCAGGAATGAGAGCTCCCCTCTCGCGAGCCGCGCCCTCGGCTTGCCCGAGGTCCGGGGATTCGCTACCTGGGCGCGGTTTCCGTGGGCGGAGATCGAGGAGGAGCCGCACGGCTTTCGCGTCACTCTCAGGGACGCCCGCTACGCGCGCCGTCGAAGGAGCGATGGATTCGGAACCGCCGTGGTGTTTCTACGGCGCTGAAGGCATCGCTGCCGCCCGGGGAACCGCGACCGGAGTCGCCATGAAGTCGCCGCCGGCGAAAATATCCTTCAAGTGGGCGAGAGTCTCGGCGTCGTAGACCTGGATCTTGTCCCCCACGCCGCTCACGTAGAGCTTCGTCCCGTCGGACGAGACGATGATTGAGTTGTTGGTGCGACCCTGCTCGACGCCTTCCGCCCGCTTGAGGATCCGCCGGCTCTCCATGTCGATGGCGATCACGTCTTCGACTCCCGCGTAGGCCCGCTTTCCATCCGACGAAAGCGCGAAGATGCCGACTTTCACATCGGGGCCGAGCTCGAAGCTCTCGACTTCCTTCTTCATCAGATCGATCTGCACGACCCCGATCATCGTCTTCTTCATGAACGGGTCCTGGGTGCGATAGAGCCCGTAGTAGATGCCGGGCGCCTCCTCGGTCAACCGGGCGCCCCGGAGGGGCCCGTAGCCCGCGAGAAGGGGCTTCGACAGAGCGATGGTAGAGACGAGCTGGTTGTCGGAGACGCGGATCTCGTGGATGTCCCGGCCGAAGAGGAAGATCGAGTCTCCGTCGGGGGAGAAATGGATGTTCGGCCGGAAGCCGCCGGGCCGAACCTCCTTGGGCATCTGAAAAGAGTCGCGCAGGCGCTTGTTCTCGAGGTCGTAGACGAAGACTTCCGACTCCTCGGGGAGGAAACGGTCGATCTCCAGGACCACGGGCGTGGCCACGACATACAGGAGCGTCCCCGCCGGGTTCACCGCCACGTTCGCGATCCGGATCTGGCGCGACTGCGCCGAGAGCTTCACGGTATCGACGACCGCCCTCTTCTTGAGGTCGACGACTTCGATCGCTTCCATTCGGTCGGTCACGAAGTAGAACTTCGAGAAATCGGGAGCGTGGGTCGAGTTGGTGGCGGCGCCGTACTTGAGCGCGATGTCGCCCACGAACTCCTCGGTTGCCTCATCGAAGAGCCGGAGCCGATTCGGCCAGACGCCGAACAGATGAAGCTGCGACGGCTTCGGGTCGGCCGGGGGCGCCGCCATCGCTGACGGCCGGGAGACGACCGTCAGAAGCGTCGCGGCGAGAAGAGGCCCGGCCCCGCGCCGGATCATGGAAACACCAGATCGAGCTTTCGCCAGTCCTGGGTCGCGCTGCCGCAGCCGGAGTGCCAATCCGGGTTGTTGTTCAGGTAGTCGGGAACCTGCGCCGGCCAGTAACAGGTTTTGTAGCAGTCGTAGAGATCCCTCTCGACCGGCTGACAGAGCCCGGCCGGAGTCCCGGCGGCGTCGACCTCCCACCCCGGGGAGAAAATCGTGGTGCAGCCCGCCGGGTAGTGCGGGGGCGGCTCCTGCAGGCCGCGGACTTCCCCGCCCTCGGCGTCGATGCGCTCGAACATGGCTTCCGCCTTGCGATTGACCGCTTTCAGGTGCTTCATTGGCTATTTCTCCTAGGCTGCTCGGCTTCTGTCGAAGCGTTCCAAGAACGCAGGATTCCCTTCCAGGATTCTCGCATAGCTCCGGAGCGTCAGCTCGGTCCAGCTCCGGATGTAGTCGCAATAGTGCAGGTTGGGCTTGAATCGATCTCCGTAGCGCACCTGGGCCTCGTGATAGCAGCCTCCGGAGCAGAGGCTTCTGGCCCAGCAGGTATGGCAGTCGGTGCGGTTTTCGAGGTGCCCCTTCTTCAGGTGCTCGCTTCTTTTCGCGTTGTCGATCCCGGAGGAGACGTGTCCAAAATCGTGATCGCCCGCGCCCGCGAAGCGATGGCAAAGACCCAGGTCTCCCCCTGGGGCGACGCCTAGAAGACCCACTCCGGCGCCGCAGGGATAGGCTTTCGAAACACCCTGGTGCACCTCTCCCATCATGTCGGCCAGGTTGGCGAAGCCGGTGTAGTGGTTTCGAAGCGCCCCTTCGACGTACTCCTCCGCAAGGACTTCGAACTGCTCGAGGAGGAGCTCGAATGCCTTCTCGTCGAGGGAGTAGTCGCGGCCCGGAGACGAGGTCACGGGCGCGAACCCCACCTCGTAGAAGCCCATCTCGTCCACGAGATGCTGACGGGTACGAAGGAGATCGAGGGTTTTCGAGGTGACGGTGACCCGGGCGCCGATCGGGCGGCCCCGATGCACGCGCAGGAGCTCCTTCACCCGGGGTGCTACGACATCGTAGCTTCCCATCCCGGTCGCATAGACCCGCATTCCGTCCTGGAACTCCTTGGGGCCGTCGATGCTGACCGTGACCCCGATGTTGTTCTCGGCGAGCCATTGAACGATCGCGGGAGTCAGGAGAGTGGCGTTGGTGGTCAAGCTGAAGTCGATGAACTGTCCTTCTTCCGCGGCTCTCTTGCGGGCGTAGGCCACGGTCGGCTGGATCACTTTGAAGTTGAGAAGGGTCTCGCCGCCGAAGAACGTGAGCTGGAGTCTCTGGTTCTTCTTCGCTTGCGCGAAGAGAAGGTCGACCGACTGCCGCGCCACCTCCTCGTTCATGACGCTCGCCGTCTCGGCCTTCTCGAGGCGATCGTCGCCATACTCGTAGCAGTAGCGGCAGGCCAGGTTGCAGCTATTGGTGACGTTCAGAACGAGGGAGCTCAGAGGCGGCGGAGTGAGCGCATCTCCATTCGAAGGCTTCGGCGGCATCGGAATCAGTGCCGGGCCGGGACGATGGACGGCCCCGACGTGCGCGAGCTCGCGCAGGACTTCCGCCTTCGCCGGGTCGGCAGCGAGCTCGGCTATCGGCTTCGGCCCGCTCTCGAGGGCGTCGAGCACGAAACGGGCGTCGGCGTCGAGCTCGAGGAAGATAGAAGATGGCACGAGGAAGGCGTAGTGGCGGCCGGAAACCTCCATCCGGTGCATCTCGGAGCGATAGACCTGGCTCACGGAAATACCTCTTTGAAGTCCCAGTAGGTGTAAATGGGAGGGGCGACGATGAGATGGGCCCGGCCGTGGAGCGGACGGCCCGCCCCCGGCGGCGTGTAGCTCGCAACCGCCCAGATATCTCCCATGTTGTTGGTCGCTCTCTTCCGCGCCGGGTTGGGGCCATCGATGCTCGGCGTGAAAAAGCCGTTCGGATCGATGGAACCTACGTACTGGAGGTCCTCGTCCTCATGGCGCACGTGGTACTCCTCGAGGCTCCAGGTCGGCGAGACCACGTTGAGCTCGACGTCGTCCGCGGTCAAGGGCTCGCCGTCCGGTCCGCTTCCGTAGGCGACGGCCTCGAACTGGACGAACTGCTTGGCGATGGCGCCCCCGCCCGTTCGCGCGAGACCTTCCTCCGGCCGCACCTGGACGTAGTCGATTTTGTCGTAGACCGCGAGAGCGTCGAGGGCGGTTGTGGCTCCGACGCGCACGTTTCGCCGGCCCGGCGGAGCACCGGACTCGACGGCGACCTCGAGCTCGAGCCGGTCCGAGGTCTGGGACCGAACCCGGGTGACGCTGAGCCCAGGACCCAGATCGATGGCGCCGGGAGCGACCGCCGCGGAAAAGTTGGCGCCGACGATGCGAAGAGTCGCCGTGGCCGCCCCCTCGGCCGGGGCCGCGACCGCCTTCGGGGAAACGCCGGCGATGCGGGCGTCGGACCCGAGGCGCACCATCCGCACGTCGAGGCCGAGCTCTCCGTAGTCACCGCGGAAGAAACGCCCTTCGAGAGTACTTCCGTCGTCGGAGAGGGCCAGCACCTCGCGCTGCTCGAAGAGCGACGTTCCTTCCGATCGGCCGCGCCACGTGAGATCGGTGTAAAGCACTCCCGTTCCCGTTCGTTTCTCCGCCTTGCCGTCGGCGAGCGCGATGTCCGCCCGGGTCGCGTATCCCGTAGGAGTCTTTTCGAAGGTCACCGTTCCCGAGACAAGGCCTTTCGTCGGCTGATGCGTGGTGAAGAGCCATTTCCCCGAAAGGTCGAGGGCACTCTTCTTGGAGCGATACTCCTTCCACTCCGCGGTCTCGAACCCGTAGTTCTCCGCGAGCCAGTCGAGAACCCGGTCGACGCGCCATCGCTCGTCGGGAGGTCCGGCCGTTGTCGGCGGGGCCGCGGACCGCGATCTCGGGGCGTCGTCCTGACCTTGCTCTCCGGGAGGCGTCCCTCGAAACGTCTGGTACTCGATGATGGGAAAATAGCCGAGGTGCATCCCCTTCAGGAGCAGCCATTCTTCCTTCGTTCGCCGCTGGCTCAGGTACCATGCGGCGAGATGACAGCGGTTGCACGTCTCGCCGACCTCGTCGTTCACCGCCTTTTCGAGCGTCGGTCGTTTCTCCGCGCGATAGAAGACGGCTCGCGCCTCGGCGGGCGCGAGACCATGGTCGTCCCCCAGATAGCGGATGATCTCTTTCGCCTGTTCGGGGCTGAGCTGCACCCGGCCGGTCCGCATCATCCGTTTCAGCGTCAGCTCCCAGGCTTCGGGGGTCTTCCGCTCGTACGAGATCCGGGTCATCCTGCCGGAGTCGTCTTGCTCGTGGCATGCGCCGCAGGCGCTCTTCACCAGAGCGCTTCGCACCGAAATCCCGACGGCGGCGTCGGCGGCAAGCGCCGGTCCGACACCAAGGGAAACGAGGATCAGGGAAACGTGAACAAGAGCGCTCGACCGCACAGAGACCTCCTCGCGGAAAAACCGCCACATCTTATCAGCGTGCAACCGCAATGTTCAAGATGCTGAGCGCTCAGGGCGATTCGGGGGCCGCGCTGCAATGAAACGTCGCCGGCGAAGCCGTATAAGATGAGAGTCTTCGCGCGGCGGTTCGCCCGACTCCTGGCGCTCTTTCTCGTCGCATCCGCTCTACTGTTCGTCCTGGTCCATACGGCACCCCTGAAGCGAGCGGCCTC
>Ga0326597_10009394_pt1 | contig 13107 bp, 9 predicted proteins | sample RVTome_12_FD_203789 | JGI IMG/M metagenome (GOLD analysis project Ga0326597, IMG submission 203789) | Soil microbial communities from uranium-contaminated site in the Upper Colorado River Basin, Wyoming, United States - RVT100D185 | ecosystem: Environmental > Terrestrial > Soil > Contaminated >... | reverse complement strand
ACCTTGATGACGGCCACGCCGCCGGCCAGCTTGGCCAGGCGCTCCTGCAGCTTCTCCCGGTCGTAGTCCGAGGTGGTCTCTTCGATCTGGGTGCGGATCTGCTTGATGCGGCCCTCGATCTCCTTGTTGGAGCCGGCGCCCTCGATGATGGTGGTGTTCTCCTTGTCCACCACCACCTTCTTGGCCTTGCCCAGGTCGTCCAGCCGGATGTTCTCCAGCTTGATGCCCAGCTCCTCCGAGATGACCTCGCCGCCGGTGAGCACGGCGATGTCCTTCAGCATCTCCTTGCGGCGGTCGCCGAAGCCGGGGGCCTTGACGGCACAGGTGTGCAGCGTGCCCCGCAGCTTGTTCACCACCAGGGTGGCCAGGGCCTCGCCCTCGACCTCCTCGGCGATGATCAGGAGGGGCTTGCCCATCTTGGCGATCTGCTCCAGGACCGGCAGCAGGTCCTTCATGTTGCTGATCTTCTTCTCGTGGATGAGGATCAGCGGGTTCTCGACCACGGCCTCCATTCGCTCGGGGTCCGTGACGAAGTAGGGGGAGATGTAGCCCCGGTCGAACTGCATGCCCTCCACGACATCGAGCTGGGTCTCCACGCCCTTGTTTTCCTCGACCGTGATGACCCCGTCCTTCCCCACCTTCTCCATGGCCTCGGCGATCAAGTCGCCGATGGTCTTGTCGTTGTTGGCGGAGATGGTGGCCACCTGGGCGATCTCCTTCTTGCCCTTGGTCGGCTTGGAGATCTTCTTGATCTCCTCCACCACCGTCTCCACCGCCTTGTCGATCCCCCGCTTGAGGGCCATGGGATTCGCGCCGGCGGTGACGTTCTTCATGCCCTCGCGGAAGATGGCCTGGGCCAGCACGGTGGCCGTGGTGGTGCCGTCGCCGGCCACGTCGGACGTCTTGGACGCTACTTCCTTCACCATCTGGGCGCCCATGTTCTCGAACGGATCCGGCAGCTCGATCTCCTTGGCCACCGTGACGCCGTCCTTGGTGATGGTGGGGGCACCGAACTTCTTGTCCAGGACGACGTTGCGCCCCTTCGGCCCCAGAGTCACTTTCACGGCGTTGGCCAGCTTGTCCACTCCGCTCAGGATGGCCCGGCGGGCCTCCTCGTCATACCGAAGCTGTTTCGCGGGCATAGATCCTGTCCTCCCGTGTCTAAGGCGTGCGTTGCGTCTCGTGGTTGCCTGGGGTCGGCGGGTTATTGCCGCCCGCCGACGACGGTCGGCGGGTTATTGCCGGCCGCCGACGAGCGTCGGCGCGCTATTGAAGGATCCCCAGAACGTCCTCTTCGCGCATGATCAGGTATTCCTGGTCACCCAGCTTCACTTCGCTGCCGGAGTACTTGCCGAAGAGGATCTTGTCCCCCTTCTTCACCTCCATGGGGATGCGCTTGCCGTCATCGCCCACCTTGCCAGGCCCCACCTCGACCACCTCGCCCTCCTGGGGCTTTTCCTTGGCCGTGTCGGGGATGATGATACCGCCCTTCTTGACCTCCTTCTCTTCCAGTCGCTTGACGAGGATCCGGTCCTGCAGGGGCTTGATCTTCATACCGTGCGCTCCTTTCTGGGAAAAGAATACCACCTAGTTTGACGTTTGCGGTTCGAGGTGGCCGTGCGACCTTCGCTCCGAAGACCCGACGAGCCGAATTATGCGGGCCCAGGACATCCGACGCGGCACGAAATGCAGCGTTGTTAGCACTCATGGCTGTCGAGTGCTAACGGGCGTGAATCTAAACCTTGAGCCCTCACTTGGCAAGTTTTTTCTTCCGCATGTGCATTGAAATAACACATACAGTATGACATTTTACACTATTTTCAGCTTTTCTCTCCAATTATATTCGTTTTTAAGCGTTTTTCATGGTGACAGGAGAGATGACGGATCTGCGCTGGAAATTTTCCTCTTCCTGCATTTATAGGTACTTGCGCTGATCCTGCCCGGGAGGATACTCTTCGGACATGGCGATGGCCGAGGCGGTTGTGGATCTGGAGGCCGTGGCGGAGAACCTGCGGGCCGTGCGCGAACTTCTCCGTCCGGGCGCAGGCCTCATCGCCGTGGTCAAGGCGAACGCCTACGGCCACGGCGGCGTCGAGGTCGCCCGCGCCATGGTCGCGGTGGGCGCCGACGGCCTCGGCGTGGCGTACGCCGAGGAAGGCATCCTCCTGCGCCGCGCCGGCGTCCGGGGGCCCATCCTGGTGATGGGCCCCACGCCTCCCGAGGGCGCGGAGGCGCTCCTGGAGCACCGCCTCGAGGCCGTGGTGTTCGACATGGCGCTGGCCGAGCGCCTCGCCCACCTGGCGGCCCAGGCCGGCCGGGCCGTGGGGGTCCACCTCGAGGTGGACACGGGCATGGCCCGCCAGGGCGTTTCGCCGCGGGAGGCCCCCGTGTTCGCCATCAAGCTGGCGCGGCTCCGCGGCCTCCGCCTGGACGGCCTCATGTCGCACTTCGCCAACGCCGAGGCGGACGACCCGGCCTCGGCACGGGAGCAGCTCACCCGATTCCTCGAGACGGATCGGGCGATCCGTGCCGCGGGCGTCGACGTCCCCCGGCGCCATCTGGCCAACAGCGCCGGCCTCCTGGCGCTGCCGGAGGCGCGTCTGGACCTGGTGCGCCCCGGGATCCTCCTCTACGGCTACGCCCCTTCCCCCCGCCTGGCCGCGCGCCTGGCCCTGCGGCCGGCCCTCACGCTGCGGACGCGGATCGCGGCCCTGCGCGACGTCCCCCGGGGCCAGGGCGTGAGCTACGGGCACACCTTCGTGGCGCCCCGGGACGTGCGGGTGGCCACCCTCCCCATCGGCTACGCGGACGGCGTCTGCCGCGCCCTCTCCAACCGGGGCCAGGTGCTGGTGCGGGGGCGCCGCGCGCCCATCCTGGGCCGGGTCTGCATGGACATGACGCTGGCGGACGTCTCGGCGATCCCCGCGGCGTCGGTAGACGATGAGGTCGTGCTCATCGGCCGACAGGGGGACGATGCCCTCTCCGCCGACGACGTGGCGGCGGCCGCGGGCACCATCAACTACGAGATCCTCGCCTGCATCGGCCCCCGCATCCCCCGCGTTCATATCAAAGGGTCGGGGCCGGACCCCCGGTGACGGACCGTTCCCGTTCCCGCTCTCGTTCCGGGCCGGCGGGCTCGAATCGCGTTGACACCCTTTCCGGCCGGCACCTATACTGAGGCTCGGCGATCGTCGGCACCCCCATCGCGCACCCCGCCCACTGCAGTCATGAGGACGCCATGCAGGCCGTGATCATGGCCGGCGGGTTCGGGACCCGCCTCCGCCCCCTCACCAACAACATCCCCAAGCCCATGATCCCCATGGCCAACCGGCCCATGATGGAACACATCGTGGACCTGGTGCGGGCCCACGGCATGACCGACCTGGTGACCCTCCTCTACTTCCAGCCCGAGACCATCGAGCGGCACTTCGGCGATGGCGCCGACTTCGGCGTGCGCATGACGTACCTCACGGCGACCGAGGACTACGGCACCGCCGGCGCCGTGAAGTTCGCCGCCCCCCGCCTGGAGGGGCCCTGCCTGGTGATCAGCGGCGACGTGCTCACCGATTTCGACCTCACCCAGGCCGTTGCCTTCCACCGCGCCCGGGGCGCCATCGCCACCATCGTCCTGACCCGGGTGGAAAACCCCGTGCAGTACGGCCTGGTGATCGCGGACGAGGAAGGGCGCATCACCCGCTTCCTGGAGAAGCCCACCTGGAGCGAGGTCTTCACGGATACGGTGAACACCGGGATCTATATCCTGGAGCCCGAGGCCGTGGAGTTCATCCCACCCGGCACCGAGTTCGACTTCAGCCGGGACCTGTTCCCGCTCCTCATGCGGGAGGGCCGGCCCCTCTACGGCTACGTGGCCACCGGGTACTGGCGCGACGTGGGCGACCTGATCGAGTACCGCCTGGCCAACCGCGACATCCTGGCGGGCGCCGTGAAGGTCCACGTGCCGGGGTCGCGGGTGGAGGGGCTGGACCGCCCCATCTGGCTGGGCGAGGGCAGCCGCGTGGACTTCACCGCCGCCCTGCGGGGCGCCGTGCTGGTGGGGCGGCACGCGCGCGTGGACGCCAACGCCCGCATCACCAACAGCGTGATCGGCGACCGGTGCGTGATCCAGGAGGGGGCGTCCATCGCCGATTCGGTGCTCTGGGGCGACGTCCGGGTGGGCCGGGGGGCCGTGCTCTCGGAGAACGTGGTGGGCACCGGCAGCGAGGTGCGGGCGCGCGCCCGCCTCTTCGAAGGCGCCCTCATCGCGGATCACTGCCGCATCGGCGAGGATTCCGTGGTGAAGGCCGACGTGAAGGTGTGGCCGCAGAAGGTGGTGGAGGAGGGGGCCACCCTCTCCACCAGCCTGGTCTGGGGGTCCAAGTGGTCCCGGTCGCTCTTCGGCGCCTACGGGGTGACGGGGCTGGCCAACGTGGAGATCTCGCCGGAGTTCGCCGCCAAGCTGGGGGCCTGTTTCGGGGCCACCCTGCGCGAGCGCGCCATCGTGCGCACCAGCCGGGACCCGCACCGGGCCTCCCGCATGATCAACCGCGCCCTCATCTGCGGTTTTCTCTCCGCGGGCGTGGACGTGCACGACCTGCGGGTCACCCCGGTCCCCCTGGTGCGGTACAAGATGGGGGCGCAGGGGGCCCTGGCCGGCATCCACGTGCGCCGCTCCCCCTTCGACCCGGAGCTGGTGGACCTCAAGTTCTTCGACGAGCGGGGGCTGGACATCTCGTCCAACCGGGAGCGGAGCATCGAGCGCCTCTTCTTCCGGGAGGATTTCCGGCGGGCCGGCGTGGAGTCCGTGGGGCGGCTCTCCTTCCCCGAGTACGACGTGGAGTACTACCTGGACGGCGTCCGCCGCTTCGTGGACCCCGCCGCCCTGCAGGGCCGCCGGCTCAAGCTGATCATCGACTACTCCTACGGCAGCTCCTCCACCGTCTTCCCCGCCATCCTGGGGGACCTGGGCTGCGAGGTAATCGCCCTCAACGCCTACATCGACGAGGGCCGGCTCACCAAGACCGACGAGGAGTTCCGGCGGGCCCTCCACCAGCTCTCCGAGATCGTGCGCACCCTGGGCGCCGACCTGGGCGTGCTGATGGACGCCGGCGCCGAGAAGATCTTCCTGGTGGACGACAAGGGGGACCTGCTGCCGGACGACCTGGCCCTGTGCCTGGTCACCCTCCTGGTCCTGCGGACGCAGCCCAAGGGCGCCATCGGCGTGCCCATCACCGCGTCCAGCGTGCTGGACGACCTGGCCCGCGCCCACGGCGTGCCCCTGGTGCGCACCCGGCTGGCCCCGCGCGCCCTCATGGAGACGGCCGCCCGGGAGGACGTGGTCTTCGTGGGGGATGGGATGGGTGGCTACATCTTCTCCCGGTTCCAGCCCGCCTTCGACGGCATGCTGGCCACCGCGAAGCTGCTGGAGATGCTGGCCCGCGAGGGGGCCCGGCTGCACGAGTTGATCCGGCAGATCCCCCAGCGCTTCACCGTGCGGGACCAGGTGAGCTGCCCCTGGGAGCGGAAGGGCGCGGTGATGCGCCGCCTCCTGGAGGCCACCCGCGACGAGCGGGTGGACCTGACGGACGGCGTGAAGGTGGTCCGCGACGACGAGTGGGCCGTCCTCTACCCGGACCAGGACCGGCCCATCTTCCACCTGGTGGCCGAGGCCCCGACCCGCGCCCGGGCCGACGCCGTGGCCGGCGCCTTTCGGGACCTCCTGCGCGACTGCGTCGCCAAAGACTGAGACCACGAAGGGCGTTCGACGGTTCGACCGTTCGACTGTTCCTGGGAACAGGCTCCATGGGTGGCGCCGGAATGGTATGGCGAACGCTCGAACGTCCGACCGTTCGAACGTTGTTGGGCCTGGAGCCCTGGGACTGTGACTTGTGATAAGCTTCGGGACGTCGGGCTGGCGCGGGATCATCGCCGAGGACTTCACCTTCGCCACCGTCCGCGCCGTGGCGCGGGCCATCGCCGACCATCTCCTCAGTCCCGAGTCGCGCGTCGCGGGTGCCGGGTCCCCCGACCCGCGACCGGTGGTGGTCGTCGGGTACGACACCCGGTTCCAGTCCGAGGCCTTCGCCGCCGAGTGCGCCAAGGTCCTGTGCGCCGCCGGGGTCCGCTGCCGCCTGGCGGAGCGGCCCACGCCCACGCCGGTGCTGGCCCACGCGGTGCGGGCCCTGGGGGCGACCGGGGCCGTCAACATCACGGCCAGCCACAACCCCCCCGAATGGAATGGCCTGAAGTTCTCCGGAGCGAGTGGCGGCCCCGCCCGCCCGGCCGCCACGGACGCCATCGCGGGGCGGGCCAACCAGATCCTGGCGGGGCCGGACGCCGCGACCATCCCGGTCCTCGATCCGGCCGAGGCGCGCGCCCGCGGCCTTCTGGCGCCGCTGGATCCGGCGCCCGCGTACCTGGACCAGGTCCGCCGCCTGGTGAACCTGGCCGCCATCCGGTCCGCGGGCCTGCGCGTGGCGGCGGACCTGCTCCACGGGACGGCCGGCGGCTACCTGGACGCCCTGCTCCGGGAGGCCGGCTGCGACCTGGAGGTGCTCCACGCGGACCGGAACCCCGGGTTCGGCGGCCACCCCCCCGAGCCGGCGGCCGCGCACCTGGGGGCACTGGCCCGGCGGGTCACGGAGGGGCGCCGGCACCTGGGCCTGGCCTGCGATGGGGATGCGGACCGGTTCGGCATCCTGGACGGCGACGGGACCTTCATCGAGCCCAACATTATCCTGGCGCTGGTGGCGGCCCACCTCCTGGCGACGCGCGACTGGCCGGGGGGGCTGGCGCGGTCCGTGGCCACCACGCACCTGCTGGACCGGGTGGCGGCCCTGCACGGGCGCGCGGTGCACGAGACGCCGGTCGGCTTCAAGTACATCGGGGAGCTCATCGCCCGGGACGCCATCGTCCTGGGCGGCGAGGAGAGCGCCGGCCTCTCCGTGCGCGGCCACGTGCCCGAGAAGGACGGCATCCTGGCGTGCCTCCTGGTGGCCGAGCTGGTGGCGGCGGGCGGGCGCCGGATGTTGCAGGATCTGCTGCGCGACCTGTACGCCCGGGTGGGCACGGTGCTCACCCGCCGCGTCAACGTCCCGCTGGACGCGGGACGGCGCGAGGCGTTCCAGGCGCGGCTGGGCAATCTGCCGCCGCGGATCGCCGGCCGCGCCATCGTCGGATCGAACCGGACGGACGGCGTCAAGCTCCTCCTGGAGGAGGACTGCTGGATCCTGGTGCGCCCGTCGGGCACCGAACCCATGGCCCGCCTCTACATCGAGGCGGCCTCGGAGGCCGCGCTGGAGGACCTGGAGGCCGCCGGCCGCGCCCTCTTCCTCTAGCAGGCCGCTGCAAAGGACCCATCTGAGGCGTTGGCGCGCTCGGGCATTTCATTCCGCCGCCGACGTTGCGGCAACGGTGGGCTGCGACGTACACACCACGTACGCCTCGCGCCTCGCATCGCGCGCCGCCTTGCATCTGGGCCCTTTTGAGCGGCCTGCCGGAGCAGGGTCGCGGGCCGAACAATTTCGGATTGCGGATTTCGGATTGCGGAGCGGGGGAGGCGGATTCTGGGGTGTGAATTCCGCACTCCGCATTCCGCATTCCGCAATCCGCAATGGAAAGTGGAGCGACATGAGCGCGATCGCATCGGTCACGGCGCGGGAGATCCTGGACTCGCGGGGGAACCCCACGGTGGAGGTGGAGGTCCGCACGGCCAACGGAGCCCTGGGGCGGGCCGCCGTGCCCTCGGGGGCCTCCACCGGGGAGCACGAGGCCCTGGAACTGCGGGACGGCGACAAGGCCCGCTACCTAGGCCGCGGGGTCACCCGCGCCGTGGAGCACGTGATCCACCGGATCGCCCCCGAGGCCACCGGCGTGGAGGTCTCGGAGCAGGCGGTCCTGGACCGCCTCCTGCTCGAGCTGGACGGCACGGAGAACAAGAGCGCCCTGGGCGCCAACGCCATCCTGGGCGTCTCCATGGCCGCGGCCCGCGCCGCCGCCGCCGAGGCGGGCCTCCCCCTCTTCCGTTACCTGGGGGGCGCCGCCGCCCGCGAGATGCCGGTGCCGCTCATGAACATCCTGAACGGGGGCAAGCACGCCGATAACACGGTGGACTTCCAGGAGTTCATGGTGGTGCCGGTGGGGGCCGCCCGGTTCGCCGACGCCCTGCGCATGGGGGTGGAGGTCTTTCACCACCTGCGCGAGGTCCTCAAGGGGCGGGGCCTGGGCACCGGCGTGGGCGACGAGGGGGGGTTCGCCCCGAACCTCCGGTCCAACGTGGAGGCCGTGGAGGTGATCCTGGAGGCCATCGGCCGCGCCGGGTACGAGCCCGGCCGGGACGTGCTGTTGGCCCTGGACCCGGCGGCCAGTGAGTTCTATGATGCGGGGCGGCGGCGGTATGTGCTGGCCGGGGAATCCCAGAAGGAGTTCCGGTCCGACGAGCTGGTGACGCTGTACGCCCGCTGGGCGGAGCGGTATCCGCTGATCTCCATCGAGGACGGCATGGCCGAGGACGACTGGGAGGGTTGGCACCAGCTTACCGAGGCCCTGGGCGGCTGCCTGCAGCTCGTGGGCGACGACCTGTTCGTGACCAACGTGAAGTTTCTCGAGCGGGGCATCCAGGAGGGGGTGGCCAACGCCATCCTCGTGAAGGTGAACCAGATCGGCACCCTCACCGAGACGCTGGACGCCATCCAGGTGGCCCGGCGCGCGGGCTACGCCGCCGTCATCTCCCATCGGTCCGGCGAGACCGAGGACACCACCATCGCAGATCTGGCGGTGGCCACCAACGCGGGACAGATCAAGACCGGGTCGGCCTCGCGCACGGATCGCACCGCCAAGTACAACCAGCTCCTGCGCATCGAGGAAGCCCTGGGGGAAGGGGCCGTGTTCCGCGGGGCGGAGACCTTCGCGGCCTTCCGGCGGGAGGCGTGATATGAGGGGGTGGGACCGGGTCTCCGGGTGGTGGCGGGGGGGCCCGGGGGCGGCGGAACGCTCCCGCTGGGGGCGGTGGCTCCGCGTTGTCGGGCTGGGGGTGATCCTGCTGGCCATCCTCTCGGCCGTGGGAGACCGGGGGGTGGTCCGCCTCTATCACCTGTCCCGGACGCGGGCGGAACTCGCCCGAGAGGTCGCCCGCCTGAAGGCGGCCAACGCGCAGCTCGCCGAGGAGGCGCGGGCCCTCCGGGAGGACCCGACGCGCCTCGAAAGCATCGCCCGGGATGAGCTGGGGCTGGTGCGGCCCGGGGATATCATCTACGACTTCCGCCCCGCCCGCGACGCCTCCCCGGAAACCCCCTAAAGCCGCGTCATGAAATCCCTTGCGGGGCCTCCGGGGGTCCACTATACTCAGAGTTCTGCGGCGGGCGCTGCCCGCCGTTCTCGTATGTGGAAGGGACGCGCCGAAGGGATGGCCCATGCCCAAGGGTAGGGTCCTGGTCGTCGACGACGAGCGGCTGGCCCGCCTCCATCTCTCCGACCTGCTGGAGCACCGGGGCTTCCAGGTCGAAGAGGCGGAGTCGGGCCCCATCGCCATCGAGAAGGTGGACCGGACCGCCTACGAGCTCGTCCTGCTGGACATGGTGATGCCGGAGATGGACGGCCTGGCGGTGCTGGACCGGATCCTCGCCCTCCGGCCGGAACAGAGCGTGGTCATCGTCACGGCCTACGGCACCATCGAATCGGCCGTGCAGGCCATGAAGCGCGGCGCCTATTACTACCTCACCAAGCCGGTGGACGAGACCACCCTGGACGCCGTGATCCGCAACTGTCAGGAACGGTCCCGGCTCCTCCTGCAGAACGCCACCCTCCAGCAGGAGGCCCTGCTGGACGATCAGACCACGGCGTACAACCGGCGGTTCATGGAGGCGTACCTGACCTCGGAGCTGGAACGGGCCCGGCGCTACGGCCGCCCCTTCTCCATCCTCTTCTTCGACCTGGACAACCTCAAGTCCATCAACGACCGCCACGGCCACCTGTGCGGCAGCCGGGCCCTGCGCGAGGTCTGCATCCTGGTGCAGCGGACCATCCGCGCCAGCGACAAGGTGTTCCGGTTCGGCGGGGACGAATTCGTCGTGACGCTTCCCGAGACCAACGCCAAGGGCGCCTACGGCCTGGCCCAGCGCATCCGGAAGGCGGTGAAGGGCTACGTCTTCCTGGCCCAGGAGGGCCTGACGATCCACCTCACTGCCAGCATCGGCATCGCCACCTTCCCCAAGGACGGCGCCAGCCACGAGGCGCTCCTGCAGCGCGCGGACGCCGCCCTGTACCAGGTGAAGACCAGCACCCGGGACGCCGTGGCCGCCTGGAACGAGACATGAGGCACGCGGGCCGTCAGTCGTCGGCTGTCAGTCGTCGGCCGAAGCCATAGGAAACGGGGCATGAAGCGCCTCGCCATCCTCGGGTCCACCGGCTCCATCGGCACCAGCACGCTGGCGGTGGTGGAGTCGCAGCCCGATGAGTTCGCGGTGGTGGGCCTGGCCGCGGGCGCCAACCTGGACCTGCTGGCCCACCAGGCGCGCGTCTTCCGCCCCGCCGTCGCCTCGGTGGGCTCCGAGGAGGCGGCACGGGAGCTGCGGGCGCGGCTGGCCGGGCTGCCGGTGGAGGTGGGCTGGGGGCGCGAGGGGGTGGAACGGGTCGCCACCCTCCCGGAGGCCGACCTGGTGGTCTCGGCCATCGTGGGGGCCGCCGGCATGGCCCCCACCCTGGCCGCCGTGAAGGCCGGCAAGGACGTGGCCCTGGCCAACAAGGAATCGCTGGTCATGGCCGGCGAGCTGGTGACGGCGGCGGCGCGGGCCACCGGGGCGCAGATCCTGCCGGTGGACAGCGAGCACTCTGCCGTCTTCCAGTGCCTGGCCAACGGGGGGGCCGCCGGGCTGCGCCGGATCGTGCTCACCGCCTCGGGGGGGCCCTTCCGCACCACTCCCCGGTCCGAGTTCGCGCGCATCACGCCCGCCCAGGCCCTCCGGCACCCCACCTGGAACATGGGCCGCAAGATCACCATCGACTCCGCCACCCTGATGAACAAGGGGCTGGAGGTGATCGAGGCCCACTGGCTGTTCGGCCTGGAGAGCACCCAGGTGGACGTGATCGTGCACCCCCAGAGCATCATCCACTCCATGGTGGAGTTCGTGGACGGATCCATCCTGGCCCAGCTCGGCGTCACCGACATGCGGCTGCCCATCCTCTACGCCCTGCGCTACCCGGAGCGGCGCCCGTCCCACCTCCCGCGCCTGAAGCTGGAGGAGGTCGCCACCCTCACCTTCGAGCCGGTGAACCGGGAGAAGTTCCCCTGTCTCGGTCACGCCTACCGGGCGCTGGAGGCGGGGGGGACGCTGCCGGCCGTCCTCAACGCGGCCAACGAGGTGGCCGTCTGCCAGTTCCTGGGGGAGGCCATCCGGTTCGACCAGATCCCCGAGGTGATCGCCCGCGCCATGGACCGGCACCCGGCCCGGCCCATCACCTCGGTGGAAGACGTATTGGAGGCGGATCGCGCGGTCCGCCGGTTCCTGGACGGGGGGGGCCCGCGGTAACGGCGCGCGGCGGGGCACCTCCCCACGAGATGAACGCACACCCGACGGCGCCCGTGGCCGGGCCCACCGGCGGCCCTCAGCGATGTTCGGAGCGCGAATGCTGTCAACGATTCTGAGTGTGAGCGTGGGCCTGGGGCTCCTGGCGGTGACGCCGGGGCAGGTGGGCGGCTACCTGGAGAAGGCCCTCTGGTTCGTGGTGGTGGTGGGCGTCCTGGTGTTCGTCCACGAGCTGGGCCACTTCCTGGTGGCCAAGCGGGCGGGCGTGGGCGTCCTGAAGTTCTCCCTGGGGTTCGGGCCCAAGATCGTGGGCTTCCGCCGGGGCGAGACGGAATATCTGATCTCGGCGATCCCGCTGGGCGGCTTCGTGAAGATGATCGGCGAGGACCCCGCGGACCAGACCGCGGACCCGGCCAAATCGTTCCAAAACAAGTCCGTGGGATGGCGGTCGCTGGTGGTCCTGGCGGGCCCCGGCTCCAACGTGCTCCTGGCCTTCGTCCTCTTCGCGGTCCTGGCCTACTTGGTCGGGCAGCCGGCGAAGGCGCCGGTGGTGGGCAGCGTGGAGACGGGATCGGCGGCCGAGCGGGCCGGCCTGCGGCCGGGGGACCGGGTGGCGACGGTGGAAGGCGGCGCCGTGGCGCACTGGGAGGACGTGCTGAACCGCCTGGAGGCGGGGAAGGGCCGGCCCCTGGCGTTCCGCGTGGAGCGGGGGAGCGAGCGCCTGGACCTGACGGTGGCCGTCCCCGCGCAGCGGCGGGACGTGCAGGGCGTGCCCGCCCGGGTGGCCAGGGTCGTGCCGGGCGAGGCCGGGGACCGGGCCGGCGTCAGGCCCGGGGATACGGTGGTGGCCTTCGACGGGGATCCCATCGCCATCTGGCCCGACCTGGTCCGGCGGGCCCGCCGGAGCCCCAGCCGGCCGATCCCCATGACGGTGGAACGCAACGGCCAGCGCGTGGAACTGCAGGTCACCCCGGGGCGGCGCCCCGATGAGAGCGGGACGGGGGAGATCGGCTACCTTGGGGTCGAGGTCGACCAGGCCCAGGAGCCGCTCACCGTCCAGCGGGAGGAGTGGAACCTGGGCGTGGGCCCGCGCATCGAACCGATCCCGATCCACCGTGCCCTGGCGCTGGGGGTGGAGCGGACCTGGTGGGTGGCGGACCTGACGCTCCGGGTTTTGGGGCGGCTCCTCATGGGCGACATCTCGCCCAAGGCCATTGGCGGTCCCCTCTACATCGCCGCCGAGGCCGGCAAGCAGGCCAGGGAGGGAGGCCTCCTCCAGGTGGTCGGCCTGATGGCCATCCTCTCGGTGAACCTGGCGATCCTGAACCTGCTGCCGGTGCCGATCCTGGACGGGGGGCACCTCCTCTTCTTCCTGATCGAGGCGGCGCGGGGGGGGCCGGTGAGCCTCCGCAAGCGCGAGATCGCCCAGCAGGTGGGCCTGGCGTTGCTGGTGGCCCTGATGGTCTTCGCCTTCTACAACGACATCTTCAGGCTCCTCGGCCGGCACTAACTCCAGGCCCTCAGCCGTCAGCGGTCAGCCGTCAGCCCGGCGCGGTTGGTGAGATGAAACCACGGCCGCTGCCGGGCC
>Ga0326597_10009391_pt1 | contig 13110 bp, 12 predicted proteins | sample RVTome_12_FD_203789 | JGI IMG/M metagenome (GOLD analysis project Ga0326597, IMG submission 203789) | Soil microbial communities from uranium-contaminated site in the Upper Colorado River Basin, Wyoming, United States - RVT100D185 | ecosystem: Environmental > Terrestrial > Soil > Contaminated >... | reverse complement strand
TAGGGCGAGAAGCCAAGCTCATCACCCGATGACCAAGTTAGGACATCGTTTGCCGAGGAGGGACTAACCACCTCTCGTCGGCAAGAATGTCCTCGCTACGAAAAGGGCTGGATACCCCAAGTAGACGGAGAGAGGAAGTTCATTGACAACTAAATAGGTAGAACAGGATGACGCAGAACAACTGCTTCTTCGGAAGTGACTGCAATGTTATTCCTCTTCTCTGGCAGTAGATGAAAGTTTAGTGCCGGAAGGAGGGGTCGCATAACGCGATTCCTGGCAGTTCGCCGGCCAATGGCGAGGAAACGTGGAGGCAATCTCATGAAAAAGATTGTGCTTGCCGGCCCGCCTCGGTCTGGCAAAAGTTGTCTGCGCGAAGGCCTCAAGCAGGTCATGCGCGCAATCCCCGGCGCGCCGTATCCGTATGTGATCACGGCGTGCCCAGACGGAGAAGGGTCGTGGTTCCAGGAGACTGTGAACGCCGACCCCGACTTGGCAGCGCGGCTCAAGGCCGACTACAAGTCGAAATTCACCCAGGATTTCGTTCGGCGCATCGCCGAGAGCGTGCAGAAATGCAGCCTCGACTTCGCGTTGATTGATATCGGGGGGATTACCTCCGTCGAGAACGAGGCGATCTGTGCCTCGGCGACGCACATGGTCATCCTCGCGGGTGACATGAGCAAAGTCGCCGAGTGGCGTGAGTTCGCGGACAAGGTCGGCCTGACCGTGGTGGCGGAAATCCATTCCGACTACCACGGCACGGAGGACAAGGTCGAGGGCACAAGCTCCGATGGAGTTCTTCGTGGGTCGGTTCACCACCTCGAAAGAGGCGAGCCGCTCGCAAGCCGTCCCATGATCCGTGCTCTCGCCGAGCATCTGATCGCGGTTGGTTAAGGTTAAGAGTTTCGGGAAGTTCTCTACAAAAACTTCCCTCTGTCGAGGAGTGGGTACTCCTCCTGATGAGCTCGAAAGAGCGAAACAGAAAAGTGTTGAAGTACTCAGTAGACGCGGGTAGCACAATGGATATCGCACTGGTATTTATTGTGCTACTCACGTCGAGTTAGCTCCTGATGCGGAAAAGCATCATCAACGCTCACGAGCAAAAGGAGACGACAATGAGCACCTACAACATCACCCGCAACAGCTCGACCATCAAGCTCAGCTTCGGCACCCCCGCCCAGAACGACCAGATCGTAAAGGACGTGGTGGCCAAGCTCACCGAGATGGAGGCGAGCGGCGAGCTCAACGGCGGCGGGGTGATCAAGCTCAACGGCCCGGCGTCCCTGCCGGTCGCCGTGGCCATCACTCACGCGTTGGTGCACAAGTTCAGCGCGGTCGGGGTCTTCGACCCCAAACTGAACAAGTACGTCATCGCGGCCACCCACGACCCCGCCTACGTCGTCGGCGACCTGATCGACTAGCCATCGGTCAGCCAGTACATTCGTCGGAGTGGCTACCCGACACAGGTTAAAACGGTTTGAGGAGTTACCCGTGGTACAAAACTCTTCACTTTCGCAGAGTGTGTGCTCTGCCTGATGAGTCCGAAAGGACGAAAAAGTCAGCTCACCCCAAACCAAGAAGGAGGGCCTACCATGAACGGCCAAATGTTGAGTGTCATCGAGACACTCGTCGCCGAGTGGCAGAAGGCCCTCGGTGAGAATGTTCGGGTCGTGCTCGGCGGCTCGCTCGTCTCCGGTCTCTTCATCCTCGATGAGGAGACGAAGGTTATCGACGTGGATGTCAGATTCCTCGTCGACAACCCGGAGCGCGCGGGGCTGCGCGAACAGATCGAGGCCGTCACCGGCCTCAAGTACAGGAAGACCATCACTGTCAACGACTGGCCCATGGGCACATCGGTCGGCGTGATGGTCGAGGGCGTACTCACGCATCCGGAGCTCGCGCTCCCGCTCGACGTCGAGGGTTGCATCCGCAATCCGAAATATGTCGGCTGGGCGCGCTTCTACCAGAGTGTGCTCACCCCCGATGAGCTCTCGACCTTCCGCCGCAAGAAGGTTGAGCTCCGCCACAACAAGGCGGAGTACAAGAAGCTCAAGGAAGAAGTGCGGGGCGAGGTCGCACGGCGTTGCGTCGAGCGCGGCCTCGTCGAAGGTTAATGGTTACCAGTTCCGAGGAGTCTGGCCAAAACTCCTCTCTGTCGGTAAGTGTGTTGCTTACCCTGATGAGTCCGAAAGGACGAAACAACAAACATTCGCAAGAAGGAGGACTGATAATGAACAAGCGAGTGGTGAACGGCAAGGCCCTCGGGCTTCCGTTCTGGAAGAATGCGGCTGACGTCGTGGTTTTGGCCCGCGCCGGTCGCGGCATCGTGGTGATGCCGACGGGTACGGGCAAAACAACCCAGACCCCGCAGTCATTGCACGACGCGGGCTTCACGAGCGAGGGGCGGATATACGTGTCCGTTCCGAAGCGCGTGCTCGCCGTCGAGTTGGCCGCGCGAGTGGCTGACGAGATGGACGTCGAGCTCGGCTCGCTCGTGGGGTACGAGATTCGCGGAGAACGCGAGTCGTCGAGGGACACGAAGATTCTCTTCATGACCGAGGGAATGCTACGGGCCAAAATCCGCGGCAACCCGAAGCTGGAGGGCATCTCTGTCATCCTCTTCGACGAGTTCCACCAGCGTTCGCTCATGAGCGACTTCAACATCGCTCTGGTCGAACGGGCGCAGGACGAGGGGTCGAAGGTTTCGTTTCTTTTAATGAGCGCGACCGCCGACGCCGCTGCGCTTGCCGCGCACTTCAATTGCGGCATGGTGGACGGGACGGGTCTCACGACTGTCTATCCGATCACGGAAACATATCGGGAGACATCGTGGAACAACGGGCTCTTCGAGACGGCTGCCGGAGCTGTCCAAGACATGGTCATCAAGCACGGTCGCAAGGCCAATGGCTTGGTGTTCATGCCGGGCAAGGCTGAAATCGCGCAAGCGGTGGACGCCATCCGGAAGCTCAAGATCGAGGGACTCACCATCCTGCCGCTTCACGGCGACCTCGACCGCGAAGACCGCCACGCGCCTTTCGCCGAGCGTGAAGGAGCAACTGTCACCATCGCCACGGACATCGTGGAGACGGGGGCAACGCTTCCCAACATCGGCTGGGTCGTGGATTCCGGGCTTGCGCGCGAAGTGAGCTACGATCCCGTCTCCGACACCTCCCCTCTGCGTCTGGTGAAGGTGGCGCAGGACAGGCTCACCCAGCGTCGCGGCCGTGCCGGTCGGGTGCGTGAGGGCGAGTGCGTGAGCCTGTTCTCGCAAGAGGATAAGGCGAAGCGCTCCGTCAAGACGCAACCGGAGATTCTGCGTAAGCCCTTGCGCGAGGTGGTCTTGACCATCAAGGCGCTTGGGCTGTCCCGGGTCGGCAAGTCGCTACGGCTCATCGACTATCCCGCGAAGGCAAACTGGAAGGAGGCCAAGCGCCAACTCCAGATGCTCAAGCTGGTGGAAGAAACCGCAGAGGCGAACATCACTGCTCTCGGCCGCAAGGCCGTGGAGTTGGGGTGTGACCCCCGTGATGCGGCGATGCTTCTTGCCGCGGCCGACCTCGGCTGTGTGCAGGAAGCGGCAACCGCCATTGCGGGCCGGGACTCCCGTTTGCTCATCAGGCCTAAGAACTACGATGAGCAGTCGGCGGCGCAGTCGGCACAGGCCAAGTTCCGTTCTTCGCGCACCTGTGATGCTTGGACTGCGGTTCAGGTGGTACGGGCAGCGGAAAAGCGGGGCGATAAGGGCCTCGGTGCGTGGTGTAAGGAGAACTACGTCTCCTATCGTGCGCTTCAAGAAGTCTGGATGGCATCGCGTCAGCTGGTCTCCAGCATGCGCTCCCTCGGTTTCGTCGTCAGCAATGGCGGCACGGAGGAGCAATTGCGAAAGGCAATCTACGCGGGGCTGCCCGACCGAATCTTCGTCTACTATCGTCGCCCCAATTGGCACGAGCAGGAAAACGGAGAGGTTACCGCGGCACTCGGACGTGAGTCGGTCATCTCACCCAGCACGAGCCAGAAGCTCGTCGCATGGGAGATCATCGAAATCACTACGGCACGCGGGCCGATGAAGCTCATCACCAACGCGGCGGTCATGCCGAAGGAGTAGCACATTGGTTAGGTTATGCGTTATCCATTGAAACGCTTATAGGTTCGGGAGCTCCTATGGTTAAAAGCTCCCTCTGTCCTCCGATGAGTGTCGGAGCTGATGAGCTCGAAAGAGCGAAACAGAGTAAAATAAAAGAAAGTCCCCACAGGGCTACAATTCGAGCGACGGAATCGGATCAGGATACAGTGTGAGTTAGATCATTTCAGACTGGCGGCGCAAAATGCCGGCAAGAGAAGTGAAAAATCTCTCTCCTCTTAAACACTATGTCTTGGCCTGTATAACTTCTGGCGTTTCCGGCTTGTGGCCCCGTGGGGATTTTAATATTGGGGGTCCCGCCGCCTGTTTGTAAAAACCGGCGGCGGGGTTTGCGCGCGCATGGAAGGGATGTGGCGACAACCGCATCTCGACAGAGAAATGGCGGAAAAGCTTGTTTCCGATGTGTGTGGGTTGGCGAACATCGTTTCGTCCGACCAAGAACACGTTTTGGACGAAGCAGTGAACCGCCGTCTCTAACAGTTCTTTGTTCAATCCGGGACCTAAGTGGTACATCGCCATTTGGGTCCTTTTTTCTTCCCCTTAAATCCGAATCCGCCGCGCATTCCTCCCGCACCCTCCTGCGGACGGGAAAATTCGTCAGCGATTTTGAAAATAGGCGCGAGCTTGGTAAAATAAAAGACAGGACAGAAATTAATATTGCTGGGGTGGCGGAACCGGTAGACGCGCAGCGTTCAGGTCGCTGTAAGGGCAACCTTGTGGGAGTTCGACTCTCCCTCCCAGCACTTGAAAATTACGATGACGACGAGTAACGAAGAAATCAGTCATTTTTTAGCCCCCTCAAATTGCCTCCGCCCGGATTGATGAGAGTTCAAATCCTTTATACAATTTTTTAAGTTTTGTAAGCCCCCGATGCGCTTGCACGGCGACAGTGTTTCTTGATTGTCCGGTAATTAGAGATATTTCTTTAAGTGAAAGATCTTGCGCGTACCGCATTCGCATCACTTTCTCGTACTTTGCAGGGAGATATTGAATTAGGAGCAGTGCTGCTCTGCCATCAAAAACATTAAAAATACGTTCAGAATGGTCAAAACCAGGCTCAAACCTAGGCTCAAACCCTTTTTCGAGCAAGACATCGAGTGAAAATGTTTTGCGCTTACGATACTCATCTATAATTAGTTGGTTCAGGACATGATATAAAAATGGCTTCATTAAATCAATCTTCCCTTCTCTAACGAGATATGCCCATGTTTTTATGAAGGTGTCTTGGACTAAATCTTGACCAGTTGTATGGTTATGTGTTTTGAAAAAGGCATATGAATTCATGCCTCGCTCATGATCGTGGTGCGCTACGGTCAATATTTTTTCTAGTTCGATTTTTTGTTTTGAATTCACCATACAATTTAAGCCGAGTGTAAGGTCATTTTATTACAGAGTTATTACAGAGATTCGGTAATACTCGAGAATATCCGTAATATTGAGCGCAGATATAGTCTTGATTGGATTTTACCTATTACAGAAGTATTACCACAATACCCGGCAAATGAATATACACTCTTAGTATTAAGAGTAGCACATATACATCTTGATAGCGATTTTTTGTAACAACATCGGCTTTCTAGCGGCATCCACTGTATGGGGAAAAATAAAAAAACTGCAGAACAAACAAGTACCAAAATCGGATCTGACTTCGTAAGTCATTTTTGGGACAAGAGCTGGACATACATTAAGACCGTGGTCGATGTTATGCGCGAGCCAGTCTTGGTTTTGGATAAAAATTTTCGGGTGATGGCTGCTAACGAGTCTTTCTATCGGGTGTTCCAAGTTGATCCGAAAGATACTGAACAAACAGTTGTGTATGAACTGGGAAATGGTCAGTGGAATATTCCTGCCTTGCGGAAACTACTCGAAAACATTCTGCCCCAAAATACTTTTTTCAAGGGGTTTGAAGTTGCTCATGAATTTCCTTCGATCGGTCACAAGACCATGATTTTAAACGCCCGCCAAATTCATGTGCAAGAGGATGCCTCTTTTCCGCCAATTATACTTCTTGCCATGGAAGATGTTACAGAAATGATGGGCGTTGCTGAGATGCTTGCCCTCCACACAAAACAGTTTGAGATGAAAACTGAGGAACGCATTGAGAAATTGGAAATCTATATCAAAAAACTTGAAAAAAAGTGGGTGAACTCAAGAACAAACCACAGGGCTGAAGAAAGATAATTGTAATAATAGCTTGTTCGGGTCGGCATTAGATGTAGAGATTAAACACAAAGGTCGATTGTGTAAAATGCCTCAATAATCTCTCAAATTAGTCTAAACAACAATCACATGAACAAAATAATAAATCTACAAAAAAATATGTCACGCTTAGGCCTTCTCTCCGGCGTAACAGCGATGGCAATGTTCGTCATCATGTTTCTCGGAATTCAGAGTGCCGCCGCCGCGATAACAAGTCAATTGGATATAGGTGATCGTGGTTCAGAGGTTACTGAACTTCAAACATACCTTGCGACAGATGCGAGCATCTATCCCGAAGGCCTAGTTACTGGATATTTCGGTCAGCTTACCAAAGCTGCGATAGAGAGATTCCAAACAGCTCAGGGAATTATCTCCCAAGGATCACCGACGACAACTGGGTATGGCCGCGTTGGGCCACTGACGCAAGCTGCTATTAATGCAAAGTTAGCGAATGGCGGAAGTCCTAGTCCTAGCGGAGATGTTTACGCTCCCATAATCAGGAGTGTGAATGTAAACACCGACAACAATGGTGCATCCATAACATGGACCGCAAGCGAAGCCTCCATGGGAAAAGTCTACTACAGCACATCGCCAATCAAAATAAGCAATACATTTGACTCAACAGGTGTATTCTCAGGCGAACCTGTAGTGAGTGGAACCTTGGCTCAATACGATGGTATTGCTCGTGTCACTCACACAGTAAACATCAATAATCTCACATCGAATACAACATACTTCTATTTGGTTGTGATATTTGATTCATCAAAAAACGTGAGCATAACATTGCCAGCTTCTTTCCGCACAACACAATAATTGACCTGGAAAGCGAAATAAAAAATCACCGTGCTGCAAGGATTGGTGGTTTTTTGTTACCAAAATATCGCCAACATCAAGCAACTTCGTGGAAATCTATCTTTGGTATAGACAGTAGTCCGGCCATAATTCCGGCCAAAAACGCTTCAATGGCTACTACCAAATATCTTGACCAATAGAGTCCGGCAACAATAAAAGCCAGGATTATGAAGTACCCCAAATACTGAGCCAAAAAAACAGCTAAAACATCCAGCCAATTCCAGATTCCGGCAAACTGATGAATCAGATTAAACAGATAAAGATCCATTAACTATTCATTTTGACTAAGCTTTTTAAAAGACAGGCGACTGTCACCGGCCCCACTCCTCCGACTATCGGCGTAATACTGCCGGCTTTGTTTTTGAGATTCTCAAAATCGGCGTCGCCTCCAACATCGATAATTACCGCTCCCTCTTTGATCATATCTCTTTTGATCAGATTCCTTTGACCGGCTCCGGAAATAACAATATCGGCGCTATTAACTTCATCAATGCCAAAAAAATCCAAACCCTGATTCTTGAGCCAACGGCCGACCGGACCACCGACCAAAATTCCGCTTCCGACCAAAACTATTTTTTTACCTTTTAAGGAAATTTGGTACTCGTCAATAATCTGAGAAATAGCGCAGACTACCGGTGAAACAGCTTCGGCATCCTTGTCCCCCAATAAGTCAATTATCTTTTTAGCATCAATGCTTTTTGGTAAAGGCAGTTGAACCACAATTCCCGAAACTGTCCGGTCAGCCACTACTTTTTTTACCTCACTTTCAAGTTCAACCTCAGAAATATCTGCCGATAATTTAATCAATTCAAAGTCAATCCCCACCTTTCGGGCCGCTTCCCCTTTTTTGGCTACATATATCTCGGATTTTTTATCATTGCCAACCAAAACAACGGCAAGCTTTAATTTAAGCCGCTTGAAACTAATAGTTTCTTTTAAATCAAATAAAATTCTATCCGCGATGCCGGTTCCGTAAAGAATCATAAACCCTATTCTACAAAAAATTACTCCTAAAATCAATTTATTTGTCTTCAATTTCGGGCTTGTGCTTAACCAGGTTAAGCACATTTGCCCGAGGCCCGTCCTCGGGCAAACTGCCCGAGGACGGGCCTCGGGCAGTTCTGGTAGATATAATTTCTTAATTGGGCAATGGGAATTTGAGGCAGAGTTCTCTTATTTCCTCTCGAACTTTTTCTACTTTAGTTTTGTCAGTGATGACGGTGTTGATCCAAGAAGCAATCATTTTCATTTCCAGTTCCTTCATGCCCCTGGTGGTTATAGCCGGAGTTCCTAGTCGCAAACCGGATGGCTTGAAAGGCGAAGCCGGATCGTAAGGAATACTGTTTTTATTCGTTGTAATACCGGCGCTCTCTAGCAAGTCGGCCGCTTCCGATCCCCCCATCTCCTTATTTCTCAAGTCAATTAAAATTAAGTGGTTGTCGGTCCCGCCGGTAATTAAATTAAAGCCGTATTTAATTAACTCTTCGGCTAATACTTTGGCATTTTTAACTATTTGATGCCCGTAGTCTGTAAACTCTTGCGTGGCCGCTTCTTTTAGACAAACCGCTATGGCGGCAATAGCGTTTTCATGAGGTCCGCCCTGCAACCCGGGAAAAATGGCTTTATCAATCTTTTTATCCAGTTCCGGATCTTTTTTCATTCCCTTTTCGGTAACCATAATCAACCCTCCTCTGGGTCCTCTTAAAGTTTTGTGAGTGGTGGTGGTAATGATATGAACATGCGGAGCCGGGTTCTGATGAGCGCCAGAAACTACCAGGCCGGCAATATGAGCAATATCAGCGACAAGATAAGCGTCGACACTGTCGGCAATCTTGGCCAGTCTTTCCCAATCAAAGACTCGCGGGTAAGCAGTCGCTCCCACCCAAATTAATTTTGGCTTGTTATCCAGAGCCAATCTCTCAATCTCTTCATAATCCAACAGGTGATTATCTTCTCTGACTCCGTATTGGACGGGGTTGTAATAGCGGGCCGGAAAACTGACCTTCCACCCGTGAGTCAGATGTCCTCCGTGCGGTAGGGCCATGCCCATGAAAATATCACCGGGATTAAGCAGGGCAAAATAAACACCGTGATTGGCCGGAGAGCCAGAATAGGGCTGAACATTGGCGTGAGCCACTCCAAAAAGAGACATGGCCCGACTGATACAAATGCTTTCCAGTTTGTCGTAATACTCCAAACCAGAATAATATCTTTTACCCGGATAACCTTCGGCGTATTTATCAGTTAAAACCGAACCCAAAACCTCCCTCACTTCTTTACTGCTGTGGTTTTCTGACGGAATCATCTCTAAAGTAGTTTCCTGCCTTTCTCTTTCCTTGCTAATTAAATCTTGGATTTGATTGTCCATGGTCTTAGGGTCTTTAGACCTTAGGGTGCGAACTATCATAAATTGAGCTTCATCATTTTGGCTCAGATACGATCTTTCTCCCGAGGAGGCGATGCTATTGCTATCGCCGACGAGGGAAAAGGAAGTAGATGGGCTAAAATGATGATGTCCTTTGGAAAGCCAGAAAATGGCTGACTTCTGCATATCTTGTCGTCACCGATGCTTATGCATCGCTTCCTCCAAAATATATCAGAATTCATCTCATTTTCTGGCTTCTCAATTTTATGATAGTTCGTACCCTAAGGTCTTAATACTTCGGGCTTCTTGCCGGTTAAGTCAATGATAATAGAGCCGGCGCTCTCTCTCAAATTACCGCCGTCGATAATCAGGTCGGGCTTGGTCTCCTGCCCCTCAAACTGATCCATAATCTCGGAGATTCTGGTTGAACCGCCGACATCAGAGATGTTAGCGGAGGTTCCGGTCAGGGGCTTTTTGTATTCAGCCAGGATTGCTCTGATAACTTTATGATCCGGAATTCTGACCCCGATATCTTTTTGATTGCCAAACAGTTCTTTGACCAAACCGCTCCTCTCTTTGGCTTTTAAAATAACGGTGATCTTGCCGGGCCAAACTTCGTTTAAAAACTTTTCCTGATTCTTATCAATTTTGACCAGCTTCTTGGCTGATTCAATACTGTCGACAAAGATCGATATCGGTTTGTTTTTGTTCCGATGTTTGATCTCAAAAACTCTTTTGACCGCTTTGCTGTTGGTGGCATCAGCCAACAGTCCGTAAAGAGTGTCAGTGGGAGCCACCACTACCTGCCCTCTCTTCAAAAACTCGCCGGCTTTGGCGGCCAGATCTCTTGATCCGGACTTTAAGGTGTGAAAACCGCTGTGTCTAATGAAAAGATCGGCAAATTTCTTAAATGATTTGAGAAAATAGCTTAATTTAATAATATCGGCCGGGTTGCCAAAATCAAGCCAGAAGTCTCTGATGATCTTAACTTTCACCTTTTTGGCTCTGGCTAAAGAATTAACAATATCGGTGATTTCATATTCCCCTCTTTTGGATTTTTTTAGACCTTTCAGTTTATCAAAGGCGTCAGCAGTAAACTTATACAACCCCGTATTAATAATATTGCCGACAAAAACCTCGGGTTTTTCAATCACTTCTTTTAGGTTTCCGTTGTCGACAACCAAAACTCCGTACTTTTGAGGATTCTTGTTATGAATTCCGGCAATATAATTAAATTTACTGTTGGCCCTCATTAGCTTTAAATCCCTGACCGAATAGAGATTGTCTCCATTTAAATAGACGAACTGGCTTTTGCCGATCAGATCGCCGACACACATCAAGGGACAGGCCGTTCCATACATCTGGCTCTTTCCTCCCAAGATCTCATACTGGGAAACCATTTTAATACTGTATTGATTCTTTCTCAAACTTTTAAGAGGCGGCTTGTATTTTTTCAGGAACTCGCCAATCAGCTCTTCTTTGTAGCCGACCACCAGAATCAGATGACGAAAACCGGCTAAAAACAGATTGTCCAGCAGATAAGTCAGAAATGGTTTCTTGTGAACTTCGATTAAATGCTTTGACTTATTGGTTGTTAAGTGCAACATTCGCGTTCCCTCCCCCGCGGCTGCGATCACTACTTTATCGGTCATATAACAAAGTTGATCAGTTTATCTTTAACGAATATGGTTTTTTTAATCTTTTTTCCCGCCAGAGCTTTTTTAACCCTGGCTGAATCATTGGCTGTTTTGGTCGCCGCTTTTTCGGTTGCGCCAATTTTCAGAATGGCTTTATCTTTGACTTTGCCGTTAATTTGGATAATTAAATTGTAGGTGTCTTCCTTTATTTTCTGCCGATCGTACTCCGGCCAATCATTGTCTTTGATTTTTAGTCTTTCTTTAATCTCTGAGGACAGGTGAGGAGCAAAAGGGCCAAGCAAGTTCAGCAAGACCGTATAGTTTTGAAGCGATACCCCTTTGTTTGCTCCCATTTTGTTGACTAAAATCATCAAGGATGAAATAGCGGTATTAAATCTCAAATTATCAATGTCTTCAGTAACTTTTTTAACAGTCTGGCCGACTAATTTGTCTAGTTTGTCTTTTTGGCCGATAACTTCTTGCAGGTCCCAAACTTTTTCCAAAAATCGGGAAGCGCCTTTTAATCCCTTGGTATCCCAGGCAATGGTTTGTTCAAAGGGACCCATGAACATTTCATAAACTCTTAAAGAGTCGGCCCCGTGGTCTTTGATGATATCGTCGGGATTGATGACATTACCTCTTGACTTAGACATCTTAATCCCTTTCTCTCCCAAAATCAAGCCATGGGAAGTTCTCTTTTTATAGGGCTCGCTACCGATCTTTTTAGGCACGGCGCCAATGTCCCAAAGGAACTTATAAATAAAGCGGGAATACAACAAGTGAAGAGTGGTATGTTCCATTCCTCCGTTATACCAGTCAACCGGCATCCAATGCTCCAGCTTTCCGGGACTAGCCAGCTTTTTGTTGTTCTTGGGGTCGCAATACCTTAGAAAATACCAGTTTGATCCGGCCCAATTGGGCATAACATCAGTTTCCCTTCTGGCTTTGCCGCCGCATTCCGGACACTTGGTCTTAATCCAGGTTTCATTTTTAGACAGTGGTGAATCACCCTCTTTTGTCGGTTTGTAGTTTTTAACCTCAGGCAATTCAATCGGCAGGTCGCTCTCTTTGACCGGTTGCCAACCCTGCCCGCCGGTCGGGCCGGCGCACTGCTGACAATAAATCATCGGAATCGGCTCACCCCAATAACGCTGACGAGAAAAGACCCAATCTCTCAACTTGTAAGCAACCGTAGCTTTACCGACCTCTTTAAAAGTAAGCCAGTCAACAATTTTTTTCTGAGCTTCTTTTACGCTCAAACCGCTGAACTTTCCGGAATTGATCAAAACTCCTTGATCGTTGATAACCTCAATGATTTCCTGATCATATTTTTGGGCAAATTCCAGATCTCTCTCGTCGTGAGCCGGCACCGCCATAATGGCTCCGGTGCCGTATTCTGACAGGACATAATCGGCCACAAAAACGGGTACTTTCAGATTATTGGCCGGATTAATGGCTTTAATTCCTTTAAGCTCCACTCCCGTTTTCTCTTTATCGTCCTTGGTTTTGCGTCCCAATTTGCCAATCAGCCCGGAAACATCTTTGTAATTTTTAATATCGTCCTTAAACTTTTCGACCAGCCGGTGATCGGGAGCCAAAACCAGATAGGTGCAGCCAAACAGAGTGTCTGCTCTAGTGGTAAAAACCGTTACCTTTTCTTTGGTTTTTTCAGTCCCTATCTTAAAATCGATTTGAGCGCCATGACTTTTGCCAATCCACTCCTTTTGGGAAATTTTCACTCTTTCCGGATAATCCACTTTGTCCAAATCGGCCAGTAATCTGTCGGCATATTTGGTAATTTCAAGCATCCATTGTTCTTTAATTTTACTTGTCACCTCTCCCCCGCATCTTTCACATTTGCCGTTGAGCACCTCTTCATTGGCTAAACCAATCTGACAGCTAAGACACCAGTTGATCGG
>Ga0326597_10009390_pt1 | contig 13110 bp, 14 predicted proteins | sample RVTome_12_FD_203789 | JGI IMG/M metagenome (GOLD analysis project Ga0326597, IMG submission 203789) | Soil microbial communities from uranium-contaminated site in the Upper Colorado River Basin, Wyoming, United States - RVT100D185 | ecosystem: Environmental > Terrestrial > Soil > Contaminated >... | reverse complement strand
AAAATCAACGATACCGGTTTCATAAACCGCTCTTTCTCCGGCTTCCCTCATTTGCTCGTTAATTTCCGACTCGATCTTGCTGACGGTTTCCTCAATCCTGGCGGGTTGAATTTTGCCGTCAGTCAAAAGTTTTTCCAAAGCCAGTTTAGCAATATGCCTTCTGACCGGATCAAAAGCTGATATTGTTACCATCCCTGGAGTCTCATCAATAATTATTTCAACCCCAGTCACTTTTTCCAGCACCCTGATATTTCTTCCTTCTTTCCCGATAATTCTTCCCTTCAGGTCGTCGGAGGGAATCGAGACAGAGGTAGTGGTAATGTCTTTGGCCTGACTTGCGGCATAGCGTTGCATAACTGAAGCGATAATCTCTTTGGCTCTTAATTCATATTTTTCCTGACCCTGCTCTTCAAGTTTCTGCATTCGACCCAAAAGATCAAGCTTGTACTCGTCTTCCAGATTAGAGAAAAGTTCCTTCTTGGCATCTTCTTTGCCAAGACCAGCCACTTTTTCCAGCTTAACAATAGACTCTTTTCTTAAGTCTTCCAGACTCTCCTTGATCTTTCTTAGCTTCTCTACCTTGGCCCCAAACTCTTCCTCCTTTTTCTCAAAGGCACTCGCTTTTTCGGTGAGAGTATTTTCCCGCGCCATCAGCAATTTTTGTCCCCGAAACAGTTCTTTCCTCTGAGACTCCAGGTCCTTGTTAGTGTCTTTGATCAGTTGAGCCGCCTTCTCTTTGGCTTTACTGATAGTTTCTTCCGCTTCTTTTTTGACCGACTCAATTTTTTTCTTTAAGATCGTTTCGATCCGATCGGCTTTCTTCCTGGCTATTGACTGTCTGGCAAAATACCCAAAAATTGCTCCGATGGCAAGGATAAAAAACCCCGCTGGAACGAGTAAATAAATGCTGTTCATGATTTTGGTTCAGATATTGGCTTTCCATAATTAACCAATTTTCTTAAATTTAAGTGTTTAACACCCTTATTTTAGCAAAAAAACAGCCCCCTGACAAGGGGTATGGCCCAAACGAAACGGGTAAGAATTTTTGTTTATCCCAACCACTCACTCAGTCCCACGGTCGGGGCCGTGGAACCATGATCTTCTTTGAGATTTTCTAAATTTCGGGGATTTGTCGGGGATTTGAAAATTATGCCTTAAAGACTTTTGGGCGCTATCACTTGATCAATCACTCCGTAATCTTTGGCTTCGCTGGCGGTCATATAGAAGTCCCGATCGGTATCAGAAATAATTTTATCAAGCGACTGATCGGTGTGCTTGGCCAGAATCTTGTTCAGTCGATCTTTAATCTTGATGATTTGCTTGGCCGTAATCTCAATCTCGGAGGCCTGACCCTGGGCGCCGCCGGCTACCTGATGCATCAAGACTTCCGAGTTTGGCAGGGCAAACCGTTTGCCTTTCTCTCCGGCGGCTAACAAAACCGCTCCCATGGACCCGGCAATGCCAAAACAAATAGTGGCCACCGGACATCTAACATATTGCATGGTATCGTAAATTGCCAGGCCAGCCGTAACCGATCCGCCCGGAGTATTAATGTAAAGCTGGATATCTTTCTTGGGATCCTTGCTGGCTAAAAACAACATCTGAGCGACAATGGAATTGGCGTTGTCGTCCATCACCGGACCGGCTAAAAAGATAATCCTGTCTTTAAGCAGTCGGGAATAGATATCGTAAGCTCTTTCCCCGTATTTGGTTTTTTCTAAAACACTTGGAACTAAATTCATGTTATTTGATTTTCTAAAATCTTAAAGACTTTATCGTTTCTGATAACCTCTCTGGCGTATTCTCTCAACTTCTCCACATTACCCCCGAGATCTTTCTCGGCTTCCTCTTCGCTTGGATATCGGGACAGAGTCTTGTTGACTTCAACTACCACTTCCTCGTCTGAAACAGTAACATTTTCTTTTTCACCAATAGTCTTTAAAATTAGAAAGTTTTTAATCTTTTTAATTGCTTCTGCCTTGAATGATTCCATTAACTCTTCTTCTGTCTTTTGAATCTTTTCAAGATAATCCTTAAACTCCACCTTCAGATTATCCGCCACCTGTCTCTTAACCCCGTCCATCATCTGCTTCTGCTCGTTTTCCACTAATTGCTCAGGCAGTTCAATATTAGTCATATCTGCAATTTTTTCAAGCATTTTAAATCTCAGCTTCTGAATCTCGGCCTGCTCTTTCTCTAGGATAATGCCGTCTCTGATGTTGTTTTTTAAAGATTCCAAGTCCTTGAAATCGCCCAGAGATCGGGCAAAATCATCATTTAGCTCCGGCCGTTCGGCTTTTTGGACCGAGATCATTTTTACATCGACGATAAACTTCTTGCCACCCGAATCCAGCTCAATGTTTTTCTTTTCTTCTCCGGCAGACATGCCTTCCAGAGTATTTTCAAAACCGGGCAACAGACGACCTTCTCCCAGAATAAATCCGTCCTTGATCGGCTGACCGTCAGCGTGGCCGGAAAGAACATATTCGATCTCAACAAAATCTCCTTTCTTGGCCCCGCCTTCTTTAACGGTTAATTTGGAACGGGATTTGGCAAGCCAGTTCAAAGATTTTTCCATCTCTTCAGAACTGACTGCAACCGGTTCCTTTTTCAGAGCAGAAACTATTTTTTTGTAGTCGGGCAGGATAATTTCGGGTAGAACAGCCGTTTTGGTGGAAAAAACAAAATCATCTCCCTTAGCCAATTTTTTTACCTCAACCTTGGGATAAAAAATCGCTTCAATCTTGTTTTCGGCCAGAGCTCTGCGGTAAGCATCATTAACCGCCAGGTCCGCAGCCGTCATCAGAGCCCTTTCTGATCCGACCTGTTCTTCAATAGTGCTGTTTGGGGCATTGCCTTTGCGAAAACCCTTGACTTCCAGGTCTTGACCCAGCTGACCCAGCGCTTTATCAAAGAATTTCTTAAACTCTTCGGCTCCGACGGTAATTTCCAGCTCTATTTCAGTATTGGTTTGATTGGTGATTTTTGATTGCATAAATTAAACTAACAATGCCACAATTAACAAAGCGACAATATTTAAAACTTTTATCATCGGATTAATGGCCGGGCCGGCAGTATCCTTGTAAGGATCTCCGACCGTGTCTCCGGTTACCGCTGCCTGGTGAGCAATTGATCCTTTGCCTCCAAAAGCGCCTTCTTCAATATATTTTTTAGCGTTATCCCAGGCGGCGCCGCCAGTGGTCATTGACAAGGCCACAAAGAGGCCGGTCACAATACTGCCGATCAGCAAACCTCCCAGAGCTTCAGCGCCCAGAATCAGACCGACTAAAAGAGGAGCAACAACCGGAATCAAGGCCGGTAAAATCATCTCTTTGATTGAGGCCTTGGTCACAATATCAACGCATTTGCCGTATTCGGCTCTGGCTGTCCCTTCCATGAGGCCGGTAATTTCCCTAAACTGCCTTCTGACCTCTGAGACAATCTTGCTGGCAGCTTTACTAACAGCACTCATCGCCAAAGAAGCAAAGAGATAGGGAAGCAGACCGCCAATAAACAGTCCGGCAATTACCTTCGGGTTTTCAAGAGAAAAAATGGCATCAGATCCTAAATTGATCAGCTCCTGAGAATAAGCGGAGAAGAGAACCAGAGCCGCCAGTCCCGCCGAAGCAATAGCATAGCCCTTGGTAACCGCCTTAGTGGTATTGCCGACTGAGTCCAGCTCATCGGTAATCTCTCTGACACTTTCCGGTAATTCCGACATTTCGGCAATTCCGCCGGCATTATCGGTAATCGGGCCGTAAGCGTCAACGGCCACGGCAATTCCGGCCATAGCCAGCATCGACATAGCGGCAATGGCGATACCGTAAAGACCGGCCAGAGAATAACTGATCATAATGCCGGAGGCAATCAGAATAATCGGCAGAGCTGTGGATTCCAGACCAACCGACAAGCCGGTAATAATATTGGTGCCATGACCCGTTTCAGAGGATTTGGCAATGGATCTAACTGGTCGGAATTTTTTGGAAGTATAATATTCAACAATAGCAAACATGCCGGCCACCACTAAAAGACCGACAAGAGAAGACCAGTAAAGATTAATTGGGCTCTCAACATTCAGGACGGCCATCAGCGGGTAGAAACCAATAGCCGACAGAACCGCTGAAACAATAATTCCCTTGTAAAGCGCCCCCATAATCTTTTTCTTCTTGCCGAGCTTAACGAAGAAGCTGCCGATAATCGAAGCAACCAAAGAAACCGTTCCCAAATAGAGAGGCAGATAAATAATTTGAGTGTTGCCCGGATAAACCAAGTTACCTAAAATCATGGCGGCAATCATCGTAACGGTATAGGTTTCAAAAATGTCGGCGGCCATGCCGGCGCAATCGCCGACATTGTCTCCAACCTGATCGGCAATAACGGCCGGATTGCGGGGATCGTCCTCCGGAATTCCGGCTTCCACCTTGCCGACCAAGTCAGCTCCGACATCGGCGGCTTTAGTATAGATACCGCCGCCAATTCTAGCAAAAACAGAGATTAAGCTGGCTCCAAAGCCCAGAGCCACCATCGCTACCAGGTCTTCGGTCAGAAAGTAGAACCCGGAAACGGCCAACAGTCCCAAGCTAACCACCAGCAGTCCGGTTACCAAACCGCCGGAAAAAGCAATATTTAAAGCTTTATCCAATCCTTTTGTTGCGCCCTGGGCCACCTTCACATTAGCTCTGGTTGAGACAATCATGCCAAAGAATCCGGAAAGAGCGGAGAGAACAGCCCCGATGACAAAACCGATGGCGGTCACAAAGTCCATGGTAATCCAGAGAAAAACAAAAAGAAAAACAGAAACAATTGCAATGGTTTTGTACTGTCTTTTTAGATAAGAGAGAGCTCCTTCTTGAATGGCTTGAGAGATTTTAATCATCTGCTCCGATCCGGATGGCTCATCTTTTATTTTCTTAATCAAATACAATACGAAAAGTATTGCCAGAATTGATACATATATTGGTGAGTACAACATATTTATTGGTTAATTATTTATCTTCTTTAACTTCCTCCTTTTCCATTTTTTCTCCCTCTTCGGCTTCTTTCTTTAGTTCCTCTTCGGCCTTATCGGCTTCGGCTTCAGTTCTGACATCAATTTTCCAGCCGGTCAATTTAGCCGCTAAACGAACATTTTGACCGTCTTTGCCGATAGCCAAAGAAAGCTGATCCTCTAAAACAATACAGAGGGCTTTGTTTTTAGGCAAAATCCTCACTTCTTCCACTTTAGCCGGAGAAATAGCGTTAGTAATAAACTCGGCCGGATCGTCGGACCACTCAATAATATCAATTTTTTCACCGCCAAGCTCGTTGATAATGGCCATAACCCTGGTTCCGCGCTGACCAACGGCGCTGCCAATCGGATCAATACCTTCTTCTTTGGACTCAATGGCAATCTTGCTTCGGGAACCAGCTTCTCTGGCAATAGATTTAATCTCCACCTGACCGGCTGAAATTTCGGGCACCTCCAACTCAAACAACTTGCTGATCAGTTTAGGATAAGCTCTGGATAACAGCACTACCGGACCTCTCGGAGTTTCATCAACTTTTAAAATGTAGAACTTTAACCGTTGGCCAATTTTGTAAAACTCGCCGTAGACCTGTTCCTCTTTAGGCATCAGACCCAGCGTCTTGCCAATATCAACATAGACATTCTTGCCCTCGATTCTCTGCACAATTCCTGAAACAATATCTCCCTCCCTGCTCTTGTACTCCTCAAGCACCATTTCTCTTTCGGCTTCCCTGATTTTCTGCAAAACCACCTGTTTGGCAGTCTGGGCGGCAATTCGACCGTAATCTTTTTTAGTCGCCAAAGGAATCTCCAGTTCGTCACCGACAGCAATGGTTTTTTTCTCCCTCCTGGCTTCCTCTAACAGAATATGCTTTTCCGGATTAAAGCGGATTTTTTCGTCTTCGGGATCGGTTTCCATTTGACCTTCGGCTATTTTTTCCAATTCCTCGTCGGAGTAAATCATCTCCGAATTAACAACCAGTTTCACCTGCCAAAAATCAACCTTGCCGGTTTCCGGGTTTAACTTTGCCTTAATAATTTGGCCTTTTTCTCCGTAATCTTTTTTGTAAGCGGCGGCAATAGCCGTTTCAATACTCTCGATAATTCTCTCTTGAGAAATGCCTTTCTCTTCCGCTATTTGAGAAATGGCCGAAGTAAAATTTTTTAAATCCATATATTTAATAAAAATGTCCGTTTGTTAAAACGAACAGCTACTAATAGTCTACCTTTTATATGCATATTATCAAATCAAACAGATCGTGTCAAACAAAAAGGGACATAAGCCAGGCCTATGTCCCAAGAGAAGCTAAGTGATTGTTGCTGATTTAAACAGCCCACAGCGTAGATCCTAACTCCAAAGAGACCAAAGAGATGCGACCGTCAGAAATAGCAACCTTATTCTCCCCGTGAAGAGAATCAACAACATCTTGCAGGGTCTCACTCTCAATATCCACCCTATAACGATATTTTAAACGCTGACGAATGTTATCCATGTCCAGCTTTACGCCGCCCTCAAGAACCATCAGCACTAAATTTTTCTCCCTGTCAAAAGATTGGTTTTTCATAAATCGTCTCCAGATCAGATTATCAATGAACTACAAACAAAAAACTTCCCGTCTCCGATACCTATATGATGAATATAAGTAACAGGGACGAGAAGTCTTCCCGCGATACCACCCTAATTATCCAAAAGAATTTCGGATCACTCAACAGCTTGCTCAAAACGCACTGTTTACCCTCTGATTACGGAGGGAGCCGGGTCCCCACTAGCGCAGGAACCATCTCCTCGGGCCCAACCTCGTCAACTGACGAGACCCGATTCACTGATTTTGTAATTTTAAATGTATTTTCAGGATAGCAATTCAAATAAATTATGTCAACACCAAGAAAGTCTTATCCCTGGATTTGCCTCCCGCAATCATGCTAACCCGATCTTTTGAAACTCCGAAATGACGAGCCAGAACTCCGATAACAGCCCGGTTGGCGTACCCTCTGTAAGGCGGCTCTTTAACAGAAATATGAAACACTCCATCAATTTCTTCAATCTTTTCAACTTTGGCGTTCGGTTTGACCTTAACTCTGACTTTCATAACTTTCTCGCGCTCTCCAATAAGCACAGTAGTCGCAATCGGGATGGCTTTCCGGAATAGCATCCCTATCTAAACATTTCTTAATGTCTAAAACCGCGCCCTCCACCCAGGAAGAGTCGCCGGTGTAGGGAATTAAAGTAACATCAAACTCCAGCTTCTTATCAAAGGCCTCTTTATCGGCCTTGCCGTTGCAATAGACAAAATAGCCGGTATCTGAGACCAAAAACCCGTTTTGTTTTAAAAGCCATTGATAAATCTCCATCTGTCTTTTGTACCCCCTATGCCAGTCTTTGTTAAGCTCAACGATCTCTTCGTTTTTCGAAGTGGCTTTGTAATCAACCACGATATATTCACCCCGGGAGTTCTGCCATAAATCATCAATCGCCCCGAAGATCAAGAAATTAGTCGGCTCATGAAGATACCGGATTCCGGTGAAATTGTGACGCCATTGATCTAAATATTTATGAGGTACCGGTCTGGCATCTATCCCGTATTGCTCAATCAAAGGATGACTGCTACCCCTTGCTCTATGAACATCAAATTCCTGTTTTAGCAGAGCGTCAACGGCCGAGTTTAAAGAGAAAGGAAAGCCGGGAGGTCTGGCCACCCCAAGTTTTTTGTCAAAGTAAAAACATCTGGGACATTCCAGAAATAAATCAATTTTTGAGCGGGATAATTTAAACGGCTCTCTCAGATCGCTTTTGTAAAGCCCTCTGGTTTTTTGAGAATTGTAATATTCCGACATTATTATCTGTTGTCGCCGTCACCCGAGATCACTCCTCTGTCCCGACGACTCTTTAATTTATCAATGTTGTCTTTGGCCACATCGTCTAAAGAAATGTTCATCTCAGTGGCAATTTGAGACAGATACCAAAGGACATCGCCCAACTCTTTTTTGATCATCATTCTTCTGTCGTCATCCAATGCTCCGCCGTTGTCTCTGAAAATCTTTTTCACTTTCTCGGCCACCTCGCCGGCCTCGCCAAGCAAACCGAGGGTGGGGTAGACATACTTTTCTTTAATCTCCGGATAGGCGGCGGTTGTTTTAGCCAGTTGTTGATATTCTTTAAATTCCATACATCCACCTTATCATTATAGATTAATTAAAATCAAGCGCTCTTCATCTTTTTTAATCTTACCCACCAGCCACAGAGCTTAAGGGCTTGTGCTTAACCAGGTTAAGCACAAAGTGCCCGAAGTTTTTTGAAGCTTGCTCCGGAGAATTGGTTTCTATCTTAGAAAGAATTGTAGTATAATCAGAAAATGAGCATTTATTTATCAATTCTTATCGCCGGTTTTGGCGGCGGAGCGATCAGGGGGATTCTCGGCTTCTTAAAGCACCAGTTTGCCTACAAAAATGTCGGCTTCAATTTGCCGTATTTTTTAGGAATAACTTTTATCTCCGGAGTAGTCGGAATCCTGGTGGCCGTTGCCGTCAAGGAGACAGGCATCTCTTTTTTGGGAGGTGAATTGAGCCCGGCTCTAGCCCTAATCATCGGCTATGCCGGCGGAGATTTCCTGGAGAATATTTACAAGATTTTGGTTAAAAAGTCTTCTCTGTCGGACTAAACTGGAGATTGTAAAACTTAAAGTAAGCGCCTTTTTTATTTATCAACTCCTCGTGATTACCGCTTTCGATCACTTTGCCTTTTTCAAGAACCAGGATTTTGTCGGCACTCCTGACCGTGCTTAAACGATGAGCAATAATGAAAGTGGTTTTGTTTTTCTCCAGTTTTTCCAAGGCCTCCTGAACCAGTTTTTCAGATTTTACATCCAGAGAGCTGGTGGCTTCGTCTAAAACCAGGATTTTGGGGTCCCTGATCAGAGCCCGAGCAATGGCCAGCCGCTGTTTTTGGCCGACAGATAATTTTACCCCTCTTTCGCCAACCACGGTATCATACCTATTAGGCAGATTGTTAATAAAACCGGCGATGTTGGCATCTTCGGCCGCTTTTTGAATCTCCCGATTGGTAGCGTTTGGCTTGCCGTATAAAATGTTGTTTTTAATTGTATCGTTGAAAAGAATGATCTCTTGGGGAACATAGGCAATCAGACTTCTTAAAAACTTCAGGTCCAGTTGAGCGATATTTACTCCGTCTAAAGTAATCTCTCCTTTGCTTGGCCGAAAGTACAAGGACAACAAATCCATGGTGGTGGTTTTTCCTTCTCCGCTGCCGCCAACCAGGGCCACTTTCTGGCCGGAGTGAGCGGTGAAGTTGATCCCAGCCAAAGCTCTCTCTTTTTTGCCATCGTAGCTAAACTCCACCCCTTTATATTCAATCTCTCCGGAAACATTATCAAGAATCTCTTTGCCCAGGCCGTAATCTTCTTTATCCAAATCAAGAAGTTCTCTGGCTCTCTTGATGGCAGCCATTCCTCTTTGGATATTAAGCCAGTTCCAGAGAATGAACATCAGAGGCATTCGAACCAGATTAAGGTAGCCGACAAACATCACCAAAACTCCGGCCGAAATCGCTCCGGTGTTGAGGAGCATCACCGCCAGACCAAAAACCAGCACAAAGCCAAGAGAAAAAATCCCTTCCTGGTAAGTCTGGGTATTGGTCCAGTCAACGGAAACCTTGCGAAAAGCCGGACCAATCTCTTCGTCATAGATATTTTCAATCTTGCCCCCCTGAAACTTTTCTGAATTGGAAGATTTAATTGTTCCAATATTTAAAAATGAATCGTTTAAAAGTCCGGCGGCCCGGTCCAGCCGTTCGTTTAAAATTTTTTGATTGGCAACCACCAGATTTGTTCTTAAAAGGGAAACCCAGGCCGAAATCACAAAGATAATAATTGTTAAAAGGGCCAGTTGCCAGTTAATCAGAGCCATAATAACAAAACCGACCAAAACCGTCAGAAAACGGGGAGCGACCCAGAAAATAGTGTCGCCAATAATGGTTTTTAAATAGTCTCCGGCTCTGATTACAACCGAAACCGTCTCCCCGACCTGTTTTTCTCTGTGAAAAGTTAAAGGCAAATTAACGATGTGGCTGGCATTTTCAACCACCGAGTCTCTCAGGGCGTCAATAGCAATAAAATCTCCTTTAATTGAAACAAATCTTCTGGAAAAAACTAAAAGCAAAGTAGTCAGAGTCCAAATCCCCAATAAAGAAAAGATAATAATGGCCGGCGAATCAGCGGAAACTTGATCAACCAAAAGACCGTAAAGATAGGGAACCGATCCTTCAAAAATGGCTACCAGTAAAGCCAAAACCACGGTTAAAATGACCGTTTTTTTGGACCGCTTTATATATTGCCACAGTATCCTAAAATTATCTTTCATAACTATGATTAAAAAATATGGGGAGCGCAACGGCTCCCCTTATGTTGGTCCTTTTTGTCGTCTATATAGACGCTAGCCCGTTTTGGCGAAGACCTCTTCACCGTCGCCATTGGTGGGTTTGGGTTGAAGGGATTTCTGTCTCAGCACCACTGGCTCTTTTAAGGGTGGTGGGAGGGTTTCATTATCACAGGTCTTTTTTTTGAACTTTTTGGGAACCTTCCTCGTGTGACACCTGTCGCGAGTACAAGTAGTAGTGTTCTGCATAGAACCTCCCTTTAAAGGGGTTAAAAAATAAAAGACCAACAAAACCCATTTTATCAAAATAACCAAGTTCGTCAACCGCCAAGAATCTTTTTAATTCTTTCAATCTCGCTCTCTATCAGCTGGCCGTCATATTCGGCCGCGTGATCATGAGCCGTTTTGTACACCGGAGCTTTTTGATCCAAGTGCAAGCTGAAAAGAAGGTTTTCTCCTTTTTTTAAAGAAACATACAAATGAAAGCGGGGGTAAGCCCCGCCGGACAGAGTTCTGACCAAAGAGGCCTTGTCTCCGGCCTCTCTTTGAAAGCGATACCCGATAGCTCTGGCCAGCCGAACAATACTATCTCCTTTGTTTAAAACAACAAAATCCATATCAGATAAAAAAATCCAGAACAATTCCGACAATCAAAGCAACTACCGAAAGAATAAAGATAAAGCCGGAATTCCATTTCGACTTGGAGGTTAAGCTGGTTTTGACCAGATAGGCGAGGGCCTGTTTTCTTTTGGGATTAATATTTTTAAGGCCTTCCACTGTTTCGATCAGCTTGTAGTCTTTGACCAATTGGGATCTCTTTTTGGCGATGTCGTAGCGATGCCAGAAATAAATAATAAAACCAACGGTCCCAATATACCAAGCGATATTTACCCACAGAGCGCTGTAGAAATTAAGCACTACAATAACTCGGTAGGCAACGGTAGCGATAATCCCGGACCAAAAAAAGAAGAGGCGAACGAGTTTCGGGCTGGGGACAATAAGATGTTTCATGTGACCCAATATTTTTGTTTAGTCATTTTATCTTCCTTGTTGACTATTCTATCTCTTTTTTGTCTTGACTGCAATGCGACAGATTTTAATTCTTTCTCTGTCATTTCGGCCAGCTTCTTTGCCTCTTTTGCCAGGACTGATTTTTTGTTCAGTTTCGGATCATCAATAACCAACCCGAGCAAAATATCTAAAATAAAGCCAATCTTTGGACCCGGACCGGAATTCAAAATCTTCTTAATATCTTCTCCGTTAATTTTGAGATTTTTGACTGAAATCGGATCCTTGGAGATCTTTTCAATAATATATTTTAAATGTCTCAACTTGTAGGGCTCGGCCTTGGGGACGCCGGAGCCGATCCGATCAGCCATTCTCACCTCTAAAAGCTCGGAAATCGCTTCCGGCCCCACCTTCCTCACCAGTCGTCTGACCGAGCTCTCAGTCACTTCGTCAACATTGTAATAGAAGAGATGATAGCGAACCAGTTTCACTATTCTTTCGATATCTGATTTTTTAAACTTCAGACGGTTTAAGATTTTTTCGGTCATCCTGGCTCCAATCACCTCGTGACCGTAAAAAGTGGAGTTTTTACCCTCTCCTCTTTTTGACCTGGGCTTGCCGACATCGTGGAGAAGAGAAGCCACCCGGACATGGAAGTTAAACTTTTTCTCCGTAGCATATTTTAAGGCATAAAGAGAGTGCTGGTAGCAATCATAGCTGTGATGCTTGTTTTGAGAAACACCATAGCCCTCCTCGATTTCAGGAATTGTATATCGCAACAAACCTAAAGACCTCATCATTTCAATCCCCGGATAAGCGTTATCTGACATTATGATTTTGACAAACTCGTCTCTGATTCTTTCGGCCGAAACCGCCTTAATTAATTTGGCATTTTTGCTAATTGCTTTTTTGGTTTCTGCTTCAATTTCATAACCCAGAACACTGGCCAGCCGAACAGCTCTGATCATTCTCAGAGCATCTTCGCTAAATCTGTCATCAGGACTGCCGACCGCTCTGATTAATTTGTTTTTTAAGTCCTGCCGACTGCCAAAAGGATCAATCACTGCCAGCTTGGAATCGGCCGCCATGGCGTTGACGGTAAAATCCCGACGAGACAAATCTTCCTCTATAGTTTTAGCCCACTGGATTTTATCGGGATGTCTTTTGTCGCTATACCGACCTTCTTTTCGATAGGGGGTAATCTCTACCGATCCGTTGACCGTCACGGTGCCGAAGTCATTTTCGTAAAAATTATCCGGAAAGATTTTAATTATTTCTTCGGGAGTAGCGTCAGTGGCAATATCATAGTCTTTTGGCCCAATACCTCTTAGAAGATCCCTAACACAACCACCCACCAAAAAAGCGGAAAAGTTATGCTTCTCCAGTTGATTTAAGATTTTCTTAATCTCGGCGGGTATTTTCATTCTAAATGAGCGCCTGGCAGGACTCGAACCCGCAGCCTTCAGGGCCGAAACCTGACGCTCTATCCAGTTGAGCTACAGGCGCACTATTATCCTACTTTACCACAAAATAAGTAAATTTCAACTAGAGGCGAGGCCTCTAGCAGCTGCCCGAGGCCCGTCCTCGGATAAACTGCCCGAGGACGGGCCTCGGGCAGATTGTTTAAGCTTTGCATTTAGCGCAATATCTGGCTTCCGGATAAATCTTTAAGCGCTCTTCGGGAATGAGTTTAGCGCAGTTTTCAC
>Ga0326597_10009389_pt1 | contig 13110 bp, 7 predicted proteins | sample RVTome_12_FD_203789 | JGI IMG/M metagenome (GOLD analysis project Ga0326597, IMG submission 203789) | Soil microbial communities from uranium-contaminated site in the Upper Colorado River Basin, Wyoming, United States - RVT100D185 | ecosystem: Environmental > Terrestrial > Soil > Contaminated >... | reverse complement strand
AGCCGCCCATCAGCACCGCGCCGTCCACCGGGTGCGAGCGCAGCATCTCCTCCGTTTCCATCGCGAGAAAGTTGCGATAGAGCATGCTGCTCGGCTTCTGGAACGTCTCGCTCACCGCCATCACCGGGAGCTCCACGGGGAATCCGCCCGCCTGCCAGACGCCGCGCTTCACTTCCTCGGCGCGCGTGCGGAAATGCGCGTGGCACGGCAGGAGGTCGCTCCAGGTGTTGATGATCCCGATCACCGGCTTGCCGGCGAAATCGTTGCGCGCATAGCCCATCTGCAGAGCGCGCGAGCGATGGCCTTGCGAGCTCAAGTCCCCGCCGCCGAACCAGCGGTAGCTGCGCAGGTCTTCCGGTCGCATTCTGGAGTGTGCCATGAAATCCTCAAAGACAGAATTAGCCGCAGATACACGCAGATGAACGCAGATGAAATCCCCTGCTAATCAACGCATCGGGTTTTGGAATCTGTGTGTATCAGCGTTTATCTGCGGTTCCATTTGGTTTTTGAGATAACCCCTGGCCTTCGGGAACGTACTGCTTGCCGATCGCCGGTTTGCTCCGACCCATGCCGGGCAACTCCCAGATGCCCGCCCCGCTGGGATTCAGGTCGCCGTCGATGTTGGCGTCAATGACGCACGGCTTGCCGCTGGCGATGCCCTCACGCACCGCGTCGGCAAGATCGGCTGCGCGGTCGACGCTCACCCCGGCGATGCCCGCGGCGCGCGCCATCGCGGCGAAATCCGGGTTGTAGGGCTTGTGGGTACCGGGGTGCCTGAAATCAGTGGCAAGCTCGCGCCCGCCCAAATAGCCGCGCTGCAGGCCGCGGATCGACGCGTAAGCGTAGTTGTTCCAGATGAGGTAGATGACCGGTATGTCGTACTCGTAAGCAGTCCCGAGGACGTTGGCGTGCATCAGGAACGCGCCGTCCCCGACCACGGCGACGCATGGCCGGCCGGGAGCGGCAAGCTTCGCGCCCAGCGCACCGGCCACGCCGAAGCCCATCGGGCCGAAACCCATCGAGCCGATCAGGGAATCCGGGCGCCTCGGCTTGCAGAACTGGATGAGCCAGTTGTGGTGCACGCCGATGTCGCTCACGAGTATTGCATCCTCCGGCAGGACGCGGTCGATCTCGTGCGCGGCGCGCTGCGGGGCGATCGGCGTGGTATCCGCCTTGAATCCGGGCGCGATGAAGTCCTCCCACTCCTTGCGATAGCCCGCGATCGCGTCGAGCCACGCGCCGCGCTCGGCGGGCATTTTGCCGCGCGCAAGGCGCGCGTCGATCTCGGCGAGCAGCTGCCGCAGGAACGTGCGCACGTCCGCCATCAGGCCCAGCGCGACGGGATAGTTGCGCGCGATCTCGTCCGGGTCGATATCGACGTGGATCAGCTTCGTCGGCGGGATGGTGAACGAGAAGCCCGGTATCCAGGAGCTCGACGTGCGGTCGTCGAATCGCACGCCGAGCGCGAGCAGCACATCGGCCTGCCGCGCGGCGTGGTTCGCCTGATACGGCCCGTTGCGCGCCACCAGGCCGAGCGCCAGCGGATGCGTGCTATCGATGGCGCCGATGCCGCTCGCGGACATGGCGACCGGGATCCGGAGTTTTTCCGCAAGCGCACGCAGTTCCTTCGTTGCGCCTCCATACCGGACGCCCTGCCCGACGAGGATGACCGGGCGCTGCGCCGACATCAGCATGTCGGCTGCCCTGGAAACCCCTTCCGGGTCGGCGCCGCAGCGGCAGGTGATGTTGGCGTTCCAATCCTCGGGCCGCGGCGTTTCTTCGGGAATCGGCTCGTTGAACATGTCGAACGGCACGTCGAGCACCACCGGGCCCGGGCGGCCAGTCACCATGGTCTTCCACGCCTGGCGCACCGCGACCGGCAGTTGCGCCGCGGTCGTGGGCTGGAACACACGCTTGCAGTAGGCGCGCACCGTCGACGGGAAATCCGCCTGGTAATGCCGGTAGGTTTCCTGGAACGCGCCGCGGTTGAACTGGCTGGTCGGGACGTTGCCCGTTACCGCGTAGAACGGCACGGAGTCGAAAAATGAATTGGCCAGGCTGATCGGCAGATTCGCCGAACCGGGGCCGCACGAGGTAAACGTTGCCGTCGGCTGGCCCGATACCCGGTAATACACGTCGGCCATGAAACCGGCGACGCTCTCGTGATGCACGGATACCGTCTTGATCTCACCGGCACGCGCATGCAGCGCGTCGATGAACCCGATGTTGCCGTGACCGCACAGCCCGAAGATGTACGGCACGTTCTCCCGGATCAGGTAATCGACGATGACGCCCGCACCGTCGCGCGCGGTCTTTCCGGTGGAACCTCGAGAACCCGGCGCGGGCTTGCTCGGCATATTCATTGAATTTCTCCTTCTACCCTATTCCTAAGTAAAACGCGACGGGAATCTAGCCGCAGATAAACGCGGACAAGAATCAACGGTAAGATAGCCTTCGCACTCTTCTCTCGTCCTTTTTTCGCCGCCGATGAACGCCGATAGACGCCGAGGAAGATCAAAACATACATTGAACCGCCAAGCGCGCCAAGAAGAACAATTATCAAACCGCCGATGTACGCAGATCACCCTATCGCGGCGTCCAGTTGTCCACGAACATCACGCCCCTGCTCAATTTCGAACGCCATCAGGAACAAGCACTTCCCGCCACTTTTCGCCGCCCACAGCCGCCCGACCTGATCCTTCTCGATCTCTGCAGGCACAGTACGCAAGTGTTCGCCCTTGTACTCGACGACGAAGATGCGCCCGTCTATTAGTTCGCAAACGAAATCTGGAAAGAATTTTCCTCGTGACGTCGGCAGCCAGAATGCGCCCGGCACATCGCGTTCGAGGTTACGCACCCAATGCCTCACTTTAGGATGGCCGTCGATGGCGACGGCACACTTGAATTCCTCCGTCCCATCCTCCAGCTTAGCCACCACCGGATAGTAGTGACGGTCGAAGCGCCATTTGCCTCGATAGCGGTCGGTGGCGGACACCGCGTAATTTCCCGGCAGGAATGCGAAGCTCTTCTTGAGATCGGCTGTAACGTCCCACCCGCCATCCAGGATAAGCTGCTTGAATTGTCGCTCTGCCGCAGTAGCACGTAACTCCTCTATGCGCGAATCGATCCGCTTGGCAAGTTGAAAGCGCGCCCGCGCGAGTGTTGCCAACGGAACGTGCTGCTCATTGATGAGGTGCAAAACGATCGCTTTGAGATAGGCGCGAAGCTGCGCCTGGGCAATGTCCGGCTGCCGTGTCTCCCGGTCCAGCCAGCGCACCAAGTCATTTTCCGTGATGCTTGTATCCAGCTTGCCAAGCGCGAGCTGTCCAGCATCGGCTTGCCCGACTTTTACCTTGGCACCTTCGAGATACACCTCGAAAGCATGCGCCTGCTCGACGATCTGGAACCCGGGCAATGAAACCTTGTCAGCGAGCAAATCAAGACCGGCTTCTTCCAATACCGCCGCACGCTCGACCAGTTCCAATTCTCCTTGGCTGCGATAACAAAGATAAGGGACATCGCGGAACTTGATTCCACGCGAAACCGGCGCTAACTGCGCTGCGACGACCGCGTTGTGCCGGATGATTTCCCGTTCCGTTTCTTCCTTCTTCGCGGCGCCACGCTGAGCGGCCTTCAGTCGTTCCGCAAGCGACTCGCTTACGTGACCGGCCACGACCACCCGCGAGCCCCTGTCGGTGGCCTCAACGCGCACGTTATCCATCGCGGGCAGGTCAATCTTGCCCGGCACTTCCACCGTTAGTTCTGGCAACGCCGGCGCCTTGAACAAGGGCCCGTCATCCATGCCCGGCAACGGGACTTGCGGTGCGATCATCGAGGCCACGTCGAGCGCCTCGAAACCCATGTTCTGGATCAGTCGATCTGCCAGCGCATTCGCAGCCTCCCCAAATTTCGGCTCAGAAACGTGCGCGTACGCCTTGTTAAGCGCTTCCTGCGTACGACGTATAGCGTACGGCATGCGCAGTACGCGGCCCAGCAGTTGCTCAACCGCCGTTGCCGAGCGTACTGGCTGCACCGAACACAGCACGTAGGCAAACGGACAGTCCCAGCCCTCGCGCAACGCCTGTACCGTAATGATGTAGCGGATGGGGCATTTTTGATCGAACAAATCCACGTCTTCCAGTCCGCGCGTCTGACCGGTGGCGACTGCGATCTGTTCCTCGGGAATGTGCAATTCTTCGATCAAGTGCTTGCGCAGCGTCTCGACGTTCATGTGCTCGCCCACGTTCTGCGCCTGGAACAATACGATCGGGCGGATGTAGTCCGCTTCCTTCTGCGCTTCGGCTTCGAGCTTGCGCTGCGTTTGCACGGCATCGAATATCGCCGCCTCGGGTCCTTGTGGATGCTCCATCAGCACGATCGGCAACTTGATCATGTCCTCGGCCTGCAACTCCTGCGCCGAGACGTGATAGAGCACGTTGGTGTGCTTCGGAATCGGGGTCGCTGTCAATTCCAAGATCACGGCGGGATTGAGCCGCTTCAGGGCTTCGAAGCTGCGCTCGGTCTTCGTGTTATGCGCCTCGTCCACGATGACGATGGGCTGCTGCAGCGCCAGCCAATTCGCCAGAGAATATTTGGGCCTGCCGACGTAGCCCTTTAACGGCGAATTCGGGTCCGCCGCCTCCTGCTCGGTCACCACTGCGTCGGGAAGGTCGCGCAGCGCGGCAAGTTCCCGCTCCGACTTGCCTTTGAAGTGCGGCTCAAATGCCTCGTTGAAGGCGTAGACATTGCGCAGCCCTGTTTCCTCGATGCGGAACGACTGAATCGTGGCGATAACGATTACAGCCTGCTTACCCCAATCATGCGGGGCAATCGTCGCAACGCTTTCCAGATCGCAAACCTGAAAGCGCTGGCCGTAGGCTTCCTCCAGCGCTTCGCGGTACGGATGCCCTGGCGTTTGCAACGCATTGAGCGTCTGGCTGCGGATCGTGTCCGAGGGGGTAAGCCACAGCGCGGCCGGTGCGTCGTTATCCTGCCACTCCTTAGCCATGCGCACGACAGCGTGCGAGGCAAGCAACGTCTTGCCGCCACCAGTTGGAATGCGCAGGCACACGCACGGCACCTCACCGAATGGCTCGGTGCGATAACCATAGCCGCCCTCCTCGAAGGCCGCCTTCGCGCCGCGCACCCGCGCATTGCGAAGGTACGTAGTGAGCACGTCGAGCGCGGCGCGCTGATAAGCCTTGAGGGTCAGCATGTGCTGTCTCGCTACCGTGCCTTCACATCGTACGGGATGTGCTTAAACGTGATGTCTGCTGCCTCCAGCCGCGCATTGCCCAACCTGCTGCTCTCACCGTAGATCACCTTCGGCCCACGGTGTGGAAACTTCTTGTTTATCGTGCTCAGCACCAAACCCGTCAACACATTGCCACCGTCTGGCCGCTTATCGCCGAGGATGCCATTGAATAGCAGGTAATAGCCCGTGCCGTTATGAGCTCCCAGCAACGGACTTTTAAACCGTTGGCTTGCGGCGTGCCCCGTTTCCTGCAACCAGATGAAGCTCGCCAGCGTCGCGAAGCGCACTTTGGGATTGATTGCACCGGCTTCGTCGAAAACTGTCTCGCCCAGCTTCAGAAACTGGAAACCACCGCCGCCTTTCCAGCCAACGGATTCGGAAATACCACCTTGCTCGCCTTCGATGACTTTTTCCAATCGTGGAAGGCAATGCGTTGCTGCGTGCGCGCCCATTTCGACGCCGATATAGCGGCGGTTCAATTTGTGCGCAACCGCAGCTGTCGTACCGGAACCGAGGAACGAATCAAGAACTATCTCACCTGGATTCGTTGCAATCCGGATTACTCTTTCAATCAGCCGTTCTGGTTTCGGTGTATCAAATACCTCTGCATCTCCAAAGAATCTTATCGTGTCCTTCTTTGCTTGGTCATTTGTCCCTACTTCCTCAGCGAACCACAGGGTCTCTGGTGTTAATCCCCGATTCGCCTCGCTCAAGAACTTCTTTAGACGAGGAACACCATTCCCGTTTTTGCCGAACCAGACGTTGTTCTCTTGAATTTCTTCCTTCAATCGCAATTCGGTCAATAACCAGCAGCGCCCTTTTGGAAGGGTGTGCTGTTTACCGTTTGGCGCCACAAGGACATAGAACTGGTTTGGTGTTGCATGACCCGCTTGCGCGTTTAAGGATACGGATTGCCATGGCCCACGTGGATCATTGTCTGGGTTTTTGTAACGCCCACGTACTGTTTCCGATAGCGGCAGTGCATTTCGCGCCCGCTCAAAAGCAGTAGCATCCCTAGCAAAGAGCATCACGTATTCATGATTGTTTGAAAACACTTTCCGATTTTCACGGGTTGTGCGCTGTTGCCAGACCATTGTGTGAATGAAATTACGCCGACCAAAAACCTCATCCATCAGCACTTTGAGGTAATGTCCCTCGTTGTCATCAATGGACGCCCAAATCGAACCCTCCTCCGAGAGCAGCTCGCGCAGCAACATCAGCCGCGGGTACATCATCGAGAGCCACTGGCTGTGTTCCAAATTGTCGTCGTAGTGCTCGAACGCGCTTTTCGTGTTGTACGGCGGGTCTATGTAGATGCACTTCACCCGCCCGCGGTAGAGCGGCAGCAGCGCCTTGAGCGCTTCGAGGTTGTCGCCTTGGATGAGCAGGTTGCCGGCCGAGGGGTCGCCGTGACTACTGACGTGCTCCAGCAGCCGATACGGCACCTCGTCGGCGCGCCGCATCGCTTGTTCACGGTTTAGCCAGTCAAGTGTCGGCACCGCTGGCTATGCTGGTTGCGTGAGTTCTTGTTCTATCTGGACAGGTACGAGCTCTAGGTGATGAGAAGTCGCGAACGCGATCCAATCCACCGGCCGCCCATATCCTTCTCCTCGCCGCGCGCACGCGGCAATGCGCGCATCACCCCAACTAAACGAAACACCACTAAAGGCGTCGCCTGTAACAAGGCGGCCCGCCAGCTTCGGATACTGGAACTGAAGCTTTTCCTTCTTTCGTGATTCCCCACGAACGACTCGTGTGGAATCTTCCGTTGTATAAAAAATCTTGCCGTTAATGTGCTCAAAATTCGTTTGCTGGTCATCGTACTCTGGCCGCACGACCGCGTAGTCGCCTAGACCAATTGCGCGCAATCCACGACGAGCAGACCGCACTTCTCGCCAAAGACGTAGCTCGAGTCGAGGAACATCGCGATCCTCGTTCTGCGGAATACCGTTCAGATTCAGGGGGAGGCTTGAACCGACAAGCGTTAATGACCGGTACGGGGCTTCAAGGTCTAGTGCACCAAGAAATTCCAAGCTCTGGCCTCGCAGAGTGGGAAGCTCGGCAATGAGTATCCGTTTCAGATCAATGATGAGATCTATCTCGGCACTCGTGCATTCGACATCCGCTGCGAGAGACTTGAGCTTCTGTATCGTTACCGCCGGCACTTCCAGATCGTCCGAATACAACCGAACCGCAATCCCTGCTCTTCCGGCCTTTGCTGTTCTTACAAACGCATCATGATATTCCCCCTTCCGGTCCGTCGCCGTAACAGGGATCGCTTGAATTCCACGATTTCTCAGGTAAGCATGCAAGAGCACAAGCGGATGATCACTCGGCCACCATCCACCGGGCACGGCTAGCGGAAGATCGTATAGCTCGACAAAGCACGTACCCTTTAATCGCCACGTGTCAACAATTCGACTAGCAGCATCGAGGAGAAAATCGCCTTTACGGTTCGAATTCCTACGCCGCGGCTCAATAATCACAAACAGAGGTTGCGTAATGCGTTGTGCGGTACGACTCACGTGGCGGGCGCCTTCCATGTCTCCCGGAAGAACAGGCATTACGGGGACGTAGAATGGAAAGTCCATGGTTGAATCTCTTCTCTAACCTATGCGTGGAGAACTTTCTTAACCATACCGTACCCGACTAGCGACGAGAACACCTTATAGTTCCCCGTTTCTCTCCTAATCCGCCCTGCCACGACTGCCGGATGAATCTTAAGCTCTTCTGCAAGGGTTCTAATTGCGTCCGGAGTCCTGAACCGACTTGCAGGACTTCGACGCCAAGCGTCCTGCGGGATCAGCGTGTCTCTCGCGAGTCGATTGGCTTCCAATTCCTTTGCATCTGAGTCGTAAGGTCTCTCGGTATCGTCTACAAACGTTTCGCCGGGTCGCTCCAAATGCTTGATGATGTGAACGCATTCGTGAAAAAGGGTAAACCAGAAGTTATCGAGCCGATCATGGCGCAAAGTCAGACCGATTACGGGTGTCCCGTCAGTGTCCAACGCTGCGGCGCCGTCAAGGCCAGTGCCTGGAAGATGACTCTCCACTACCAATATAACCCCATGCTTCAACAGGTATTCGCGCGCAAGGGCGGGCCCAGTTTCAAATCCACTCAAGTGCGCAAGTTGCCGCAACTCAGCTTCGCCGAACGACTCTCGCCGGAATTTTGCGCGCCCACTCTTTTGCTCTCTGGACTTGATCAGAACACGGGCAATCCAAAGTCGAATGGCGTACAGATTTACAGGTCCCGCTATCCCTGCGTGGATTGATCCCCGCAAATACGCTGCGCTAGTATCTGAAGTACCAACCATTTCAAAGAGCCGGGACACGAATTCCCGTGCGTTCTTTGCAGTGACTCTTCCACCCGCTACCCAGCCCCGTTTGACGATCTCCCGAACCAATGACAGCGGTGGCTCGGCGTCCAATAGTTTGGATTCTGGCTGAGGCTCTCCGACGAGCGCAGAGACAGGAATTTCAAGATGTGCGCTAAGACGCCTTACCATTGGTACGGTGAGACGTCGTTTCCCCGAGAGCACCTCTGAAACCCGGCTCTTGCTTCCGATGATAGGGATCAAGTCCTTTTGCTGAAGACCTCTTTGCTCAAGTCGGAAAAGAATCGCGTCAACTGGATTTGGAAGTGGTATACAAAAACGCTCCTTCTCATAAGTCTCCACAAGAAGAGCGAGCAATTCGAGCCGCTTGCCTTCCAATGACGCCGAGGCCGGATCAAGCGCGACAAGTTGTCCAATCTCGGAAAGATAACCCCGGTATTGGGACTCGTTCTTGATCACAGCAATTTCAGAAAGCATCAGGGCCTCACTGTTGTTTCGAGTATTCAGCATGGGTGCCGGCCCAAAGGACCACTACTATGGATGTCCTATATGCAACCCGCGTTTCGAGTCGGTAGCTATTACCTTTAACATCAAAAATGACCGTGTTATCGGCCAGAAAGCTTGCGCTGGCGTACCGCGCCCGTATGTCCTCTGGACTGCCCCAGTTGGCCGACTCCACTTCAGCAACCCAACTAGCAATCCAACCCCTTGTATCCGCATGCTTGAGGATTAATTCCTCAAGTACCTCCCGCCCGACGAGTTTCATTACGTTCCTTTCGTACTCGCATGCCCCCCTCCCTAGGCGTGAGTTCCCAAATAGAATAAATGATACCACATCAAATAATATAAATGGGAACTACTGGGGGGTCGGCGTGCCCCACGGATGTAACGCTTTGAATAGTAGGACTTAACGCTGCAATACCCCGGACGGGCACTGTTACGCCGCCGATGGACGCTTGTGAATGGTTCCTCAGGGTCAGGCTCGACCACCAAGCGTGTGTAGCCATTTGCTCACCCTTCCCGCAGGCGCGTCGTCTGTAGCGACTCCGCCTGCCCGATCCAATAGCAGAGCAAGGGTGCGGGCACTTTCATGATGCGCGTGTCGGCGCCGGGCAGCTTTTCCATTTCCCCGAAATCGTTGAGTGCCTTGGTCACCACGTAGGCCCGGGCGATCTTCTTCCCGACGCAGAATTCGGCGAGTCCGCGCAGGTCGCGCGCGTTGGTGTGTTCTGAACGGTACTTGATCTCGAACGGGATGATCTCTCCACCAACCTCAGCCACCAGGTCCACCTCCCGGTCCGCCCTTCCCTTCCAATAGGTGAAGCGCACGTTCTGTTGGTAGTAGCGGGTGAACAGGTGCTTGAACACCGCGGTTTCAGTTGCGATGCCAAGCGCGGCGGGGTCTTCCAGCACGCTTTTTCCCTTAAGCATGACCGCGGGAGCGATCGCTGCGTCCACGAGATAAATCTTGTAGCGCGCGCGCAGCACTTCTTTGCCGTAGCCGAATGGCGCTAGCCGGTAGATCAAGTGCGTCGCTTCGAGGAGTTCGATGAAACTTTGCGCTGTCGGGCGCTTCACCGCAAGGTTGGAGCACAGCTCGGGCATGTTGAGCAACCCGCCGTCGTGCATGCAGAGATAGAGGAACGTGTGCTCGAGATCGAGCACGCGCCGCACGCCGAAGAGCGCGGTCATGTCGCGCTTGAGCACCTTGTCCACGATGTCCTCGCGCAACAGACGCTGCGCCTTGGTGAAGCTGTCCACCAGCGCTGTCTGCGGGAACCCCCCGCGGATCAGGTATTCATGGAAGTGCGCGACGTAGTCAGAGGCCGCTTCGGATGTTTCGTACAGCTTTTTCTGGTCCCATCCGAAGAGGTCCCTGAGCGAGCGAACGTCGGGAAGTGCCGCCAGGTCGAGTCCCTTGATCTGGAGGTACTCGTAGAACGACAGCGTCGCAAGCCGGATGTTGTGCCACCGGCCGACGCCAGATTCCTGCTTCTCCTCGGCCAGCGGAACTGCGGAACCCGTCAGGACGATGCGGCGGTTGCGCTCGAAGTCAACCTGGTGCTTGACCCAGGTTCCCCAGTCCTTGATGAACTGCGCCTCGTCGAGAAAGATGAACTCAGGCCCCGCTGCACGCGGCTCGCGCTCGCGCCACGCTTCGATCACTGCATCGATACCTGCAAGCTTGAGGAGCGGATGATCAAAAGTAGCGTAGAGAATATTGGACGGCGGGATGCCCTGCTTGACCAGCTCTTCCGCCGTTTGCAGCAACAGCGTGGTCTTGCCGACCTGACGGGGACCAGTTAGAAGGACTGCGCGCGGGGCTGGCGGTTTGACCGTCCAATCGTAGAGTTCCTGGAACGCCGCGCGGCGCCACGACGCTAAGTCTGGCGTTGCCTCCCCCCGCCACCAGGAATTGAACTGGGCGAGGACAGAAATGAGTTCGGAACGTGTAACCCTCATGGGATCTGAAGAATAACAAATCAACAGTTTTAGTGCAACTACACATTAACTATATGCACTCTTTAGTTGTTTATTAACTTCGGAGGGCTCGGATTTCTACCCCTAGAGCCGTAAACATAACTGGTTGATTTTAATTACTTATTTGCACTGCCCTTGCATGCCTATTTGAACAGACCAATTTCGAGCATGTACATGAGCACGCTGGGATGGATCACCCATCACGCTTCATCCGACGCGCGGCTTCAGTCGGGCGTGGCGCCCGACTCTTTAACGACCTTCGCCCACTTGATGACTTCCTCGCGGACGTAACGCGCGAAGGCCTCCTGCGACATCGACCCCGGCTCCGCGCCGAGGCCGGCGAGCCGCTCCTTGAGATCAGCCGCGCCGAGGATGGCCGCGACGTCCGCGTTCAGCTTGGCGACGATCTCTTTCGGCAGCGCCGCGGGACCGAACACGCCGTACCAGGATGTCACTTCGAAGCCGGGAAGCCCACTTTCATTCACCGTCGGCGCCTCGGGCAGGAGCGCTGAGCGCGCCGTCCCGGTCACTGCGATGACGCGCAGTCGCCCGGTTTTCACGTACGGCATGGCCGGCGGCAGCCCGATCGAGGCGAGCTGCACCTGCCCGGACAGGAGCTCGCTCACCATCTGCCCGGAGCCGCCCTTGTAGGGAATGTGCACCATGCTCACCTTCGCCATGGTCTTGAAGAGCTCGAGCGCGAGCCCGTTCGGCGAGCCGACGCCCGCGGATCCAAAATTCAGCTGTCCGGGACGCGCCTTCGCGAGCGCGATCAGCTCCTTCACATTTTTCACGGGAAGCGACGGGTGCACCGCGATCGCGCTGGGGTACGTGGCGATCCGGTTTGCGGGCGCGAGGTCCTTCGCCAGGTCGTACGCGAGCTTCTTGTACAGGGTCATGCCGATCGCGTGCGGGGTCCCCGCCACCAGCAACGTATAGCCGTCCGGCGCGGCGCGGCTTGCCAGCTCGGCACCGATGTGACCACCGGCGCCCACCCGGTTGTCCACGATGACCGACTGGTTCCAGCGCTCGCCCAGCTTTTGCGCCGTGAGCCGGGCAAGAACGTCGGTCGCGCCGCCCGGCGCAAATGGAGCAATAAGCCGTACCGTCTTCGATGGATAGGGTTGCGCAAATAATGCCCCCGCTTTGAATAACGCTGCAGCGACCAGTGCGACAGCGAATCCCAGCTGAACGCAGTGCCATAAACCGGGCGTCCGCGCCCCGTCTCCGCCCCAACACCAACCCCCTCGCCGAGATCCGATGCGCCGCCCTCGCGCGAATGGTGCGATCAGCCTGACGGTCTTGGACGGATACGTCTGCGCCGAGGCGGGCGCTGCCACCACGAGTAAGACGCATATCAGTACCGCCGCACCTGTTCGCATGATCGATCTCCTCACTCGGTTTCCGCGCCCGCCTAATATGAAGTTCATATAATGAATCGCGGCCGCGGAGCGCGCGATTCATGATTCATTGTAGAATCCCCGGCCGCACCTGCACAACAGGAATCCGATCATGAACGCACCGCACCCGGCTCCTTCGCTGACAAAGAACGTGACCCGGATCTCGCACCTCGACCTGCCCGGCGCCGGCCAGGTCTATGTCCAGGGCAACTACGCGTATATCGGCCACCTGCCCAACAAGCAGAACCTCGGCACCACGATCGTCGACGTGTCCGACCCGCGCCGGCCGCGCGTGGTCTCGCAAATCAACCTCGAAGATCCGACCTCGCACAGCCACAAGGCGCGCGTGATCGGCGACCTCATGATCGTCAACAGCGAGCGCAACATGACGGCCATCGGCCGCAAAGCCGACGAGCTGCCCAAGCTGCGCACGCAACTGCGCGCAGCGCTCGGACGCGACCCCAGCCATGCCGAGCTCGCTGCGAAGCTCGGCGTCGCCGTCGCCGATATTCCGGCAGTCGAGGAAGCGCAGCGCAAGCCGTATGACAGAGGTGGCTTCAAGTTGTATGACGTAGCGGACCGCGCGAAGCCGAAACTGATTCATTTTCAGAAGACCCACGGCATCGGCGTGCACCGCT
>Ga0326597_10009387_pt1 | contig 13112 bp, 12 predicted proteins | sample RVTome_12_FD_203789 | JGI IMG/M metagenome (GOLD analysis project Ga0326597, IMG submission 203789) | Soil microbial communities from uranium-contaminated site in the Upper Colorado River Basin, Wyoming, United States - RVT100D185 | ecosystem: Environmental > Terrestrial > Soil > Contaminated >... | reverse complement strand
GATCGCGGATCGCCGCGAGTTCTACAACGAGTCGGTGAACCGCAACAACATCACGATCGAGGAATTTCCCGATCTGATCGTGGCGCGCCTGTTCAACTTCCGCGAAGCGCAGCTGCTGCAGTTCGAGGAGCACGAGAAGGCGGACGTGAACGTGGGCGCCCTGTTCAACAGCTGAAGGAGGCTCCCGCACCCCGCGCTGGCAGGCACCCTCGATGTTGATGAATTCGCTGGCGCCGTTGTTCGTGCGCCTCGGTCGCGCGGAGCTCATCCAGGCACTGACCAGCGCCGGCTATCTCGTGGTCAGCGCGGGGCTGCTGTGGGCCAGCCTGGAGACGCATTCCAGAGCCCTGATACCGGGCGCCGTCGCCGTCACCCTGACCGGGGCGGCGGCGGCGTGGTACTTGGCCAACCGCCGTTTCCATCTCATTCACGACACGCCCACCGCGCGCGTGCGCAGCGCCGCGCAGGGGTACGTGGAACTCATGGGCATCGCGGACCTCTCGCCGGGCCAGCACCTGCTGGCCTTCAACGGGCTGCCACCGTGCGTCTGGTTCGAGGTCGTGATCTCACGCAGCGGACACGCTGGCTCCACCCCTTCCACCTGGACGCGGATCAGCGACGAGACCTTCGTGCTGCGCGACGACACCGGCGCATGCATCATCGATCCGGACCACGCGGAGGTGCACATGGCGCACGTTCGCCGCTGGAGCAGTGACGGGTGCCGCTATCACGCTCGCTTCCTCAGGCAAGGCGATCCCCTGTACGTGATCGGGGCGCTCGAGACGCTGCGTGCCGCCGATGGCGGCTATGACCGGCGCACCGACGTGGCTTACCTGCTGCGTGAGTGGAAACGCGACCCGGGCAGCCTGCGGCGCCGCTTCGACAGCGACCGGGACGGACGGATCTCCACCCAGGAATGGCAGCAGGCGGTGGCAGAGGCGGAACGCATCGTCGACGCCACATACCAGGAGCATCACGAACAACCCGATGTGAACATCATGCGCGCGCCTGGCGGCGGGCTGCCCTACATCCTGTCGAACCAGGATCCGGAAACGCTGGCACGACGCTTCCGCCACTGGTCATGGTTCCACGCCGGCACGTTCCTGAGCGCGCTCTCGGCCGGTGCCTGGTTCGCCGTGGCGTGACGATGCCGGCAACAGCGCATGATTACGCGTGCGCCGCAGCGTGATCGCCGTAGCCGGTGCTGGACACGGTCGGCAGCAGGCCGATCTGAAGCTTCAATCGGCACGCTCGGATACCGTCAGCGCATCCCAGGAATGCTTGGCGAAGCCATACCCCGCGTCGGCGAAGTAGTTGAAGGTGGCGTCGCAGCCGGCCGCCAGAATCGGCGACGCCTCCTGTTCGAACACGTTGGTGGCCGTGATGAACCCTGCATAGTCACTGCTGCGCAGATGCTGAGCGGAACGAACCTTCGCCTCCAGATCCGGAAGCGCCAGCATCACGGCACGTACGCCGTCGAGGTTGAGCCGCGCCCACAGGTCCGGATCTTCCGCATCTGCGTAGACCACGCGCCGGCCCTGCCTGATGTGTCGCTGCACCTTGGCGGGATCCGAGTCGAGCCCCACCACCCGCACCTGGCGGGACTTCAGGTACTCATACGCACCGGTGCCCACACGGCCCATGCCGAACACGACGACCTCGGCACTGCCCAGCGAGATGGGTTTGTCATCCGGATGGCGGCTGGCTGACTCGAAGCGCGTCAACCAGTCGGCGAAACGGTCGAACAAGGGGTGCGCCACACGGTTGAGTGGAGCCGCGATGGCGAAGGACAGCGCCGCCGCGAGCCCGACCACGCTGAGCCATTGCGGCTCCAGCATGCCGGCATCGACCATGGGCTTGGCGACGATCAACCCGAATTCGCTGTAGCTCGCCAGCGCGATGCTGGCAAGAAAGCTCGATCGTGCGCGCAGGCGAAAGCGCACCAGGACCAGGAAGAATATCGCCGCCTTCACCGGCAACAGCGCCGCCAGCAACAGCGCGATTGCGATCGAGTGCAGATCCGGCGACACCGCGATGCCGATGGACACGAAGAAACCCACCAGCAGCACTTCCTTGAGCGCCCACAGCCGATAGGACAGTTCATTCGCGCTGGGATGGGAGGCGATCGCGGCACCGGTCAGCAGCGCTCCCAGCTCCTGGCTCATGCCCGTGCTCGCGAACACGGCGCCCCCCAGGCACAACGCCAGCGTGAGGCCGAACAGCGGGAGCAGCTCGCCGTGGCCGCTCCATTCGAGCAGGCGCCGCAGGAGCGGCACGCCCGCGAACAATCCGGCGACCAGCACCAGCGCCCACCAGGAGGGGCCGCCGGGACTGACCAAGCCCAGCAGCGCGACGGCCACCAGGTCCTGGACGATGAGCACGCCGATCGCCACCCGCCCGTGGAACGCGCGCAATTCGCGCTTCTCCTCCAGAACCTTGGCCGCGACCACGGTGCTCGAGAAACCGAGCGCCACGGCGAGAATCGCGGCCGATTTCCAGGGCAGGAACGACACCAGCAGCAACGCGATCAGCAGCAGCGCGCCGAACAGGGCCAGGTGCAGGTTGGCGCCGACCCAGACCTCGGCGCGCGTCAGGTTCTTCAACCGCAGCTTGAGCCCGACCGAGAACAACAGGACCAGCACACCCACGTGGGCCAACTCGTCGAGCGCCTGCCCGGGATCCACGCCCGCGGCACGCAGCGCGAACCCGGCGAGCAGGAATCCGACCAGAGGCGGCACACCGACGGCGCGCATCAACAGTCCGCCGGCAAATGCCGCGGCCAGTACGATGGCGATCATCGCGTCGACCCGGACTCACACATCGAGAACAGCCTTCCGTTGACTTCACAGATGTCAAAACATCGTATCATCCGCGCGCGAAGCACGGCCGGCCCGGACGGCAATCTCTCGATGTCCATGCTCCGCGATCTGGTCGTGAGCAAGCGCCTGCGATGTCCGGGCAACGCGCGAGCGCCACGTGGTGGCAAGGCGCGCGCTCAGGGATGCACGCACTGCCAGGTTGGTTGGGCCGGCATCGGCTACAGGAGCGCGTCCTGCGGCCGACTTGTGACCGCGCAACGTTGAACCGGATCCGGATGCCGTGATGGATGGACCGCCGCCAAAGTCCAGGCGCGAACGCCTCGCGCAACAGGTACACGACAGGCTCGTGGCGCCACTACGGCACTCACCGCACGCACCGGAATACGCCGCGCGCGGCGTGTTCGTCGGGCTACTGGTCGCGTTGACGCCCACGGTCGGGATCCAGATGGGTATCGTGCTGGGCATCTGGGCGGCGGTGCGCCGCCTGCGCCCGGCGTGGGATTTCAACCTGGTGGTCGCGCTGGCCTGGACCTGGGTCACCAACGTCGTGACGGCGCCACCGCTGTACTACATCTACGTCGTCACCGGCCGCATCCTGCTCAATCGATGGGAGCGCATACAGCACTACGGTGCGTTCGTGGAGCACCTCGAGCAGTCGATGCCGCCGCAAGCCGGCCTGCTGGAGTCAGCCTGGGTCCATGGCCTGAGCCTGTTCAGCAAGTTCGGCGTACCGATGTTCGTCGGTTGCCTGCCCTGGGTGATATTCGGGTCCTGGGCAGGCTACGCGTGGAGCCTGGGACTGCTGCGACGCGTCGCCGCGGCGCGGGCACGGCGGGCGGCCGAATCCTGACCCGGGCCTACCCGTCGCGACTGCCGGCGCGCGCCGCTACTCGACAGTCACCGACTTCGCGAGGTTGCGCGGCCGGTCCACGTCGGTGCCCTTGAGTACCGCCACGTGGTACGCGAGCAACTGCAGCGGGATGGTGTAGACGATCGGCGTGACGTTCTCGCCGGTATCGCCGATCTCCATCACGTGTACGCCTTCGCCGGCCTGCACGCCGGCCCGATGGTCGGCGAAAACGTACAGTTCACCGCCCCGGGCACGTACCTCCTCCATGTTGGCCTTGAGCTTCTCCAGAAGCTCGTCGTTGGGCGCCACGATCACCACCGGCATGTCGGAGTCCACCAGTGCCAGCGGACCGTGCTTGAGTTCTCCTGCCGGATACGCCTCGGCGTGGATATAGGATATCTCCTTGAGCTTGAGAGCCCCTTCCATCGCGACCGGGTACTGCACGCCCCGGCCCAGGAACAGGGCGTGATGCTTGTCAGCAAACCGCCTCGCCAGGATGTTGATCTGTTCGTCGAGTTCCAGCACGCGCTCGCAGGTATGCGGCAATGCACGCAGTTGACTGACGATGTGGGCCTCGCGCTGCGCGCTCAAGCTGTGGCGGCGCCCGAGCACGCACACCAGCATCAGCAGGGCCGTGAGCTGGGTGGTGAAGGCCTTGGTCGAGGCAACACCGATCTCGGGACCTGCCCGGGTCATAAGCACGAGATCGGACTCGCGCACCAGAGAACTCTCCGGCGCGTTGACGATTCCCAGCGACGGCCCGAAACCAATTTCCTTGGCATGGCGCAGCGCCGCCAGGGTATCCGCCGTCTCGCCGGACTGGGAAATGGTCACGATCAGGGCGTCCGGATCCGGTACCGGGTGACGGTAGCGGAATTCGCTCGCAATCTCGACGCGGCACGGTATCCCGGCCAGGCCCTCGAACCAGTTGCGGGCCACGCAGCCGGCATGGTAGCTGGTGCCGCACGCGATGAGCTGCACCGACTTCACGCGATCGAAGATCGCGGCCGCACCCGGGCCGAAGGCGCTCTCGAGCACGCTGCTGGTACCGAGGCGATCCTCCAGGGTGCTGGCGATGGCGACGGGCTGCTCGTGGATCTCCTTGAGCATGTAGTGGCGATACTCGCCGCGCTCGACCGCATCGGCGGTGAGTTCGCTGACGATGGTCTTGCGGTTGGCAAGCTTGCCGTTCGCATCCCAGATGCGCAGCCCCTCGCGGCGCACCTCGGCCACGTCGCCCTGTTCCAGGATGACGAACTTCTGCGTGACCGGGATGAGCGCCGCGACGTCGGAAGCAAGAAAATGCTCACCGATGCCGATACCCACCACCAGCGGGCTGCCCATGCGCGCCGCCACGATGCGATCCGGAGCGCGGACGTCCATGACCCCGATCGCGTAGGCGCCGTCCAGTTCGCTCACGGCCAGGCGCACGGCCTGCATCAGTTCGTGGCCGGCGCGCACGTGGCGCAGCACCAGGTTCGCAATCACCTCGGTGTCGGTCGCCGAAGCGAACTCGTAGCCGTCAGCCTTCAGAGCGTTACGCAGCACCTCGTAGTTCTCGATGATTCCGTTGTGGACCACGGCGATCCGCCCGCCCGCAACGTGTGGATGCGCGTTGGCCTCGGATGGCACACCGTGCGTGGCCCAGCGCGTGTGCGCGATGCCCACGTGGCCGTCGCAAGGCTGACGCTGCAGCAGGTCGACGAGCTGCTCCACCTTGCCTACGGCCCGGGCACGGCCCAGGGCGCCCGTCTCGCCGACCACGGCCACGCCCGCGGAGTCATAGCCCCGGTATTCCAGTCGCCGCAGGCCTTCGACGAGGATGGGAGTGACGTTGCGTTCAGCGACTGCGCCTACGATTCCGCACATCGTATCTGCCCTGGATCAGTGGTGTTGAGGGCGGCAGTCTAAGGGAGTCCGCCGCGCCCTGCATCGCTCGCGCGGACGGCGAATCCCGGCGCGGGAACCGCGCGGTGGACGTTCAGGACTGCGGTTTCTTGCGCGGGCGCCGCCAGTGCGGGATCGTGGTCTGCCGCGCGCGGGTGAGGGTGAGCTGCTCCGGTGGCGCGTCGCTGGTGATGGTGGATCCTGCCCCGATGGTCGCGCCCGCGTGCACCGTGACCGGGGCCACCAGTTCCACGCCGGAGCCGATGAACGCGCCGTCCCCGATGACCGTGCGATGCTTGTTGGCGCCGTCGTAGTTGCAGGTGATGGTGCCCGCGCCCACGTTCACGTCGTTGCCGATCTCGCTGTCGCCCAGATAACTCAGATGATTGGCCTTGGAGCCACGCCCCATCGCGGTGTTCTTGACCTCCACGAAGTTGCCCACGTGGGCCGACTCGCCGAGCACGGCCCCCGGCCGCAGCCTCGCGAAGGGTCCCACCCGGGCACCGGCACCCACCTCGGCTTCTTCGACCACGCTGTTGGCCAGGATCTGCGCATCGGCCCCGATCCGGCAGTCGCGCAGCAGCACGTTGGGCCCTACACGCACGCCGTCGGCCAGCTCGACCTCGCCTTCCAGCACGACGTTCACGTCCAGCCACACATCACGCCCGGCACGCACCCGACCGCGCACGTCCACGCGCGCCGGATCGGCCATCGACACGCCTTCGCGCATCAACGCGGCGGTGCATCGGGCCTGATAGATCCGCTCCAGGGCCGCGAGCTGCACCCGGTCATTGACCCCGAGCACCTCGGCGACCTGGCCAGGATGCACGGTGTCGATGGGCACGCCCTGCCCGTGCGCCATCGCGATCACATCGGTCAGGTACAACTCGCCCTGGGCGTTGTCGCTGCCCAGGCCGGCCAGCCAGCCGCGAAGACTTGCCGCGTCCGCCGCGAGGATACCCGTGTTGCCCTCGTGGATCGCAAGCTGCGCGGCGTTCGCATCCTTGTGCTCGACGATGCCGATAACGCGGCCATCCGCCTGCCTGAGGATTCGCCCGTAGCCCGCTGGATCATCCAGATGCACGCTGATGATCGCGAGCGCACCATCCTCGGCACGCCGCACGGTGTCGGCAAGGGTGGTGAGCTCGATGAGCGGAACGTCGCCGTACAGGACGAGCACGGTGGCCTCATCCGGCACCGCGGGCATCGCCTGTGCCACCGCGTGACCCGTGCCGAGCTGCCTTGCCTGCTCGACCCAGATCACGTCAAGGTGCGAGAGGCGGCGCCGTACCTCGTCGCCGCCGTGTCCGAAGACCACGTGCACGGCGGCGGGATTCAGGCCCATCGCCGTGCTCACCACGTGCTCCAGCATCGGCCGTCCGGCGATGGCGTGCAGCACCTTGGGCGATGAGGATCGCATGCGCGTCCCCTGTCCCGCGGCCAGCACGACCACGTGCAGATGCCTCATGCGCGCCCCCGTGCCGGAACCCGTGACCCGGTCGCGACGCGCCCCGTGGCGCGTAGAACGGTTCCTTGCCGGCAGCGCCCAGCAGCGGTGTCGCCAGGCCGGGTTGCCGGCTCGCTGCAGCATGCCGCCGCCAGCCGCATCGCAATTGCGCGCTGCACGGCGAGCGTCAGCGCGCCCGCGAACGAAGCTTGCGCAGCGCGCTGATCTGGGCCGCGGCCTGTATCAGCTCGGCCCGCGCACGGGCTTCGTCGATGCCGGACTGGCGATCTGCCAGCGCGCGCTCGGCATCCTCCTTGGCCTTGAGTGCAGCCTCTTCGTCGATATCCTCGGCGCGCAGCGCGGTATCCGAAAGGATGGTCACCAGGTGGGGCTGCACCTCGAGCATTCCACCGGACACGTAGATGATCTGCTCCTGGCCGTCCTCGGTCTGCACGCGCACATCGCCCGCGTTGAGCGGCGTGAGCATGGGCGTGTGGCGGGGGGCGATACCCACCTCGCCAAGCACCGCCGGGGCAAACACCATGGTGGCCTCACCGGAGAACAACTCCTGCTCGGCGCTGACGATGTCGACGTGGATGGTGTTGGCCATGATTGAAGTCCCGGTGGTGACGGATGGGCGGGGCAATCCCGATCAGATCTTCTTTGCCTTCTCGCGCACCTCGTCGATATTGCCGACCATATAGAAAGCCTGCTCTGGAAACTCGTCCATCTCGCCGTCGACGATGGCGCGGAAGCCCGCAATGGTTTCCTTCAATGTCACGTACTTGCCATCGGCGCCGGTGAACTGGGCCGCGACGAAGAACGGCTGCGAGAGGAAGCGCTGGATCTTGCGCGCACGCGCCACCGCCAGCTTGTCGTCGTCCGACAGCTCGTCCATGCCCAGGATGGCGATGATGTCGCGAAGTTCCTTGTACCGCTGCAGGATGCCCTGTACCTGACGCGCCGTGTCGTAGTGCTCCGGGCCGACCACCAGGGGATCGAGCTGGCGGCTCGTGGAGTCCAGCGGGTCCACCGCCGGGTAGATGCCGAGCTCTGCGATCTGACGAGAAAGCACCAGGGTCGCGTCGAGGTGCGCGAAGGTCGTGGCCGGTGAGGGGTCGGTCAGGTCGTCCGCTGGCACGTACACGGCCTGGATCGAGGTGATGGATCCGGTCTTGGTGGACGTGATCCGCTCCTGCAGCAGGCCCATCTCCTCGGCCAGCGTCGGCTGGTAGCCGACCGCCGATGGCATGCGCCCGAGCAGCGCCGAGACTTCCACGCCGGCAAGCGTGTAGCGGTAGATGTTGTCCACGAACAGCAGCACGTCGCGCCCTTCGTCGCGGAAGTACTCCGCCATGGTCAGACCGGTGAGTGCCACGCGCAGGCGATTGCCCGGCGGCTCGTTCATCTGGCCGTACACCAGGGCCACCTTGTCGATGACGCCCGAATCGGTCATCTCATGGTAGAAGTCATTGCCCTCGCGGGTACGCTCGCCCACGCCAGCGAACACCGAGTAGCCGCTGTGCTCGGTGGCGATGTTGCGGATGAGCTCCATCAGGGTCACGGTCTTGCCGACGCCGGCACCGCCGAACAGGCCCACCTTGCCGCCCTTGTTGAAGGGGCAGATGAGGTCGATCACCTTGATACCGGTCTCGAGGATCTCCACCGCCGCGGCTTGATCCACGTAGGCGGGCGCCTTGCGATGGATCGGCCAGTGCTCGTCGGACTTGACCTCGCCCTTGCCGTCCACGGGCTCGCCCAGCACGTCCATGATCCGGCCCAGCGTGGGCAGCCCCACTGGCACTGAGATGGGCGCTCCGGAGTTGCTCACCGAGGTGCCGCGACGCAGCCCGTCGGTGGATCCCATTGCGATGGTTCGCACCACGCCGTCACCGATCTGCTGCTGCACCTCGAGCGTGACGCCGCCGTCGACATGCAGCGCGTCGTAGATCTTTGGCACGGAGCCGCGGGGGAACTCCACGTCCACGACCGCGCCGATGATTTGCACAATGTTTCCGGAGCTCATTGGCTTGTTAAGACCCTTGTGGTTATCGCCTGATCCTGAATGTCTAGACCGCCGCGGCGCCGCCGACGATCTCGGACAGCTCCTGCGTAATGGCGGCCTGACGCGCCTTGTTGTACATGAGCTGCAGTTCGTCGATGAGGCTGCCGGCATTATCAGAAGCCGACTTCATCGCGACCATTCGCGCAGCCTGCTCCGAGGCTATGTTCTCCACCACACCCTGATAGACGAGCGATTCCACGTAACGCAGCATCAGTGCATCGAGCACTTCCCTCGCTTCGGGTTCGTAGATGTAGTCCCAGTAGTGAGACACCTCGCTGTCCTTGTCGGGCTCGCGAGGCAGGAGCTGCTCCACGACCGGTGTCTGCGTCATCGAGTTCACGAAACGGTTGTAGACGAAATAGAGTCGGTCGATGCGGCCCTGTTCGTACGAATCCAGCATCACCTTGAGCGTGCCGATGAGCTGGTCCACCCGGGGGGCGTCACCGATGTGGGTAGCCTGGGCAACGAGATTCACGCCGAACCGCTTGAGCCAGTTGGAACCCTTGCTGCCGAGCGCACAGAAATCCATCTCGATGTTTTCGTTCCGGCACCGGTCAATCTCGCGCACCAGCAGACGGAACAGATTCGCGTTCAACCCACCGCACAGGCCGCGATCGGTGGTCACCAGCAGGTAACCGACGCGCTTCACCTCGCGCTCCACGAGGAAGGGATGCTTGTACTCGAGCTTGGCGGCCCGGACGTGCTGGATGACGGTGCGGATCTTGTCCGCATACGGTCGCGCGTGCTGCATGCGCTCCTGCGCCTTTCGCATCTTGCTCGCCGCCACCATTTCCATGGCGCGGGTGATCTTCCGCGTGCTCTGCACGCTGCGGATCTTGGTGCGGATTTCCTTGGCGCCAGCCATTGCTCAGCCCTTGAGGTTCAGGTGTGAAGCGTCGATGAACGGCAGCAGCGACGTCACCACGAGTGATTCGCCTTGAAGTCGTCCAGCGCCGACTTGATCTTCGATTCCACCTCGGGGTCGAACCTGGGATTGTCGTTGATGCCTTTCATGAACTCGCCGTGATCCGAGGTCATGAACGCCTGCAGCGCCGATTCGAAGGCACTGACTTTGTCCAGTTCGACGTCATCCAGGTAGCCGCGGTCCACCGCGAACAGCGACAGCGCCTGCTGCGCCACGCTCAACGGTGAATACTGTTTCTGCTTCATCAGTTCCATCACGCGCTGGCCGCGCGCGAGCTGGCGCCGGGTAGCTTCGTCGAGGTCCGAGGCGAACTGCGAGAAGGCGGCCAGCTCGCGATACTGCGCCAACGCCAGGCGCACGCCGCCACCGAGCTTCTTGATGATCGGCGTCTGCGCGGCGCCGCCCACGCGCGACACCGACAGGCCCGCGTTGATGGCCGGGCGGATGTTGGCATTGAACAGGTCCGACTCCAGGAAGATCTGGCCATCGGTGATGGAAATGACGTTGGTGGGCACGAAGGCCGACACGTCACCGGCCTGGGTCTCGATTATCGGCAGCGCGGTGAGCGAGCCCGTCTTGCCCTTGACCTTGCCCTTGGTCAGTTCTTCCACGTAGTCCGCGTTGATGCGGGCCGCACGCTCGAGAAGCCGGGAGTGCAGGTAGAACACGTCGCCTGGGTAGGCTTCGCGTCCGGGCGGGCGCCGCAGCAGCAGCGATACCTGACGATACGCCCAGGCCTGTTTGGTGAGATCGTCATAGATGATCAGTGCATCCTCGCCGCGGTCGCGGAAGTACTCACCCATGGTGCAACCGGCGTAGGGCGCGATGTATTGCAGTGCCGCGGACTCCGATGCGCTCGCGGCCACGACGATGGTGTGCGCCATCGCGCCGTGTTCCTCGAGCTTGCGCACCACGCCGGCGATGGACGAGGCCTTCTGACCGATCGCCACGTAGATGCACGTGATCCCGGTGCCTTTCTGATTGATGATGGTGTCGATGGCCACCGCCGTCTTGCCGGTCTGGCGGTCACCGATGATCAGCTCTCGTTGACCACGACCGACCGGCACCATCGCATCGATGGCCTTGAGGCCCGTCTGCACCGGCTGGTCCACGGACTTGCGCGAGATCACGCCCGGCGCGACCTTCTCGATGGGCGCGGTGCCATCGGCCTCGATGTCGCCCTTGCCATCGATAGGCTCGCCCAGCGAGTTCACGACGCGCCCGAGCAGCGCACGGCCGATCGGCACCTCGAGGATGCGACCGGTGCACTTCACCGTGTCGCCCTCGGTGATGTGGCCGTAATCACCCATGATCACGGCACCCACCGAATCGCGCTCCAGGTTCAGGGCGAGACCGAAGGTGCCGCCGGGAAACTCGATCATCTCGCCTTGCATAACGTCCGACAGGCCGTGAATCCGGGCGATGCCGTCGGTGAGAGTCACGACGCTGCCCTCGGTACGGGCTTCGACGCCGACGTCAAAGTTCTCAATCTTCTTCTTGATCAGATCGCTGACTTCAGTTGCCGTGAGTGCCATGTGTCAAAAAACCTCGTTGGGTCGGCCGGTCAGGCCAGCGTCTGCGCCAGCTGGTTGAGCCGGCCACGTATGGAAGCGTCGATGACGGTATCGCCGGCACGGATCACCACGCCGCCGATGAGCCCGGGATCCACCTCCAGCGCCAGATCGATCTTGGTACCGAGCCGCTTCGTCATCGCCACGGTGATGGCGTTCTGTTCGGCGGGGGCAAGTTGATAGGCGGAGATCACCGTGACCTCGCTGCGCCGCTCGGCGCGCGCACGTTCACTCTCGTAGGTCGCGGCGATATCGTTGATGGTTCCAAGCCGGCGGTTCTCCGCCAGCACGCGCACGAAATTTCGTCCCGTGGGCGAGAGCCCATCGCCGCACACACCGATGATCAGTTCGGCGAGTTCCTGGCGCTTGGCCTTGGGATTCGAGATGAGCCCCCTCATGGTCGGGTCGCTGGCCACGCTGGCGAGCAACGCAAGCATCTGCGACCACTTCGCCGTATCGCCTTCCTCCTGCGCCTGCCTGAAGGCAGCGATCGCGTACGGTCGGGCCGTCTTGGTGTTGGATTGCATCGCCGCGTTCCGTGTGCTCTAGAGCTGGGCCGCAAGCTTGCCCAGGGCGTCGCTGTGGGCCTTCGCGTCCACCTCGCGCAGCAGGATCTGCTCGGCCCCGCGCACCGCGAGCGCCGCCACCTGCGTGCGCAGTTCCTCACGAGCGGCGTTGCGCTCCTGATCCACCTGGGCGCGAGCAGCGGTAACGATGCGAGCGGCTTCCTCGCGAGCCTGCGCCTTGGCCTCCTCGATCAGGTCATCGCCGCGCCGCTGGGCCTGCACGACGAATTCCTGCGCTTTTTCGCGCCCTTCCTGGAGCATCCCGGAAGCACGGCTTTCGGCTTCCTGCAGGTCGCGATGTGCCTTCTCCGCGGCCGCCAGCCCATCGGCGATGCGCATCTCACGCTTGGCGAGTGCATCGATGATCGGCGGCCACACGAAGCGCATGCAGAACCAGACGAATATCGCGAACGAGATCGCCTGCCCGAGAATGGTGAGATTGAGATTCACGCCTCTACCCCCGGTGCCTTGCCTGTGAGTGCCTGTGGGGCAGCTTTGTCAACCGAGTTGCCCGAGGAACGGGTTGGCGAACATCAGGAAGGCGGCGAACGCGATCGCGATGATGGGCACCGCGTCGGTCAGGCCCAGCATGAGGAACATGCGCGTCTGCAGCATGCCACCGAGTTCGGGCTGGCGTGCCACACCTTCGAGGAACTTGCTGCCCAGGATGCCGATGCCGATGGCGGCACCGAGCGCACCCAGGCCGATCATGAGGCCAGCGGCGAGTGCGGAGAAACTGACGACGGATTCCATGATTGCCTCCTTGGATTGCGAAATGACGTTGCGTGAGTTGAACGGGATGAATAGATTTCAGTGGTGCTCGTGCGCCATGCTGAGATACACGATCGTCAACATCATGAAGATGTAAGCCTGCAACGTGATCACGAGGATGTGGAAGATCGCCCACGGCACCGACAGCGTCCACTGCAGGTAGAAGGGCAACAGTCCCGCGATCAGGATGAAGATGAGCTCGCCGGCGAAC
>Ga0326597_10009384_pt1 | contig 13114 bp, 14 predicted proteins | sample RVTome_12_FD_203789 | JGI IMG/M metagenome (GOLD analysis project Ga0326597, IMG submission 203789) | Soil microbial communities from uranium-contaminated site in the Upper Colorado River Basin, Wyoming, United States - RVT100D185 | ecosystem: Environmental > Terrestrial > Soil > Contaminated >... | reverse complement strand
AGCTCCTCGATGGTCACCGCCGCCTTCGACACCGCGTTCAGGACGCCGTTGAAGTCGAAGACCAGCCGCTTGGGCGCGTCGAGCATGAAGCTCGTATAGTTGAGCCTGCCGTCGGCGAAGAGCTTCACCCGAAGCACTTCCCCCATGAGCTCATGGGTGATGGCGTTGATGGCCGAAGCCGGATGCGACGAAGACGGAGCCCGAGGGCTCGACTTCGGCGGCGGGGCAATCGCCTCTTCGCGGATCTCGTCAGCGGGGGCTTTCCGTTCGTGTGCCGGGGCTGGCGTCACGGGCAGAGGTCTTCCCGCCGGCGGAGGCGCCACGGCAACCAGGGTCTCGGGAGAGCTCGAGGGAGCCGCGCCTTCGACGTCCCCGCCGTCGAAAACGATGTTCAGGGCCTGTTCCGATCCAGAAATCTGATAGGGTGCTAACGTTGCGAGCTTGATCTCGATCCGGGAGAGCTTCTTGCCGTTGACGCCGTCGAGACTCGTAGCTAGAACCGACTCGACCTCGCGGCTCCCCACGACGGTGCGGGGGGCGAGCGCCTTGATGTCCACCCCCGGCAGATCGACGACCAGCGTGAGCGGGTCCGGACTGTAGTGGGTGTAGAGGACGGCTCCGGTCGTTTCGAACCAAACTCGAGTCTGACCCGGCTCGACATGGAATCGGACCGCGCGGATTCCGGCCATGCCACCCGGCGCCGCGCCCTCGACTTGAGCCGACACTTCCGTCACCTGAGTCAAGGCTGCTAGAGATATGAACGTCAGGAGACGGAGAAGTGACCTCGAAGGAATCATCGTTTGCCCTCCTCCACCGGATGAAGCGTTTTTTCCACTGTCTGGAATTTCTCGATGCGCAGCGGGTCGTTGATTTCCTGGCGGAACACGACTCCCACGTCGTCGATGGACTGGATGTTGCCGTCGTAGAGCCGCTCGCCGGAACGGGCGAAGTAGCTCTTGTTATCGGTTCCCTGGATCATGGCGATGTAGCCGTCCACCGTCTTCACGATCCCCCGAAGGCTCACTTCCTGAATGAGCATTCCGCCAAGGCCGGGGGGACGCACGTCGGGGGAAAGCACGTCGATGCCGAGGGCCAGACTGACGAAGGGATCGCGCCTTCCGCGCGCCTCGTAGCGGAAGCCCGTCCCCTCGGTGATTTCGATACCCTCCGGCACCGGCTCGGCCGTTTCTGGCTGCGCTTCACCGGCGGGGGCCTGCGCTTCACCGGCGGCCGGGGCCCCTTGTCCAGCCGCGGGAGTCTCGGTCTGCGCGATGGCCGCCGCGGCCATGAGGAGCAGGACGACTGCGAGTGCGGCACGTCCTGCGCTCGTCTCAGCGATAGAAGAACACATGTCTCGTACCTCGCGCGCTCCAGGCATGATCTCGATGAACGTCTCTTCGATCTGATGCAAGAAAGTCCTCGTACCCAAATCACCTCGCGGGCGGAGCGGCCTTCGCGGGAGCAGCCCGAGGAGCGCCGGGCGCGGCCGGAGCCGGCGGCGCCGGCTCGATGAACACGAAGGTGGTGGCGGTGCACGTCGCGGTGATGGTGGAGGCGATGCTCGGCTCTTTCTTGGCGTCCACTTTCAGATTGCTCACGTTCACGATGCGCGAGAGCCGGCTCAGTCGATCGAAGAAGTAGGCCAGGTTGTGGTAGCTCCCGTCGAGCTCGAGACTGATGGGCCACTCCGCGTAGAAATTCTGGGGCTTGGTGGCCTCGGGCTTGAACCGGAGCACGTCCAGACTGGACTCGGCGGCGAGCTGCTGCACTTTGCGCAGCAGGTCGGCGACCTCTTTCTCGCTCGGCAGGATTCGAGAAAGCGCCTGGAGCGTCGCCTCCTTGCGCTCGACCTCCCGCCGGAACTCCGGGAGGCGCGCCGCGGTGGTCTTGGCGTTGTCGACCTCCGCCTGGAGGTTCCGCTTCTGAGTCAGCTTGTTGTCCCTCTCCACCTGCATCGGAGAGTAGAAGAAGTACCAGAACACTCCGTACAGCAGGACGCCGATGATGGCGAATACGACGACCTGGGCTCCCAAGGACATCTTACCCATGACTATTTCCTCCTCGACGTCTTCATTTCAGCGCGCGCCCGCGGGCGCGGCGCCCGCCGGGGCGGCCGCCGGCGGCAGCGGAGCGTTGGGAGAAACGATCTGGGTTCGGAGCTGGAACTGGGTGAACTCCTGTTCCTGCTTCTGATCGACTTTGGCGTCGATGAGCTCGACGTTCTGGAACCATTCGTTGTCTTCGAGCTTGTTGATGTAGTCCGCGATGCTGACGTACGACGCGGCCATGCCGTCGATGGTGACCTGAGAACCCCCCTGCTGGAGCTTGACCAGCCAAACGAAATCGGGAAGCTCGGACGAGAGCGCGTCGAGCATCCGGACCGGTCCCTCGCGCTCGCGCTTGAGCCGCTCGATGAGCTTCTCCTTCTCCTCGAGCTCCGCGAGCTTGGCTTGATACTTCTGGACCTCGAGGATGATGGGCGCGAGGCGGTTCTTTTCCGCCGTGAGCTGGTTGATCTCCTCGTCGAGCTGGCTCAGCTGGCGGGTCATCGAGAGCCACTGCACCACGATCGCCGCGACCGCGAGTCCGAGGATGGCGACGGCAACGACGATGCCCTTGCTCTCCGAGCGCTCCCCTCCGGTCGGGCCGTAATCGATGACGGTCCCGCCCCCCGCGGGAGCCTCCTTCGTTCCCAGGAGATTGACTCGAATCATCACTCACCACCCTTTCTCATGGCGAGCCCGACGGCGATGGTGCACGCGGGCCCGACCTCTTCGAGAAATTCGGCATCGAAGTCCTTCGGGTTATAGGACATGTTCTGAAACGGATTGAAGATCTCGACTCGGGTGTCGAACCGCTCCCCCATGGCTTCGGAAAGCCCGGGGATGCGGGCGCTGCCTCCGGACAGGATGACGCGGTCGATGCGGTCCTCGGAGGTGGTGGCCTTGAAGAAGTCGAACGTCTTCTGCAGCTCGAGCAGCACCGACTCGGTCGTCGACCGCAGGATTCCCTGGATCGAGTTCGCGTTCTCTCCCTGACCCTGCTTGGCGTTCTCCGCCTGCTCGAAGCTGAGGTTCAAGTCCTTCTGTATGGCGTCGGTGTACTGGTTTCCTCCGATGGTGGTGATGTCGCGGGTGAAGATCGAGGTCTCCCCACGGACCACGTTGATGTTGGCCTGGCTCGCGCCGATGTTCACCATGGCCACCACTCGCCCCGGCTCGACGCCGTAGTTCATCTCGTAGGCGTTCTGGAGGGCGAAGGCATCGACGTCCATGACGATCGATCTCCTGCCCGCCTGGGTGACGACGCTCGTGTAGTCGTTGATCTTGTCCTTCTTGGCGGCGACGAGGAGGATGTCCATGTTCCCGCCGGCGGCGCTCGCGTCGAGCACCTGGTAGTCGAGGTTGACCTCCTGGATGTCGAACGGGATGTACTGCTCCGCCTCCCAGTGGATGGACTCGGCGAGCTCCTGCTCACTCATGGCCGGAAGCTGAATCTTCTTGACGATGACTGAGCTTCCGCTAATCGAAGTGGCCACGTCCGTGGTCTTGATCTTGTACTCGGAAAAGAGCCTCTGAATGGCGTCGATCACGGACGTCGAGTCCATGATCTGCCCGTCGACGATCGCCTCCGGGGGCAGATACTCGAGGCCGATGGTCGTGAGCTGGAAGCTGTCGCCCTTGCCGGGCTTCACCTCCACTGCTTTCACCGAGCTTGAGCCGACATCGAGGCCCACGAGATTCTTCTTCTTACCGAAGAGACCCATGCGATCTGGCTCCCTTAATCCAAGTTGAAGTTAGCGATAGTTACTATGAAGAAGTTAAAGTACTTTATGAGCGTACAAGATGAAGAAACGTGCTGTCAAGCAAAAAACGGCCACAAATGTACTGGAATCTTTCGGTTATTATGATCGAGAAGAGGACCCTCGTCAAGCAGGATTTGTCATTTCTGGTAGGGTTTTCCCCATGGACAGGGAGAGCCTGGGGAGAACCCAACCACGTGGGGAACTGTGGGGGGAACCACGCTACATTTTGTGGCCAACCCGCCTGGAGGGTCTCCTCACCCCGTTTTCCCTTGACAACTTATATAAAGAGGACCTAAATTATGCGTTTGGGCGATTTGCGTCGCCCAAATTTTTTTTCCACTTTCGCCGAGTCGTTATTTTGGGGGTCTTAAGAGGACTCATGTCGACCACGTTTCCCCGGAAAGCGGAGCTGAAGCGGAGCTGGCACCTCGTTGATGCGGACGGCCAGATCCTCGGCCGGCTCGCGACCCGGATCGCCACGATTCTCACCGGTAAGGACAAGCCGGGGTACGTCCCTTTCCTCGACACGGGGGATCACGTGATCGTGGTGAACGCGGAGAAGGTCCTTCTCACCGGAACCAAAGAGCTGGACAAGAGCTATTTCCGGTTCAGCGGCTATCCCGGCGGAATCCGAAAGACCGCGGCGGGAGAGATGCGCGGCACTTTTCCTGAGAGGTTGATCGAAGAGGCGGTCCGCGGGATGCTCCCGAAAAACCGCCTCGGCCGGGCGCAGTTCAAGAAGCTGAAGGTCTATCGCGGGCCCTCGCATCCTCATGAGGCGCAGAAGCCGGCGAAGCTCGAAGTCAAAACCCGGGTCGCGCGTTCGTAATTCGTTTCAAGGAGCTCGATTCTTGGCAACATTGATTCAGTACTACGGCACCGGAAGGCGCAAGTGCTCGGTCGCCCGCGTTTACCTGCGGCCGGGAAGCGGCACGATTCACATCAACGAGAAGCCCTTCGACAATTACTTCGTCAGCGAGGCGCTCCGGATGATCGTGCAGCAGCCGCTCCAACTGACCGAGTCCTCGGGGAAGTTCGACATCTACGCGAACATCCAGGGCGGCGGGCACACGGGTCAGGCGTGGGCGATGAGGCTCGGGATCAGCCGCGCGCTCTGCGAGTTCAACCAGGAGCTGCGCTCCCGTTTGAAGAAGGGCGGATTCCTCACGCGGGACGCGCGAATCAAAGAGCGCAAGAAGTACGGCCAGCCCGGAGCCCGAAAGCGGTTCCAGTACTCCAAGCGCTGAGACGTAGAAGACCTAGAAGAAAAGGAGATTCTTTGGCATCGATCACGATGAAAGAGCTGCTCGAGGCGGGGGTCCACTTCGGGCATCAGACGAAGCGCTGGAATCCGAAGATGAAAGAGTACATCTTCGGCGAGCGAAACGGGATCTACATCGTCGACCTCCAAAAGACGCTGCGGCTCTTCCGGGAGGCTCTTTTGTTCGCGACCCAGCTCGGTGCTGAGGGAAAGACCATTCTCTTCATCGGGACCAAGAGGCAGGCCCAGGAGGTCGTGGCCGAGGAAGCGCTGCGGGCGGGGATGTACTTCGTGAATCAGCGCTGGCTTGGCGGCACGCTCACCAACTTCGTGACTATTCAGAAGAGCATCGGGCGTTTCAAGGAGCTGACGGCGCTGGTCGAAGGCGGCGGCAGCGATCTGACGAAGAAGGAGCTTTCGCGCCTCGACAAGGAGCGAAAGAAGCTGGAGAAAAACCTGAGCGGGATCCAGGAAATGCAGCGGCTTCCCGATGCCATCTTCGTCATCGACGCCGGACGGGAGCAGATCGCAGTCCATGAAGCGCGCAAGCTGGGCATTCCCGTCATCGCCATCGTGGACACCAACTGCGACCCCGACGTCGTCGACTTCGTGATTCCGGGAAACGACGACGCGCTCCGCGCCATCAAGCTCTTCACGTCTCGAATCGCGGAAGCGGTAATGTCCGGCAGGGACATGACGAAGGTCGCCTCCGACGGGCCTTCGGGCAACGGCGGCCCCAACCGCAAGACCGAGGAAGAGCTCGCCGCCAAGCCCGCGAGCGGAGACGTCGGCGCCGCAGCTCCAACGGAAGCGACGCTTCCACCTGCCTAGTTTCCGTTCATTTCTTTCGCGACGCCGCGTGCTTTGAGAGCCGGGCTCCGCGTCATTACGTTCGACGGGAGAGACAATGGCGAATATTTCCGCTAAATTGGTGAAAGAGCTCAGGGAGAAGACCGGTGCCGGCATGATGGAGTGCAAGAAGGCGCTCGAGGACGCCGGGGGAAATCTGGAGGAGGCGGTCACCCTTCTTCGAAAACGGGGCGCGGCCGCGGCGGAGACGAAATTGGGTCGAGCGACGACGGAAGGACTCGTCTCGTCCTACATCCACCCCGGAGGGCGCGTGGGCGTCTTGATCGAGGTGAACTGCGAGACGGACTTCGTGGCTGCGACGGAAGAGTTCCGCGAGCTCGTGAAGGACCTAGCCATGCAGGTGGCCGCGGCGAGCCCTGCACTCGCTCGCTGGGTCCGGCGCGAGGACGTTCCCAAGGACGCCCTCGACAAGGAACGCGACATCCTGAGAAGCCAGGCGGAGGGAACCGGCAAGCCCGCGAACGTAATCGAGAAGATCGTCGAGGGGAAGCTTTCGAAGTTCTACTCCGAGAACGTGCTCCTGGAGCAGCCGTACATCAAAAACCCCGATCAGACGGTCGAGGAGTACTTGAAGTCGAGGATCGCGGTGCTCAAGGAGAACATCCAGGTGCGGCGCTTCGTCCGATTCGAGCGCGGCGAAACCTAGGGGTTGAATCCAGGAGAGCCTGCGAGTACAAATCACCCCACGGTGATGGCGGAAAAGCCGATCTTCGACCGCGTCCTGGTCAAGCTCTCGGGCGAGGTCTTGATGGGCGCCGAATCTTTCGGGATCGACCCGGACGTGGCCCAGTCGATGGCCCGCGAGATTCATGGAGTCCACGCCCTCGGGGTCCAGACGGCCGCGGTCATCGGCGGCGGGAACATCTTCCGCGGAGTCGCGCCCTCGGCCAGGGGGATGGACCGCGTGGCAGCCGACCACATGGGTATGCTGGCGACGGTCATCAACGCCGTGGCGCTCCAGGATGCCCTCGAGAAGCTCGGGATCCACACCCGGGTCATGTCGGCCATCGAGATGCGCGCGATCGCCGAGCCCTTCATCCGGAGGCGCGCGATGCGCCACCTGGAGAAGGGCCGCGTCGTCATCTTCGCCGCCGGCACCGGCAACCCCTACTTCTCGACGGACACCGCCGCTGCGCTCCGGGCGATGGAGATCAAGGCGGATGTAATCATGAAGGGAACCCGCGTCGCGGGAATCTACTCCGCCGACCCGGAGACGGACGCGGGAGCAACGTTCTTCGAGAACATCACCTATCGGGAGGTACTGGAGAAGCGCCTGAAGGTGATGGATACCACGGCGATCTCGCTCTGCATGGACAACAAACTCCCGATCATCGTGTTCGACGTGCGCGAGCCGGGCAACATGAGACGCGTCGTCCTCGGGGAGCGGGTGGGAACGAAAGTCACAAGTCAGTAGGCCCAATAGTCCGAAAGGCCCGACATTCGGAGGCTCGAATGCTCAAACAAATCTCGGAAGACGCCAAGCGCCGCATGGACAAATCGATGGAAGTGCTGCAGAAGGAGCTCGCCTCGATCCGCACCGGCCGCGCGTCGCTCTCGCTTCTCGACCACATCCGCGTCGACTACTACGGGACACCGAGCCCCTTGAACCAGGTCGCGAACCTGGCGGTGCCCGAGCCCCACCTCATCACCGTCCAGCCGTGGGAGACTCCGATGCTGGAGAAGATCGAGAAAGCCATCCGCACCTCCGATCTCGACCTCAACCCCGCGAACGACGGAAAGATCCTGCGCATCCCCATCCCCGCGCTCACCGAGGAGCGACGGAAGGTGCTGGTGAAGCAAGTGGGGAAGATCGCCGAGGAGAGACGCACGGCGATTCGCCAGGTGCGCCGGGACGTGAACGACCGGCTGAAGAAGCTCCTCAAGGACAAGGAAATCTCCGAGGACGACGAGAAACGGGCCCTCAAGGAAATCCAGGACCTCACCGACGCCCACATCAAGAAAGTGGACGACGCGGTGAAGAAGAAAGAACAGGACTTGATGACGGTCTAGCTCGTGACCGAACGACTCTACCTGCGCGACCCCTACACTTCCGAGTTCGAGGCTTCGATCCTCGAGCGCCTCGACACCGACGAGGGACGGGCTCTGGTGTTTCCGAGAACGTACTTCTACCCCGAGTCGGGAGGACAGCCCTGCGACCTCGGCTCCATCGACGACATCCCCGTCACCCGGGTGATCGAGACTCCCGAGCATACCGTCCTCCATTTCGTCGAGAGGTTCCCCGAGCGCGACCGCGTCCAATGCCGGATCGACGGGCGGCGGCGGCGGGATCACATGCAGCAGCACTCGGGCCAGCACATCCTCTCGGCCGCCTTCGTGAAGGAGGCCGGCGCGAGCACGACGTCGTTTCACCTCGGGGCCGCGAGCTCGACCATCGACCTCGACAAATCGCCTCTCACCGAGCAGCAGATTGCTCGAGCCGAGGAAGCCGCGAACGACGCCGTTCGGAGGGCTCTCCCCATCCGGAGTCACTTCGTCGCGCCGGAGGAGGCCCACGCCTTCGACCTGCGAAAGCCCGCCCCCGACGCCGAGACCCTCCGCATCGTCGAGGTCGAGGGCTTCGACAACCAGGCCTGCTGCGGCACTCACCCCCGATCGACCGCCGAGGTGGGGCCCATCGTGGTGCGCGGCGCGGAGAGGTTCAAACAAGGGACGAGGGTCGAGTTCCTGTGCGGGGATCGCGCGCTCTCGGACTATCGAGCGACGGTCTCTCGCATTCGATCCCTCGCGAGCGTCCTCAGCAGCGCCGAAGCCGAGCTCGTGCCGACGGCGGAGAAGCTCCAGGAGGAGCGGAAGGCCATGGGAAAGGAGCTCGACCGAATCCGTCGCGAGCTCCTGCTGCTCCAGGTGGAAGACTGGATGAGCGACAGCGCCGATGGAAAGCTCCTGGTCAAGCGGGTGCCGGACGTCAGCCCCGCGGAGCTCCGCGCGGCCGCGACCGCCCTCACGGGAAAGCCCGGCCGCGTCGTTCTCCTCGGAAGTATCGAAGGAGGCCGCGCCCATCTCGTCTTCGGGTGCTCCGAGTCGGTCGAGGCCGACATGGGGGCGCTTCTCGAGGCCGCCGCTCCTTTGGTCGAAGGCCGCGGCGGCGGTTCCGCCCGCATCGCGCAAGGCGGCGGTCCTCGAACGGAAGGTTTGACAGCGGCTCTCGAGAAGGCCGCCTCTCTCGTGCGGCGATGAATAGCTCGACGTTCGTTTTCCTCGCATTCTCATTCGGCGCCCTTGGCTGCAGAGCGCCGCAATCCCGTGAAACTCGTCCCGCGCCCGGAGAGGAGCCCATAGAGACCGCGAGCCTCCCCGACGAAGAAGTCGTTCCCCTCGAGCCCGAGGCGGCGACACCTCGTGCCCCGGCGCGGGGGCGTCCTTGTTCCTGGGCGAAGGCCTGGTCCGATCCCTCGACACCCGATCCTCTGCTCGCGGGCGTCGGCGGGACTCCGATTCCCGAGAGAGCTGCCTCGAGCCCCGTCCGGCTTCCGGTGCGAGAGCCTTCTCCACAGGGCGAGATTTCCGTCGAGATCGTCATCCTCCCCGACGGAAGCGTGTCCGAGGCCACGGTCGTCTCCACGACGGATCCGCCGTGGGAGGCGGCGGAGAGCGCCGTTCTCGAAGCCGTGAAGACGTGGCGCTACGAGCCGCCGACACTGGGCGGCACGCAGATCGCCGTTTGCATGACGATAGGGATCTCGCGTCTCCACTACCAGGCGATTCCGTAGTCCTCGCCGTAGTTGCTCGAGCCTCCCCAGAAGCTTCCGTGCTTCCAGTCGAAGAAGATGGCGTTGATGGGACCCGAGGTGCGGGCGTCGAAGTCGAGCTTGTAGCCCATGCGAACCAACTCGTCCCGCACCCAGGGCGGGACCGATTCGTTCAAGGTAAGCCGTCCGGGGTCGGACTCATGGGCGCCGAACGAGCTCTGCATCTGGTAGCTGTTGAAGTTCGCCGCCTCGACCGCCTCCTGCACGTTCATGCCGAACTCGACGACGTTCAGGAAAAACTGAAGGAGGTTCTGATCCTGGGAGTCTCCACCCTGGACCGCGAACGAGAGGTAGGGCTTGCCGTCCTTCATCGCGAGACTCGGGGTGAGCGTCGCCCGCGGCCGCTTTCCGGGCTCGAGCACGTTGAACGGGTTGACTCTCTCGTCGAGGACGAAGCTCTGCATCCTCTGGCTCATTCCGATGCCCGTCCGGCCCGCGAGGCAGGCGGGTATCCAACCGCCGCTCGGAGTGACCGACACCGCCCAACCTTCTTCGTCCGCGGACTGGATCGACGTGGTTCCCGCGAAAAAGCGTCGCTCGAAGTCGGCAAGCGCTTGTGCTTCGGTCGGAGGAGTCTTCGTTCCCCAGCTCTCGAGGTAGTGGCGATAGGGATTCGTCCCGCCCTGGAAGGGATAGGGATCGCCGGGTTTGATGTGGGGGTCGTTCTTCGCCCAATCGATGAGCTTTCGCCGTTCCTCCGCGTAATCCTTGGATAGGAGCCCTCGGATCGGCTCCTGGGGTGGGAAGTAAGGGTCGCCGTAGTAGAAATCGCGATCCGCGAAGGCGAGGCTCATCGCCTGATAGAGCGTGTGGATGTAGCGGCTCGAGTTGTATCCCATCGACTTCACGTCGATGGGCTCGAGGATGTTCAGCGTCTGGAGGAGGACGGGGCTCTGCACCCAGTGCGTCAGCTTGTAGACCTCGATGCCCTTGTAGGACGTCGAGACCGGCTCTTCGATATGAACCTTCCAGTTCGCGAGATCTTCCTTGGTGTGGAGCCCGCCCTGCTCCTGCGAGCCCCGGGAGAACTCCTCGGCGATATCTCCTCGATAGAAGCGATCGTAGGCGGCGTAGATGGCTTCCTTTCGCGACTTTCCTTGCGCGAGCGCTTTCTCTTCGGCCTCGACCAGCTTCCGCAGAGTCGCCGCCAGGTCGCGCTGAACGAAGATCTCTCCGGGATAGGGCGCTTCCCTGTCCTTCTGGCCGAGGTGAGGCAGAAGCACCGCTCGCGAGTAGGGCCACTCCTTGATCTGCTCCTTCGAGCGCTCGATGGAGTTCGCGGTCGAACCCTCGATGGGATACCCGTCGGCCATCTGGATCGCGGGCTCGAGGACGTCCTTCAAGCGGAGCTTCCCGTACTCCGCGAGCATCGTAAGGAGCCCTCCGGGCGTTCCCGGGGTCACCGCGGCGAGCGGCCCGAACTCCGGCGGATACTCCATCCCCTGGCTCCGGAAGAACTCGGGAGTGGCGCCCGTGGGAGCGACTCCGAGGGCGTTGATGCCGATGACTCTCTTTTCGACCGGGTGATAGATGAGCGCCTGGGTCTCGCCGCCCCAGCTCAGAGCGTCGAACATCGTGGTGGTGGCGCCGAGCATGGCGCAGGCGGCGTCGACGGCGTTTCCTCCCTTCTGGAACATCATCGCGCCCGCGGTCGCGGCGAGAGGTTTTCCGGTGATGGCCATCCAATGCCGCCCGTGGAGGACCGGCTTCTGCGTGGGCTCCGACATCGCCCGGGAAGCAACGAGTAAGATGACGAAAGAAAGCGCTCGTTTCTGGCTCACGGCGTTCGACCTCCGATGGCCGGATCGTGTCATCCCCTTCCCGATCGAAGCAACCGCTTGCCCGATGCGAAGCCTATTGCTAGCATAGTGCGTTTTTCCCGAGACTCGTGGGCGGCTAGCTCAGCTGGGAGAGCGCGGCGTTCGCAATGCCGAGGTCAGGGGTTCGATCCCCCTGCCGTCCACCAATAGAATCAACAGGCTGCTGGCTGGAAGCTCTCGGCGGGTAACTCGTGGGTAACTCGGCCGTGTCGGCGACTGAGCGTAAAGGTGCTCCGTAGCCAAGGCCAGTGAGTCGTTGCTAAACTGGGAACAAGGGGTAGATCAAGGCGCTTGACCCCAAACGAGCACCGCAGGTAGGCTTCGCGAGTTCGAGTTTCTCTCTCTACCCCACGACCGGAGGCACAAATGGAAGCACATACGATTCGTGTCGTCATCTTTAGGCGCGGCGAAGCGTGGGTTGCTCAGTGTCTCGATTTCGATCTGGCAACCCAGGCGAGGACCGTCGACGACCTGGATTATGAGATTCAGGCGCTCCTCGTTGGCCACGTGGTCGCGAGTCTCAAAGAGAACAAGCTGCCTTTCGAGAATCTTCCGAAGGCGCCCAGCGTCTTTTGGCGGATGTTCGACCAAGCCCGCGGCCTAGAATCCAAACGCCAGACGTTCGACATCCCGCCAGAGGCGCTGCTCGTAGCGCCGATTCCGGAGCTCCGACTGGCGAACGGCGTTTGATGCGTGTTCCCTTCTCGGAGCCGCCGACCCTAGGGGAATTTCTTCGGCGGCTCCGAGAGTTTGGCGTCGAGTGTAAGACCTCGCCACCGCTTCACGGACCGCGGGGCAGCTTCTCGTTCCGCTACGTTACCCGCGGGCGTCATCCCGACTATCCCCTGCCCACGTATCTGAAGACGAGGACCACGTTACTCCCGACGTGATCCGGAGCGTTTGCCGGGCGATGGGCTTGCCGCCTGGGATCTTCGAGCTAGGACTCGGGGATTTCGGAATCGACGAGGACGAAGCCTACTAGGCATCCCGCCCCGCGAAGGACTGGAGAGCCGTGCGCCGCTCACTCGCCCCGCCCACGGGTTTGACTCGTTTGCCGAAAGTGTGACACTCGAGAGGCGAGCCGTCGCCCCGACCAGGAGGACGAAGGGAGAAACTCCATGCTGAAGGCTTTCTGGCGCGAGATGAAAGCTATGGCTCTCACGCCTAGCGTCGGGACGAGCAAGGTGTGGCGCACCTTGTATGGTGGGGAGCCGGCACCTGAGTTGGTAGACGTCTGGTCAAGAAGTTCGAGTTGGACTACACGGAATGCCGGAATCTCATTCGGCTCGGGCGAGGGCACTCACACGGCCGCGTGGCATCCTTTGTTATTGCATCAAGAAAAGCTGTCAAGTGTTTTTTCCGGTTTTTTTCCCGAGAGAGTAGACTTGGTAGACCGCGTCGCCATTGGCATCACGAGACAAACGTTGAATTCGCCCATACCCGACCTCGTCCGGCGCTTCTACCGCGACGTCTGGAACGCCCACGACCGGAGCGCGATCGCGGAGCTATTGACGGAGGACTTCCGCTTTCGCGGCTCGCTCGGGCGGGAGAGCGTGGGCCTTCCGGCATTCGCGGAGTACGTCGACTC
>Ga0326597_10009383_pt1 | contig 13115 bp, 13 predicted proteins | sample RVTome_12_FD_203789 | JGI IMG/M metagenome (GOLD analysis project Ga0326597, IMG submission 203789) | Soil microbial communities from uranium-contaminated site in the Upper Colorado River Basin, Wyoming, United States - RVT100D185 | ecosystem: Environmental > Terrestrial > Soil > Contaminated >... | reverse complement strand
GCGCAGGAGGGTTTCCCTCCGAACTTTGATCCAGATTACTTGCTCTACCCGTTTCATCGCAAAGGGTGGAAAGCGAAAGGTCAACCACCAAAAGATCAACTCCCGCGCTCAATAGCAACGCCAGGGCCGCGCATCGCACAAGCTTTGGGCACAAGACCATTAGATCGGAATTATATCATATGCGGTCCTGGGGCAATGCGGAACTATTTTATTTTGCACCAGTGCGGATTTTCAGACGCACTCTCCTATCCACCCGCATTCCCGGTTTGGCATTTTTGTCCGGTGAAAGTTGAGCTCATGTTGGCGTAGAGGCTTGTGAATCGGCGCGGCCTCTTGCTGTTGCAGATCACATGCCCTTCGAAAGCGTTCCAGGCCATCGTCGGTCTTCAGCCGATCTTCCGCAGTTACGACTGCGTCTGTCCCAGGCTTCTTAACCAGCGCTGACCCTATTCAGTTTCCGTATCCAGAGTGATTCGGATGCGGAGGATCCGATAACGAAAACACAGAAAGGAGCACAACGTGTTTGTCGAATTGATGCCACTCCTCGCGGGACGTACCGTGATGATTACGGTAGCCCGCGTGGACGACCGGACGTTGCGTGTCAACGTCATTCCCACGAAGACCAACGAGAACGAGAACGCGGCGCTCACCACTCCCCTGAGTTACACCGGCACTCCGGAAGAGCTCGATCGGGAACTGGGCAACCAGGTGGCAGGCTACGTCGAGGCCCACCAGCAACTGGGCAGTACGCTGGCCCAGGTGAAGGCGGAAATGGACGCAGCTGCCAAGGCCGCGCAAGAAGAAGCCAAGCGCAAGGCTGCCGAACGGAACAAGAAAGAGTCTGATAGCAAGACCGAGAAAGCCGCTGCGCCAACTTCCCAACCTGCTGACCCGCCACCCGCTGCGAGCATGACGCTGTTTCCGGCGCCGGAGACCGCCGCTGCCACCCAGAGTTCAGGAGGTGTATCAGTATGATCACTGAGAGCCGTCTGTCGCGGGAATTCAGTTACAACGGGGTGAAGCTTCCGGACCCGAATCCCGCGATGACTCCGGAGGAAGTCCGGCAATTCTACGCCGCTCAATACCCGGACATCACAACGGCGTCGATCACTGGCCCGGAAGCCGAGGGCGATAAGCTGCGCTACAGCTTCGCTCGGGCCATCGGGGCAAAGGGGTAAGAACCCATGAGCCAGAAGCGGAGAAAGGAGGATACGAAGAAGGCGGTCCTGCGCGAACTCGAGCAGTTGACCCAGGACCGCCACCCACGAAATCAGAGCCTAGTCAGGAGGTTCGCGCGATGCCCTCAAACCAAAAGATGCGCACAGATTTTAGCAAGGGCCGTCGAAGGAAATGGCCGATGGTCCAGCGGAACACCGCTCGCGCCACCCGCGGGCTGGTTGCCGCCGCTGAACTGATGGGAAGTGGCAATCAGTTGGCCCTGCCCCGCCTGGACGGCGTGGAGATCGAGCATCGCTTCTGTGCAGGAGATGAACCGGCCGTCGCTCTCGCGAGGAGCTTACTGCAACTGGACATCGCAATCCCTGATGACTGGGAAAAGGCCAAGCGCGATCCAACCACCTATATCTGGCTGACGCTAGCCCGGTGGATCGCAATGCACGGGGGCCAGGACATCAAGCGGCGCTTTGGGCTGACGACTACGATCACCAGTCGCCTTGACGAGTACAGTGAACGAGATGGGGCGGATCCAAACTCGCTTTACGTCACTGTCGATTCAGACCGTGCCGGGTACGTCGTCCTCAACCAGACACTGGGCTTGCTCGAGAAAACCCATCCCCGGCTGCCGGCGACTTTTTTTCACTTGTTCGCCGGGTCTCTGAACAAATGGATTCGCGTCTACGACTACCGGGATGCAGAAGAGCGTGTGGCCATGCTGCGCGAGTGGGTAGAAGGTGAACCTGACGAAGACCAGTATGAAATCCCTAACGTAGAAGACTGTATTCCCCTTTACATGAAGGAACAGCGGCTCGGTAGTAGAAGCCTGGGGAGCGTAAGGTCACGCGTGAAGGGAAAGGAAGTCAAAGCCATCCTGGACGGGGCACTTGATTTGGAGCGGATCTCCAAGCAAGCGAAGCGGCCAGAGTTGACAGACGAGATGCGGGAAGAGATGAGCGACATGAATCCTCCGCTGCCCGGATTGCTCGCCGTCTTCCGTCCCGAAGATGCGATCGAAGGTTGCTTTGATGAAGAGGCCCAAACGATGACAGAGATGCCGCCTGAATCGAGCGTCATTATCCCGCTGAGTGCCAACCAGCCTGCAAGTGTAGAGGCAGGATTTCAAACGCTCGGTGTCGTGTGCGACACGCTGGCAGCCGCAAGCCGGCTCATTGACCGCATGCCAGGGAACGAACAGTGGGTGACCCAGGAATAGGGGGAGGCAATGGACGCACAGGTGAGGATCGGAGCGATCCGAAATTTCGTGCTGCAACGGGCCTTGCTCATCTACGGTGACGGATCAGGGGCATTTGCTACCTTACATGATGTGCGAGGCGAAAAAGAGGGCGCGCCATACCTCGGTCCTGGACAATCGCTTACCACAGCGTTCCTGCGCTCGTTGGCGCACGGCCTCGGAGTGCGAATGGCGCCGGAGATCCTGCCGGAAAACGTTCTCGCCAGAACGCCGGATTTGATCGTCTGGTGGACCCGGGCGCAGCATCGGTGCGCGTTCTTCGGAGGCGGAAACGAGGCGGCGGCAAAGCTAAATGGCCTCATGTATCCGCATCCGGCGTTGGTTTTCAAGATATGGGGCCGGGATCTATTTGTCCGGGCACTTGCGGCCAATGCCCGCCCTTTGGCGGAAACGCGGCTCATGACGGCACCGTACTGGAATACCGACTCTCGCGCCTGCGTATGCCAGGGGAGCATGCGGGTACCCGAGGAGGTTTCAGCGCAGTCTATCGCAGGATGGGAAGCGGCCTTCTTCGCCTCCGAGTTTTCCCATCCCAGCGGCGCAGTGCGCCTGACGAAGCATCCTGCCGGATTTGTTGGTCTGTGGTCCAGTCTTGCGGGCACCAAGGGCACCTTTCCGAGCGAGTTTCTGGCCGACGCTAAGCAAACACTGCGTGAGTTTATTGAGGGCGACGAGGAGCGGTGAAGAATAGTGGAAACGCATAGGATTCACGAGGAGCTGCTGCGGCGTGAGGTGCGCGTGCTCGTAGTGGGGTGCGGAGGAACGGGAAGTGCGATCGCGGCCGGGTTGCCGTATCTCCACCAGGCCATGCTGGCATGTGGTCATCCGCATGGTCTCCACGTCACGTTGATGGATGGCGACACGATTTCTCCTACCAATTGCGTCCGGCAGCCGTTCAGCCGGTCGGAAGTCGGGCTTTACAAGGCCGTGGTGCTGGTGAACCGGATCAACATCTTTTGGGGGTTGGATTGGGAGGCCGTTCCGACTCACCTGAGCGACAGGAAAGCGCTTTCCCCATCCTACGAGAGTGGATTTGGGCGAACGCACATCGTGATTGGCTGCGTGGACACGCGAGCGGCACGCGCGGTGATTCGCGATGCCACGGGCAATTTCAGCACGGTGGACTATTGGTTGGATGTCGGTAACAACGCGGACAGCGGCCAGTTCATCCTAGGAGAACCACTGAACCAGCGTAACCGCCGAGCCAGGACGCGCTTGCGCACGGTCGCGGAGTGGTTTCCAGAGATCGTAGATGCCAGCCTCGATAATGACGGGTTGCCAAGTTGCAGTGCCGCAGAGGCGGTTGAGAGGCAGGAACCATTTGTAAATCAAACTCTCGCACAGCACGCATTAGCTTTACTGGCCCGACTTTTCCGTTATGGAATGACCTCGTATTACGGTGGTTTTATCAATCTTGCGACTGGCGGATGCGCCTCTTTGTCCACGGATTCCCGGTTGTGGAGACGAGCCGCTGTCAGACGCCGCCGCGAAGCAAAGAACCGGAATTCAATCACGGGGAGCGCGGCCTAAGACCTGAGAAGTTACGTTCATCGGTATTTATGCAGCTGACCTAGCCAGAGGGATTGCTACCGCGTAGACGACTTCTGCTTATCCGGTTGTTTCAGCAAGCCGCCGCATGTTGTGTCTACACCGTTCGTCGAACCCTGCGCCTGGTGGTCTGCTGAGGCAACCGGATAAGCAGAAGACGACTAGATCGGCATAGGGGCGGCGGTTAGTCCACACGCTCGCCGGTACGAGAATTCAATTCTCTGAGCCAGGGACGTCCGTTGACTCCATGAACAACCCGGCCCAGAAACCCCAACTTCTCTGCTACGTTGGCACGATTCTTGCGAATATCTTCTTTCGTAACCCTGATGTAAGCAGTCAGGAATTCTTCGATGCTTCTTGCCTTGGAGAAGAGATAAGTCGCGTGCCCTGATTGCGGCGTTTCGATGGCAATCCCCCTTTCGAGGTCGAAGATGTATTCTTCCCGAAACAGGTAGAGCCCGCGCGCACGCCGGCAGAGATGACGATAATAGAAGGCATCATAATCCGGTTTCCAAGTGATTTGAGCGATGTCAAAGTCGCCAGGGACGCCCAGGTCCCAACAGAGTTTCTGTAGCTCGGTTTTCTCAACTGGTTCCTGTTCGATGCGAGCACGAATTCGGTCGAAGGCGTCCGCGAACTGGCCAAAGCGATGGTATATCTTCCGCGCGGATTGGATCTCTTCATTGGTCCTCGCGGGTAGCTTGACCTGAAGGCGGCTAGGCAACGCAGTTTCCCACTTCACAAGTTGCCAGTCGCCGCCGCGGTGACGGTATTTGCCGGCTTCGACAAAGGTAGCGTGAATCTCCATCTTGACGCCCAATAAATGTTTCCATTGATTCCAGGTGGCGTCCCACAGAATCGGCATGGCGGACTGGTCGAGCAGGACCTCAAGCTTGCGTCGGGCGTCGCGATAAATGGCGCGGTCGCCGTAGAAGTCCACTTGGCGCAGGGAAGCGCGGAAGCGCCGCTGTCGGCACTCTGGCAGAAACGACAAGACACGAGTGACGAAGAACGTCTGACCATCCCGCGATCGGTTCCCGGCTGCGAGAATCGAACCAAACCCCCCGTATGGGAAGATTGCCGAAGCCGATGAATCTCCCATCAGGCCGTCGTAGCAAGCTCGTAGTTCCGCGTGTGCCAAGATGTTAAAGGCGCGTTCCAGAGCGGTGAAGTCGGCCTTGGGAGATCCTTCGGCGCGGAGTTCGAGTCCACGAAGTTTGAAGGCGAGTCGCAGCTCAGCCAGTGATGCTGTCGGAGGGATCCTCAACGCCTCATACAGAGAGACTTGGCGGTCCCAAGGTTTGCGTCGATCGGCAACGAAAAAGTAATCGCGCAAAACCTCGCAGGGAAAATGAAGGGTGGAAATACCGAGGTGACCGTGCGTTACTTCCGCACGAACGTAGAGCTGTTCCCGCTTGTCGCTCTTTGGCTGGCCAGCATAGCCGATGGAGACTTGGTAGACATCGGGTGCGCGCGGTGAGGCCGAGCGTTTGTGGACATATATTTCGGTTCTACCATCGGGTGAAGCGGAAACAAGAGGAAGATCAATTTCATCACCAGGACGGATGTGAGCGGCGAGCAAACTGGACACCAGGACCCGGCAACCCTCTTTCAGAACACAGGCGGTCTTTTGCCCTTCTGGTTTGATTTGAAGCACTTGGCGACGCACGGTTTCGGTTGTGGTAGGTCGAGGGTCGGAGCCCGCTTTCATGGTAGAAAGAAGCGTAAATCCCCTGGCAGGTGGAGTCAAATGAACAGGGAGTGGCTGCTAACCCATTGCTATACAATGGGATAACTGAGGAGAAGAGAATACATGCAGGAGGAGGAATCGCAGTAACCGGCTCACCTTGGTCACTTCCCGGCTAGGCTAGAATGTTAAGAGCTAATCCGCCGGCGACGGATGTGGCTAAATCTGTTGGTTGCGGCGTAAACGGCGGGCGCACAGGAAGAAGGGTTCTGTTACCCCACTTCGTCAAACGGCTGCTGGAAGGAACTCCAGCGGCGCAGATACTCGCCAACCACGACACGTGGCTACCGTCCTCGCGGTCAATTTGAGGAAGCACCTCGACGAGCCACGGACCTCGTCGCTCGATTTGGCCTCCAAAGATTCCAATCACGGTAGATTTGCCTGGCGAAGGACGCGCCGTACCGCGCGAAATACCTCATCGAATTGCGGCAGCTTGCTCATCTGGTAAGCCAAGCGACCCGACCAGAGTGCTTTCAGACGCGCCTCCTTTTGAAGAATGGCATCTTCAACGGCTTCGCAAGCCTTACCCCGAAATTGGAGTTTCCGGCAAATTGCGTCCACCAATTGGTCCAGTTGGATACCTTGATTCGTTGTGAGGTACCAAAGATCGTACAGATCTCGCGGTTCATTCCGCCCTCGATCGGCTAGCGCAACCGCTTTTTCAATGGCGATTTCCTCGAGCGAGTAGACTTGGATCGACCGGTTCTCGGGCACATCCGTGAATTCTTCGTAGCCCCGGAGAATAGGCCGTTGTTCGAGTGGAAAAACCAGATGTTCGTGAACGGTGATGTCCACTTTGGCATCGTTCCCGGCGGGCAGCGGACCAGTGTACTTCAGATAAAACGTATAACTATTGGCGTGTCGCTGGCGATCTTCCCGGTCAAACGTGAACGCAATTCCGGAGCTGTCGCGCACGTCCCTGTAAACGGCTTCCAATCGGCGGAGGATATCCTCGAACGGGATTGCTTCGAGCAGTGTGAAGTCGAGATCCTCTGAGAATCGGTAATCGGCGAAGTAGCATCGCTTTAGGGCTGTTCCACCCTTGAATCCGAGAACTGTATTGAGATCCGAATGCGAAAGCTCCGCCAGAAACCACGCCAGACAGTAGTCGCGTTCGAGCACATCCTCCCGGATGCGCCGCCCGCCGCCGGCTGCCAGACGGTTTGAAAGCAGCGAGATGTTTCGCTGTGGAATCACTTTACGTCGTGCGGACTCCTTTGAGTTCTTCGGGGGGAATATTGACCTGAAGGCGCCAACGTGCCACGTGCGACCCTTCACGCGGCAAGATGGGATCCAGCGGAAGATAGGTCGAGGTGAGTGATTGCCGCAACCTAGCCAAGTCGTGTTCGGGCGCGATCCCGTACAACTCGAGTAAGTACCCGAGGCGGCGTATGACTGCTCCAACACGCAGGCGCAAGGCGTAGTCCACAAGCTTGGCCGGCTGCATTTCCGCGTGTCGCATCCAGAGGCCCTTTGCTACCTCCGTCACACCTCCGCAATACTCCGGCTGCCGGAGTCCGTCAATCACTGTCCGCTCCAAATCGCTGATGTCCACCGATTCCTGTTTGGTAACCCAATGTCTTGTTGTACCGAAGAAATGGTTTGGTTTGATCAGAACGAAGCGAAACTCAGTTCCGTTCAACGTGCGGTTCGGGATACGTTTCGTGCTCGAGGTGAAGACGACGAATTGGGGCTGGGTAACCATGCGGTGAATCTCCATCGCCGAAGCGTGCGAGATAAAGCTGGGTGCGTCGCCCGCGAGCCGTCGCGCTACCAGATACGGATTCCCGGAGTACTCGGTGGCGCTCCCCAACTCCGCCGGAACCAGTACAAAAACACCGCGCTTGAGGCGGGAGACTAGGCCGCGCTTGGCTGCTTTATGAAGGAGACTGCTGGCCAGTGCCGGACGCAAGCCAGTGATCTCCTCCACGTCAGCTAGAGTGAAGGTTGTCTGAGCGCGATCGTAGAGCACACTGAGAAGCGTCGCCATCTGTGTGCCGACCGTTTTCAGTGGTTTATGTTTTAGGATCACCAGTTTGCCTGTTGGGCGATTGTCCACACATAAAGTAAAACATTTAGTTATTGTTTGTGTCAAGTTATTTGCCTTCTGGGCGATCTGTCGTACACAAACACAGGCTCAATGCGTCCCGCAGGACTCCATGTCGCCGAAGATCAACCGGAAGCCCCTGCCGCCAGCATCGGAGATTGTGGACCAGCGCCTGCAGCATGTATGAAGTGGTGTAAGGACTCGAATCCGATCATCGGCAGCATCGCTAGCCTGCTCTCCCGTACTCTTTCAGCAGTCCACACCACGAATCAGTCAAAGAAAGGACATTCCGATGCGAGCCGCAGGTCGTCTCCGTCTCGGGTTTTACCCGCTCCCGTTATCCGAAGCGCAACGCATTCGCCGATGGATCTCATTCACCGATCCCGTCTCTGCCGCAGTCGATCCTTGCGTCGGCGACGGTGTGGCGTTCGAGGCCATCACAGAGGGCGCAGAAGTCCTTCGCTACGGGATCGAACTTGATGCCTACCGTGTCGAGCAAGGCAGGGGACGGATCCCGAACGTCGTCCATGGAAATACACTGGAAGTGCATTGCGCGGTGGAGAGCTTTTCGCTGCTGTATTTGAATCCTCCCTACGACTGGGCACTCGGATCGGGGGAGGGTAGCCCCAGCAATCGCACGGAGCAGGTCTTCCTGAGCCACACCTATCGTTGGCTGAAGCCCGGCGGCGTCCTGCTGTTCGTGATCCCCGGGGACAGGCTTGCCGAATGTTGTCAGACTCTCGCAACGCACTTTCGCGACGTCCGGATTTACCGTCTCGAGGCCCCGGAGTGTGTGCGCTACAAGCAGGTGATTGTTCTCGGAGTCCGAAGAAATCGGCGTGAGAGGGAACGGTTACAGGATGGAGACATCACCCGAGCGCGGCTGCAGTACGCCAGCTTGGCGAGGGACGCCGGCCGGCTCCCCGCTTTGCCTTCGGAGCCCGACGCGCAATACAGCATACCAGCGAGCGGGCCGGTCCAACTGATCTATCGTGGACTGCCACTCGATGAAGTCGAAAATCTGCTTCCCCAGTCAGCCGCTTACCGGCAAGCGGGACGCATCCTCTTCGCGGAGCCTTCGTCTGCGGTGGGTCGGCCGCTCACGCCATTGCACGCCGGTCACGTTGGTCTTTTGGCTTGCTCGGGACTGTTGAACGGAATCTTCGGCTCCGGAAACCAACGACATATCGCGTTTTGGCAAGCAGTGAAGGCTGTCGACAAAACCGAGGAAGAAGACGAAGAGGGCGTCATCACGGTGAGAGAGAAGGAAAGGTTCTCGAACGAACTGACGCTCGTGTTTACCACAGGACAGGTTGCTACGCTAAAGTAAAACTTCTCGTCCCGCCCAGACTGGCAGCCCAACTGAAATCTAAGACTCTCTACAAGCGAAGCTGACTTAAGCCTCGGCTACTGCCAACGGTAGCCGGGGCTCATTCTTTGTGCAGTTACTTCCAGCAAGGAGGCTGACGGAAATGGCAGATCGATGTTTTTCCACTCTCATCTGCGCCAATGCAGACCAGAGCATCTTCGAGTAATGTGAAGTTACCAGTAATGTGGAGTTGGCACGCCAAGCTCCCATAGATCGTGATTTCCCAAGTTCCTGACTCCACATTTATATGTAGCATCGGAACGGCCACCATTCGGTGGTCTAATCCGACTTTTGCGAGGTGCCGATGCTACGTTCTTTGCTTCCCAGGGCTTACCACAGGTTTCTGTCACTACCATTGTTGGGGCCGATTGCCGATGGCTTTGACGATTGGCTTGCCACCAATGGCTACACCCTACGCTCGCGCGAAGATTCGATCCACATGCTGCCGCATATGGATGTGGATCTGCGCGGCCGCCAGATTAAAGAGGTCGCTCATCTGACCCACCCGGTTCTCCACGACTGCTGGAGGGCTCTCCTCAAGACCTATTCCGGTCGCGCAGGAACCGTTCGGACACTGGAACGATATCTGGTTACGAATGGCCTATTCGCTGACAGCCGACCAACAACAGCAACTTCCCCGGTGTCGATTCTGATCGAAGAATATGCGAACTACCTGCACGAAGTGCGCGGATTGACTTTATCCACAATTTCGAACCAACGGCGTACAGCGCAGTACTTTCTCCAAAACCTAGATAAAGAGGGGATCGCGCTGAAGGATATCCAGGCCGGTCATCTCGAATCCTATATTACCAAAGCTAGCCAACGTCTGAGCCGACGAACCCTCCGACACGATATCAGTGCCCTACGAGGATTCCTTCGATTCCTGGCCATCGACGGCAGGGTTCCCGAGACGCTGTCCAGTGAGATCGATACGCCGCGCCTTTACCGGTTCGAGCAGTTACCACGCGCCCTTCCATGGGAGACGGTCCGGGCCCTTCTGCGATCCATGGACCGAACCTCGGCTGTGGGACTGCGTGACTATGCGATGTTCCTTTTGATTGCGACGTACGGTTTGCGAGCCAGCGAAGTGGTGGCCATCACCCTCGATGACATTCGCTGGAGGCAGAGTAGTTTACGAATCCAGCAGCCGAAGACTTCGGCGTCCTTGGATCTGCCGCTGACCAATGAGGTGTTGTCCGCGATGGTGAAGCATCTGAGGCGGACGCCACCACCCTCGCCATATCGCAGGATTTTCCTGAGAATGCATGCCCCCATCGGCGTGTTGAAACCTTCGGCCATCGCGGACACTTTTCGCTCCTTGGTTCAGAAGAGCGGTATCAGCATTCCCTTCCAGGGCCCACATTGCCTGCGTCATTCGTTTGCAGTTCACCTCCTAAAAAACGGAACTCCTCTCAAGACCATCGGCGACATACTCGGGCATCGGACGGCGGCAAGCACGTCAACGTACCTACGGCTGGCGACTGAGGATCTACGCGAAGCTCCTCTTCGGGTTCCGGGGAGAGGGCGCCAGGCAAAGGAGGGACAACGATGAGCGGAGTAACTCCTGTGTTTTCATCTCAGCTAGGCCCCGTCATCGCTCGGTACGTTGGTTTGAAGCGGACCCTCGGCCGACATTTCGACAACCCGACTCGCACTCTCGAATTGCTGGACCGATTCCTCCTGGACCAAGCCACCACGTATCCAGACCTCAATGCTGCTGCGTTTCAGGCCTGGTGCCAGACCCATGAGAATGTTGCTTCCGGTGTGCGACGTTTTCGAATGATAGAGGTTTACAAGTTGTGCCTCTATCGCCGTCGGACCGAGCCCCAGTGCTTCGTTCCTGACCCCGCCTGCTTTCCGAAACCTCATCAAAAGATCCAGCCGTATATCTTCTCGGAAAACGAAGTGGCAAGACTGTTAAGGGCAGCTGCGGGATTAAAGCGAATATCGTACTCCCCCCTTCGTCCCGAGGTAATTCGTCTGGCGGTCGTACTTCTGTTTACGACCGGCATTCGGCGCCGGGAGTTGCTGCGCTTGACTCTGGGCGACTACGATCGTCGGCATGCAACCTTGCTGATTCGAGAGTCGAAGTTCCACAAGTCGCGCCTGCTCCCTCTCAACACCGATATTGCCGATGAGATAGATCGCTATCTGCGCGCCTGGATCCTGAGGAAACTTCCCGTCTTCTCGGACACGGCCCTCATCTGGAACGCCACCAAGGGTGGACGGGCTTACAGCGGCACGAACCTGCGCTGTTGTTTCAGATCCCTGCTCCAACGATGCTCCATCTTCACCGCGAAGGGGCGACTGCCGCGAATTCATGATGCTCGTCACAGCTTTGCCGTCAATGCTCTGCTGCGCTGGTACCGGGAGGGCGCCGAGGTTGAGGCCAAACTCCCCTTGTTGGCCACCTATATGGGGCACGCTTCCGTGGCGGCCACCCACTATTACTTGCACTGGATCGAACCGCTTCGAACTGCGGCAAGCGAAAAGTTCGCCAGCCACTACGGCGAGCTGGTTGCGCCGGTGCCGGGCTGGAAAGGAGGCCAGCAATGAAGAAGCAGCTCCCCAACCTGCTTGGCGCCGTAGTGCGCGATTACTTCACCGACCACTTGCCGCGTCTTCGCGGAATAAGCCCGCACACCATTCACAGTTACCGCGACGGCCTTGTGCTGCTTCTGCGCTTTCTCTCCGTGCGCCGGAACCACTCGGTGGCAGAACTCGACTTGACGGACCTGGATCCACCGGGAATCCTTGCGTTTCTCTCCCATCTCGAGCAGGAACGCAACAACAGCGCGGCGACACGAAACATCCGGCTCTCTGCCATTCATGCCCTGTTTCGTTTCGTGGCTTCGCGGAACCCAGAACACCTGGAGTTGACCCAGCGGGTTCTCGGCATCCCGTTCAAACGCGCACCACAACGCGCTGTCGACTACTTGGAGTATGAAGAGATCGAGGCGATTCTGAAAGCGATTCACCGGACCACTCCGAAAGGAAGTCGCGACTACGCTCTTCTGTCCACGATGTTCAATACGGGAGCCCGCGTGCAGGAGATCGCCGATCTGCGGGCGTGCGACCTCCAACTGACTAAACCCTTTCAAGTGAGATTGTTCGGGAAAGGGAGGAAAGAACGCTATTGTCCGCTGTGGCCGCAAACCGCCACGGTTTTGCGAGCTTTCTCGGAGGAACGGAATCTCGATCCACGCTCAGAAGCTCGCGTGTTTCTGAATCACCGTGGCGAACCCTTGACCCGGTTCGGGATCCGCTACATCCTCGCCCGGTGTCTCGACCGTGCTACCAACGATGTCCCCAATCTTCGCAAGAAACGGCTCCATCCCCACAGCATGAGGCACAGCACCGCCGTAGCGCTTCTAAAGTCGGGAGTCGATCTGTCGACGATCAGCCACTATCTGGGGCATGCCAGCCTGACCACGACGAATCGGTACGCGAAAGTGGATCTAGAAATGAAACGTCGTGCGATCGGCCGAGTTAAAGCGGTTCCACGCCAGTCGCGCACACCATGGAGCAAAAACCCCACCATCCTCGATTGGCTGGAGTCTCTTTAGGTCCTTAAGAAATGTGGAGTTGGCACGCCGGAAACCGTGATTTGCGAGCCCTTGGCATGCCGACTCCACATTACTGGTAACTTCACATTAAATCTCTACAAGCACGGGATCGCAAGGCTCTATTTGGCGCTCGATGACCGAGGGCAATGCTTCGTCCAGCGCAACTCACGCTATGAGCGTGCTGACTTCGAGGTTGAACTAGCTAAAATCGAGGCCGCTCTGAGGGAGATCGGCGAAACCCTCGAAAGCGCGTATGACGAGGAGTACATTCGACGAAAGCAAGACGCATTGCGCCGAGCCGGGATTCCGCTAATAACAATTCAGGTTGAGCCCGAGGACAGCAGTATAAACTGACCCCCCGTGCGTTTTCCCTCTCTCGGCCCCCTGCACACGCTTGGCCGATAACCCCG
>Ga0326597_10009382_pt1 | contig 13115 bp, 12 predicted proteins | sample RVTome_12_FD_203789 | JGI IMG/M metagenome (GOLD analysis project Ga0326597, IMG submission 203789) | Soil microbial communities from uranium-contaminated site in the Upper Colorado River Basin, Wyoming, United States - RVT100D185 | ecosystem: Environmental > Terrestrial > Soil > Contaminated >... | reverse complement strand
GCGAGGAGTTGCCGGTGTTGGGCTGGCGGGAGCGTCAGGCCTCGCTGCCGTTGGGCCTGGATACCCGCTCTCCTTTCTGGGACCTCCGTGTCCTGGATCTGATCCTGCGTACGCCCGCCTGGGTGCACCGCAGGGGTGGCCAACCAAAGGCGCTGCTCCGGGATGCGATGCGGCCCAGGCTGCCCAGGGAGGTAGTCGACCGAAACGATAAGGGCGTGTTCGAGTTACTCGTCACCGGCCTAATCGACCGTGAGCGCGAGCGGGTGGAGACGGCGCTGGGGAGCGGTCCGCTCACGGAACTGGCTTACGTGAAAGAGTTCGCTCTTTCGACGGAGCTGGAGGCTTATCGGAGTCATCGGCATCCGTGGTGGCATAGCCTTTGGCGGGCTATCACCGCGGGCCTTTGGCTTCGACTTGATGTGGTGTCCCGCGGTCACATAGTTGACCGACTTGTCAGAATTTGAGGAACGGGGAGGTGAGTATGGGATTTAGGAAGCCCTACGAAAGGCCTGTCCTTCAGACCTACGGGGATATCCGGGCGATAACAGGGACGATTTTGCCCGGCAAGAAACTGGGCTCGCCCGACGGATTGTTTCTCTTCCAGAACGGCGACCCGGCTCCCACCGAAAGCATATCCTAGTCCCACAACCCGACGCGTTAGTGGCCGCGGGACACGCCAGATATCGGCCCGCTTCGGGACGGAGACGCGCCACGCATGACGATAGACACGAACGCTAGGTCCGCGACACGGGTGAAAAACCCCGCCCGATACCGCCTCTGCGGCAAGGTGGTTAAGAGCGACCTCCGCCTACCGAGCCTCCCCATGGCTGGCGGCGGTCGCCCCTCGGTCGTGATTCGGCGCCAGCGAGAGGAAGCGGTTCCACGCGATGGCGGGCACCCCATTTACGAGCTGGTGGACTCGGCGGGGACGCTGGTCTACCGGCTGACTCGCGGCGACGGTGAGTACCTCTGGTGGTACCCGAATGTCGGCCGCTTCGCGATCTCCGCGGACGGCGGGCTGATCCGCTGGGTCGCGCGAGACGACAGCCTGCCCGATGTCACGGCGGTCGTTGCGGGCCCGATTCTCGGGTTTGCCCTGCAGCTTCAAGGGCAGGTGAACCTGCACGGCAGCGCGGTGGTCATCGATGAACAGGCGGTCGGACTATTGGCGCCGTCGGGCGGCGGCAAGTCAACCATGGCCGCTCTCCTGATGAGCAGAGGTTATCGCCTTCTCACAGACGATGTCGTTTCGCTGGACGCCCGTTCGGAAGGCGTGCGGGTGCTGCCTGGCTATCCCACACTCAAGCTGTGGCCGGACGCCCTCGGGCATTTCGTCGATGACGGGGACTGGCGGCGGCTCCCGCGGCATGCATCCTGGCTGGACAAGCGGGTGCTGCCGGCGGCCGATCTAGGCTCTGTCTGCGGGAGCGCCCGGCCGCTGGCGGCCCTGTTTGTTCTCTCTCCCACCGGACCAGACGGAGACGTTGAGGTGACGCGCCTTCGCGGCAAGGAGGCTTTGCTCGCCCTGGTCGCCCACGGTTACAACGCTCATCTCTTGGCCCTGGAGCCGGAAGTTCTGGTGGGCCAACTGAATCTCTTCAGCCGCCTTGTCGGATCGACGCCCGTATACGTGATCCGCTGTCCCAGGGCCTTGGAGCGCTTGAATGAGGTGGCGGACGCAGTCCTGACCCACGCCCAACCGGCATACCGGGGGGTCCTCTGATGCCGGCCATCGAGGTACACGGGCTCGTGATGGACTATCCCGTGAGCCGGAGGCTGGCTCAGACTCTCCGGCGGCCGTTCGAGGCCGTTCGGAAACGTGTGCTGAGCGGGCTGGACCTGACCGTGGAGGAGGGAGAGATCGTCTCGGTGCTGGGGCCGAACGGCGCTGGCAAAACAACGCTGCTGAAAGTCCTGGCGACTCTTGTCCGCCCGACGGACGGGAGCGCCTCCGTCTGCGGCTGGGACGTGGTCGCCAAAGAGAAACAGGTCCGCACGGTCGTCGGCTACGCGGTCAGCGAAGATCGCAGCTTCTACTGGCGGCTCACCGGCCGGCAGAACCTGGAGTTCTTCGCGGCTCTGAACGATCTGCATGGCTCCCGGGCCAGGCGACTGACTGAGGACCTGGCGGAGCGTCTGAAGATCGTCCCCTACCTTGACCAGCCCTTCTCCTTCTACTCCACGGGGATCCGTCAGCGTTTCTCTTTGGCCCGGGCGATGCTCCGTGACGCTCGGGTGCTGCTCCTTGATGAGCCCACGCGCAGCGTCGACCCGGCGGAGACGCGGGAGATATGGGCCCTGATCCGCGACACGCTCGTCAAGACGGAGGGGATGACGGTGCTGCTGGTGACGCATCAGCCGGAGGAGGCAGCCGCGGTCTGCGACCGCATCGCCGTTCTAAACAACGGCAGAATCACGGCCCAAGTCCGGCCCGCAGAGCTTCGCCGGGCTATGTCAGGCCTGCACGGGCTCACGCTAACCCTGGACGGCTTCCGCTCGACCGAGCTCCCCCGCCTCCAGCGCATCCGCGGGGTGAGGGAGATCACCCTGGACCAGAGCGACGGTGAGCAGCGGCTGGAGGTGTGGTGCGACAACGGTGATCTGGCCCTCTCGGAGCTCATAGCTGCGGTGACCGCCAGTGGGGCCAGCGTCCGCGGACTGGCCCAGAGCTCGCCGGTGTCCGAGGTGGTGACCCGTCTGATGCGCAAGCAGGTGCCGACGTGATAGCCAAGCCCGTCGCCTTCTTGCAGAGAGACCTGCGCATCGCGGCGAGCTACCGCGTGACCTTCTTGCAGGGCCTGGTAACGATGCTGCTCGGCCTTGTGACCATAAACTTCGTGGCCCGCCTCGTCGATCAGGGCGCGCCGGCGGAGCTGGCGCCGTACGGGAACGACTACTTCGGCTACGCCCTCATCGGCGTGTCCTTCGCGCTCTTCGCTCAGAGCGTCTCCGGCCGGTTCTCCTCCGTGGTGCGCAGCGCCCAGGTGACGGGCACCCTCGAGGTGATGCTCAGCAACCGCACCTCGCTGCCGACGTTCCTGGCCTGCTCCTCCCTGTACGGGCTTGCCTTTGGAGTTGTCCGGCTGGTCTTGACGCTGGTCCTGGGCGCGACCTTGCTGGGGGCTGATCTGCGAGCTGATCAGGCCGCCACCGCTCTGGCGGTCTTCCTCCTGACGACGGCTACGTTCGCCGGGCTCGGCATCTTGGCCGCCGCCTTCGTCCTGCGTTTCAAGCAACCCGAGCCGCTGACCTCCGCCCTGACCACCGTATCCCTGGTGGTGAGCGGCGTACTCTATCCAACCACGGTGCTCCCGGGCTGGCTGGAGTCTCTGGCTCCCCTGCTGCCGCTGACTCACACCATGTCGGCCCTCAGGTCGGCATTGCTGGAAGGATCGTCTACGGTCTCGGTAGGTTCGGACCTGCTGGTGCTGGCGGGGTTCGCGGCGCTGCTCCCTCTGAGCCTGTTCGCCTTCGAGGCGGCGGTGCGACAGGCAAAGGCGGCGGGTTCCCTTTCACACTACTAGGGGTTGGGCAATGTGGTTGCTGGGACAGAGCAGACCGACGCCAGAGGCAAAGTTTGTGACCATGGCGGTGCGCGGCGACGAGCCAACTGCTTCACCGGAGCTCGTAGAGGCGGCCAGAAACGTCCGCGATTGGGACAAAGTAGGACTGCTCAGCGCCCAGCATTGCGTCTCCCCATGGGTGCTTCGCTCCATCTCACAGTCCGACGTAGGAAGCCTCATCCCAGAGGAGTCCCTGCACGACATGCGCCGACGGACCCGGGCATTCGTGCTGGAGACTCTTTCCCTCTCTCAGGTGCTGCAAGAGGCCCTGCTGGCGCTGGGGGGCAAGGGGGTCCCCGTGATTGTGCTGAAAGGGCCGGCTATCGCGGAACGCTATTACCCTGACCCGGCGCTGCGGCCGTACCGTGACATTGATCTGCTGGTTCCGATGGAGGCCCACCGCGAGGTGTTCGATGTCTGTTCGGCTCTGGGGTACGCCGTGGCCGAAGACCACGGGGGCGTGAGCGCAGCCGCCAACGGCACCTGCGAATCGCCGCTGGAGACGCGCTTCGCGCATCGGGAGACCGGCCGCCGGCTGGAGATACACTACGACCACCTGCAGATCGGCCTCCGGCCTCACGGTATGGCGGATGTGTGGTGCCGGAGCGAGGACCGGGGCTTTCACGGCATTCCTGCCAGGGTGCTGGCCCTGAACGACCTGTTCCTGTTCCTCTGCGTGCACCTGAATAAGCATGGTTTTGGCGGATTGATGTGGTTCAAGGACCTGGACCTGATCGTGCGCCGGGAGGGGCCCCGGCTGGACTGGGAATGGCTGGGCCAAGCCGCCCGCGACGAAGGCGTGCAAACTTCATTTCGCTATGCGATGCGCCTGTTGCGGAAGCTCCTGGACACGCCGCTGGCTGGGCCGGCGTCGGCACTGGCTAACGGCGGCGGGAACGTCCTCCATCGTGTGCTGTGGCGAGAGGCCGAGGTGCTGAACCTTAGCGTTGGGCGCTGGCGCCGCGCCGTGCAATTCGTCCCGGGCGACGGGCTGAGGGGAGCCCTGCCCTCCGTTGTCGTGATGGGGAGGCGGTCGGACAAGCTGCGGGCGCTGGGGCGGCGACTCCTCGGCTGACAGACCGCTCGGTTGTGGCAGAGAGAGCGGCCCATGGCCCCCCGAGGGTGGCTACCCGTCTCGGTTCATCGTTCCCCGGGAGCCGTCCGGCCGGGGACGATAGAGGCGCCGCTCCCTGTCTACGCTGTAGCGGAAGCTGCCGAGCATCCCCTGGAGGGCCGCGCCGGCCGCACGGAAGCCGGCGGGGCGCTGCCCGCGCATCAGGTGGCCCACCCCCTCGCCCACGCGCTTGCGCAGCGACGCCGTTATTGGAGCGAGCATCTGCCTATCCCCGCAGCGAACGTGTTTCATGCACATGGCGGCCATCCCCCGGACGTATTGCGATGCCGTGGCCGAAATCTCGCCGCCCCGGCGGACGCCACAATGGATCACCGCCGGTTCCCTGGCCGTGTAGACCTCAAGGCCGCGACGTAAAGCGCGGTAGCCGAAGTCCGTGTCCTCGGCTGCGCCGAAAGCTTCCCCCGCGCCAAGGACCTCGTCGAAGGGCCCTATCGTCGCCACGGCGGAGGACCGCACCGCGAAGTTGGCGCCCAGGCCGAGGTCGCGCACGATCCCGGGCGATAGCCGCACCAGCCCTTCCCGCAGAGGATGGAACTCCGGGACCCAGCCCTCCGCCGCATTCGCCGGGGCGACGACGGAGGCGTAGAGTATCGCCACCTCCGGCATCGAAGCGAATCGACGGACCAGTTCACCCCCCCATCCTGCGGGGACCAAGCAATCGTCGTCGGTGAAGGCCACCACGTCGCCGCGGGCATACCGGAGCCCTTCGTTCCTTCCGCGCGATAGTCCGGTGGCCGTGGTCCGGCGATACGTGAGGCGGTGGTCCTTGAGAACGCCCCTGGCGCCCAACGCCGCTTCGGTGGAACCCGAAGAGCTCTGGTCGACGATGATCAGCTCCCACCGGCAGCCCTGGTCTCGAAGGACCGACTCTACGGCGGGGAGCACCCGCTCGCCCCGATCGCGGGTAGAAACAACAATGCTGAGGTCCATGGACACCTTTCTGCGAGAACCGCGCTTCCGGCAGGGAATGATAGGTGTGGCGCGTTGCGAAACGGTTGCCCGTAGGCGTAGAAGCAGTTGTGGCCGCGCCGTGCGGTCGTGGGCGATAGCGGCCGCTATGGCCGCTCGACCCGATCTCCACCCGGCCTCAATGCTGTCTTAACGGCGCGAAGATAACAATTTGGTAGCAACCAACCAAGCTCATCAAAAGGGAGGCGAATATGGAGCGAGGCTTCGTCGTGTGGTTCACGGGACTCTCCGGGGCGGGCAAGTCAACCCTGACCGGCGGTCTCGAGTCCGTGTTGCGGGAGCGCGGCCTGAAGGTGGAGGTGCTGGACGGAGACGTCGTCCGTACCAACCTGAGCAAGGGTCTCGGCTTCAGTAAGGAGGACCGCGACACCAACATCAGGCGCATTGGCTTCGTCTGCAAGCTGCTGGCCCGCAACGGCGTCGCCGCCATCGCCGCCGCCATCTCCCCCTATCGGGAGATACGCGACGAGGTCCGCCGCGACATCGGTGACTTCGTCGAAGTGTACTTGAAGTGCCCCATCGATGTCCTCAAGGAGCGGGACACCAAAGGCCTCTATGCGAAAGCCCTGCGAGGCGAGATAACGAACTTCACGGGAGTCTCGGACCCCTATGAGCAGCCGCTGAACCCGGAGCTGATCCTGGAGACCGACAAGGAGAGCGAGGAGGAAAGCCTCGCCAGCCTGGTGAACAGGCTGGAAGAGCTGGGATACCTCACGCCCTCATATGCGGTCGCCGGCTAGCGCCTTTATGTGCGCCGACTCGTCGGACAGTGCGACTTTCCGGCATGCGGTCTGAGCCGTTAGCGCAGACCGCTGGTCGCGCCCTCAGGATCGCCCTGGAGGCGCCCCGATTGCGCCGCGCGCCGCGGGCCGTCTCGGCGGCGCTGCGCGGCGTCTACGCGGTTGGCGCCCTCTTCCTGTTCGTCCTGGCCCTGGAGGTCCTTAGGAGCGGGGCGAGTGGCATCGCCGCCGTCCTGGAAGGCGTTTCGGCGGGGGGCACCGCCAACATGCTCGGGTTCGGCTGGCTGCTGGTCTACGTGGCGATGAGCGGCTCTCCCGTGGCGGCCGTCGCACTCACGTTGTTCGCCGGCGGCGTCATATCCGATACCGAGGGGTTCGCCATGCTCAGCGGCTCACGTCTGGGCGCTTCCTTCTTCGTGCTCTTCGTGGGCTTCCTGTATTACCTGGGGCGCCGCCGTACGTCCCATGGGATATTCATCGGCGTTGTCGCCCTTCTGACCACGTTCACCATCTACGCCCCGGTCGTCCCCATCGGGGCCGTGATCCTGGACCGGGGCTGGCTGGACGGCGTGCAAGCCTCTGCGCCTGCTTTCGTGGTGAACTTCAAAGCATACGTATTCCAGCCCCTCGTGGAAGCGGGCGATGAGCGCCTGCCCTCCCTGGCGCTGTTCGTGCTCGGCGGGGCCCTGCTCCTGGCCAGCTTTGCCGTGTTCGATCGGGCTCTGCCCGACCTGCAGCGACCCAGCCTGCGGGTAGAGCGGGTCAAGGACCTTCTTCACCACCCGATGGCGATGTTCCTGCTTGGCCTCCTGATCACCGCCGTCACCTTCTCGGTGGCCATCTCCATTACTCTCTTGATCCCCCTGTCCCTGAAGGGCTACGTCCGCCGGGGAGGGATCATACCGTATGTCATGGGGGCCAACATCTCCACCTGGGTCGACACTATGGTGGCCGCCTTGCTTTTGGACTCGCCGCGGGCGTTCACTATCGTCTTCACGCAGATGGCGGTAGTGGCGGTCCTTTCCCTAATCGTGCTGTTCCTGGTCTACAAGCCCTATTCGCGGGCGATACTGGCGGCGACCGCCCGCGTGACCCGCAGCCGGCGGGAGTTCGCGCTGTTCCTGGGCTGCATCTTCCTGATCCCTCTGGCCCTATTCTTGTGGTGAGGCGTCCCGAATGAAACTGAAAGAGGCTACCAAAGACACCCTTTTCCGCTACAGAGTGCTCACCGGCCACCTCCGGTTGACCCCGGATTTTATTATCATTGGGGCGCAACGCTGCGGGACGACGTCTCTGTACAACTACCTGATAGGACACCCGTCTGTCGCCCCGGCGCTCACCAAGGAGGTCCACTTCTTCGATCGGAACTTCCACAGGGGAAGCGGCTGGTACGGCGCGCATTTTCCGTCGGTGGCGTCGAAGTACTACGCCGCCCAGGTACGCGGAAAGAGATTCACCACTGGGGAATCGAGCCCGTACTACATCTTCCACCCGCTAGCTCCGGGGAGGATAGCGGAGATGCTTCCCGCGGTGAAGCTGATAGTGCTGCTGAGAGACCCCATCGATAGAGCGTTCTCCCATTACCATCATGAAGTCAGGCTGGGAATGGAGACGCTATCGTTCGAAGAGGCGCTCGCCCGCGAGGAGGAGAGGTTGGACGGGGAGAGGGAGAAGGTCGTCCGAGACGAGGAGTACAACAGCTTCAACCATCAGCACTACTCCTATCTATCGCGGGGTGTCTACATGGATCAGCTCCAGGTCTGGGCAAGCCTTTTCCCGAAGGAGCAGACGCTGGTCTTGGGTAGCGAAGACTTCTACGAGGACCCGGAGCCAGCCCTTCGGCGAACCCTGGAGTTCCTGGAGCTGCCGGACTGGCGACCCGAGGAGTTCGCGAGGTACAACTTCGGCGCCACACCGGACATGGACGCCGGCGCAAGACGGCGCCTGGCAGATTACTTCAGGCCCCATAACGCAAGGCTGTACGAATTCCTGGACAGGGACTTCGGCTGGGGCCGATGAGACGCCGCTGGCCCAGTTCAGATCGCTGAGAGCTTGCTCTTCGCCGTCTTCAGGGCCTGCCTCAGCCAGAGGCGTCCTGCTTCCCGCGTGGAGTAGGCAGTTCGCTGCAAAAGACCGGTCCGGGTCCAGTCCGCTGTAGCGTAGCCCAGGTCCGCCAGCAAGTCCCCCGCGAAGCGTTCGAAGCACCAGCGTTCGTACGGTCCCCATGCCCCTTTCCACGCTCCCCTCTTTCCCTTGCCGAGAAACCCTTCCGGCTCCTCCGGCGCCCCACCGAACCGCCGTTCAACCTCCCCGCTCCAGACTATGCTGGTACCCGGCTGGTCTCGCCGCGACCTCACGCTATCGAGCGCGAACCGTTCGTGGAGGGCCGAGCAGTCTTCCGCGGAGACATCTATGAGACAGAAGTCGAAAAGCCGTTTGAGGACCGCCGGTCCGTCGTCGAACAGGTCTTCATACCGAATTTCGAGGTACGGGTTGCCCAACCGTTCCGCCCGCCTCGCCGCGAGGACGTACGTCTTCCACATCTGCACGGCCTCGTCGAACCGCTTGGGTGCCCAGGAGCGGCCCCATCCTCTGGAGGCAGCGATCAAGGAGCTGACCACATCTCTGCCGTCACGCACGAGATGGATGAACCGCGCCTGCGGCAGGTGCCTGCGGATGAGCTCGACATAAAGGCTATGGGGCGGATCTTTGTCCAGGACCGTGGTGGCTGACGGCTTCAGGTTCATGATCTTGCCATAAACTTCCGTGATGAACCTGTGGACAAAACCGTCGAATTCGTCTTGGGTGAGGACAGAAGGCAGACCCTTGAACCTTCTCTGCCTCCAGTCGCCCTCCGCCTCCCGCAACTGATCCGCCCAGATCCGCCGCCAACCTTCGACATATCCGCTGAATAGGTCTGTCTCCTGCGGCGTCGCGATCGCAGGGTGCGCGCCCAGCATCTGCTGGACCCATGTCGTCCCGCTTCTCGGCGCACCGAGCAGGAAGACCGTCTGAAAGTCCAATTCGCCCCTCCAAGGCGTTCGAATGCCAGTTTCCCGCGTCCGAGTGCCATTATCTGGGCCGATCGTTGCAAAAGCGTTGACGGAAGGCGTAGGAGCCGTTGTGCTGGGATGCACAACCGGGTTCCCACCCGGACTCAATTTTCTCTTAACTCCGCCAGCCTATGGTTTTAGACGAGACCGCCTCGGGGCGGCACGTCTCACGTCCGCGATGAGATTTGAAGATGAACAAGCTTGATAGGCGAAGCGCGTCGGCGGCGCGCGATCTCCTGCGACCCGTAGTCCGTACGGACGGGAGACAATACCTTGGAAACGCCTGAGCCCGAGCCCGGCCCGGCACGGGCCGCGAACCCTGGGTCCGAGGCGTTTAGCCGCATCACCCGCAACATCCTAGACCTCGGGGCCGCCCAGGTTCTCACCATGGCGGCCTCCTCCGTGGTGGCTGTTATACTGCCCCGCTTCCTGGGCGACGTCAACCTGGGAAAGCTCGCCTTTGCCGGCGCCTACACTACCTACTTCACCCTCATCGTCAGCCTGGGGACCGGTATCTACCTGACGAAGGAGGTGGCCCGCAGCCCTTCACAGATGGCCGAGTACACGGTGAACGCCGCCCTCACTCGGCTACCCCTTGCCCTGGTGGCGGCCACGCTGGGGGTCCTGACGATCAACCTACTGGGCTACGACGAGATGACCAAGAAGGTCGTCTACGTGATGTTCATCGGAATGACCCTGGGGACGACCTACGGCATCCTGGTCGGCTCGGCCCAGGGCCTGCAAGAGATGCGACCGGTGGCCGTGTCTCAGGTGATCATCCGGGTGGTGGACTCCTCCGTGGTGACAACCCTGCTGTTGACCGGGCATGGCCTTATGGAGGTGGCGCTGACGAACAGCCTGAGCAGCGGCGTGGGCCTGCTGATCGTCGGTTACGCCCTGGCCCGCCGCGAGGGTTTCCGGTTCTCCATCAACCTGGGGATGTGGCGGCCGCTGCTGCTGGGAGGGCTCCCCTTCTTCGCATCGCGGGTCTCGCGGCTGATCTACGCCAGGGTGGACATGCTCATGCTTTCGGGGTTCGCCGGCCCGGCCGTGATAGGCTGGTACGCGGCGGCCTATCGTATCATCGCCATTCCGGCGCTGGTGCCGAGCATCGTGATGATGGCGATCTTCCCGCCGCTGTCGGCCGCCGCCGCCAGCGGCGACCAGCGGTCCTTCAACTCCATCACCCGGCGGGGACTGCAGGTCGTCCTCGTGGGCACCGTACCCATGGCTGCCGGCCTCATGCTGCTCTCGGACAAACTGATCGAGGTGATCCGATACCCCTTGGAGTTCGAGCACTCCGTCCCTCTCATCATCATCCTGTCCCTCGGCTCTCCACTGGTGGCGGTAGATATGGTGGTAGGGACCGCCCTCAACGCGCTCGACAAACAGGGGCAGTGGGCCATGGTGGGGGTCGGCGCGGCGCTTCTGAATCCCGCGATGAACATGGTGCTCATACCGGTGACGGATTCTGCCTACGGGAACGGCGCCATCGGCGCCGCCGCCGCCACGGTCACCACCGAGGCGTTCATCATGGTGGTAGGTCTATGGCTGCTGCCCCGCGGCGTACTTGACCGGGGCAGCCTGTCCATCGCCCTGCGCTGCCTGGCGGCGGCGGCGGTTATGGCGGGCGCGGTGTGGATGGTCCGCGACCTGCCGATCGCGGTGCCGGTGGCCGTCGGCGTGGTCGTATACGGCTGCTGCTGCCTGCTCTTTCGCGCGGTCTTTCCGAGCGACTTGCGGCGGTTCTGGGTCTATTTCCAGGAGCGCCAGGGCGCGAGAACCTCCGTGGCGACTGGGGGCTAGTGCTGCGCGCGACCCTTCGGACTTCCACCCCTTCTCAACCTGGCTGAAACCCCCGCGCGCCATAACTATAGCAGGCGACCGTCGGGGCCCAGCCTGGACGCGGAATGCGCCTATCTGTCAAGGCCGACGACTCAGGCTGAGTATGAAGACCACCAGCAGAGGGCAACGGGAGGGAACGAGGCGCGTGCTCCTCAAGAAGAAGGAAGTTGTCGGCGCCATCGCGGTCGCCGCAGTCTTCCTCGGTGTGTCCCTGGCAGGGTGGGCGCTCATCGGTGACGCGGCCTGGTTCGTAGCGCTGTCCGCAGTGCTTGTCGTGCTGCTGCTGTCGCAGGCCGACATTTTCCGGCGGGTCCAGCATTCCATTAAGAGGGAGCTACAGGAGTTCTGGCGACCGGAGTACCGGCAGCTGGAGTCTCTGTTTTCCCTGTTTTCGGTCATGAATCTTCACGACCCACTCCCACCGATGAGGGCCTGGGCGGTCTCGCCTGATTTCGCCAATGTCATAGTCTCGCTGATTCGCGAAGTCAGGCCCCGGACAATCGTCGAGGCGGGCACCGGGGTCTCGACGCTCATCGCCGGTTACTGCCTCCGGGCGCAGGGTGAGGGGCAGTGCTTGTCCCTGGAGCACGATGAGACGTACGCTTCAATATCGTCCCGAAACGTCGAAAAGCACGGTCTCGAGAGACATGTGAACGTGGCGCACGCCCGACTGGTAGAGGTGGAGGTCCGCGGTCAACGCTGGCTCTGGTACAGCCCAGCGGTGCTGGAGGGCATCACCTCGGTCGACATGGTCATCGTCGACGGTCCGCCCGGCTACGTTCAGGACCTCGCGCGGTATCCGGCTCTTCCCCTGCTATTCGACAGGCTGACCGATAAAGCGGTCGTGGTGATAGACGACTGCAACCGCCAGGAAGAGAAAGCTATCGTCGAACGGTGGCTGAAGGAGTACCCATTCTTCAGCCTTGAAACTCTGGACACGGAAAGAGGGGCCGTCGTTCTAAGGAGGTACGAGCCGGGACTGGAGCGGCGTGGGAGTGAGGCGCTAGCCGCGTCACTCCGCAGTGGGTAAGCGCACATGAACGGGACCGATGGCTGGGCGCCGACCGTATCTGTCATCATCTGCACCCGCGACCGGGCGGACGACCTCGCTCGCTGCCTGCCCAGCGTCCTCGCCGCGGACTACCCTGACTTCGAAGTGATCGTCGTGGACCAGAGCAAGAGCGACGCCAGCGAGCGGGTGGCGGGCGCCATAGCCGACCCGCGCCTGCGCTATCACCGGCAGCATGTGACCGGGAAGTCGCGGGCCCTCAACGCCGCCCTTGCCCTGGCAAAGGGCGAGGTCACCGCCCACACCGACGATGACTGCACGGTGCCCACTGACTGGCTACGACAGGCGGTAGCCGTGCTTGAGAAGGAGCCGGATGCGGGCATCGTCTTCGGGGCGGTGGCAGCGGCGCCGCACGACGGGAAGGATACGTTCCTGCCTTCGTTCAGGCCGGCGAGCTTCCGCCGTCTGAAAGGGCTTTCGGGGCGCGCCCAGTGTCAGGCCCTGGCGGGGGCGAACATGGTCGTGCGGAGGGCTGTGTTCGAGCGTCTGGGCGGCTTCGACGAGTGTCTGGGGCCGGGCAGCCGCTTCCGCAGCGGCGACGATGATGACCTTGCCTACCGGGCGCTGCGGGCGGGCTTTGCGGTGGTGCTTGATCCCGCCAATGCCACCGTCCACTGGGGCAAACGCGGCTACGCGGATGGTACGGCGCGGCAACTGCTTCGCAACTACTGCTACGGCGATGGCGCCAGCTTCGTCAAGCATCTCCGCTGCGGGGACCCTCTCGCCGCCTACGGTCTTCTA
>Ga0326597_10009381_pt1 | contig 13119 bp, 9 predicted proteins | sample RVTome_12_FD_203789 | JGI IMG/M metagenome (GOLD analysis project Ga0326597, IMG submission 203789) | Soil microbial communities from uranium-contaminated site in the Upper Colorado River Basin, Wyoming, United States - RVT100D185 | ecosystem: Environmental > Terrestrial > Soil > Contaminated >... | reverse complement strand
ATGTATTTGTCGCCGGTCCAGACTTGGGCGACAAACGGACGAAAGACAGGATTAGCATAGCCCTTGTTCGGGTTGCTCAGCGGGGGAATGTCCTGGCGAAGCGGAGATTGATGGAGCTCATCGGCCATACAACCAACGGATGGATCGAGCATCATCCATTTCTCTCCCGCTGGCAAGGTTATGCTGACGAACTCCGAAAGCAGGTGGAAGGATGCATTCGTCGGTATCGCTACACGGGATCGTTTTTCCGTTACCTTTACAGGACGCTCGAATGCGCAGCAAGGGGAATCCGGCCCCTTATCGCTTATTCCCTCGATGACCCGTTGCCCAGAGGAAAGGGAAGCAGACTTGAGTTCCTTGCCAGCTAGGACCATCTTTGCGACAAAATCGAGAAGGAGGGACCGAGCGTGACTATCCTCAAGTTCCGCATCGCCGACTTTGAAGGAGTTGAAGAACCGCCCTGCACTTGGCTTTTTGAGGAACAAATGGGAACAAACCGGACTGAAAAATGGAATGTTTTCCCCTGAACAATTGACCTCAATTATTGAAAAGCATGGTCGGGGCAAGGGATTTGAACCCCCGAAGAGTAGAGCAAGAGAGCCAACAAGATAACAAGATTAGCACATGATATTGTATTCGGCAGTTATTGTCCCCAGTTGTTCCCAACCGCGTGGCGCGCTCTTGGCGCTCAGTGACCTGTGAACGATACATAGGAAGGAGCCCTATTAGCGGTCGCCGCCGAATGCGTACGTGAGCTTCACCCGGCCCGTTCGCCCATCTTGAAAAATCATGTCCTGGCGATGTTCGTCTCCGCCCAGATATCCATAATTCTTGTCAAATAGGTTGTAGATGCTGCCAGAGAGCTCAAAGCCTCCCCCAAACTGTTTGGTGGAAAGTGTCAGATTGGACAGAAAGAAGCCAGCCGCCCTGTTGCCGGCGCGTGTGCGGCGGGAACTGCCATAGTGCAGATCGAGGCCCGCGTTCAGCCGCTTGGAAAGGAAGGGAACAAAGACGTTCCCGTTCGCCAGGTGCGTGGGGGCGTTGTGGAGAACACTTCCGGAATGCGTATCGACGGGCCGTTCATAGGTGTAATTTACCTGGGCGCTTCGGCCGGAGACCCAGATGCCATTGAGAACCATCTGCACACCCGTCGAGCGAACCGAACCGATGTTCTGAAACTGAAGAGAACCGTCAGGGATCGTCACCTGGTCAATCAGTCCTCGGATCCTGTTTTGGAAAACGCTGCCGCTCATGCGATAGCTGTTGCCGATATACTGCTCAATGACGACTTCCGTAGTGCGAATTGTCTCCGGCTGAAGTCCCAGGTTTGGCAGCTCCGACGCCGAGCTCTGATAGTACAGCTCATACGCATTGGGGGCGCGAAACGCCGTTCCATACAAGAATTTTAGCGTCGTCCCTTCGAGCGGATCGTAAATCAGTCCAACGCGGGGGTTGGTTGTGCCGCCAAATGTGGACTCGTGATCGTGACGAACGCCGACGTTCAGATGCCAGTTGCTTCGGAGGGAGTATTCATCCTGCGCGTAGAATGCCCACACCTTGGAAGACCGGCGGTCGTCGAGATAGACCTCGGCGGGCTGCATATCATAGTTGCTTTGCCACTGCCGGAGATTGTGCCGGAACTCATTGCCCACGGTAATGCGATGACGGGAGAGAATCTCTTTGGATAGTTTTAGCTCTCCTCCCCACCACTTGCCGTCGGATTCGTCATGATTCATCGTCACCTGACTGTCGGACTCAGCGTCATACTCATAGGGATAATCCCCGTGATAGCCGTAGTGGTCGAAAAACAGGCGTCCCGAGAGGTTCAGCTTGTTTCGCAATTCGCGCTCATAGGTCAGATCAACATACCCGCGGGCGTCGGTCGTCTGCGCGCGGGAGTCGTTGAACACTGTTCCGAAAGAGGCTGTGGGAACCCCTTTTTCCCGAGTTCCGAATACCGCCTGCACATGCAAGTCCTTATACGAAACGTTCGCAAAGAGCTGTCCCAGCCGGTCGCGATCCGCATCCTGAGCGATCCCATTGTTTGTCTCGAGAGAATCAAACTCCGGGTAGAACAACCTCTCTTGGCCGCGACTGCGATAGAAGCTGCCAGAAAGGAGCGCCTTCCAGCCTTGGGGAGACTGCCATCCATAGGTGAGGCGGGCGGAGCCGGTGCCGAGGCTCGCTCTGGACAGAGCGGCTTGGAATCCCGGAGAAACATCCGCCTGTTTCGTGATGACGTTGACCACGGCAAAGAAGGCGTTGCTGCCGTAGACCGAGGAGCTCGGCCCATGAATGATTTCCACGCGCTCGATGAGATCCACATCCACGGGAAATTCCGTGCCGAGGAAAGCCTGGTTATAGATGTTGTCGTTGATCCGGTGTCCATCCACCAGCAGCAGAATGCGCGAATTGTAGTCGCCCGTGCGTCCGAATCCGCGCACAGTGGAAACGGTGTAATTCCGGTCGTAGGTAATGAAAAAACCGGGCACGGTTTGGAGAACGGCGCCGAGCGTCCGATAGCCGTACCGCTGGATGTCCTCGGAGGTCACCAGCGTGACCGAGGCGGGCGCAGCGGTTACCTTCTGGAGATACTTGGACGCCCCGTAGACTAATTCCACTTTGACGCGCATGAGTTCTTCCAGACTGAGATCCGACACGCCTTGCGTGTCCTCCTCTTGGGCCCACGAGGGCGTGACGGTCAGCGCCAGAGGAACAAGTAACAGCGCAATCCGTGCGGAAAGCCACCATCGCAAGATGCGAAGGAACACCGTCGGCCGTCGTCTGAGCGGTGTCACACAAGGCCCCCCGGACCCGAGGGATCCGGCGCGGCTATCTTTTTGTGCGTTGCTAGCGGTGCGATTGGGAAGTTGCTTCATATTAGCCGTCCTTCTACGTAGTGTGAGTGAAACAACACGGCACTGCGGCGCCTATGATTTCTGCTCGAGCGACAAGAGTGACTTGCCGGGCAACAGGCTTTCGGCCTTCTCCACCGGGAGCGGCTCGGCAAAAAGAAACCCCTGGCCAGCATGGCAGCCGAGACGCAGCAACTGCTCCGCTTGATCGGGCTGCTCGACTCCTTCGGCGATTACATCCATATTCAAGTTCTGCGCGAGCATCAAGATGCTCCGAATCACTTTCGACGAACGCTCGTCTTGATCCAGGCGCAGGATGAAGGAGCGGTCAATCTTGAGGTTGTCGAAGGGGTACCGGTCCAGGCGGTTGAGGGACGAATAGCCGGTGCCAAAATCATCCACGCTCAGACTCACCCCGAGAGCTTTCAATTCGAACAGAATTTTCGTTGCGGTGTCATCCTCCACAAGGAGGACGCTTTCCGTCAGCTCCAGCTGCAAACTCTGCGGAGGAATCCCGGTTTCCCGGAGCGTCTTCCGGACCGAATCCACAAAGCCCGGCTGAACCAACTGCTTCACGGAAACGTTCACGCTGATCTGGATTGGCGGATCGGAGGGAAAGTTGTCCTGCCACGTTCGCAGTTGATGCGCCGCCGTTTCCAGGACCCAAGCACCCAAGCGAATGATGAGTCCGGTCTCCTCGGCAATGGGAATAAAGCGCACGGGCGAGATGAAGCCGTGCTCCGGATGCTTCCAGCGAATCAGCGCCTCAAAACCAAACAGTCCTCCGGTGTCCAGGCGCACTTTGGGCTGATAGTAGAGAGTGAATTCATTGGCTTCGATGGCTCTGGGTAAGTCGTTTTGCAGCTCGAGCCTTTCCACCGCGTCGGCTCGCATGGCAGCGTCGAAGAGGCGGCATTGGGAACGCCCGGAGGACTTGGCGCGGTACATGGCCGTATCGGCGTCGCGAAGGATTTCCGTAGGCGTTGCGTACTCCGGGTCCGCCATGGCGATTCCGATGCTGGCGCCGACAAACACTTCCCGGTCCTCCAGCTTGAATAGGGTTCGCAGCCTCTCCAAAACCCGTTCCGCGACGAGGTAGGCTTCATTGGCGTTGGCCAGGTCGGTCAGCAAGACCGCGAACTCATCCCCTCCAAAGCGGGCGACGTCGTCGCGGCTTCCCTTGCGGTCGGAGCGAATCGCATCCTGCAGCCGTCTCGCCACGGCCTTCAGCAGTTGATCTCCGACAACGTGCCCCAGGGAGTCGTTGATGACCTTGAAGCCGTCCAGATCAATGAACAGGACGGCAAATGTCTTTTCCTGGGAAGCCGTGGCCTGCGGCAGCAAGGCCGCCAGTTTTTCCACGAACAGCACGCGGTTCGGCAGGCCGGTGAGCGAATCGAATGCTTTGCTGGTGGTAATGTCGGACAGCGAGCCCACCATCCGCCTCGGCGAACCGTTGGAGGGCGGAGCTGTCACCGCGCGGCAAAGAATCCAGCGATAGGAGCCGTTCTTGTGCTGCATGCGATGCTCGCTGACAAACTCGCCTCCATCCGGTTGCGCCAAGTGTTGAGCCAATTCCGCCTCCACGCGGGGGCGGTCTTCAGGATGGATGCGAGCGAACCATTCCTCCGGCGAGCTGCTGAGTTCCCCGTGCTCACAGCCCAGCAGCTCCTTCCAACGGCTGGAATAGTTGATTTGGTTCGCCGCCAGGTTCCAGTCCCAAAGACCGTCCTTGGTGCCAAGGGCAGCGAGCGCGTACCGCTCCTCGCTCTCTCGAAGCGCCTGGTCCGCCTTCTTGCGGAGCAGTTGAGTGCGCACCCGGGCGATGGCAACGGAAAAATCAATGGGCTTGGTAATGTAGTCGTTGGCTCCCCGAGCGAGCGCCTCGACAATCTGGTCGCTTTCATGCAGGGCGGAGACCATGATGACGGGGAGCCGGGAGGAGTCATAGGTGGCGCGGAGGACCTTCACCAACTCCAGCCCGTCCATTTTCGGCATCATGATATCCAGTAAGACGAGGTCCACCGCCTCCTGCCGGATGTAGTGAAGCGCCTGCTCGCCATCTACGGCGGTGGTAACGGCGTAGCCGGCCCGACGAAGACGGCGCGAGATCAAATCCCGATTGGTTTCCTCGTCATCCACGACTAGCAGCCTTTCGATGTGAGGATTCGATTCGGGCGGCGGAGTGCTTGCCGTGGGGGTGGACAGTGTAGATGAGCCGTTCGAGAGTTCCATGTCTCCTCCTAACTTTCTGCCGGCGCTTCGTCGGCCTTCTTGCGAAGCAGTTGTGTCCGGATCCGCGCAATGGCGACAGCGAAATCTATCGGTTTCGTTATGTAGTCGTTGGCTCCAAAGGTGAGCGCGACCACAATTTGACTGCTTTCATTGAGAGCCGAAACCATGACGACGGGGAGCTCCCAGGGAGTGTACTTGGCGCGCAGTGCCTTCAGCAGGTCCAGACCGCTCATGCGAGGCATCATCAAATCCGCCAGAACCAGGTCCGGCAAGTCACTCTCGATGGACCGAAGAGCCTCCTGCCCATTACTGACCGCATGAACCAAATAGCCGGCGCGACGAAAGCGGCGGGAGATCAGATCCCGGTTGTTCTCATCGTCATCGACCACCAGGAGCCTCTGGGCCTGGGCTTTGCTTACCGGAGAATTTGTCTCCGGAGTCATTTCGAATAACGACGTATCACTGGAATGTTTCATTTCCCCTCCTTTGCAAAGGCAACCGTCTGAAACCGGGAAAGGGATGATGCGGCTGCCTTGTAATGAATTGAGAGGTTGTCCTCGGAAGGACTTCTGGACAAGAGAGTTTCGATCTTGTGCAGCAAGCGCCCGAGGTCAACGGGCTTCGTGTCGTAATCGTCGCAGCCCGCCCGTAAGGCCATCTCGCGGTCGCCCGACATGGCGTGCGCCGTCAAAGCGATAATGGGGATATGCTGCGTGGCAGGCTCTGCCTTGAGGCGCCGGGCGAGTGTCCAGCCGTCCATTTGAGGGAGACTCATGTCCATCAGGATCAGATCTGGCCCGTCGGCATGAACTGTCAGGAGACCTTGCAGACCATTCTCCGCCGTGACCACCTCATACCCGTGGTGATCCAGCCTCCGGAAAAGCATGTCCCGATTCAATTCGTTGTCTTCAATCAGCAGAATCTTATGCATGGGAAAGCACTCCCTCCGCCAGCAGCGTCGCCGCCTGCGGCGTTTCCTCAGGATCGAGGGCGCTTCCTTGCGGCTCCGCCGGGATGCGGATCGTAAAAGCCGATCCCTTTCCGAGCTCGCTGGAAAAATCAATCTGCCCACCCATCAACTGGCAGAACTTCTGGCTAATGACCAAACCCAAGCCGGTGCCGCCATGTTTTCTCGTTGCGGACGAGTCCACTTGCGAGAAAGGCTTGAAGAGCTTGCCGTAATCCTGCGGCGCGATCCCCACTCCGGTGTCGCTGACGCGCCAGCAGACCCAGGGCTTGCCTTCGGCAACCTCGCGGAACACCCGCAATGTGACAGTGCCGTTCTCTGTGAACTTGCAGGCGTTGCTGAGCAGGTTCAAAAGGGCTTGATGGAACCGCGTCAAGTCGGCAGAGAAAGTGCCGTCGGCCTCACACTGAACGACCAAGTTATTTCCGTTCTTTTTGGCCAGGGGTTCCACTCCGGCCACTACAGACCCGACGACGGAGGAAATCAGGAGAGTTTCCATGTGAATTACCATGCGTTCAGCCTCAATCTTGGACAGATCGAGCACGTCATTGATGAGCTCCAGAAGATGCTTTCCGGCGCCCTGAATCTTCCGCAGGTCCGGGACTGCCTCCAACAGGGATCGTTCTTCTGCCTCTTCTTCCAGCATCTCGCTGTACCCGATGATGGCGTTCAGCGGCGTGCGCAGCTCATGACTCATCGTAGCGAGAAACCGGCTCTTGGCGCGGTTTGCCTCTTCTGCGGCTTCCTTGGCGGTTACCAGTTCTCGGGTACGCTCTCGAACTCGCTCTTCCAGCACATCGCGTGCCTGGGTCAAGTTCTCATCGCGTGCGTAGATCTGCTCCATCATTTCGTTGAAGCGGTCCACCAGAAGCCCCAACTCATCCTTGGATTCCTTCGTGGCGCGGACGGCGTAGTTCTTCTCCGAGGACACGAGGCTGGCGGTGTCCGCCAGGCGCATGATCGGGTTGGAAATGATACGTTGCAAAAATGAGGAAACCAGGAGGGCGGCCAACAACGACAGCGCCGCAACGGCGGCTCCAATCCAGAAGTACTGCACCAGACGGCTGTACATCTGCTGCAGATTGCTGTGGAGATACAGCGTCCCCACCTGCTGTCCGTCCAGTAACACCGGCCGCACCAGGATTAACCGCTCCCCGATGAACTCCGTACCGAATGGGGGAGCCTGCGCCGGGATCGAATCCTGCATCGCCTTCTGTTGGTACTGGGCCAGAATCGTCCCATCGGCTCCGTAGATGGCGCCTGAAACAATGCGCAGATCACCCTTCAGGCCTGCCAGAACCTCGGTTGCGGCCTGCGTGTCATTGAAGGCCAGAGGCGCCGCGGCGCTTTCGGAAACCAACTGCGCAATGGTGGAAAACTCCTGGGCCGCCCTGCCGCGATAGGTAATCCACTCATACCCGAGAAATGCGGAGCAGGCTAGGAAAAGGGCGAATCCAGTGGTCACCATGATGATGGCGATCAGCTTGCGGCGTATCGAGAGATCTTTGAACCGATGCATGTTTGCCTACTCCTGACTCGTGGACGGACGCGGAAGAGCAAGACGCAGCAGCTTGTAGCTGATCTTCAGCCCCGCCCTCTGTGCGGCATCCAGATTGATCTCAAAACGGATTTGCTTTTGTTCAACCTTGAATCCAACAATGCCCCCCAGTTCGGCGAAGTCCTTCATATCTCCGACCGTGAGGACACTGCCGTTGCCGATCGTGCCGGCAATCTCCGGGAACCGCTTTCGTTCCGACTGCGCTATGAACAAAATCTCGCAGGGCTGGAGTTCTTCCAGCCGTGCGAACCGCCGGACTTGAAACCCTCGGCCCTGAGCGGTCTTCCCCCGAAATGTAGTTTCTAGAATTGGTCCAAACGGATCGTCACCGAGCACACCCACCGTGATGGGCGAACGGGACGAGACTCCGTTGGGCCACTCCACAAAAAGCGCGAAGTTGTAGATCATGGCTGCCTTGACCTCATATTCAGGCACCGTGTCCGGAGCAAATGCTTGCTCGCAATCGAAAACTAGAACAGAGATCATGACTGCCCCCATAAGCGCCTTCGGAATCAATCGCTTTGCGATCACGATGATTGAACCTCCGGCTATTTCTTTTTCCGTTCGAACTCTGGTAGCAAGCTTCAAGAATCGCTCCTGATACGCTGCCTTGTAAGGGCATTCGTCGGGCCACGATCCGAGATATCCTAAGGATCTTCGGAAGGCACATTGAATCAATCGCTTCGGAGCAGAAAGTGAACTGCAAATCGGTGAGGATTGCTACCCGAATGTGTTCAAAACTCGGATTTCTGTCCAGGAACGAGACACTTGCTCGTGTAATAAGTGTAATGCGTCAGACATAACTTATTTCCGGCCTCCCCTCTGTGCTTCCGGCCATCGCTGGAGAGCAGTTTCTGGCATCTGGACCTCGGAACAGGGCCATTTTGCAGCGATAACGCCCATCGAAGGTATCCTGGTGAAGACCGCCATAAATAAAGAAGCGTTAGACGCACTACCCTAGAGGCTGCTGAAAACCCATGCTCTTTTTCATTCGCGGTGACAATCCGCGTTGCCATCCGCAGGCTGTCCGAATAAACCTTCATGGGTCCGTTGAACTGTCAACTCCTGCATCGTCGTCCCGTATTACGGGCAATGCTGAAGCTGACCCAAACGACTAGAGATGCAAAAGATGGCTGCGAAGCCTTTGATCCCAAGTTGGGTGTAGATGGGGTTGGACGGCCCCGTAATGTATTGAACTGATGGGATGGGTTTGAGATCCTCGAGAAGTGCGAGTAGCGGTCTACTTTGGCCGGCTTTTCCTGGGAAGAACATCGGATTCACGATGGCAAGAAATGTGCTTCCTCCTCAGGCCGATGGGTGTATCATTGCGCCAGCCGGAGGGCCATAGTGGAAGTTCCGGATTCGGTAATGTGTAAACCTGTCCTGGGTCACAGGCCGGGCGCAGTGCAGCGGGCGAACAGAAGGGAATCGCAATGAGCGACAACGAAACAACCAAGAGCGGGAGAACCGACGATTCGGGCTCTTCGCTCAGCAGGAGACGCTTCCTCACGGGCGCCGTCAAGGCCAGCGTCGGCGGAGCGGCCGCACTGACCGGCCTCAGCGCCGGCGAGGCTCAGGCCGAGGAGATCCGCTGGGACGACCAGGTGGATGTCATTGTCATCGGGGCCGGCGCCTCGGGTCTCCCCGCCTGTATTGCGGCGCGCGACGCAGGCGCCGCAGTGCTCGTCGTCGAGCATCACTTCGACATCGGCGGTATAGCCATCATGAGCGGCGGCGCCATCGCCTTCGGCGGTGGAAACAGGCTGCAAAAGGAAGCGGGGCAGAAAGACTCGCCAGAACTGCGTTTCACGGGGCTGACTCACCCGCTCCAGCACCGCTTCGCGGATGCCAATCTCGTGCGGCGCTATTGCGACGAGATGGTGGCAACCTTCGATTTCCTGGAGGCCAACGGCGTCAATTTCGATCGGCACGGCACCGACGTGCCCTCGGAGTACGAGACGGGCGTCGCGAGCGCCACGCAGGTCCGGCCGCATGAGTGGCCCGTTCGCGTCTCCGTGGTTTCCCACGACCAGGGCCGCAACGGCTCGGGCATCGTACGGCCTTTGGAGTTAAGTGCCCGCGACAAAGGCGTAAAATTCCTGCTCTCCAACACTCTCACCGACATTTACCGGGAGCAGCCCTTCTCCGGCCGCGTAACGGGCGTACGCGTCGAGGAGGTGGACCGCTGGTTCCAACCAACTCGTCGCTCCTTGAACATCCAAGCGCGCATGGGCGTCATCATCTGCAGCGGCGGGCATGGCCATAATGTGGGGTTTCGGACCATGTTCGATCCGCGGCTGACCGAGGAGTATCAATGGCATGGTCAGAACACGGCCCCGGCCAACGCCGTCCCATCTATCGCCGCCATGAAGATCGGTGCTGCGCTCGGCTCGACCGGCAATGAGACCCAAGCGGGGACTGGGGTGGGGATCGATAAAGGACGCTGGGGCGTGCGCGACAACTATGTCCGCGGCGCCCAGACCCCCGAGAGCGCGACTTTCTTCCGGCATCGTGCCACAGGCCTGGTCGCAAGCTGGATGGATTGCATCCTGGTCAAGGAGAATGGCCGGCGGTTCTGGGATGAGACCGACGACAGCGATGACGGGTATTTCGCCCATGCATTGCAGCCCACGGGGGTGCCGGGCAAGTTGCTGGGCGGAGGCCCGGTTTGGGCTATTTTCGACCAGGACGCTGTCGAACGCAACAAGTATGGGACCGGCTATCCCGATGTCGACCGCGCTGGCGGCTATTTCTTCAGCGGGGAGACGTTGGAGGAATTGGCCGGCCAGCTTATCCACAACTTCTATCAACTGCGGCCGCTGCCGGGCGATGTCCTGCGCCAGACCGTGGAGCGGTTTAATCGCTTCGTCGATACCGGAACCGACGAAGACTTTGGACGGAAGGATCTTCCGCACAAGATTCAGACGCCGCCCTTCTATGCGGCTTGGTCCACGCCTGTCCTCCACGATTCCTATACCGGGCTCAGGGTGAACTCTAACTGCCAGATTCTCGACATGGCTGGCCGCGAAATCCCAGGTCTGTATTGTGCCGGTGAATCCGCGGGGGGAATCAAGCAGCATGGCTTGGGCCGCTGTATCGTAACCGGCCGTGTGGCCGGCATGGAATGTGTGCGCGCCGCCTCCAAAGCGCCGCGCCTTTGAGCCGCCGAGCGGAGTGACGTGCTACTCCGGTCGGTGTCGTCCCTGGCGGAGGGGCACCAGCCTGCAACGGAGGGCCGGATCCGATCTCATCGAAGGCGCAGAGAGCCCCAGATTCCAGATTGAAGCCATATGTTGACGACTGACGAAGCGCCCGTTTTCCCGATCCGGCTCGATCTGAAGCAGCCTTTCCCCGAGACTGTGGACTGCGGCGCGCCGTTCACATTCACGATTGCTGTGGAGACCGATTCCGGCTGCGATCTTTCTGGCGCGCCCTTCCGGATTACGGATGAGGCCGGTGAGACGGTGTCCGGCGGGGAACTGCCTCCCATCGTCCGCATCACGCCGGAATCGAGCGCCTATGATCCCCGCCACGGCCCGGTCGACATGCGCGACGCCGCCGAGATTACGGCCACGGCCCCCGCTCGGATCGGGACATTCAGATGGGCGTTCACCTTGCCCGAGCATGTAATCGAAGGCATTCGTCACGCAGAAGCGTCGCTGGCCGTGGAATTTACGACCAAGGAGCACGCCACGAGCTTGGCGGTCTGGCACAATCCCACACCGGTGACGATTGGCAGCAGTTTCAGTTTCAAAGTCGGCGCCAAATGCACAGCCGGCTGCCCGCTTTGGGGTGAGAAAGTCGAAATTCTCAATGCGGATGGCGCCGTCGTTGCGCAAGCCGGATTGAGCGAAGCGCCCTGGCAGGGAACGAGCGGGCTATACTGGACCACAGTCGAGGCGCCAGCCCCGGTTGCAGTGGGGCATTTTCGCTGGTCGGTGAGAATGGCTACTCCGGAGCGCGGCCTCCCGCATGGCAAGCCGAGTCCGGCCTTGTTCAGCTTCGTGACTATGAATCCGCCGGAACACCACGTCGCAATCGAGATCGTCGAACAAGATACCGGCGCGCCCGTCCCCAATGCTCAGGTCAGGCTGGGACCGCACCGAGCCGCCACTGACGAAACGGGTTCGGTGCGCTTTAATTTGCCGAGCGGGGAGTTCAGGATGATGATCTGGAAAGAGAACCACCAGGCTCCCGAGCAGACTCTTACAGTTGACAGAGACCTCGTGTTGAGAATCGAGGCGAAGGCGGTTCCTGAAGAAGACCCTTATTCCTTTTACTGGAAAGATTAGAGATGGTCTCGTCGCCGAATTGTTGAATAATACTGGCCCCAATCATCAACACATTGCACATCTGTCCTGCTAAAGCCGAAGCAATAGAGATGGGAATTCGATTCACAAGAGGAGGACAAAGCCTTGCCGAAATCAATGAAGGCTGCAGTATTTTTGATCCCCTTAAGCCTCTCCGCATTCTTAACGGAAGCGCGGCTCAACTCTGCCTCCCCACAGGCATCCGAGGACCCACAACGCGGAACCCTGGAACTGATCATTCCGGGCCACTATGGGTACAATTCCGACGGCTTTATCAGCGGTGTCATCGTGACCAGCGAAGGGGTTGTGGTCGTCGACGCGCTCGGCAGTGAAGCCGTGGCGAAACACGAGCGGCAACTGATTTCCCGCATAATCCGGCAGCCGGTCCGCTTTCTGATTTCCTCAACGTTCCACAACAACTACACCCGGGGCAACGTCGCCTACCAGGACGTAATTCGGATCGGCCACGAAAACTACCAAGCCGATCTGCTCGACCTGATGAAGGATGTGCCGGCGGCGGAGCAAGAGGCCAGGCTTCCTCATCAGACCTACCGGGACCGCATGGTGCTTCACCTCGGCGGCAAGGAAATTCAGATTCTCCATTTTGGCCGGGCGCATACGCGGGGAGACAGCATCGTTTTCGTCCCGGAAGACCGGATTGTCTATATGAGCGAGCTGTTTTTCTACGACCGGTTTCCGTGGATGAACACTGGATACGTCGACTGGATCCACGCGATCGATATCGCCTTGAACCTCGAAGCCGACATTTTCGTGCCCGCACATGGAAGCTTGTCCGAGGATCCTCGGGAATCCCGGCAGGCGCTGGTTCGTTTTCGCCAAACCCTGGTGGATGCGCGCGATGCTGTTCAGAAAGAGATGGCGCGAGGGGCAACAGAAGATCGGGTTGCCGCTACGGTTCTGCTTCCCCAGTACAAAGGCTTGTCTGGATACCAAGAGCAAAGGGAGGTTGTTGTGCGGCGGATTTATCAAGACTTGAAGGGAACGCTCCCATGAGAGTTTCCTCCTTAGGGATCGTTAAGAAATAACCTTTCCATTTTGGAATGTTGTGGCGTATTCTGGGGAGGTGATAGACGTCACGGGGATCCAGAAGCGTTTCTCTGTTCTGAGCAGGCTATTGGACGAACGGTCACGCCGCTTGGTGGCAGGAGCAGAGAGTCTGGCATTGGAGCGAGG
>Ga0326597_10009379_pt1 | contig 13120 bp, 25 predicted proteins | sample RVTome_12_FD_203789 | JGI IMG/M metagenome (GOLD analysis project Ga0326597, IMG submission 203789) | Soil microbial communities from uranium-contaminated site in the Upper Colorado River Basin, Wyoming, United States - RVT100D185 | ecosystem: Environmental > Terrestrial > Soil > Contaminated >... | reverse complement strand
ATGGCGACGGTGAAAAGTCAGAAAATCCGCATCCGGTTGAAGGCGTTCGACTATCGCCTGATCGACCAGTCGGCGCTCGAGATCGTGGACACCGCCAAGCGCACCGGCGCGGTGGTGAAGGGGCCGGTTCCGCTGCCGACGCGCAAGCAGCGTTTCGACCTGCTGCGCTCGCCGCACGTGGACAAGAAATCACGCGAGCAGCTCGAGATGCGCACCCACCTGCGGCTGATGGACATCATCGATCCCACCGACAAGACCGTGGACGCGTTGATGAAGCTGGACCTCCCTGCGGGGGTGGACGTTGAAATCAAGCTATGAGGATTGAGGATCGAGAACCGAGTATGGAAAACCGGGCGTTGAGCAAAATCAGGAACTCAATCCTCAATCCTAACAGCTCAATCCTGAAGTTGAGGCGAATAACATGAGTTTGGGATTAGTGGGGCGCAAGGTCGGCATGACCCGCGTGTTCACCGATGATGGCGACACCATCCCGGTGACGGTGGTGGACGTGTCGAACAATCGCGTGACCCAGATCAAGACGGCTGAGACCGACGGCTATGCCGCGGTGCAGGTCACGTACGGCCGGCGGCGCCCGGGCCGCGTCAACAAGGCCGCCGCCGGACATTTCGCCAAGGCGGGGGCGGAGGCCGGCCACACCCTGAAGGAATTTCGCGTCAAGCCGGACGAGCTCGCCAACTTCAAGCTGGGCGGCGCGGTTGGCGCGGATATCTTCAAGCCCGGGCAGAAGGTCGACGTTTCGGGCACGTCCCAGGGCAAGGGCTTCGCCGGCGTCATCAAGCGCCACCATTTTTCTTCCAACCGCGCGAGCCACGGCAATTCGGTCTCGCACAACAAGCCGGGCTCGATCGGCCAGAACCAGGACCCGGGGCGCGTTTTCCCCGGCAAGCGCATGGCCGGCCACCTGGGCAACGCCCATCGCACGGCGCAGAACGTCGAGATCATCCGCGTCGACATCGAACGCCAGCTCCTGCTGATCAAGGGCGCGCTGCCCGGTTCGCGCGGCGGCGACGTCACGGTGAAGCCGACGACCCGCGCGGCGAGAGCGGTCACGGCGCCGAAGCCGACCGCCAAGCCCGGCGACGCCAAGCCGGCCGCCAAGGCGAAGTAAGAGGGCGCCATGGAACTACAGGTCATCAACGAGCAGGGCAAGCCCACCGCCAAGGTCGCCGCATCCGACAACGCGTTCGGGCGCGACTACAACGAAGCGCTGGTCCACCAGGTCCTCACCGCCTACCTCGCCAATGCGCGCCAGGGCACGCGCAAGCAGAAGTCGCGCGGCGAGATCAACAAGTCGAACAAGAAGCCGTGGAAGCAGAAGGGCACGGGGCGCGCGCGTGCCGGCAGGGCATCCTCGCCGCTGTGGCGCGGCGGTGGCAAGATCTTCCCGAATCTTCCGGACGAGAATTTCAGCCAGAAGGTGAACCGCAAGATGTACCGCGCCGGCGTGAGCTCGATTCTTTCACAGCTCGCGCGCGAAGAACGGCTGGTGGTGGTCGAAAAATTCACCTTGGATTCGCCCAAGACCAGGCAGCTTACGGCGAAGCTGAAGGGCATGGGCCTCGACGACGTGCTGATCATCACCGACAGTCTCGACGACAACCTGCGCCTCTCGTCGCGCAACCTGCCCGGCGTCGACGTGGTAACGGCGGGCTATGCCGATCCGGTGTCGCTCGTGCGGCACGCCAGGGTGCTGGTCACGAAGGGCGCGGTCGCGAAGATCGAGGAGTTGCTCGCATGACGCCCGCAACGCTCAACGCGAGGCAGCAGCAGCGCCTGATGCAGGTCATCCTGGCGCCGGTGATCTCGGAGAAGAGCACCTTCGTCGCGGACAAGATGAACCAGGTGATCTTCCGGGTCGCCTCCGACGCCACCAAGCCCGAGATCAAGGCCGCGGTCGAATTCATGTTCAAGGTCCAGGTGGAGTCGGTGACGGTCGCCAATGTCCGCGGCAAGGAGAAGCGCTTCGGACAATTCATGGGGCGGCGCAACCACTGGAAAAAGGCCTACGTCGCCCTCAAGCCCGGCCAGGAAATCAACTTTGCCGAACCAGTGGAGGCCAAGTAATGCTGGTCAAACTCAGACCCATCACGCCCGGCCAGCGCCAGCAGGTCCGGGTCGTCAATCCCGAGCTGCACAAGGGCGGGCCGGTGCCGCACCTGGTCGAGCGCAAGAACAGGAAGGGCGGCCGCAACATGCATGGCGAGATCACCATGCGCCACCAGGGCGGCGGCCACAAGCAGCTCTACCGCAAAGTCGACTTCAAACGCGACAAGGACGGAATTACAGCGAAAGTCGAACGGCTCGAGTACGATCCGAACCGCAGCGCGTTTCTCGCGTTGCTGTGCTATGCCGACGGCGAGCGGCGCTACATCGTCGCGCCGAAGGGAATTTCCGCGGGCGCGCAGCTCGTCTCCGGCCCGGAAGCGCCCATCAAGTCGGGGAACACGCTGCCGCTGAAGAACATCCCGGTCGGCACCACGATTCACTGTATCGAGATGCTGCCCGGCAAGGGGGCGCAGCTCGCGCGCGCCGCCGGCGCCTCGGTGCAGCTGCTCGCGCGGGAAGGCGACTACGCGCAGGTCCGGCTGCGCTCGGGCGAGATCCGCAAGGTGCACATCAACTGCCGCGCCACCATCGGCGAGGTCGGGAACGAGGAACATTCGCTCGAATCCATCGGCAAGGCGGGACGCGTGCGCTGGCGCGGAATACGCCCCACGGTGCGCGGCGTGGCGCAGAACCCGGTCGACCACCCGCACGGCGGCGGCGAGGGTAAGAAGTCCGCGGCGCGCGACCCGGTTTCTCCGTGGGGCACGTTGTCCAAGGGCTACAAGACGCGCAAGAACAAGCGCACCGACGCGATGATCGTTCGTCGCCGTAACGCCAAGGCCGTCGGAGGTTAATTCATGTCACGCTCAGTCAAGAAGGGGCCGTTCGTCGATCTCCACCTCATCAAGAAGGTGGAGTCGGCGCAGAAGACCAACGACAAGCGCCCGATCAAGACCTGGTCGCGCCGCTCGACCATCCTGCCGGACTTCGTGGGCCTCACCATCGCCGTCCATAACGGCAAGCAGCACGTGCCGGTGTACGTCACCGAGAACATGGTCGGTCACAAGCTGGGAGAGTTCTCCCATACCCGCGTATTCAAGGGGCACTCCAAGGCCGGCTCGGCGCAGGCCGCCGCCGCTGCTGCTGCTGCCGCGTCAACGGGCGACCGGAAATCGTCCGCGACGCCGGGCGCGGCCCCGGCCCCGGGCGCGGCCCCGGGCGCGGCCCCGGCCGCGGCCGCGGCGCCCAAGGCGTGAGGAACGATATGAACACCAGTGCCAAACTGCGCGGCGTCCGGCTCTCGGCCCAGAAGGGCCGGCTGATGGCGGACTTGATCCGCGGGAAACCCGTCGAACAGGCGCTGAATATCCTGCAATTCGCGCCGCAGAAAAGCGCGGTGATCATCCGCAAGGTGCTGGAGTCGGCCATCGCCAACGCCGAGCACAACGACGGCGCCGACATTGACGAGTTGAGGATCACGAACATTCTCGTCGAGCGCGGCACTTTCCTGCGCCGCTTCCGCCCGCAATCCAAGGGCCGCGGCGCACCTATCATGAAACCGACGTGCAACATTTTCCTGACCGTCGGCGACGGGAGAAAATAACGATGGGCCAGAAAATCAACCCGATCGGATTCCGGCTTGCGGTGAACCGCAACTGGGCCTCGCGCTGGTACGCCAACAACAAGAATTTCCCGGTCATGCTGCTCGAGGACATCAAGGTCCGCGAGCATCTCAAGAAAAAACTCGCGCACGCGGCGGTGTCGCGGGTCGTGATCGAGCGCCCGGCGAAGAACGCCCGTATCACGATCTTCAGCGCGCGCCCCGGCGTGGTGATTGGAAAGAAGGGCGAGGACATCGAGTCGCTCAAGGTTGAACTGCAGAAGATGCTGGGCGTGCCGGTGCACGTCAATATCGAGGAAGTGCGCAAGCCCGAGACCGACGCGCAGTTGATCGCGGACTCGATTTCCCAGCAGCTGCAGAAACGCATCATGTTCCGCCGCGCGATGAAGCGCGCCATCGCCAACGCGATGCGCCTCGGCGCCCAGGGTATCAAGATCGCAAGCTCGGGGCGGTTGAACGGCATCGAGATCGCGCGCTACGAGTGGTACCGCGAGGGACGCGTGCCGCTGCACACGCTGCGCGCGGATATCGATTACGGCGTCTCGTCCGCGATGACCAGCTACGGTGTCATCGGCATCAAGGTCTGGGTATTCAAGGGCGAGATATTGCAGAAGCACGAGCAGCCGGCGGCGGCCATCGCTGCCGCTCTGGCTGCGCCCGCGGCGCCCGAGAGAACCGCCGAGAGGCCGGCACGGCCAGCGCCTGCCGCCGATGCGACGGGAGACAAGCCGAAGAGGGCGCGGCGCGCGGCCCCGGCGAAGCCCAGGTCAGGAGCGAAGAATGCTGCAACCCGCAAGGCGTAAGTACCGCAAGGAGCAGAAAGGCCGCAACCGCGGGATCGCGACCCGCGGCAACAAGGTCAGCTTCGGCGAGTACGGGCTGAAGGCGACCACGCGCGGGCGTCTCACCGCGCGCCAGATCGAGGCGGCTCGGCGCGCGATGTCGCGCGCCATCAAGCGTGGCGGGCGCATCTGGATCCGCATCTTTCCGGACAAGCCGATTTCGCAGAAACCCGCGGAAGTGCGCATGGGCAACGGCAAGGGCAACCCGGAATACTATGTGTCCGAGATCAAGCCGGGCGCCGTGCTCTACGAGATGGACGGCGTGGACGAGCAGGAAGCGCGCGAGGCGTTCCGCCTCGCGTCGGCGAAGCTCCCGCTGCGGACCATTTTCATTTCACGGCTGGTGGGGGGCTGAGAACAGGTGGTGAATGAGGGGATACTCCCCTCATCCCCCCCCCTACATCAGACTAAGAGGGAATCAAACGATGAAGGCGTCGGAACTGAGGGCGAAATCGGCTGGTGAGCTCGAGCAGGAGCTCAACTCGCTGCTGAAGGCGCAGTTCGGCCTGCGCATGCAGAAAGTCACCCAGCAGCTCACCAACACGAGCCAGCTCGGCAAGGTGCGGCGCGACATCGCGCGCGTGCGCACGTTGATCGCCGGGAAGGCGAAAGGACAGGGCAAGGCATGAGCGAAACAGCGAACAAGCGCCAATTGGCCGGGCGGGTGGTCAGCGACAAGATGAAGAAGACCGTCACGGTCTTGGTGGAGCGGCGCGTCAAGCACCCGCTCTACGGCAAGTTCATGACGCGCTCGCGGAAATACCACGCCCACGACGAGGCGGCCGAGTGCAAGCAGGGCGACCTCGTCATGATCGAGGAATGCCGCCCGATCTCGCGGACCAAGGCCTGGCGCGTGATCAAGCTGATGGAGAAGGCCAAGATCGTGTGATTTTGAGGGAATGAACGAGGGGATATCTCCCCTCATGCTCCCCGACATTGGATGGGTAAGAATTAAACGGTTTTATATTGCGGAATCAGCGGGATACCCTTATAATCCGCAACCCTCTGTAGCGCCCGGACAATCCCGGCAGGGCGCCTGGCAGCACTCGTAGATTTTCGCCGCGCCCGAATGAGTTGCGGGCTGTGGCGCCGACCCGGACGGGCTCCAATACTGGCCGCTTGAAGGCCGGGGCTCGGTGATCGGGACTAGGGACTAGAAGGAAGCGACGAGTCCCGAGCCCCAAGTCCCGAATCCCGCAGTTAGGCGGAGAAGTTGGGGAAGATGGATTTAAGCGAGACAGGCAATGATACAGATGCAGTCCGTATTGGACGTGGCCGACAACACCGGCGCCCGCAGGGTGATGTGCATCAAGGTGCTGGGCGGCTCGAAGCGGCGCTACGCCGGCATCGGCGACGTCATCAAGGTGAGCGTGAAGGACGCGGCCCCGCGCGGGCGCGTCAAGAAGGGCGAGGTCTACGACGCCGTGGTGGTGCGCACCGCGAAGGGCGTGCGCCGCAGCGACGGCTCGCTGATCAAGTTCGATTCGAACGCCGCGGTGCTGTTGACGCCCAAGCTCGAGCCGATCGGCACGCGCATCTTCGGACCGGTGACGCGGGAATTGCGCAGCGAGCGCTTCATGAAGATCGTCTCGCTCGCGCCGGAAGTATTGTAAGGGATGAAGAGACATGAACCGCAGAGACGCAGAGGCGCAGAGAAAGACGAATGAATGTCCCAGCGTCTCCGCGCCTCCGCGGTAATAATGGGATCGAGAACCGCGATGAGGAAGATTCGGAAAGGCGATGACGTTATCGTGACCACCGGGCGCGACAAGGGCAAGCGCGGCACGGTGCTGAGAATCGTGGATGCGGAACACGTTCTGGTGGAGGGCGCCAACCGGGTGAAGAAGCACCAGCGCCCGATCCCGATGAAAGGCATCACCGGCGGCATCATCGACAGGGAAATGCCGCTGCATGTTTCGAACGTGGCGTTGTTCAACCCCGGCACCAAGAAGGCCGACCGCGTCGGTATCCGCGTGCTGGAGGACGGCCGCCGCGTCCGTTATTTCAAGTCCAATGGCGAAGTGATCGACGTATGAGCGCAGCGAAGACCAAGGACACCAAGGACGCCAAAGGCGGCAAGGGCGCCAAGGAAGCCGGCAAGGACAATAAGGGCCAGCAGAAGGAGGCCCGGGCTCCCAGGGAAGCGAGGCAGCCGGCGGCGCCGAAAGAAGCGCGGGAAAACCGGCAGCAGGAAGCCCGGGAGGCCCCGGCGCCGAAAGAGCGCAAGCCGGAGCGGCCCGCGCCGGTACCGCGCCTGCAGATTCATTACCGCGACACCGTGGTCAAGCAGCTGATGCAGCAGTTCGGCTACACGACGACGATGCAGGTGCCGCGCATCGAGAAGATCGTGCTCAACATGGGCGTCGGCGAGGCGGTTGCGGACAAGAAGATCATGGACAACGCGGTGTCCGACATGACCAAGATCGCCGGCCAGAAGCCGCTCGTCACCAAGGCGCGCAAGTCGATCGCGAATTACAAGGTCCGCGCCGGCTACCCGGTCGGCTGCAAGGTCACGCTGCGCGGGGCGCGCATGTACGAGTTCCTCGACCGGCTGGTCAGCGTCGCGATGCCGCGCATCCGCGACTTCCGCGGCATCTCGGGCCGCGCCTTCGACGGCCGGGGCAACTACAACATGGGCGTCAAGGAGCAGATCATCTTTCCCGAGATCGAGTACGACAAGATCGACGCGGTCCGGGGCATGAACATCACCATCACCACCAACGCGAAGAGCGACAACGAGGCGAAAGCGCTGCTGGGCGCCTTCCGCTTCCCATTTAGAAACTGAGCCGAAACTGAGCAGAAACTGAGCAGGAACTGAGGCGAAAATTATGGCAAAGACCTCCGTGGTCAACCGCGACAAGAAGCGCCGCGAGACCGTCAAGAAATTCGCCGCGCGGCGCAAGGAATTTCTGGCAATCGCCGGCAACCAGAAGCTTTCCCCGGAAGAGCGCTACGCGGCGCGCGAGAAGCTGCAGAAGCTGCCGCGTGACGCGTCCCCGGTGAGGTTGAGGAACCGCTGCGCGCTGACGGGGCGCCCGCGCGGCGTGTACCGAAAATTCGGGCTGGGGCGCGGGAAGCTGCGGCTGCTCGCGCTGCACGGCGAGATTCCCGGCGTAATCAAGGCGAGCTGGTAAGGGGACAACGCATGAGTATGAGCGATCCGATCGCCGACATGCTGACGCGTATCCGCAACGCCCAGCGCTCGGAGAAGCAGTTGGTGGCGATGCCCGCGAGCAGGGTGAAGAGCGCAATCGCCCAGGTGTTGAAGGACGAGGGCTATATCGAGGACTTCGCGGTGCGCGAGCTGGAAGGCAGGCCCACGCTCGAGATCGGTCTCAAATACTACGCCGGCAAGCCGGTGATCGAGAAGATCGAGCGCATCAGCCGCCCCGGTCTGCGCATCTACAAGCCGAAGGACGGGCTGCCGAAGGTGATGAACGGGCTTGGCGTGGCGATCGTTTCCACCTCGCGCGGCGTGATGACCGACCGCAAGGCGCGGGGCCTCGGCGTCGGTGGCGAAGTGCTGTGCATCGTGGCCTGACGGAGCCGTCCATGTCGAGAATCGGAAAAGCCCCCATCACGCTGCCCGACAAGGTCGAAGTCATGATCACGCCGGTCGAGATCTCGGTGAAGGGTCCGCTCGGGACGTTGAGCCAGAGGCTATCGACCGGAGTCCAGGTCGAGAAGGTGGAGAACCGCCTCCAGTTCAAGGCCGCGGGCAACTCGCGGCAGGCCAACGCCATGTCGGGCACGCTGCGGGCGCTGGTCGCCAACATGGTGACCGGCGTCACCAAGGGCTTCGAGAAACGGCTGACCCTGGTGGGCGTGGGTTACCGCGCCCAGGCGCAGGGCGACAGGTTGAACCTCACGCTCGGCTTCTCGCACCCGGTGGCCCACCCGATGCCGAAAGGCATCAAGGTGGAGACGCCGACCCAGACCGAGATCGTGATCAAGGGCATGGACCGGCAGGTGGTCGGCCAGGTGGCGGCCGAAGTGCGCGCCTACCGCAGCCCGGAGCCGTACAAGGGCAAGGGCGTGCGCTATGCCAACGAGCAGGTCGTGATCAAGGAAACCAAGAAGAAATAAAGGGAAGCCAGGGTAAGCCGATATGTACGACAAGAACCACGAACGTTTGCGCAGGGCGCGCCAGACCCGCCTCAAGATCGCGGAGCTGAGGGCGGTGCGCCTCAGCGTGCACCGCTCGAACGGGCACATCTACGCGCAGGTGATCGACGCCAGCGGTGCGAAGGTGATCGCGTCCGCCTCGACGGTCGAGCCCGAGGTGCGCAAGAGCGTCAAGTACGGGGGTAACGTCAAGGCCGCGGCCGAGGTCGGCAAGCGTATCGCCGAACGCGCCCGGCAGGCGGGCGTCGAGGCGGTCGCATTCGACCGCGGGGGTTACAAATTTCACGGGCGCGTCAAGGCGCTCGCCGAGGCCGCGCGCGCGGCGGGCCTCAAGTTCTAGGACGGGACGGACTCATGGCGAAGCTACATGCATCGAGAATGCACGGCGGCGGCGAAGAGCGCGGCGACGGGCTGCGCGAAAAGATGATCGCGATCAACCGCGTCACCAAGGTGGTGAAAGGCGGCCGCGTGCTCGGCTTCGCGGCGCTCACCGTGGTCGGCGACGGCGACGGCAGCATCGGCATGGGCAAGGGCAAGGCGCGTGAAGTGCCGGTCGCGGTGCAGAAAGCGATGGAGGAGGCGCGCCGCAAGATGGTGAAGGTGAATCTCAAGCACGGCACGCTGCAGCATGCCGTCATCGGCCAGCATGGCGCCTCCCGCGTCTACATGCAGCCCGCTTCCGACGGCACCGGCATCATCGCCGGCGGTCCGATGCGCGCGGTGTTCGAGGTGATGGGCGTGCAGAACGTGCTCGCCAAGTGCCTGGGTTCCACCAATCCCTACAACGTGGTGCGCGCGACCATCAACGGGCTCACCAACATGAATACGCCGGCCGAGATCGCCGCCAAGCGCGGCAAGTCGGTCGAGGAAATCACGGGATGAACATGGCCAGCAAGGCGAAATCCGCGGGTAAAACCCTCAAGGTAACGCTGGTGAAGAGCCCCATCGGCACCATGCAGCAGCACCGCGCCTGCGTGCGCGGGCTGGGGTTGCGCAAGATCCGCCAGACGGTGGAACTGGCCGATACGCCGTCCATCCGCGGGATGATCAACAAGGTGGCCTACCTGGTGAAGTGCGAATAAGAAATCTCCGCGCGCGGAGATTTCTTGAATGAAACGACATTGACAGGAACGACACTAAAGTGAAGCTCAACGGAATCAAGCCAGCCCGCGGCTCCAGGCACGCGAAAAAACGTCCTGGCCGCGGCATCGGCTGCGGGCTGGGCAAGACCGCGGGCCGCGGCCACAAGGGGCAGAAGTCACGCGCCGGCGGCTATCACAAGGTCGGCTTCGAGGGCGGCCAGATGCCGCTGCAGCGCCGCCTGCCCAAGCGCGGCTTCGTTTCCCACCTGCGCAGGGACACCGCGGAGGTGCGCCTGTCCGACCTGCAGAAGATCGCTGCGGACGTGATCGACCTCGCGGTGCTGAAGACCGCGGGCGTGGTGCCGCACGGCGCGTTGCGCGCCAAGGTGATACTCGCCGGCGAGATCAAGCGCAAGGTCGGCCTGAAGGGCCTGCTGGTCTCCAAGGGCGCGCGCGCCGCCATCGAGGCAGCGGGCGGCAGCGTCGAGTTTCCCGCTCCCGCGCAACCGGCGGGCAGGCTCAAGCCGAAAGCCGGCGGTGAAGCCGCCGCGGCTGCCGCCAAATAAAGGAAACCGCGAGATTGGCTGCCGCCGAATCCATGCTGGGGGGGAGCAAGATGGGCGACCTGAAGCGTCGCCTGCTGTTCCTGCTCGGCGCCCTCATCGTTTTTCGCGTCGGGTCCTTCATCCCGGTGCCGGGCATCGACCCCGACCAGCTCGCGGAACTGTTCCGCTCGCAGCGCGGCGGCATCCTCGACATGTTCAACATGTTCTCGGGCGGGGCGCTGTCGCGCTTCACCATCTTCGCGCTCGGCATCATGCCTTACATATCGGCCTCGATCATCATGCAGTTGATGGCCACGGTCTCGCCCACGCTCGAGGCGCTGAAGAAGGAAGGGGAGTCCGGCCGGCGCAAGATTACCCAGTACACGCGCTACGGCACCTTCGGGCTCGCGCTGTTCCAGGGCGTGAGCATCGCCATCGCGCTGGAGTCGCAGCGCGGCCTGGTGATCGAGCCGGGGCTCGCCTTCAGGCTCGTCACCACGCTCACGCTCACCACCGGCACCATGTTCCTGATGTGGCTCGGCGAGCAGATCACCGAGCGCGGGATCGGCAATGGCATTTCGCTCATCATCTTTGCCGGGATCGCCGCGGGACTGCCGCAGGCGGTCGTCGGCACCCTCGAGTTGCAGCGCACCGGCGCGCTCTCGATCCTGATGGTGCTGTTCATCACCGCGCTGGTGGTGGGCGTCACCGCCTTCGTCTGCTTCGTCGAGAGCGGCCAGCGCCGGATCCTGGTCAACTACGCCAAGCGCCAGGTCGGCAACAAGATCTACGGCGGGCAGAGCTCGCACCTGCCGTTGAAGCTCAACATGGCGGGCGTGATCCCGCCGATATTCGCCTCCAGCATCATCCTGTTCCCGGCGACGCTGGTCGGCTGGTTCGGCACGGCCGAGGGGATGGAGTGGCTGAAGAACATCGCGGGCACGCTCTCGCCCGGCCAGCCGATCTACGTGCTGCTGTACGCTTCCGCCATCATCTTCTTCTGCTTCTTCTACACGGCGCTCGTGTTCAACCCGAAGGAGACCGCCGAGAACCTGAAGAAGAGCGGGGCGTTCGTCCCGGGCATCCGCCCCGGCGACCAGACCGCGCGCTACATCGAGAAGATCATGATGCGGCTGACGTTGACCGGCTCGATCTACGTCACGCTGGTGTGCCTGCTGCCGGAATTCCTGATCGTGTGGAAGAACGTGCCGTTCTACTTCGGCGGCACCTCGCTGCTGATCATCGTGGTGGTGACCATGGACTTCATGGCCCAGGTGCGGGCCTACGTGATGTCGCACCAGTACGAGAGCCTGCTCAAGAAAGCGAACTTCAAGGGGGGCATGTTCCCGACGCGCTGATGGCCAAGGAAGAAACCATCCAGATGCAGGGTGAAATCGCGGAGACCCTGCCCAATGCGACCTTCCGGGTGAAGCTCGAGAACGGCCACATGGTGCTGGGGCACATCTCGGGCAAGATGCGCATGCATTACATCCGCATCCTGCCGGGCGACAAGGTGACGGTGGAGCTGACGCCCTACGATCTTTCGCGCGGGCGCATCGTTTTTAGAGCGAAATAAGGAGTTTGCAGTGGGCAGTTTGCAGTTAGCAGCAGGTGACAACGGTTCAGCGCCGGATGGCGCGGCGTGAGCGCTGCCAACTGAAGACTGCCAACTTAGGAGCCCGTGTATGAAAGTACTGGCATCGGTGAAGAGAATCTGCCGCAACTGCAAGATCGTCCGCAGGAAGGGCGTGGTGCGGGTGATCTGCAAGAACCAGCGGCACAAGCAGCGCCAGGGCTGACCCGGCACTGAGATTATTGTTGAAAATTAGATAGTTAGGCGTTAAAATCGCAAACTTTTTGCTGCGAGGACAGGCATGGCGCGTATCGGCGGAGTCAACATACCCAATCACCAGCACGCGGAGATCGCGTTGACGGCGATCTTCGGCATCGGGCGGGCGCGCGCGCGCGTGATCTGCGGCGCGGCGGGCGTCGCCCCCACGGTGAAGATGAAGGACCTCTCGGACAACCAGATGGACAAGCTGCGCGAACAGGTGTCCAAGTTCTCGGTCGAAGGGGACCTGCGCCGCGAGGTCTCGATGAACATCAAGCGCCTGATCGATCTCGGCGCCTGGCGCGGCAAGCGCCACCGCCTGGGGCTGCCGGTGCGCGGGCAGCGCACCCGCACCAACGCGCGCACGCGCAAGGGCCCGCGCAAGGCGGCGATCAAGATCATCAGGCAGGTCGCTACAGGCTAAAGAGGGAATATTCGTATGGCAAAAGCCAGCACCCGGGTGCGCAAGAAGGTCAAGAAGAACGTGGCGGAAGGCATCGCCCACGTCCACGCGTCTTTCAACAACACCATCGTCACCATCACCGACCGCCAGGGCAACACGCTCGCCTGGGCGACGTGCGGCTCGAACGGCTTCAAGGGCTCGCGCAAATCGACGCCGTTCGCGGCGCAGGTGGCGGCCGACCGCGCCGGCCGGCTCGCCCAGGAATGCGGCGTGAAGAACCTGGAAGTGCTCATCAAGGGCCCGGGGCCGGGGCGCGAGTCCGCGGTGCGGGCGTTGAACGCAGTGGGTTTCAAAATCACGCAGATATCCGACGTGACGCCGGTGCCGCACAACGGCTGCCGTCCGCCGAAGAAGCGCCGCGTCTAGTGCCGTTCCAACTATTTATGCTTTTCCAATCATTTTTCCAAGGACCGAGTGCAGTCGGCAGGCGAGCCCCGTTCCGAGCGATACGTGCCGGCTTCCGTGGCGGGGAATTTTCGATGGGACTGCTGTGCGCGCTCGGATCGGGGCGAGCCACCGAAATTTGGCGCGACCCGTTGGAACG
>Ga0326597_10009378_pt1 | contig 13121 bp, 15 predicted proteins | sample RVTome_12_FD_203789 | JGI IMG/M metagenome (GOLD analysis project Ga0326597, IMG submission 203789) | Soil microbial communities from uranium-contaminated site in the Upper Colorado River Basin, Wyoming, United States - RVT100D185 | ecosystem: Environmental > Terrestrial > Soil > Contaminated >... | reverse complement strand
ATCAGGTTCGCCGTGTCCACGCCGCGAATGAGCGCGATGCCGGCGAGCGACATGGCAACCAGGACGATCAGCGCGATGAACAGCACCGCGCCGCGCTGGCGGAATCCGGCGAGGACGCGGCGGCTCACCCCTGCCTCCAGATCATGTTGCGTATCGGCACCACGGTCTCGAAGACGCGATAGCCGTAGCAGCTCGGGATGCCGCCCGGGACGCTGAAGTTGCCGCCGCTCCAGCTCGGCGCCGCCGTCGTGGCGGAACAGGGGTCTCCGGGGTTTTCCGGCTTCACGAAATGTTCGCTGCGCGCGAGTACGCCGATGCGCACCGAGAGCACCTGTTGCCATTCGACCCCGTTTACCGGCGTAACGTTGTCGTAGCTGTCGACGATGCCGTCATTGGCCGTATAGATCGCCGCGGCCACCGTGCCGTTGTTGACGCCGTTATCCTTGCCGTACTCCGCCTGCAGGTCGACGATGTGCTCGACGATGGTGATGGGCGTCGGCGTGTAGGTCGCAACCACAGTCGAAGAGGGCGCCGTGAAAAGACTGGTCAATTGCAGCGCCCTGGGCTCGAGCGCCGCGTTCAACGCGATCGAGTAGATGTTCACGATCGGGCGCCCGAAATTGAATACCTCGGCGCCGGCCGTATACGCCGGCAAGAGGCTGCCGCCGCCCGGCGGGTTGTACGGCGCGGAAACGCCGGGATTGTGCTGTATCTTGCCGGCAGAGGGCTGCACTTGCGTCACCTGCGTCATGGAGCAGTTACCCGCCTGGACGAGCAGGAGCAGATCGCCGGGATCGTCCGAGAATCCCTGCGGGTTGTCGATTTCCAGCTCCGCGGAGGGCGACGGCATGGTCTTGGTCAAGGTCGCCGGGATCACGCGCTCGTTGCCCGTGCCGTACATCACCTGGACCGTGTCCGGCCCGGCGCCGCCGTCGGTGATGACCACGGGGGCGACGGTGAGCGCCGGCAGCGTGCCGCCCGCATCCGGCGGGTTGGAGTACACGCCGTCGTAATGCCACTGGATGCTCGAGCAGCCGAGCGCCGACGCCCACGTGATGCCCCAGCCTCCCATGCGCGCGTCGCGCTCGATGGTGAAGAGCGCGAGCGCGCCGTTGGTCTGCGCGCCGCCGGCGCTCGTGGTCGAGCGCTTGTAGCTCTCGTTCACGAGGTAGGTCTGCGTGATGACGACGATGCCGATGAGGCCGATGGCCATCGCGATCAGGATTTCCATCAGCGACATGCCGGTCATGCGCCGCCGCGAAACGGGTTCGGGATGAGGGGCAGGGCTCATGGTCAGGAATCGTTGATCTGCGCCACGACGGAAAGCTGTCGCTGGACGCTGTCCGCGCCGGGCATCTGCCAGAAGACGATAACAGTCACCTGGTTCGCCGCGACGGTGATGGTGGGCGAATTGGCGCCGCCGACGACGACTCGTGGCAGGGTACCGGCGACGCGCGTTCGCCAGTTCTCCATATTGGGATTCGCGCCGCCGCCGGTGTCATAAGCGGCGAGGTTGGCGCGATCGACCCACATCTGGCCGATGATCTGGTTCGCCAGGTACGCCGCCTCGTTGCGGTACTTCGCTTCGACCGTGTTGCGGATCGACTGCGCCTGCAGGCCCATCAGCGCGAGGATGCCGATGGAGAAGATGAGAATTCCCACCAGGGCCTCGAGCAGCGCGACGCCGGACTGGGTCTTCTTCACGGGCAGATCCTCGGGTCGGTAGCGTCAACGACGGCCGGATCGCACATCCTGGCGTCGCCGCCGACGGAGATGTTGATGCGCAGGCAGCGCATGACGCCGCCGTCCACGTGCTCGCAGGTGCCGCCGACCGGATTGCTGATCGCCACCTGCGTCATGTTCGCCGCGCCGCCAGGGCTGGTGACTCGGCCCAAGCCGTTGAAATGCACGACACCGGCAGTCGTCGCCGCGATCACGACGCGCTGCGATCCTTCGCTGCCCGAGCGCTTCTGGATGATGCGCGGCGGTGGATCGGTTGGCAACGGCTCGGAGGCCGCCGCATCGCAGGCGCCCGTCACGTCGTCCAGGCTCACCACCCAGTCCATGCCCGAGGGGGAGATCACGCATCCCGAAGTCAGGTTGTTCACCATCTGGAAGCGCACGATCTGGTTGCGCCGCACGGCCTCGGTGCGCGCCAGCGTCAGCCCGGCGAGCATGGTCTCGCCCGCGGTGCGGATTTGCGAGTTGTTCAGCCAGGTGGCCATGTTCGGCAGGCCGATCATGATGAGCAGGCCCATGATCGCCAGCCCGATCAGCAGCTCGATCAGCGACACGCCGGTCTGAGAGTGGCGCGTTGTCAGCACTGATTGGGCTTTCTCGTGACCCAGCAGGCCGCGTTGGACGTGTAGCCCTTGCCCGCCATCTTCGTGGCGGCGGTCACGACCGTGGTGCGGACGTTGGATTCGTTGACCGTGAACGCGATGCCCTCAAGCTCGGTTCCCGCCATGCCCGCGGCCTGCAGCGTGAACGTGTTCGCCGTCACCGCGGGGCAAGTGAAGGTGAAGTACTTGACATTCGTAGTCGCAGCTACGATCGCCGCGCAGTTGGCGTAGGAGCGGGCATCCTGGAAGCGCTGCTCCATCTTCACGCGCAGGTCGGCAAGGTGCGAGTGCGCCTCGGTGAACTTGCTGCGCGTGACGTAGTCGGTGTACGCGGGCAGCGCCACCGCGGCAAGGATCGCGACGATCGCTATCGTGATCATCAGCTCGATGAGCGTGAATCCCCTTGCGGAACGCATGATTCCTCCTGTCTGTGGGAAGGATGCTAGGCGTGGCCGCGCGACGCGGCAAAAACAATCGACCAACGGCCGGAATGCGGCTGCGGACGGCGTCACGCCCTGCAGCACGGCGTGAACTGCGTCACATCACGGCCTTTGGGGAAGGCGGTGGCGTATAATGCGCGCCACTTTGAAGCGGACTGCTGGTGTAGCTCAGCTGGTAGAGCAACTGATTCGTAATCAGTAGGTCGCCCGTTCGAGTCGGGCCACCAGCACCAACAAGGCACCCGATGGCTGCGCGCATCCTGGTGGTGGACGACGACGAGAGCATCCGCGAGCTGCTGCGCCTGCATCTGACGTCCGCGGGCTACGAAGTCGAGGTCGCCGCCGACGCCATCGCTGCCGGCTACAAGGTCCTGAAGTCGCCCCCCGACCTGATCATCACCGACGTCAGCATGCCGCACATGGACGGCTTCGAGTTCGTGGCGGCCCTGAAGGCCGACACCACGGTGCCGCGCATTCCGGTGATCTTCCTCACCTCGGTGGAGGACGGCGATGCGCGCGGGCGCGAGCTGGGTGCCGTCGGCTACATCACGAAGCCCGTGCGCTCCGACCGCCTGCTGTCGCTGGTGGCGCAGCACGTGCCGGGCGGGGCGATTCCCATCGGCTGAGGTTTTTCCGACGGCAGGCGTTGCGGTGCGGCAGGAACTGACGCACCGCAGCGCGTCGTGGTTCTTACTGCCGCGGCGCGCATGCGTGCAGCGTGGCACCTTCGAAATCCCGCGCCATGTCCTGCAGCTTCTTCTGCAGGGGCGCATCGACGTCGCGCACCTGGAACCAGACCTTGGGCACGCGCGTCTCGCGCCGGTCGATGGCCGCGGTGCGCACGCCTTTCTCGCGCAGCGCCTGCAGGTGCGCCTTGGCCGCATCTTCGGTGCTGAACACGCCAAGCGACAGGGCCCAGCGCATCGGGCCCGCGTCCTGCAGGATGAAGTAGTCCTCTACGCCGAGTTTCTTCAGCTCGCCCGCTTTGCGCAGGGCGGCGGCCCGGCTGCCCTGCGGCGGCATGTGCACCCACCAGCTCGCGGTTTCTTCGCCGCGGTACTGCGCGAGCCGGGCGCCGAGCGCGAGCGGCTCGAGGCGCTGCGCGGCGCGCGTGCCCTCGGCCGGGCTGAAGCTGCCCCATTCGAGGCAGGCGATCGTCACCGGCTCGAGCGCGGGCGCGACCGGCTCGGGCTTCGGCGGCGGCGGCGACGGCGCCCGGGCGAGCTCGCGCTCGGTGACGATGCGCAGCTTGTGCGGGTCGAGCTGCCGCGCGAGCGGCTGGCGATCCACCGCAGGGTCCGGTGGCGCAAGAAACCACGTCCAGGCGAAAAAGCCGAGATTCGCGGCGAGCAGCAGGAGAAACAGCAGCCTCACGACCAGGCGATCCTGGCCAGGCCTTCCAGCACCAGGTTCTCCACGTAGCGGCAGGGAATCTCGAGCTGCTCGATGAGGGATGGTCCGGCGCCGCCGGAGACCAGGCATTGCGCCCCGGCGCCCGCCACGCGGTACATGCGCTCGACGGCGCCGGCCTGCGCGTGCCGGCAGCCGCTCTCGATGGCATCGACGGTGTTGCGCGGCGTGCGCACGAAGCTACCCTCCCGCAGCGGCAGGCGCCCGGTGTGCTCGTGCAGCACGAAGCGCATCAGATCCACGCCGGGCAGAATCAGGCCGCCGAGGAACTCGCCCGCCGCCGACAGCAGGTCGGCGGTCGTGGCGGTGCCCGCGTTGACCACCAGGCAGGGACCGGGATGCAGCGCGCGCGCCGCCACCAGCGCCGCCCAGCGGTCGGAGCCGAGCTGCCCCGGGCGCTCGTAGCGGCTGGTCACGCCGCAGCGCTCGGCCTCGCCCTTCAGCCATAGCGGCTCGGCGTCGAAGATGCTGGTCCAGTTGACGAGCAGCTGGTGCGCGCCTTCGCCCGCCACGTTGGAAATGACGATCCGTTCCGGGTTCTCATGCGTCGCCGCGAACGGGTTGATGTCGTGGTTGGCGGCCGCGAACTCGATCAGCGACACCGTGGCGAGGCTCGACCAGCCGCGGCCGTCGTGCCAGCCCCACTTGACGCGCGAATTGCCGGCGTCGATGGCGAGGATCATGCCGGAGCCACGCGGCCGTTGCGCACGCTGCGCAGGCCGGCGCGCGTGCGCAGTTGCAGCGCGCCATCCGCGGCGAGACCGGCGGCCACGCCGGCAAGGACGCGGCCATTCGCCAGCCGTACGCGCAGCGCCTTGCCGGCGTAGGCGTGCAGCGCATCCCAGTCGCTGCGAAAGGGCTCGAATCCGGCAGTGTCGAAGGCGCGCAGCGCGGCGAGCACCTCGCGCGCGAGCGCGCCAATCACGGCGTTGCGCGGCGGCAGCGGCTGCAGGCCATCTTCGAGCGCGGCGACGCCGCGGCGCAGCCGCGCCGCCAGGCCCGGCGCCTTGCGCCAATTCACGCCGATGCCGATCACGGCGACGCTGCCCGCGCCCTGCGCGCGCGTTTCCACCAGGATGCCGCCGAGCTTGGCGCCGTGCAGCAGGAGGTCGTTGGGCCACTTGAGCGCGGCGTCGGCGGCGCCGAGCGCGCGCAGCGCACGCACCGCCGCGACGCCAGCGACGATCGGCAGGCCGGACAGCTCGCGTGCCGGGCGCGCCAGCGGCAGGCCGAGCGAAAACAGCGCGCCGCAGCCCGGCGGGCTGTGCCAGCGCCGTCCGCGCCGCCCGCGACCCGCGGTCTGCTCGTTCGCCGCGAGCAGCGCGGGCCGCTGCAGCCGCTCGGCGAGCAGCACGGCGTTGGTCGACGCGCAGCGCTCCAGAACGCGCACGTCGACGCCCGGGACGCTGATGGCGCCTGCATTGAGCCGATCCATCGGCGCTAGTGTACGGTTTAGGCCGCGCCGAAGGCGAAATGGCGTCCGGGGCCGCGTCCGGCGGGGCCCGGGCCGGCGCACGCGGGCTGAGGCCTAGACTGTTATCGTCTCGAGCAGCGCGTCGTGGCGCGGCGCCCAGCCGAGCTCGCGCCGCGCGCGCGTGGCGCGCACCCGGGAATTGGAGCCGTAGGTATAGGCGGCGGGGCCTTCTCCGAGCTCGGCGATCGCTTCGTCCTTCGACATGCCTTGCGTGCGCCCGTCCCAGCCGAGCGCGCGGCTGATCGCCGCGCACAGCCGGCGCATCGAGCACTCGCCGTTCTCCGCGTAGTAGGAGGCGCCGGCGGGCGCGTGCGCCAGCACGCGCAGGTACAGCTCCACCAAGTCGTCTATGTGCACGTTCGCCCACAGGTTCTCGCCGCGCCCGACGTGCCGCGCGACGCCGGACTTTCTGGCCAGCGCGACGAGGCGCGGCACCTGGATGCTCTCGCGGTGCGCGCCGCGGCCGGTGCCGTAGATCAGGCTCGGCGAGATGACCGCCGTGCGAATGCCGTCGCGGGCGGCGGCGAGCACGCGCTGATTGACGGCCACGCGCGCCGCGCGCCCGGGTCCGGGCGCAAACGGCGTCTCGTCACCGTAAATCTTCTCGCCCGGCTCGCCCCAGGCCTGGTCGCCGACGATGCTCGAGCCGCTGGTGTGGATGAAAGGCTTGCCGCTGCCGGCGAGCGCGGCGAGCATCGCCTCGACCGCCGCCCGATGGTCGGCATCGGCCGCATGGATGACGGCATCGGCTTCGCGCGCCAGGCGCGCGAGCAGCGCGCCGTCCTCCAGCGTGCCACGTGCCGCTTCGATGCCGAGCGCCTGTGCCCGCTGCGCCTTCTCCGCCGACCGGTACAGGCCGACGATCTGGTGGCCGGCGTCGCGCAGGGCCGCCGCCACGGAGCCGCCGATGTAGCCGGACGCGCCGGTGACGAATAACTTCATCCGAGCGCGGGCCAGGGTTTCTGCGCCGGACGCAGCCCCTCGATCGCGCGCGCGAGCCTGAGCACGCCGGCATCGTCGAAGCGCTTGCCGATCAGCTGCACGCCGATCGGCAGGCCATCGGCGCTGAACGTCCAGTTGATCGAGGCCGCGGGCTGCTCCGACATGTTGAAGGGCACCGTGAAGGCGATGTGCGGCAGCGCGTTGTGCGGGTCGTTGCCCGGGCACGGCAGCTCGGCCTCGTAGGGCAGGATCGGCGACACCGGCGAGATCACGAAGTCGAAGGGCTCGCAGGCAGCCACCGCCGCTTCGCGCATCGCCATCACCTGGCCGAACGCCTGCATCACGTCGCGGCCGGTGAACGCCTTGGCGCGCCAGCTGCACCACTCGGCGATGAAGGGCAGCACCTTCTGCTGCCGCTCGGGCGGCAGCTGCGCGAAATCGTTGTGCGAGCGCGCCTCGAAAAAGCGCGCGATGCCGTCGAGCATCTCCGGCGTGAGAAAGCTCCTGATTTCCTCGATCTGCGCACCCGCCGCGGCAAGCGCGCGCATCGCAGCTTCGGCCGCGGCGCGCACTTCGGGATGGACCGGGAGCCCCGCGCGCGTATCCGGCAGGAAGCCGATCTTTAGCTTTTTGAGATCCATTTCGTCCAGCCCGGCGGTGTAGTCGATCGGCCGGTACGGCAGGCTCATGAAGTCGCGTGCATCGGGCAGCGCGAGCCAGTTCATCATCGCCGCCGAGCTTTCCACGTCGCGCGTCATCGGGCCGGTGACGCGCCCCAGGTACGGCGGATACACCGGCACGCGCCCGAGGCTCGGCTTGAGCGCGAAGATCCCGCAATGGGTTGCCGGCAGACGTACCGAGCCGCCGATGTCGGTGCCAAGGTGCAGCGGCGCGTAGCCGGCGGCGGCGGCGGCGCCGGCCCCGGCGCTCGAGCCCGAGGTGTTTTTCGCCGTGTTCCACGGATTTCGCGTCACGCCGTGCACGCTCGAGACCCCCGCGGACAGCATGCCGTAGTCGGGCATGGTGGTCTTGCCGAGGATGACGCAGCCGGCCTGGCGCAGCCGCGCCGCCGGGGGCGCGTCGGCGGGCTGCGGCGCAGCCGGCTCGTTGGCCGCGGTGCCGATCGGCGCCGGGTCGCCCTTGGTGTGGATGTTTTCCTTGACCGTCACCGGCACGCCGTCGAGCGGCGAGAGCGGCGCCTGCACGCGCCAGCGGCCCTCGGCGTCGCGCGCCTGCTTCAGCGCCGATTCCCTGCGGATCAAGTACATGGCGTTCAGGCGCGGCTCCCAGGCGTCGATGTGCTCGAGCAGCGCCCGCGTCACTTCGACCGGCGAGAGCTCGCCGCCTTCGTAGCCGGCGGCGATTTCGGCGGCGCTGAGCTCGTGGATCGAGGCCATGGCTTCCGAGTTATATATACCGTACGTGAGGATAGTTCTGTAATATTTCCGTCCATGTGGCGGCGACAGAATCGCCACTTTCACTCAGGTAGAGAGGAGATTCCGATGAGAGTCAGATTGCTTGTCGCGGCGCTCGGCGCCGCCGGTGCCTTTGCCGCGCCGGCGCAGGCGCAGACCGAGATCCAGTGGTGGCATTCAATGGGCGGAGCGCTGGGCGATCGAGTCAGCGAGCTGGCGGGCAAATTCAATGCCAGCCAGAAGGACTACAAGGTCATCGCCACGTACAAGGGGCAGTACCCAGTGTCGATGACTGCGGCGATCGCGGCGTTTCGCGCCGGCAATGCGCCTCACATCCTGCAGGTATTCGAGGTCGGTACCGCGACCATGATGGCGGCCAAGGGCGCGATCGTGCCCGTGGCGACGGTGATGAGGAACGCCAGGGAACCGTTCGATCCGAAGGCCTACCTGCCGACGGTGGCGGGCTACTACACCGACCTCAAGGGCAACATGCTCTCCCTGCCCTTCAACAGCTCGACGGCCCTGTTCTATATCAACAAGGACGCATTCAAGAAAGCTGGCCTCGAGCCAGTGGCGCCGAAGACCTGGAAGGAACTGGTGACGACGGCGGAAAAACTGAAGGCCGCCGGCCAAGCGTGCCCGTATACCACGTCCTGGCCATCCTGGGTGCACATCGAGAACTTCAGCGCCTGGCACAACGTGCCGATCGGCACCAGGCAGAACGGCATGGGCGGCCTCGACACCACGTTCACGATCAATTCATCGCTGCATGTGCGGCATATCGCGATGCTCGGGGACCTGGCGCAGAAGGGTCTGTTCTCGTACGCGGGCCGCACCAATCAGGGCGACGCCAAGTTCTCGAGCGGCGAGTGCGCAATGTTCACCGGCAGCGCGAGCGCGCAGGCCGGTATCAGGAAGGCGGGCAAGGTGGACTGGTCGGTGCACTTCCTGCCGTACCACGACGACGTCAAGGGCGCTCCGCAGAATTCGATCATCGGCGGCGCATCGCTCTGGGTCATGGCAAGCAAGGGCCGCAAGCCGGACGAGTACAAGGGCGTTGCGAAGTTCCTCTCCTTCCTGTCGCGGCCGGAAATCCAGATGGAGTGGCACACCAAGACCGGCTACGTGCCGATCACGCTGGCGGCCTTCGAGCTGACCCGTAAATCCGGCTACTACGACGGCGAGCCGGGCGCCGAGCTCACGGTCAAGCAGCTGACGAACAAGCCGCCGACGGCCAATTCCAAGGGCCTGCGCTTCGGCAACTTCGTGCAGGGCCGCGAGGTGATCGAGGAGGAGATGGAAGCGGTGTTCGCCGGCAAGAAGGACGCCAAGACGGCGATGAACGACGCGGTGACGCGCGGCAACGAGGTCCTGCGCAAGTTCCAGGCGGCCAACAAGTAACCGGTCGAGGAAGAAGGGGCGCTTCGGCGCCCTTTCCTTTGCCAGATGGAGAAACGCGTCGTCTTCCGCTCGGCGTGGTTGCCGTACGCGCTGCTCGCGCCGCAGATCGCGATTACCATCGTTTTCTTTTTCTGGCCGGCGGCGCAGGCCGTCTGGTTTGCGTTCCAGTTGCAGGACGCCTTCGGCCTCAATACCGAGTTCGTCGGCCTGCAGAACTTCGCGGCGCTGTTCGCGGACCAGTACTACCTGGCGTCGTTCCGCACCACGGCGATCTTCAGCCTCCTGGTGGCATCCTCGGGCATCGCCATCTCGCTGCTGCTCGCAACCATGGCCGACCGCGTGCTGCGCGGCGCGCTCGCTTACAAGACGCTGCTGATCTGGCCCTATGCCGTCGCGCCGGCGATCGCGGGCGTGCTGTGGGCGTTCATGTTCGCGCCGTCGATCGGCATCGTCACCTACGTGCTGAAGGGGATGGGGGTCGACTGGAACTGGATCCTCAAAGGCGACCAGGCCATGCTGCTGGTGGTGATCGCCTCGGTCTGGAAGCAGATCTCCTACAACTTCCTGTTCTTCCTCGCGGGCCTGCAATCGATTCCCCGCTCACTCATCGAGGCGGCGGCAATCGACGGCGCCGGCCCGCTGCGCCGGTTCTGGACGGTGGTCTTCCCCCTGCTCTCGCCCACCACCTTTTTCCTGCTGGTGGTGAACATTGTCTACGCCTTCTTCGATACCTTCGGCGTCATCGACGCCACCACCCAGGGTGGCCCGGCGCAGGCGACGCAGATTCTCGTCTACAAGGTCTACTACGACGGCGTGAAGGCCGCCGACCTCGGCGGCTCCTCGGCGCAATCGGTGATCCTGATGTTCATCGTCATCACGCTCACCGCCATCCAGTTCCGCTACGTCGAGCGCAAGGTGCAGTACTGATGGTCGAGAACCGGCCCTGGTTGAAGGTGTTCACGCACGCGGTGCTGTTGCTCGGTGTCGCGGCGGTCGCCTTCCCCCTGTACGTGACCTTCGTCGCCTCGACGCTGAGGCTGGAGGAGATCATGTCGGTACCGATGCCGCTCGTCCCGGGCGATCAGTTCTTCGCCAACTATTCGCAAGTGCTGGCCGCGGGCGGCACCACCGGCTCCAAGGCGCCGGTCTCGACGATGCTGTTCAACAGCACGGTGATGGCGCTGGCCATCGCCATCGGCAAGATTGCCATCTCGATCATCGCCTCCTTCGCCATCGTCTACTTCCGCTTCCCGCTGAAAAACTTCTTCTTCTGGATGATCTTCGTCACCCTGATGCTGCCGGTCGAGGTACGCATCATTCCGACCTTCAAGGTGGTTTCCGACCTCGGCATGCTCAACACGTATGCCGGCCTGACCGTGCCGCTCATCGCTTCGGCCACCGCCACGTTCCTGTTTCGCCAGTTCTTCATGACCGTACCCGACGAACTGGCGGAGGCCGCGCGCGTCGACGGCGCCGGGCCGATGCGTTTTTTCCGGGATGTACTGCTGCCGCTGTCGAAAACCAGCATCGCCGCGCTGTTCGTGATCCAGTTCATCTACGGCTGGAACCAGTACCTGTGGCCGCTGCTGATCACCAGCGAGGAGTCGATGTATACCGCGGTGATCGGCATCAGCCGCATGCTGGTCGGCGGCGACGCCGCCAACGAATGGAACCTGATCATGGCCACGGCGATCCTGGCCATGCTGCCGCCCGCCCTGGTGGTGGTGCTGATGCAGAAATGGTTCGTCAAGGGGCTGGTGGAGACGGAAAAATAATGGCCGGCGTCTCGCTCAGAAACGTGAGGAAGAGCTACGGCGGCACCCAGGTGGTCCACGGCGTGTCCATGGACATCGCCGACGGCGAGTTCGTCGTCATTCTCGGACCCTCGGGCTGCGGCAAGTCGACGCTGCTCAGGATGGTGGCCGGGCTGGAAGTGATCAGCGCGGGCGAGATCGCGATCGGCGAGCGCGTGGTCAATCAGCTCGAGCCCAAGGACCGCGACATCGCCATGGTGTTCCAGAACTACGCGCTCTACCCGCACATGAGCGTGTACGACAACATGGCCTACGGCCTTCGCATCCGCGGCATGTCGAAGCACGAGATCGAGGCGCGCGTGCAGAAGGCCGCCGGCATTCTCGAGCTGTCGAAGTTCCTCGGCCGCAAGCCGCGCGAGCTCTCCGGCGGCCAGCGCCAGCGCGTGGCGATGGGCCGCGCCATCGTGCGCGAGCCGCAGGTGTTCCTGTTCGACGAGCCGCTGTCGAACCTCGACGCCAAGCTGCGCGTGCAGATGCGCGGCGAGCTGCAGTCGCTGCACCGGCGCCTGGGCACCACGAGCCTGTTCGTCACCCACGACCAGGTGGAGGCGATGACGCTCGCGCAGCGCATGATCGTCATGAACGCGGGGCGCGCCGAGCAGATCGGCGCGCCGCTCGAGGTGTACGCGAAGCCCGCCACCACCTTCGTCGCCGGCTTCATCGGCTCGCCGCCGATGAACCTGATCCCGCGCGACGGCCGGCTGCTCGGCATCCGCCCCGAGCACCTCGAGCCGTGCGCGCCGGGAGACGCGTCGCTCACGCTCGAAGTCGACCTGATCGAGCCGCTCGGCGCCGACACGCTCGTCTATGGCCATCTCGGCGACGGCGAGGGCGCGCGCGTCGCGGCGCGGCTGCAGGCGTCGGTCGATGCGCGCACCGGAAAGCTGCCGCTGCGCTATGACCCGGGGCAGGTGCACTGGTTCGACCCGGCCAGCGGCCGCCGCATCGACGCGTGACACGCTGGCCGTATCCGAGGATCGTCGCCCACCGCGGCGGCGGCGCGCTCGCGCCGGAGAACACGCTCGGTGCCATCCGGCTGGGCGCCGAGATGGGCTTCCAAGGCGTCGAATTCGACGTCATGCTGGCGGGCGACGGCACGCCGGTGCTGATCCATGACCAGTCGCTCAGGCGCACCACCGGCGCGCGCGGCGACGTCGCGCGCACGCCCTACGCGGACTTGCGGCGCCTGGACGCCGGCGCCTGGCGCGGCGCGCGCTGGCGCGGCGAACGCATTCCGCGCTTCGAGGACGCCGCGCGGCTGTGCCGCGAGCTCGGCCTGTGGGCCAACGTCGAAATCAAGCCCGCGCCCGGATACGAGCGGCGTACGGGGGAGGCGGTGGCGCGCGCCGCGGCGCAACTCTGGCGCGGCGCGGATCTGCCGCCGGTCCTGTCCTCGTTTTCGCCGGTCGCGCTGGCCGCCGCGCGCGCGGCCGCGCCGGAGTTGCCGCGCGGCCTGTTGCTCGCCCGCCTGGCGCCGCATTGGCGCGAGATGCTGCGCGACCTCCAGTGCGTCGCGCTGCACGCGAATCACCGCACCCTCCGGCAGCGCTCGGTGGAGGAGGCGCACGCGGCCGGCTGCGCGGTGCTCGCCTGGACCGTCAACGACCGGCGTGCGGCGCGCAAGCTCCTCGGCTGGGGCGTGGACTGCCTGGTCACCGACCGGCTCGACCGCATCGCGCCGCAATTTCCGGAATAGGGCTAAAACGGCAGCGGCGCGCCGGGCTTGAGCGGCTGCAGCGCGGCGCGGAACTCGGCCTGGATGCGCTCGAGCGCCGCCTGCGTGTCCGCCTCGAAGCGCAGCACGATGACGGGCGTGGTATTGGAGGCACGCGCCAGGCCGAAGCCGTCGGCGTACTCGGCGCGCACGCCGTCGATGGTGACGA